>Ga0123356_10002116_pt1 | contig 21417 bp, 17 predicted proteins | sample TergutEmb28metaG_2_FD_92546 | JGI IMG/M metagenome (GOLD analysis project Ga0123356, IMG submission 92546) | Embiratermes neotenicus P3 segment gut microbial communities from Petit-Saut dam, French Guiana - Emb289 P3 | ecosystem: Host-associated > Arthropoda: Insects > Digestive system > Gut ... | reverse complement strand
GACCTGTCCCCTGTCGCATTGGAGGTAATTATGAGAAGTTTTGATAATATATATAGCAGGTTGCTAAGTTATGCTGAAAGTATGCAAATAATTGATACGCATGAGCATTTGAATCCTTTTAAGAATTATGTCGGTGATAAACCTGATGTTTTATGTGATTATTTCAGTCATTATATATCGAGTGATTTGATGTCTGCGGGGATGAGCGAAGATGAGCTTACCAAGATACGCAATACCGGTGTTGATGTAAGTAAACGCTTTGATATACTTGAACCTTGGCTTAATCAGGTTAAGAATACATCATATTACAGGTCGCTTGAAATTAGTGCAAAAAGCATTCATGGTGTCAATGGAATTTCCCGGGATACTATTGGAGAGCTGCAAACAAAATTAATAAAAGCCGCAAGCAAAAAGGATTACGGCAGATATATCATGAAGAATATTTGCAATATTGAAATTTCAATAAACGATAACTGGGCGGATGATATGCGCACATCAACAACTGATTTATTTGTCCCTGCATGGCAGCCGAATGATTATCTTTATTATCCCGACTGTGACTATCCTGAAAACCCGCAGGTTCCAAAGCTTGAGCTTAGTAAGGTAACTCTGGGTGAATTTTGCGAGTATTTTTCCATGCATCTAAAAAAGCAAATCAATGATGGTGCAAAAGTGTTGAAGGTTCCTGTTGCATATAGCCGTTCACTATATTTTGAAGATGTCGGATATGATGAAGCGGGAAAAATTTTCGATGAAGCTGCAAGGTCAAACTCTTCATTTCCCAAGAAGCTGCAGGACTATATAATGCATTATATTTTAAGAGCAGCCGGTGAAAATAATATCCCGATGCAAATCCATACAGGGATTCAAGAAGGCATGGGACATGACCTTAAAGACAGCAATCCTATGCTGCTTAAGAACCTATTCGGGAAATATCCCGATGTAACATTCGATTTATTCCACACAGGTTACCCTTACGAGCGGGAGCTTGCTGTTTTGGTAAAATATTATCCGAACGTGTATGTGGATTTTTGCTGGTCACATATAATTTCACCGTTTGCAGCAAGAAATGCATTTTACGAAATGCTGGACCTGCTTCCCTATTCAAAAATACTCGGCTTCGGCGGCGACTACATTTTCTACGACGGCGTAGTAGGTCATCTAACTCTTGCAAAACAAAATATCTGTACAGTTTTAACACAAAAGATTGAAAGCGGCGAATGCGATATTGCACTTGCAGAGAACATCCTGCAAGCCGTCCTATATGACAATGCCAAACGGGTGTTTAAGTTATAGCAATATCAGGTATATTATTAAATTTATGCAATTAAGCCATCAAGGGGATTTCAAATAATATATTTACTAAAAAAGGAGGAAAAGATTTTGACATTTCGTGAACGCACTCTTTCACATATTGGGATTTTTCCGGAAGTTGTTCCACTTGAAATAAATATCGAGTCTGAAAAAGTGTTCGATGGTTACACAGGATATGTAATAAGTTATAATCTTGAGAAAAATGAACGTGTCCGTTCGGTTTTACTGGTTCCTGCCGGAAGCACTGTAATGAAATACCCCGCAATTTTGGCCATACATCAGCATAATGGTGAATATCATCTTGGTAAAGCAGAGCCTGCAGGATGGGATATTAATGGGAAATTATCAAATCTTAATCCGATGTATGCATACGGATTTGATTTTGTAAAGCGCGGTTATGTTGTTATTTGCCCGGACTTATTATGCTTTGAGGAACGCTGCTGCTTACATTTTGATAAATCTCACAACCCCGGTGCAGACTATGAAATATTTGAATTTACAAAACGGGTTCAAAACGGATCATCCCTGCTTGCTAAATACCTGCATGATATGTCAGTAGCTGTTGATGTACTGTGTAAGCAGGAAAATGTTGATAACTCACGCCTTGGTGTAATAGGTCATTCTCTCGGCGGTCAAACCTCATTATATATGACATGGTATGATAAACGGCTTAAAGTTGGTGTATCGTCCTGTGGGTTCGGAACAATTGAAACAATAATCCGTGACAAAATAAACCACAATAAAGCAATGTATATCCCGGGATTTTCAACATACGCTGATACATATGACATTTTATGCGACATAGCACCAAGAGCATTTGCATTCACGGCAGGCATCGGTGATATAATTTTCCCGATAGACGGTGTACGCGAAATAGCAGAAAAAGCTGAAAAAATATATGCCGAGTCAGGCGTATCGGACAAGCTGCTCACATATATATTTGAAAGCGGTCACTCATTCGATGATGATGCTAAGGAAAAGGTTTATAGCTTTATAGATAATGAACTATTGGGTGGGTGATATATGCACAAGGGGACAGTTCTGTTGATATAAAATATTGACAATTGTTCTGGTCGTCTATATAATTGTATATATGATTTTTGAATGGGACACAGAAAAAAATAAAGAAAATATTGAAAAACATAGCATTTCATTTGAAGAGGCGCAATTAGCTTTTTGTGATAAAGGACGCTTTATTGAAAAAGATGTTAAGCATTCAACATTAAATGAAACACGATATTTTTTGTATGGGGATACCGGTAAAGGTATTGCTACAGTTAGATTTACAATAAGAAATAATATTATCCGATTAATTGGTGCAGGATATTGGAGACAAGGAAGGGATAAATATGAAAAACGTTAAATATGAAAATGCACCGGATGACATTTCCGATGCATTAAAGGTAGCAGAACCGATTGATGATTTTTTACCATCACCGGAGTATTTTGCAGAAGCTCTCGCAAAAGAAAAAATAAGCTTGAATATTGATGCTAAGACTGTTGCAAGATTTAGAACATACGCAAGAAAAAACGGGTTAAAATACCAAGCCCTTATGAATCAAGTCCTAAGCAGCTACGCAGACAAAAGACTGTAATTATAAAACTTTTATTAAAGCATTTCCTACCTATACATCACCGATGAAAGCATCCTGCAAGCCGTCCTATATGACAACGCAAAACGGGTATTTAGGTTATAAAGCATAAGGTGTATTATTTAATTACTATAATAAAACCATCAAGGATATTAAATAGAAAATGATTAAACAAATTGAAGCCGGTCTGCTTTTAGTTAATGTTTATGGTTCCAGAGGTGAAATGGGGGAGGCTGTTACGGCGGATGTTATTTCTGCAATAGGTGAGGTATTGGCGAAGCAGGAAGAGTGCAATATAATTTTTGCCGCCGCTCCGTCGCAAAACGAATTGCTGAGCGGGTTGGCGTCCGGCAGCGGGATTGATTGGAGCAGGATTAACGCATTTCATATGGATGAGTATATCGGATTACATGAGACTGCGCCGCAGAGATTTGGGAATTTCTTGAAAAGCCGCCTTTTTGATAAGGCAGGTTTTTTATCGGTAAACTATATAGACGGGAATAATGACCCTGATTTCGAATGTAAACGGTATGGTGACTTGCTTAAAAAGCATAAAATAGATATCGTCTGCGGCGGTATCGGTGAAAACTGTCATATCGCATTTAACGACCCTCATGTCGCTGATTTTAATGACAATGCTTTAATAAAAACTGTGGATTTGGACGAAAAATGCAGAACTCAGCAGGTAAATGACGGTTGCTTTGATGCGATTGATGATGTTCCTAAGCAGGCGTTAACTGTAACTATCCCGGTTCTGCTTAGCGCAAAGTATTTCTTTTGCACCGTCCCTGCAGTAACAAAAGCAAAGGCGGTTTATAACACCGTAAACCAACCAATCAGCGAACAATACCCATCCACAATACTCAGAAACCACCCAAACACAAAAATGTACACCGACACCGACAGCGCAAGTTTGATATAAAAGTGGGGCTGTTGCAAAATTGATGTGCAACAGCCCTTGCTTTGTGTTTATTTCGATTTTTTGCCTTTTAGCAGGCTTCCGATTGCGCCTTCTACTGCGTGAGTTACTGATTTTGTTACTGCTTTTGTGACTGCGGTTTTTGGGGATGTTGTTTTCTTTGCGGTGGTTTTGTGCGTTGTAGTTTTCTTTGCAGTGGTTTTTTTCGCAGTAGTTTTGTGAGCTGCCGTCGTCTTTTTCGCTGTTGTGGTTTTTTTGGTTGCTGTTGTTTTTTTAGCTGCCGGTTTTTTTGCCGTTGTGGTTTTTTTCGCTGTTGTTGCTTTCTTTGCTGCGGGCTTCTTCGCTGCAGGTTTTTTTGCTGCTGTTGCCATGTTATTTGTGTCCCCCTCAATTAATAATTTATTCCAAGATACAAAATACACCAATTTATATATTCGTAGTGTATCACAGCTGTTTTATTCCCGCAATATCATGATTCAAATTAATCGGTTTTTATGATATAGTGTTGTCAAATTATTGCATTACAGGGGGTTTATTATGGCGGAAGCTTGGAAAAATGTTTTAAACAAGACGACTGTGAGTGAGTTTGCGAAGAATTTGAACTCTGTATATGACAAGCTGGATGTTGATAAGTTTGTCAAAGCTGCGGTTGACGATACTTGGGAGAGCCTCGAGCTTATGGCGAGGGGAAAAAGAGTTACCGAAAAAATGAGGGAGTTTTTGCCGCAGAAGTATAGCGAAGCTCTCAAAATAATGGATAAGGCAGTTGCAAGCTGTGACCCGTTTTTTACCATGTGTTTTCCGACATATGTTGAACTATACGGGCAGGATGAAGAAAATTGGGATTTATCAATGAAAGCTATGGAGCTTTATACTCAATACTCGTCTTCGGAGTTTGCGGTAAGACCTTTTATTATCAAACACGAGAAGCGTATGATGGAGCAAATGTTTGCCTGGTCAAAGCACGAAAACGAGCATGTCCGGCGTTTATCAAGTGAGGGGTGCCGCCCAGCTCTTCCGTGGGGTGTTGCACTTAACAGCTTCAAAAAAGACCCCTCCCCTGTTCTGCCGATACTGGAGCAGCTGAAAACTGACCTATCGGCATACGTGCGAAAGAGTGTCGCAAATAATATTAACGATATTTCAAAAACACATCCCGATTTAATCGCAAAGCTTTCAAAGGATTGGTACGGCAAAAACGACCTCACCGACTGGATTGTAAAACACGGCTGCAGAACACTTCTAAAAAAAGGCAACCGTGATGTTCTTGGGATTTTCGGATTCCACGATGTTTCTTCTATTAATGTGAGCGATTTTGCCATAAGTACAAAAAAAGTCCCGTTCGGCGGGGAAATAACTTTTTCTTTTAATATAGAAACAAAAGAAGCGACCAAGGTACGCCTCGAATACGGCATCGACTTCATGAAAGCAAACGGCAAACATAACAGAAAGATTTTCCAGATTTCCGAGATTGCTTTCAAAGCAAACCAGAAAAAAACATATGAAAAGAAACACTCCTTCGAGGAACTAAGCACAAGAAAACACTACCCCGGACTGCACAAAATCACCCTGATAGTTAACGGCACCGAACAAGGCACGCTTGATTTTAAATTAGTAAAGGAGCAGCGATAAATATGTTTGTTGAAAAAATTGTTATTGGAGAAAAATTTCCACTCGATGGTTTGCTGACCATTCCCGAAAAGGGAAATACTCCCTACCCCGCAATTGTACTTGTACACGGTTCGGGACCTAATGATATGGATGAAAAGGTCGGGAACTGTTATACATTTAAGGACTTGGCAAAAGGGTTTGCAGAGCGCGGTATTGCTACGATACGTTACAATAAACGTACCAAAACCTATGGAAAGGAGATGGTCAAAGGCGCCGACGGACCAAATCTTACCGTTTGGGATGAAACAATTGAAGATGCGATATTTGCAACAGAGCTAATGAAAAAGGATCCAAGGATAAATCCCGAAAAGATGTTTATCGCAGGTCATAGCATGGGGGCAATGCTCGCTCCCCGTATTGATGCCGAGGGCGGTAATTATACCGGATTAATTCTTCTTGCCGGTTCACCAAGAAAGCTTGAGGAAATTATTATTGAGCAATCGGATAATTCTATTGCTCTTCTTAACCCGTTTCTCAGATGGATTGCAAACATGCAGATAAAGAAACTAAAATCAAAGCTTTCAGGTATTTATGAATTATCCGACGAGGAAGCTAAAAAGAAATCCTTTCTCGGTAAATATATGAAAGTATATTATTTTAAAGAGTGGGGCTTAAAGCCTGCCGAGGGTTATCTAAAGGCATTAACCAAACCGATTTATGTAACACAGGGTGATATGGATTTCCACGTTTCGGTCGAAAATGATTTTATGAAATACAAGGAAATCCTTGCAGACCATCCGAACGCAACCTTTAAGCTGTATCCGAACCTGAACCATCTCTTTATGCCTACAGTTTACGGCCTCGACATCACCAAAGGCGTCAAGGAATATAGAAAACCTCAGCATGTTGAAGAATATGTAATGGACGACATCGCCGAGTGGATTGCCGGAATTTAAGCCGGACACGGGGATATAAGTATTTATGAATGCGGTAGATAGTAGTGCATCTTCATTGAACACGCCTTCGAAATGGAAGGTTAATATTGTTTTGTTTATGGTTGGGCAGGCGGTTTCTTTGTTTGGGTCGTCGTTGGTTTATTTTGCCGTGATGTGGCACATTACGCTTTCTACGCAGTCGGGTGTGATGATGACACTTATTATGATTGCGGGTATGCTGCCGATATTTTTGATTTCTCCGTTTGCGGGAGTATGGGCCGACAGGTATAATAAAAAGCACCTGATAAATATATCCGATGCTTTTACTGCTGTTGTAACGCTTGTGATGGCGATTATGTTCACACTCGGAAATGAATATACAGCTTTGCTGCTTATTTGCATTGCCGCCCGTGCCGCTGCACAGGGGGTGCAAATGCCGACGGTTACAGCTCTTATCCCCGAGCTTGTGCCGGAGGAGCATTTAACACGCATAAACGGCGTAAACAGCAGCATAAATACATTTACTACATTTGCCTCACCTGCACTCGGAGGTGTTCTTCTTGCGATTGCTCCGATTCACCTGCTCATGTATATCGACGTAGTTACTGCTGCAATCGGAATTGGCATACTAATGTTTCTGGTAAAGGTTCCCGTACCGGCAGAAAAAATAATTCATGAGTCCGGAATGAAGCAATATCTAAAAGAAATCGGTGAAGGGTTAAAATACATAAAAAGCAATGTTTTCATGATGAAATCGCTTGTAATCTGTGCGGTAATGAATTTTATGATTGCGACAACAGCTATGACCCCGCTTTTGGTAATACGAAAGTGGGGAGACGGATTGTGGAACCTTACTGAAAATCTTTCAATAGGTGCCGAGCACCGGCTTGCTATATCCGAAATGGGATACTCAGCAGGGCTTGTTCTCGGCGGAATAGCCATCAGTATTTGGGTCGGGTTTAAGAATAAAAACCATACATATGCATTGTTTACGTTTCTTGCAGGTATTGCAACGGCAGGACTTGGGCTTAGCAGTAATTTCTGGATATATACCCTTTTTATGGGACTTGGTGCAGGATTCATTAGTATGCGCGGTGCGCCGTCAATGGCGATGATTCAGATAAATATAAGCCGTGAGTACATGGGGCGTTGTATGTCGGTTTTTATGATGATTGCAACCTTAAATGTCCAACTCGGAATGCTGCTCTGGGGTCCGCTCAGCGATATCATATCTCTGGACTGGTTGCTGGTCGCAGCCGGTTCATGTATTATACTGACAGGAATAATAGTATTTTTCGATAAAACCCTGCGCAAAGCAGGCCTTGCAACAAGACAGGCAGACTAAGAGTTTATTATGGGTTTATATTATTTTTAGAAAGGGTGCGGTCGGGGTTGCGGCTTCGGGTGCGGTGAGAGGTTATGGAGTTTCAAACTATTCAAAACGGGAGTCTTAAGGTGGTTATTTCGCCGGTTGCGGCTGAGTTGAAGAGTATTCAGGACAGCACAGGGGCTGAGTATTTATGGCAGGGTCATGAAAATTACTGGAAAAAGCAGGCGGTTAATCTGTTTCCTTATATCGGCAGATTGACTGAGGGTTGTTATATTTATGCCGGTAAGCGTTATGAAATGAACCGTCACGGGTTTTTGCCCGAATCGGAAATGTCGGTTGAATCTTCCACTGATGATTCTGTTTGTTTTTTGCTTCGTGAAAGCCGGGAAACACTTAATGTTTATCCGTTTCCGTTTGAGCTTCGTATAAAGTATGCTTTGAAAGGCAGTCTTATTACCATAACCTTTGAAGTGCTGAACGCCGGTAGCAACTGTATGTATTTCGGAATCGGAGGGCATCCGGGATTTAATGTTCCGTTGGAAGTGGGGTTAAGCTTTGATGATTATTATCTTGAGTTTGCCGAAACAAGTGAGCCGACACTTATCGGTCTTTCCGACACATGCCATCCAAACGGTGCAGACACAAAATATCCGCTTAAGGATGGCAAAATTATTCCGCTATATCACGGTCTTTTTGATAATGATGCAATTATGTTCAAGGATATGCCGTCAAAGGTTACCCTCAAAAGTGATAAGGGTCAAAGAGCAGTTTCTGTGGAATACCCCGACATGCCGTTCATTGCATTTTGGCACACAGTAAAAAAAGATGCCCCGTTTGTCTGCATCGAACCATGGACATCCCTCCCCTCAAGAGACGGCATCATCGAAGACCTCGAGACCCAACCCGACCTAATCAGCCTCCCTCCAAACAACCACTACCGCAACACCTGGAGCATTGAAATACACGGTTAAAGGGATTGTAATGTTTAGGGACAAGCAATGTGTTTTTGCTTTGTAAGTATGACTTAGGGTTAGTTAAATTAATTTCCTTTCGCTCAGAAGAAACGTCGTGTTTATACTGAGCGCCCTTCGGCGTCCATGCCTCAGTGTGCGAAAATCAATTTAACCAACCCTAAGCCACACTACAAACAAATCAAAAGTACATCACTTGTCCCCTGCATAATTCATCCAATTACTTTTGCCTGCAGCTGGGCTTTTAGGCAGAGTTCGGCGGCTTTGAAGGTGTGGGTTTGGGTCATGGCGTGCTCTGTGCGGTTTAGGCAGTCGAGGATTAGTTCGCCGAAGAAGGGGTAGCCTACTTTGCCTTCGAGGTTGTAGTGCTTCTCTTCTTTTTTGTTTGCGAGGAACAGGTGGCCGGGGCCGTCGTTTGTTGCTATGTTCATATATTTACGCTGTTCGATGAAGCCTTCCGTGCCGAGGATGAAGCTTCGTCCGTCTCCCCATGTCTGCAGACCGTCGGGGGTGAACCAGTCGATGCGGAAGTAACCTGTTGCGCCTGTGTTTGTCAGCAGGGTTGCATCACCGAAGTCGTCAAGTTCGGGGTATTCGGGGTTGTTGAAGTTGCCGATTTGACTGCTGACAATTTCAGCGTCTGATGCTCCCGTGTAATATAAAATCTGTTCAATCTGGTGGCTGCCTATGTCGCATAGGATACCGCCGTATTTTTCTTTTATGAAAAACCAGTCGGGCCGGCTTTCTGCCTGCAGGCGGTGCGGTCCGAGTCCGAGAACTTGAATTACTTTTCCAATTGCGCCTTCTTCTATAAGCTGACCTGCAAAGACTGCCGTTTCAACATGGAGCCGCTCGGAGAAATAAACCATGTATTTTTTTCCTGTTCGGGCAACCGCTTCTTTGGCTGCTTCGAGCTGTGAAAGTGTTGTAAAAGGAGTCTTATCGGTGAAGTAATCCTTGCCTGCATTCATTACTCTTATACCCAGAGCGCATCTTTCGGACGGAACGGCAGCGGCCGCAACAAGCTGCACTTTAGGGTCGCCGAGTACGTCATCCTCACTTTTCATAACCTTCGCCTGAGGAAACACTTTGCAAAAATCATCAACCTTTTTCGGGTCCGGGTCATAGACACTTTGCAAAACCGCTCCGGCATCAATAAGAGCACTGCATTGACCGTATATATGCCCATGGTCAAGCCCGACAGCAGAAATCACAAACTCCCCCGGTTTCACAACGGGAGCAGGTTTCCCTTTCGGCGCATAATTCATTCCGCTGACAATATTTGCCATTATTAATTCTCCCTTTTTTTCATTTACACAAAAGAACCGTCCCCTTGTCTTCAAGACACAAGAACCGTCCCCTTGTCTTTAAGACACAAGAACCGTCCCCTTGTCTTTAAGACACAAGAACCGTCCCCTTGTCTTGTGCACAAGAGAACCGTCCCCTTGTGTTTTTTTTTCATTCGTTAAGCCAGTTATTTATATTGTTGATTAGGGTTTCTGTGTCTTTTATATAGGCGGGGTTTAGTTTGGCTGTTTCGGGGTAATTGCCGGATTTTGCGAGTTCTTCAAGTTGCTTTGCCCGCCGGGTGAGGTTTTTTGCTCCGATGCTTGAGCTTGCGCCTTTCATTGTGTGGATGTCTATTGCGTAAGCAGGCAGGTTGTCTTCCGTCAGTTCTTTCATGCGTGCAAGCTCTTCAGGTACGTTATTTGCGAAGGAGCGGATGATTTCCACCAGCATCTCCGCATCGTTTTCATATAACGAAAGTGCAAGTGTTGTGTTTATTCCCTCAATGTCGATTTTGACATCTTCCTTATCTGCTTCGGTTGGTTTATTACTGTCGCTGCCTCCGTCGCCGGCACCGTCACTGCCTTTATCATTCCTGCCGGTTCCAATCCACTGACGTACAACTGCATCAAGTCTTGTTGTGTTAATAGGCTTCGGTACAAATGCCTGAAACCCTTCATCTAAAAACAGCCGTTCATTTCCTGCAATTGCATTTGCCGTAAGTGCGATAATCGGAATGTTTTTTGCATATTCCGAATCGGCTTTGCGAATCCATTTTGTTGTTTCAATTCCATCCATCCCGGGCATCATATGATCCATAAATATTGCATCATATCTGGGTTTTTCGCATTTTATACGATCAATCGCATCGTGTCCGTTTGATATACAATCAACCTTCATTTTGTATTTTCCCAAAAGTCCGCGGGCGACATCAAGATTTGTTATGGAATCATCTACCACCATAACGGTTGCCCAACTCAAGTCGGGCCGTTCCAATTGAGTTTCATCCTTAACCTTCCCGTCTTCATAACGGAACATACGCAGGTTTTCCAGTGTTTGTTCATCCAAACGTTCGTTACTGACAAATCCCTGCACCACGCTTAAAACAAATACAGACCCTACGCCGTACTCGCTCTCTACGGTTATATCACCACCCATAAGCTCTGCAAGACCTTTTGCTATTGAAAGTCCGAGTCCCGTTCCTTCAATCATACGGTTTGCACGTGTATCAACCTGGTTGTAATCGGAAAATAATTTTTCCAAATCCTCGGGACGCATCCCGATTCCGGTATCTCTGATGGTAAATGTTACTTTAATATCGTTTTTGCTTATGTGCTCACAATTTACACTTAGTGTTACCGAACCCTCACGGGTATACTTAAAAGCATTCGATAATAAATTTACAATTATTTGCTTCAACCGCAAATCGTCTCCGTATAGTTTCAGGTATAAACCGATACTTGCATCCAGGTTAAATGTTATAGGTTTATCTCCGATACGGTTAATGCATAATATTAATACATCATTGAGCAAGCTTGGCAACTCATATTCTGTCGGGGTAAAGGAGAACTTACCCGATTCAATCTTTGAAATATCGAGCACATCGTTAATTATTCCCATCAATGTTGTTGCTGCTGTGCTTATTTTCTGCAGATTTGCTTTAACATCCTCCTCGGGAGTTTCCTCCTCCATCAAAAGTCCTGTCATGCCGATTATAACATTCATCGGTGTCCGTATTTCATGGCTCATATTTGCAAGAAATTCACTTTTCGCCTGACTTGCCGCTCTTGCTAAATCACGTGCCTCCGCAAGCTCATGAGTACGTTTTTCTTCCGTTATATCTCTGATCATGGCAATTTTACTTATCGCATCATTATATATATCACGCTCGACCGTCAGAACCATATCGCAAATTCTGATCCCCGCCGATGTCTCTATTGTTACCGTATTACTTGTGATGCTTTCATTAAAATATGCTTCATCGGGAGCTTTATTATCTACATTAATAACCTCTAAAATACTCCTGCCTGAAACGCTCTCTCCCATAAATGCTATTGCGGCTTCATTTTCCAGGTTAATTATATTCTTGTGGTTTAGCACATAAATCGGCATGTTTGCAGATGTAAAAATATATCCCGAAGTATTTGACGGTGTGACCCCGAATGTTTTATATTTGCGCATTAATACAAAAACTTGAATTGATGACGGTAATAGAGCTGTTGCAGTCAGCGGGATTATTGTATAATCTGTGAATACCGGTATAAAAAGCTCTGAGAAAAAAGCAATAGGTGCGGCAATATAAGACAGAAGAAGTAAGATAAATATCTGCTTGCGATGACCTCTCAGTTCGGATTGATGCCTCCACAGCATGTATGAGCCCATAACACCAAATGCAAGAAGGGTGACCCATACAACCATAAGGACGAAAATAAAGCTTGAATTGTAAGATGCTTGATTTCCTAAGACAGTTTCATGAATTTCAACATCACCGGAAAAAACGCAAAGGAGTGCAATAACGGCTGTAATGTAAAATGTAGCATTTATCGATACTTTTACTGCTTTATGCTCGATTTTCAGAACATTCGTAAGAAATATCAACCACTTTGGATACATCAGGCATCCTGTAGTAAAACCTATTGCCCAATAAACCATGGTGAGAAATTCATTATCGGCAATCGTCATAAGTCCGTAAAAATGAGTCGTCAGCACAAGTAATAAAGTAGTTTGCATGTAATCGCGGCGTTGTTTCGATTTTGTATCAATAATCCATGTCGATACCAAAATGCAAAGATAACAAACGCTGACAAGAAATAGAAACACGGTTATAAAAGTCGCCCAATTTAAGTTTGAAATTGTGCCCATACACATACCTTCTATTTTATTTTTTATGCCTCTTAATCAAAAACGGGATATATACCGCTTCGGCATTTTTATTTATTATATCACTTATTTTTTCTATTGACAAAGTATATAATACCAGTTAATATTGATATTGATGTAGGTTAACCGCTAAACCTATTGTGGCATTTGTTTATATTGACCATAAAAAGCGGATTTTCTTGTTTTATGTTCACAAAATGACAGGTCATACATTTGAAGGAGGATAATTAAATGAAGGTATATTTCAGACTTATTTCTGTAATTTTGGCACTTAGCTTACTGCTTGTTGCCTGCGGTCCTGCGGCACCGTCCGGCGGCGGCGATACAGACACAGGGAACCAGGGCGGAGGAGATTCATCCGAGGTAACAGTAGCTCCGCCGTCCGAACTCGATGATATATCAACCGATGTTATTGATGCCAACCTTACTGCAACTATTTCGCTCGGTAACTGGCCACCGGATACGGCTCCCGATGCAGAGCGCGCTTTTTTTGAAGGTGCAAAAGCCATTATGCTGCAGCAGTATCCGAATGTTACAGTAGTCCCTGCATACTTTTCATACACACTGACAAACTATGTTCCGATGGCACTCGGCGGAACGGCTCCTACGCTTTTCCAGCCGCCGTTTACCGACCCTCAGCTTTTGATTAGTCAAGGGCTTGTTGCCGATGTAACAGATGCACTTGAAGAATTCGGAATACTGGAAAAATTCAGCCCGAGTTTTATCGAGATGCTTGGTGATGAAAACGGCAGAATCTTCGGTCTTCCGAGAGACGGTTATGTACTTGGAATGCACATTAATATTAACCTGTTTGAAGAAGCAGGTCTTATGACTGAGGATGGTCTTCCCGATTTTCCGAGAACTCTTCAGGAAGTTGCCGAAAAGGGTCAAATTATCCGTGAACAAACCGGAAAAGCAGCTCTCGCTTTCATGGCAAGTGAAACCCAGGGCGGATGGATTTATACAAACATTGCATGGAACTTCGGTGCAGTCGGTGAAAACGCATTGCTTATACAAGATGCCGACGGAAAATGGATTGCAAACCTGACATCCGAACCTGCTATCGCCGCTCTTGAATATATTAAATCTTTACGTTGGGAATATGATATTCTCAATGCCGATGCAACAACAACAACCTGGGGAAGTGCTCATACATTACTTGGCACCGGTGAGGTAGCAATGAACTTTGCGGCAGATGATGCTGTTGATAATCCTACAGCACAAAACGGTCTTGCTGTTGATAAGTTTGCAATTATTCCGTTCCCTGCAGGCCCCGGCGGTGCATATGCCCTCAGAGGAGGCACATGTTATATGTTCGCTCCGAACACAACAACCGACCAGGCTGTTGCATCTCTCGGATTCTTACGTCTTATTGGTATGCTTCCGTTCCTTGATGACGATATAATTGCAGGTATGAGAGCCGGTGCGGCTGCTTCAAGAGAGCGCGGTTCTCCTGTTCTGCCACGTACACCTGCATGGAATGACGAAGAATTTATCGCAATGCAAAGGTCAATTGCAGAGGAATATTCCAATGTTGACATGCGTTTATATGATGATTTCTTTAATTCACTTACAGACGGTTCGATTACATTTCGTGCCGAGGAGCCTGTATTTGCTCAAGAGCTTTACAGAACAATAACAAACGCAATCCAAAGGGTCATCACAAACGAAGACGCCGATGTTTTCGCCGCAATGGAAAGAGCTCGTGAAAGATTCCAGGAATACCTTGACGATGAAATAAACTAGTTATTATTGAAGTTGACAGGGGATGCTTTCATCCCCTTCTCAGCTTCCTGCAAAGGGTGAATTTATGGATAAACAGGAACGGCTCGGTGAACGTTCATATAAGTGGATATATGACTTAAAGTCGTGGCTCATTATGCTGCCGGGTATTGTTTTGTTTATGTTTTTTGTATGGGGTCCGCTGCTTCAAAGCGTACACATGAGCTTATACAAGACAAGAAACATCGAACTCGTCGAGTTTGTAGGTTTGCAAAATTATATCAGGGTTATTTCGCGTGAGGATTTTACTCAGGCGTTACTTAACACGTTGTCATATACGTTCTGGTCGCTGCTCATCGGGTTTATGATTCCGATATTCCTTGCAATTCTGATCGGTGAAACCCTCAAGGGTAAAGGTTTTATCCGTACAGCCGCTTATATCCCGAACATTCTTCCCGGTCTTGCTACCGTTCTTTTGTGGAAAGCATTTTTATCGGCAGAAAGAAGCGGTGTTTTTAATGTAATTCTGGGGTATTTCGGTTTTGAACCTATGGTATTTTTGAGCCAGTCAAACCTTGTTATACCAATTATTATCGTAACCGCTACGTGGAAGGGTGCAGGTGCAACCGCACTGATTTATATGGCGGGTATGGCAGGCATCAACCCTGAGTTGTATGAAGCCGCAACTATCGACGGCGCAGGTATTTGGAGGAGAATCAGATATATAACGCTGCCGGCAATATTTAACCTCAGCAGCACAATGCTGATTTTACAAATTATCTTTATCTTCCAAATCATGTACGAACCTCTTGTGCTGACAGGCGGCGGTCCCGATGATGCATCACTTTCACTTATGCTGCTAATGTGGCGTTACGCTTTCGGCGGTAATATGGATTATGGCAGAGCATCGGCGGTAGCAGTCCTGATAGCACTGTTGCTGCTGGTATTCACAACGATATATACCATTGTAAACAAACGCAAAACCAACTGGGACATGTAAATCGTCTCGCAAGCGAGACATTGGAAAAAGGTAAACCTTTTTTTGAAACAGGAAAATGGAAGTAATTTCCCATGCATATACTAACAAGTGTCTGTACTAAATCAAAAAAAATTACAAGTAATTTCCCAACAGGATTCTAACAAGTGTCGGTACTAAACAGGATATTAAAGAGGAATTTGAGAATGAGCAAGCCGCTTAGAACAGGTGTTATACGGGATTATGATGTGAAGTCGCCTTCTGTTAAGGTTGGGCTTGTCTTCATTTATTTAGTTTGTTTTGTGGTTGTTGTTGTTTCGTTGTTTCCTATTTTTTGGGTGGCTCTTGCGGGCTTTAAGGATTTGCAAGAGTATGTTTCAAGCACATCGATTTTTCCGTCTGTATTTGATATTGACCGGTATATAAGGACCTGGACCCAGCTCAATATTATGCGTAACTATATTAATTCATTTTATGCAATAACCGGCTCTGTTCTGTGTGCTTTACTTTTTAACGGGCTTCTTGCATACGGAATAGCGATTCTGAAGCCTCGCGGATATAAAGTCGTCAACAGCCTTATTATGTTCTCGCTTTTAATCCCCGCAACCATCGGTATTGTTCCGCTGTTTATGAATATTCAAAATCTCGGGCTTGGCGGTTTCTTTACCCCGCTTTGGTTTGCCGCCGGTGCAAATGCCGTTTTTGTTGTACTTTTCAGGCAGTTCTTTGAATCTCTTCCTTCAACAATTATAGAAGCTTCAAAAATTGACGGATGCTCACAGCTGCAGACATTTTTCAAAATCGTTCTTCCGCTTTCAAAGCCTATATATGTTGTTGTCACAATTTTTGCAATAAACGCCGCATGGTCGGATTTCCTGTTACCTTACCTTGTTTTAGGTGACGGTCAATGGCAAACCGTTATGGTCCGCCTGTTTATTTTCAGCACACAACAAACAGTAACCGCCGATGATTTAATGCGTTCGGTAGTATTCTCAATGCTTCCGCCCGTCATTTTCTTCTTTGTTTTCCAAAAACAACTGACACAAAACATAGTCACCGCAGGAATAAAAGGGTAGAATCGCTCGTTACTGTACGGCGCTTGCGCTCGGAGGTTGTGTTTTAAATCTAATCTGGAGGGAATCTCTTGGGAAAAATTGCTGATAAGTATTTTGAAACTCACAAGTGGAAGGTAGTGGAGCGTGGGTTTGATAAGGTATATGCAGAAGTCAGCGAATCGGTATTTTCACTTTGTAATGAAAGCATCGGTGTCCGCGGCTTTTTTGACGAAGGCGGCAGCGTTCCGGGTATGCGGGGTGCGTACATTAATGGAGTATATGAGCTTATTGATCTGCCGAAATCATATAAAGGCATAATTGATAAAACGCATTTTATGATCCCTTCGGTTGATTGGCTTAAAACCGATATTACAATTGACGGTGAAATACTGGATATCGGTGATATTAATTTTTCCGAATTTACCCGTGAGTTGGATATGCAATCGGGTATTTTGACACGCAGTTTTATCTGGCATACAAAGTCCGGAAAGGATTTGCGTTTAACATTTATCCGTTTTACCGATATGCAAAACAGCGAGCGGGCATATCAGCGTATTACATGTCAGGCTCTTAATTTCTCGGGTGTAATTGAAATCACTATGGGACTGAGCTTTGATGTTCTTCACAACGGGCGAAACGCCTGTTACTGGGGGGATGTTAAAAGCGAGTTTAAGGAAAATATATGCAGCGTTCAATCACAGACATTAATGTCGGAGAAAAGCGTATTCGCTGCTGCGGTTATCGACTCCCCCTCACCCTGCCTCGGCAGACAGGAAAATAAAGATGTTACTCTCAGTACAACACTGCCGCTGCGGCAAAACGAACCTGTCAGCGTGAGTAAGAGGGTTGTTATACTTTTCGACGAAACCGACGGGGATAAATTATGGCAAACCGGGCAGACACTGCTTGAAAAAACATCACAGGTATCCTTTGATGAAGCTCTTGACGGGCAGAGAAAATATTGGGAAACCTATTGGAATCTTTCCGATATTATTATTGAAGCAGCGGATGATGCCAATGCCGAAGCTGTCGCCGAGGAGCAGCAGGGCATAAGATTTTGCAGCTTTCAAATGGCACAGACATACCACGGAGGAAACAAAAAACATAATATCGGTGCAAAAGGCCTGACGGGAGAAGCATATAACGGTCATGCATTCTGGGATACCGAAGCATGTTGTCTTCCGTTTTATCTGTTTAATAACCCCGAAGCGGCAAAGAGCCTTTTGATGTTCCGCTATAATACCCTGCCGCAGGCAATCAAAAGGGCCAAAATGCTCGATTGCAAAGGCGCATGTTACCCGATTGCAACCCTCAACGGCGACGAAGCCTGTGACCTCTGGCAGCACGCAAGTCTGCAAATGCATCCGAGCACAGCTGTCACCTTCGGCATTTGGCACTATGTGAAAGTCACCGGAGACCAAGATTTTATTTGGGATTTCGGAGCGGAAATACTCTTGCAAGTATCAAGATTTCTTGTCAGCCGGTCGGGTCAGAACCCTCACACGGGTCAGTACGGTTATTACGGTGTCATGGGGCTCGATGAGTTTCATGATGGTAAATAACAACGCCTACACGAACTATATGGGAAAACGTACGCTTGAATATACCGCCGAAACACTCAGTCTTATGAAAACCGAACGCCCGGAGGTTTATACATTATTAATAGAAAAAACCGGCGTAACAGATGATGAAATCGTTTTTTGGGAAAATATGGCGGCAAACATGGCTTTTCCGATAAACGAAGACGGTTTAATCGAGCAGCATGACGGTTACTACGACCTGCCTTATATCGATGTCAACTCCATTCCGGTTAACGAGTTCCCGTTATATAATCACTGGTCATATGACCGGATTTACCGTACTAGTATGATAAAACAGCCTGATGTCCTGATGTTTTTGTACCTGTACAATTCATCATTTTCAGACGATATCAAGCGGGTCAATTATGAGTATTATGAACCCCGCACAATTCACGAATCATCACTTTCACCCGCAATACACTCAATACTTGCAGCCGAGCTTGGCAGAATGCAGGAAGCAACCGACTTTTTCGGCTATGCAACCCGCCTTGATTTGGATAATTACAACCGCAACACCTGTGAGGGACTTCATACCACAAGCATAGCTATGGCATGGATGAACATCGTCTACGGCTTTGCCGGGCTTCGCAGCGATACCGAGCTGTTACGCTTCGCCCCGCGCCTGCCCGACCGCTGGAAAAGCCTGCACTTTTCATTCACATGGCAAGGCAGGATCATATCAATATGGATGAAAAAAGACTGCACCTTGTTTGAGCTAAACAGCGGTGAGCCCATGGAGCTGTATGTTTACGGAGAAAAATACACTCTGAGTTCAGAGGGTTTAACGGTTTCTGTAGTATAAGCGATTCGGAAGAGCATGCAAACAAACATACCAAGTAATGTCAGGGGGAACATTATGGATATTTGGAGCTTTAAAAAAGAAGGTTTTATTGCCGATGACATCGTTAAAAACGGCAATATTTTTTTAACAGGCAATGGTTATATGGGGTACAGAGGTACCATGGATGAATGGGGGCGGCATGAGATGGCCGCTGTTAATTTGGCGGGAGTTTATGACCAAAACGGTGATAACTGGCGTGAACCCGTTAATGCCCCAAATGCATTGTTTGCTCAAATATCGGTAAACGGAGAAATAATCACCCTTGGAAAAACCGGGCACCAAAAGCACAGTCAAACAGTAAACTTCCAAAAAGGCCTGCATATAAGAGACTCTGTTTTCGAAGCAGTTCATATAAAAAGCGAACGGTTTATTTCAATGGCAGAGCCGCACCTGCTTGCGTCCTGTCTGACATTATCCTTTGACAAGGACTGTGAAGTCGAGCTGTTGACAGGTATCGTCACGGATATCTGGGATATCAACGGCCCTCATCTTTTTGATTATGAATATGAAAAAGGAGATATAATCCGGGCACAGGCAATCACCGGTGAAAAGAAAATCCCTGTTGCTGTCACCCAGTCGGTCACCTGCGATTTTCCGCATAATGAAAAGCAGGAGGTTATTAATTACGGTATTTACCGGCGAATCGACTTTAACGCAGACTCCGAAACGGTTTATAAAATAAACATTATTTCCACTGTATATACGGGGCTTGATACGGCTGACCCCGGTGAAGCGGCTATGTCACTGTGCAAAATTGCAACAGCGGACGGGTATGGCAAAAACCTTGAGGCTCATGTTGAAGCATGGGCGGAAATCTGGAAAAATTCGGAGGTCCGCCTTGAGGGTGATGACGAAGCGGCACGTGCGTTAAATGCAAGCTTGTATCATTTACACAGCATATCACCCCGCCACTCCAAAGCGTCATCGATACCCGCAAGAGGGTTGTCGGGTCAGACGTATAAAGGAGCAATCTTCTGGGATACGGAGATTTTCCTGTTCCCGGTTTTTGCACATACCGAACCCGAGCTTGCAAAGACATTATTGCGTTACCGTATTGAAACATTGCCCGGCGCGCTTGCAAAAGCTGCCGAATACGGATACCGCGGAGCATTTTACGCATGGGAAAGCCAGGAGGGTGGAGTTGAAGGATGCACAAACTTTAATGTTGTGGATGTGTTTACGGGACGCCCCGTGCGTACATATTTCCGTGACAAGCAGATACACATAAGCGGTGATATTGCTTATGCTATGTGGCGGTATTATGAAATAACAGGAGATACAAGCCTCTTTTTTGAAGATGCGGCTGAGGTAATACTGCAGTGTGCAAGGTTTTTCCTTTCACGGTCACACAGCCGTCTTGACATGGATAAGGTTGAGCTGCTTGACGTAATTGGTCCCGATGAATATCACGAAAGAGTTAATAACAATGTATTTACAAATCAGATTGCGGCACACTGTTTTGCCTGTGCTCTTGAGTTAAAGGATGTTTTATCACAGGCAGACCCCAACTTTTTTGACTATCTTATTACAAAGCTTGAGTTTGAAAACGACCTTGAATTAATTAAGGCTGCACTGCCCAAGCTGCGCCCTGTATTTGATGAAACAAAAATTATTGAACAGTTTGACGGATATTTCGGGCTTGAGGACTGTTCGCTTGAGGATGTGCGGGGACGGCTTTTGGACGAGCGTGAATATTGGGGTTGCAATCACGGAGTTGCTGCCACAACGCAGATAATAAAGCAGGCTGACGTAGTTGCCATGATGGCACTTTTCCCGTCATTATTTTCCGATAAACAGGTTGAGTTGAACTGGAACTACTACGAGCCCCGTACCGAGCACGGCTCAAGCCTTTCGGCATGTATGCACGCACTTACAGCCTGCCGCTTCGGCCGCCCCGACCTCGCATGGGAGCATTTTATAAAGTCGGCAACCATTGACCTCACAGGAGGCGGCAAACACTGGGCAGGCAAAATCTACATCGGCGGCACACATCCTGCCGCAAACGGCGGAGCATGGCTGATTGCCGTCCTCGGTTTCGCCGGCCTATCCGTCAAAAACGGCGAAGTAACCGTATCCCCCCGCCTGCCGCCGCAAATAACCTCCCTGCGTTTTCCGGTTATTGCAAACGGCAAAAAATACCGAATAACCGTCACCCGCGACGATTTCGAAATTTTGTAAAAAGTATTTCGTTGTGAGGTTCAATCTCTATTTTTGATTCCTTAAACATTGTAAATTTTCATATTCAAAAATTTCATACTCACCATTATGGAATTTAACTCTGCTAGCCCGGCTCCCGCCTTGTGGACACATTAAACGTCAAGTATCTCACGTTTTCATATAATTACTTTAAATAGCTCGTTTTTAAGACCAACCGAAGCGTAGCGAAGGGCGGTAGCCTATGCAG
>Ga0123356_10002115_pt1 | contig 21420 bp, 17 predicted proteins | sample TergutEmb28metaG_2_FD_92546 | JGI IMG/M metagenome (GOLD analysis project Ga0123356, IMG submission 92546) | Embiratermes neotenicus P3 segment gut microbial communities from Petit-Saut dam, French Guiana - Emb289 P3 | ecosystem: Host-associated > Arthropoda: Insects > Digestive system > Gut ... | reverse complement strand
GGGCGACTACTCCGGTAGTCCATCCCTACGCGTGAACGCGGTGCAGGGGATCACCGCGGCGGTCAAGGCGGCCAACCCGAACGCAACGGTGACGTTTGATGCGTGCGGCACATCCACGAAGGCGACGGCACCGGCGTCGTGCTCGGCGGCCACGCAGGCGGCGATCAAGGCCGCGGATCTGGTGATCGTGTTTGTCGGCACTGACACGGCCATCTCGACCGAGGGTCTGGACCGTACGACGATCGCGATGCCTGGCAACTACAACTCGTTGATCGGCCAGGTGAACGCGATCGGCAACCCCAACACCGCGCTGGTGATCCAGTCAAACGGGCCGGTTGACATCTCCGACACGCAGGGTGACTTTCCGGCGATCGTCTATTCGGCATACAACGGGGAGTCGCAGGGGACGGCGCTGGCGCAGGTGCTGTTCGGCCAACAGGATCCGGCAGGGCACCTGGACTTCACGTGGTACGAGGACGATTCGCAGCTCCCGGACATCATGAACTACGGCCTGACGCCTTCGGAGACCGGCGGGCTGGGCCGGACGTATCAATACTTCACCGGCACGCCCACCTACCCGTTTGGCTATGGCCTGAGCTACGCCACCTTCAGGTACTCGCACGTCCGGATCACGCCGAGGGCACCGACGCCCAACGGTCGGGTAGATGTGCGATTCGAAGTGACGAATACCGGCCGCGTGTCGGGGACCACCGTCGCGCAGGTCTACGCTGCGTCAGAGTTCTCGGCGTCCGGTGTGGAGATGCCGAACAAGCGCCTGGTGGGCTTCCAGAAGACGCATGTGCTGCGGCCGGGTCAGACCGAAAGGATCACGATCCCGGTCGCGCTGAGCCGGCTTGAGTTGTGGGACAGCGGTCGGCAGAAGATGGTGGTGTACGACGGCAGGTGGCGGTTCCAGCTGGCCACAGACTCAAGCGACGTGGTCAGCTCGGGCACGGTCAGGGTTCACGGCTTCCTCCGGCCGAAGGTCCAGGTGGTGACCGTGCAGCCCGACCAGACGGTGTTCGCGCCCGGTCAGAAGCTGGACCTGACTGGCCAGAATCCCTGGATCGCCGATGACACCGGCCAGGCGAGCCAGCACGTCCCGGCGACCAACATCGTGGAGGCGGCGAACAACGACGAGTCGTTCGCCAATCTCGCCCACGCCAGGGTGAGGTACAGGAGCAGCGATCCGAACGTCGCGACCGTGAACCGCGCCGGACTGGTCACGATGAACGCTCACGGCACGGCGACGATCAGCGTCACCGTCGACGGCGTCACCGGCAGCACACCGATCGTCGTGCAGCAGCCGCTGAACCTGACCACGCTGGCCGGAGTGGTCCAGCCCGGCAGCACTTTCACGGCCACCACGGCGCTGCCGAACTCCGGCGCGCGGCCGCTCACCGATGTCAGCATGTCGCTCGACGCGCCCAGCGGCTGGACCGCCACTGCCGAAACGCCCGCTACATTCGCGAGCGTCGCGCCCGGGCGGACGGCCACCACGACCTGGCAGGTCACGGTCGCGGCGAACCCCCAGCCGGGCTTCGACGAGCTCGATGCCGCGGCGACCTTCACGGACGCCAACGGCCAGACCACCGTCAGCACCAGCGGACAGGTCTCGGTTCCGTTCGCGACGCTTGCGGACGCGTTTGACAACGTCGGAATCTCCGATGCCACCCACCCGGGCAATATCGACGGCCAGGGCGACAGCTACTCACAGGACTCGTTGGATGCGTCCGGATTCTCACCTGGAGCGACGGTAACCGGGCCGAACATCAGCTACACATGGCCCAACGTGCCCGCCGGCCAACCGGACAACGTGCAGCCGGCCGGCCAGACGATCGACCTCACCGGGTCAGGCGCCACCCTCAGCTTCCTGGGCATGGCCGCCAACGGAGAGCACAGCGCCACCGGAACCATCAACTACACCGACGGCTCCAGCCAGACGTTCACGCTGACATTCCCCGACTGGTTCACCAACGGTGTGGGCGGAACGCCGGATGAGATAGTCGGCAGCGCCACCGTCAGCGGCCCATTCGCCGGCCACCATGTGAGCGTCTACGCGGCGCCGGTGCCGCTCGAGGCAGGCAAGACGATCGAGGATGTCACCCTGCCCAGCCAGATCGACATGCACATCTTCGCGATCGCCATCGGACAGCCGTTCACGTCGCTCGCCGGCGCTTTCAATAACGTTGGGATCTCTGACGACTCAAATCCGAGCGGTGGAGATATCGACGGGCTCGGCGACAGCTGGTCCGCGCAGTCACTGGCGGCCGCCGGGATTGCTCCCGGGGGGACTGTGACCGAGCAGGGCGTCACCTACACCTGGCCCAACGTGCCCGCCGCCCAGGCCGACAACGTGGCGGCGGGTGACCAAACCGTCCCGGTCACGGGGTCGGGATCCAGCCTCGGCTTCCTCGGCATGGCCACCAACGGCACGCACACCGCCACGGGGACGATCCTCTACAGCGACGGCACGATGCAGACCTACACGCTCACCTATCCCGACTGGTTTGCCAACAGCGCTGCAGGAACGTCAGATCAGCTGGTCGCGAGCGGGACCCTCAACGGCGCGCGCTTCCAGGGACACGTCGTCGGGCTATACGCGGCGGAGGTGCCGATCGATCCGAGTAAGACCGTCAGCGCAGTGGTGCTGCCCGGCGACGGTGACATGCACATCTTCGCAATCAGTACGGGCTAAGGCCCCAAGGGGTCGCGCGCGGGGGCGTCGGGCCGCCGATCCCGCAGCGAACGCCGAGCCCTGCCTCGAGCTCGGGTCGGCGGCGGCCGTCACACCGGTCGCCGGGACGTTCGGCGACTGGCGTAACCTTGGGGTGATGGCGGACAACAGCGACCTGCGGATCTCGGACGCCGACCGCGAGCGCGCGGCCGCGGCTCTCCGCGAGCACTATGCGGCCGGCCGCCTGGACAGCTCCGAGCTCGAGGACCGCACACAGGCCGCCTACGCCGCCCGCACCGAGGGCGAGCTGGAATCGCTGCACCGGGATCTGCCGGCGCTGCCGCCGAAGCCGCCCACGACCATGGAGCGCGCCCGCGGCGTCCTCACCTCGAACCTACCGTTTCGCTACGGCGCCACCGGCGGTGGGCTGTTCCTCTGCGCAACGGCGATCTGGGCGGTGACCGGTGCCGAGCGTGGCTTCTGGCCCATGGGCGTGCTGGTCCTCACCTTCTTCGCGATCAGGCGCGGGCAGCGGCGGGGGCGCCGCGGCCCAGGCGGCGGGGGCGATTCGGGCCGCGGGTCCGGCTACTCCTACCACTACGAGTACCACTACGGCGACGGGAAGCACGAGCACCGGCACGAGTACGGCCAAGGCGACGAGTAGGGCTCGCTTGCTAGGGTTGCGAACCGATGTCGACCGCACCCTCAGAGCCGCTGCCGCAGCGCCTCACGGCCATCCGTGAGCAGCTAAAACTGCTCTCGGACTATCTTTGACCCGGCAGGGCTGAGCGAGCGCACGTCCGCGCTCGAAGAAGAGATGGGGGCGCCCGGCTTCTGGGACAACCAGGACCGGGCGGCGCAGGTCAGCGCCGAGCACGCACGCGCCTCGCGCAAGCTCGAGACTTTCCGCAAGCTCGAAGCCGACGTCGAGGACCTCGATGCGCTCGCCGAGATGGCGGAGGAGGACGCGACGCTCGGCCCCGAGTTGGACGACCAGGTCGTCAGTGTCGAGCAGCGCCTGCTGGAGCTCGAGGAGCAGCGGCTGTTCTCCGGCCGTTACGACTCCGGCGACGCGTTCGTGACCGTCAACGCCGGCGCGGGCGGCACCGACGCCCAGGACTGGGCCGAGATGGTGCTGCGCATGGAGATGCGGTGGGCCGAGAAGCGCGGCTTCGGAGTTGAGCTGCTCGAGGCATCGCCGGGGGAGGAGGCCGGGATCAAGTCGGCGACCTTCCTCGTCAAGGGCGAGAACGCCTACGGCCTCTACGGCAGCGAGAAGGGCGTGCACCGGCTGGTGCGGCTCTCGCCGTTCGACTCCGCCAACCGCCGCCAGACCAGCTTCGCCGGCGTCGAGGTTTCGCCCGTCGTCGAGGACGTGGGCGAGGTCGAGATCGACGAGGACGATCTCCAGGTCGACACCTACCGGGCGAGCGGCGCCGGCGGTCAGCACGTGAACAAGACCGACTCCGCGGTGCGGATCACGCACAGGCCGACCGGGATCGTCGTGCAGTGCCAGAACGAGCGCTCGCAGTCATCCAACCGCGCCGAGGCGATGGCGATGCTGCGCTCGAAGCTGGCCGAGCGCGCCGAGCGCGAGCGCCGCGAGGAGATCGCGCGCGAGCGCGGCGAGGTCCAGGATGTCAACTTCGGCTCGCAGATCCGCTCCTACGTTCTGCACCCCTACTCGATGGTCAAGGACCATCGCACCGACTTCGAGATGGGGGACACCACGCGCGTGCTCGACGGCGACCTCGATGGTTTTGTGCGCGCTTACCTGCTGAAGTCCGCCAATGCCTCCTGAGCAGCCGCGCGCGCCGTACCTCGAGGCGATCGCCGCGTACGGCCTGCGCGGCTCCACCCGTTTCCACGTCCCCGGCCACAAGGGCGGCGGCGGCGCCGACCCGGGTCTGCGCAGCGCGCTCGGCGCCGAGGCGCTGCTGCTCGACGTCCCGCAGGACATCGAGGGCATCGACGTCGGCCCGAGCCCGACCCCCTACGAGCAGGCCGAGCAGCTCGCGGCCGAGGCCTACGGCGCGGAGCGCTGCTGGTTTCTGACCAACGGCGCGACCCAGGGCAACCACGCCCTCTGCCTGGCGCTCGCCGGCCCCGGCAAGCGGGTGCTCCTGCAGCGCAACTCGCACGCGAGCATGATCGACGGGCTCGTCCTCTCCGGTGGCCTGCCGCGGTTCGTCGCGCCCGAGTACGACTCGGAGCTCGGGATCGCGCACGGCGTAACGCCCGAGGCGCTGGAGCGGGCGCTCGCCGCCGGTGGCCCCTGCGCGGCGGCGTTCATCGTCTCGCCGACGTACTACGGCATGGCTGCCGACGTTCGCGGCTGTGCGGAGGTCGCTCACCGCCACGGTGTCCCTCTGATCGTCGATTGCGCCTGGGGTGCGCACTTCGGCTTTCACGCGGCGTTGCCCGAGTCGCCGCTCGCGCTCGGCGCTGACGCGATGCTCGCCTCGACGCACAAGATCGTCGGCAGCCTGACGCAGTCGGCGATGCTGCTCGTCGCCGGCAGTGGCCGCGTCGACACCGGTGCGGTCGCACGCACGATACGGCTGGTCCGCTCCACCAGTCCGAACGCGCTGCTGATGGGCTCGCTCGACGCTGCGCGGCGGCAGCTGGCGGTGCACGGCGAGCTGCTGCTGGACCGCACGATCAAGGCGGCCGCGCGGGCGCGGGCGGAGATCGAGGAGATTCCCGGTTGCGCGATCGTCGGCGACCAATGGCTCGGACGTCCCGGCATCGCCGGCTGGGATCCGCTGCGAATCGTGATCGACGTGCGCGAGACCGGCCTGACCGGCTATCAGGTCGCGAGCGCGCTGCGGGCCACCTACGACATCTACGTCGAGCTGGCCACCCACGCGACGGTCGTGCTGGTGCTGGGCATCGGCCAGCCGGTCGAGCCGCTCGACCGCGTCGCACACGACCTGGCCGAGACGGTGAAACGGATTGCTCCGGCCGGAGGTCCAGCGGGACCACCGGCCGGCCACAGCGTTCTCAGCCAGATCCCGGCAGAGCACGGATACGAGTCCGCCGTGGCGCCGCGCGACGCCTTCCTGGGCGAGAGCGAGGCGGTGCCCGTCGCCGAGGCGATCGGCCGGATCTCGACGGAGTCGGTCGCCGGCTACCCGCCGGGCGTGCCGACGCTGCTCCCGGGCGAGCGCGTGACCGCCGAGGTCGTCGAGTACCTGGAGGCACTGGTTGCCGCAGGGGCGCGGCTGCACGGCGCCGCCGACCCGAGCTTCAGGACCCTGCGGGTGCTGGTGTCGGCGTAGCGGCGGTCGCGATCTCGGCCGTGTCAGGCGGGACCGTGAACCAGTAGTCGCCGGTGACGGGTGTGACGGTGGAGGTGGACGCCGGGCCCTGCCATTGGCCGTCTCCGCTGATCGTCTGTCCGCCGAACGTGGCGGTGCCCGACCACGGCGAGGCCGCGGTCAGCGCCCTGACAGTCATCGGCACGCTGGTCGGCATCGCGACCCGGATGCGCTCGCGTTCGGTTGTGTCGTTGATCAGCGCGAGGCTCCAGCCGTTCATCGACTGGACGGCCCAGACCTTGACGTCTGAGGGGAGCAGGCCCTGCACCTGGTTCAGATGGGCGCTCGGGCCGAGCATGCTCGCGAACGCAGCGATCCCGTACATCAGTGGCTCGGCGCTGAGGCCGGTGCTGCCGGCGTGGATCGCGGAGTTGGGCTCGGCCGCGCGCAGGTGGAAGTTGACGCCGTCGACGCCGGCCGAGATGAGCTCGAACAGCTGATCGAGCCCCCAGAGGCTGGTTGCGAAGGTGTCGGTCACGAACGGGAGCCCGAGGCAGGTGGAGGAACCGAGCTCCGTCAGCCGGTACTCGATCCCGGCTGCGTGCGCGGCCTGGATCGCCGGCTGCATCTGGGCGGTCGCGGCGCTGATGTCGGTCGGGCGGAAGTAGCGGTGAAGCTCCGGGTAGCCGGAGGAGCCCTGAGCCACGCACGCGTTGTACGCGTAGTAGTGCTCCGTCGCCATCTGCACCTGCCCGGGATCGTGGGCCAGCAGCGACGTCTCCCACGGCGCCTTCGGCGTGGACAGCTCGGGCCCGGCGAGCGGCAGGTTCGGCAGGTGGCGCTCGAGCACATCCGCATAGAGCGAGTACAACGAGTCGTAGCGGAGCGGCCCGAATCTTCTGACCCAGGGTGCGTTAGCGCGCGTCATCCCGTCGAACCCGGCGGAGTAGAGGTCCGGCTCGTTGCCGATCGCGACCGCCATCAGGTCGTTCTGGAGGGTCGGGTTCCGCTCCACGGCCTGGATGTAGTTGAGGGCCATCTCAGGGTCGTGGGCGGCAGCGTTGACGTTGAGGATGACCCTGCTGCCGGTCTGGGCAACGACGCCTGCAAGTGACTGCAGCCAAGCGTCGTTGAGGGTCACACGGTCAATCGCCGGCGGCAGGTACTGCGGCATGATGTGCGCGGTGCCGCCGTTCCAGTACGCGGTGTCCGACCAGGTGCCGCCGAGCCGCAGCACGAAGGGCCCGTCGCCGGCGGGCGTGAGCAGCTTCACGAAGTTGGGGAACGCGGGCTGCTCGGTGTACTGCTCCATCTCGTCGACGTTGATCGACAGGCCCAGGAACGAGTTCGGTACCGGCTGCGATGAGGTCGTCGTCACCGACACGCGTGAGGTCGGCACCGGCTGGCTCGTCTTCTGCGTCGCCTTGGGTGTCAGTTTATGTGTCGCCCTCGGTGTCAACCGATGTGTCGCGGCGCCCGCGCTCGCAGCGCCCCAGCTCAGCAGGCAGGCTGTGGCGGCAAGCGCGGTCAGCGCCCGCAACCTTGCGGTGGCTGGCGGGTTTGACGGGTGATGGCGAAGCTTCATAGAACAGTGATGTCGGTCCTGCAAGGAACAAGCTGGGCACACCGGAAGTTGCGGTATGGCCTCGCGCTGCTGGCCATTACGGCGGGTGGCTGCTTCACGCTGCCTGCCGCCGCGAGCGCACAGCAGCGCAGGCTCGCGACCCAGACGCTCAACATCAGTGGAATCCCGGTCTCCGACGGCTCTGGATCGGTCGTTGAGCCGGCGCTCTCGCCGGCGCCGAACGGTGCCAACTCCGAGTGGGTGGCTGTCGGCGGCTCCAGGCAGGAACTGCTCGCGGTCAATCCCACCGGGCAGAAGTCGACCGTCGCCACCGGCCTGGCCGCGGACGCCGGACTTCCCGACAACTTCGCGAGCGTCGACGCTGACGGCTACGACTGGGTTCTGGACAACGATCAGGGCCAGCCCGAGAACGTGCTCTACGCCGTCGGCGCGCGTGACACGCCCAACCCCGGCCTGAATGTCGTCGCGACCTTCAACGGGTATGCCGAGGACATGACGCTCGGCCCTGACGGTGCGCTCTACATCAGTGACAACGCCGGCAATGTCTTCAGGTGTCAGATCAATGACACTCCCGCGGCCGTCTGCACGCCGGCGCCGATCGGGCCCCCGTTTGACGGCGGCGCCTACGCCATCGGCAACGCCGGCGGCTCGGTCTGGTTCACCGATGCGGGCGGCGACCTCGGCTCCTTCACCAGCATCCCGGGATCGATCAGCGGCTCGGGGCAGTTCGGCGGCCCGCTCGCAAGTGTCAACAACATCGATCCCGGCACGATCGTCGCGGCCGGCAACGGGCTCGTCTACGTGGCCGGCGGCGGAGCCTACCCGGGCGCCGCCAACACCGAGATCGTCGCGTTCAGCGCCGGCGGTACGAACGAGGGCGTTGTCGCGGGCGGCCTCGGCAACGTCGTGGCGATGACACTCGGGCCCGACGGAAACCTCTGGTTCCTGGACGCGGGCGGCACCGGCTCCGTGGATCAGCTCAACCTGAGCACCGACGCGGTCAGCGTCTACGCCCTGGGGACAAACGGCCTGTACCTGCCGCGGGGTGACTGGCGGATCGCGCCAGGGCCGGCGGTGCCGAGCGTCACCGGCACGGGTGAGCTCTTCTTCACGGCCACGACGGCCCCGGGCGGCGCCGGCAGTGCCGAGATCGGCGAGGTCAGCGGGATCCCGTTCCCGACCGCCCCCGGCAGCCTCGCGTTCAGGCCGGCAGTCAGCGTCTCCAAGCGCCACACCGCGACGCTGACAATGACCTGCGCCGGCCAGGGCAACGCACAATGCACCGGCAAGATCCTGCTCAGCGTCGAGGCCAGGCTCAGGCTCAGGGCCTACGTGCACGCGGCCCGCAAGGGCGGCAAAGCACGCAGCCGGACGATCACGCAGACCGCGCGGCTGGTGCTCGGCTCCGTCAGTTATGCGCTTGTCGGCGGCGGTTCCCAGCGGGCCACCGTGAAGCTGTCCAACGCCGCGTACAAGCTGCTGGAGCAGGTCGTGGGGCACAGGTGGAACGCGACAGTGACCAGCGCGGCCACGGTCGGCACCGTGGCCGGCACGACGCTGGCGATGACTGGTCCGACACCGCCGCGGCCCAGGCCCGCGCCGAAGCCGAAACCCAAGCGGCATCGCGCCTAGGACGCAGCACGGGTCGGCCACTCACCCAGGCGGTGGCGCTACGGGCTGAAACCCTACGCGCCCCGTATGCTCGACCGCTGTGGAACAGGTGAAGGTTGACGCGCAGGAGCTCGAGGCGCTGGTCGCACGTGCGCTGGCCGAGGACATCGGCAGCGGCGACGTGACCACGGCCGTGACGGTCGCACCGGAAACGCATGCGCTGGCGCGGATCACGCAGAAGGCACCGGGCGTTGTATACGGGCTCGACGTCGCGTCGATGGTGTTCCGGGCGGTCGATCCCGCCGTGCAGCTGAGTCAGACGGGCCCCGAGGGGGTCTGGCGCGAGAACGGACCGGTGTTGGAGATCGCCGGTGACGCTGCGGCGATCCTCACCGCCGAGCGCACCGCGTTGAACTTCCTGCAGCAGTTGTCGGGGGTGGCGACGCTCACGGCGCGCTGCGTGCGCGCCGTGAGCGGGACCGGCGCCCGGATCCTGGACACGCGCAAGACCGTGCCCGGGCTGCGGCTGCTGCAGAAGCGGGCGGTGCGCGCCGGCGGCGGCGTCAACCACCGCATCGGCTTGTTCGACGCGATCCTGATCAAGGAGAACCACGCTGCCGTGGCCGGCGGTGTCGACGCCGCCGTACGGCTCGCCGCCGCGCACGCGGCCAAACTGCCGGTCGAGGTCGAGTGCGGGACGCTTGCCGAGGTGGGGGAGGCACTCGCGGCCGCGGCTGAGGCCGGTGTTGCCGGCCGCTTCCGGGTACTGCTGGACAACATGAGCCCGGGTCAGCTGCGGGAGGCCGTCGCGCTCGTCGCCGGGCGCGCCGAGACCGAGGCCAGTGGCGGCTTCACGCTGGAGACCATCCGGGAGGTGGCCGAGACCGGCGTAGACTTCATCTCGGTGGGCGCGCTCACTCACAGCGCAACCGCACTCGATCTCTCACTCCTACTGGAAATCGTGCCATGAACCTACCGATGCTCGGCCAGACGGAGGCCCAGGCGCCGCTGTCTCCGGCGCCGCTGCTGCTCGAGAACATCCCGGCGCTGCAGGAGGAGGTGCGCGCGCTCGCCCGCGAGCGCGGCGCCGTGATCCTGGCGCACAACTACCAGCTACCTGAGATCCAGGATGTCGCCGACTACGTCGGCGACTCGCTGGGCCTGAGCCGCCAGGCCGCGGCTGCCGACGCGGACACGATCGTGTTCTGCGGCGTCCACTTCATGGCCGAGACCGCATCGATCCTGGCGCCGGACAAGACGGTGCTGATCCCGGACCTCGATGCCGGCTGCTCGCTCGCGGACTCGATCACCGCCGAGCAGTTGCGGCAGTGGAAGTCCGAGCACCGCGGCGCGGTTGTCGTCATGTACGTGAACACGACCGCGGCCGTCAAGGCCGAGACCGATTACTGCGTGACCTCCTCCAACGCGGTCGACGTCGTCGCGCACATCTTTCGTGAGCACGGCGACGACACCGAGATCCTGTTCGGGCCGGACATGTTCCTCGGCGCGTATGTCGAGCGGACGCTCGGGCGCAAGCTGCTGGTCTGGGACGGCGAGTGCCATGTCCACGCCGGCATCCGGCCCGACGACATCGACGCGGTGCGCGCGGCGCACCCGGGCGCGGACTTCCTGATCCACCCCGAGTGCGGCTGCTCGACCAGCGTCATGGAGTACGTGGCCGCCGGCGACATCGAGCCCGCGGGGGTGCACATGCTCTCGACCGGAGGCATGCTCGGCTATGCGCACCAGCATGAGCGCGAGCACGGAGGGACGGCGATCGTGGCGACGGAGACCGGCATGCTGCATCCGCTGCGGGAGGCCGCCCCTGACGTGGACTTCATCGCCGCCAACGAGGCCGCCTCCTGCCGCTACATGAAGATGATCACGCTGCCGAAGCTGCGCGACGCGCTGCTCGCGGGGCGCCACGAGGTCAAGGTCGACGCAGCGACGGCCGACCGCGCGCGCCTCCCGATCGAGCGCATGATCGCCATCGGGTAGCCCTTAGGGTCTCCCGGGATGGGCCGGCGGTCATGAAGCGCGCGGTGCGGGTGTGGGTCGCTGCGCTGGCGAGCCTCGCCGTCCCTGCCGCTGCCCAGGGCGCCGCCGCTGCCCAGGCTGCCACCGCTGCCCAGGCTGCCACCGCTGCCCAGGCCGCCGCCGCCCGGGCGGCTCGACTCACGATCCCGCGCGGCGCCGATCAGCTGATCGTCGTCTCGAGCCCCACGACGGATCCCCCGCCGCCGCAGAATCTCGCCACATTCCGTGCCTACGCGCGCAGCGGCCCTGGGTCGCGCTGGCGGCTGGTGTACGGCCCCTGGGCGACGGAGACGGGCACCGGCCACCTGCTGCCGGCGGCCGATCGCCGCGAGGGCGATCACGCCACGCCGATCGGGGTCTACGGGATCGGCGCGACCATGTATGGCGTCAGGTCCAATCCCGGCGGGCTGCACTACCGCTATCACCGGCTTGTCTGTGGCGACTGGTGGGACGAGGACCCGTACAGCTCCGCGTACAGCCGGTTCATCCACGTTCCGTGCGGTTCCAGGCCGACCTTCGCGGCGGCGTCGGAGCCGCTCTGGACCGAGACGGTGGCGTATCCGTACTTCGCGGTGATCGACTTCAACACGGGCCCGATCCGCGGTGGGGCGGACGCGCCCGGTTCGGGGATCTTCCTGCACAGCTGGGTGAGCGCCCCGACGCAGGGCTGCGTGGCGCTTCCCGAGCAGCGGCTGCTGACGATCCTGCGCTGGCTGAGACCGCGCGAACGCCCGGTGATGGAGATCGGTCCTGACACCGAACTCGCCCGGCTCTAGTCAGAGGACCTGTGCCACGGTTGTCGCTTGGCGCTGGCGCTGGCGGCCGGGCCGGGTGTGGGTGCCCTCAGACGCGCCTCCACATGTGTGACGAAAGTGTGCCGTGGTGTCACAGGAGCGTGGAGAACGTCGCACTGGGTTGACGTTTGTCACAGAGCCGTTACAGGTCGACACACTTCTGCAAGACATGCGGAGGCACCTCTTGAGGGGGTGGTGGTGCCCCCGAGCCGCGTCCCCGTGCGTCAGACGAAGACGAGCAGGTCCAGGCCGTGCCAGGTGGCTTCGCGCACGGCCGGCGTGGAATCGCGCTTGCGCTCGAACTCAGCCCGCGTGTAGCAGTAGACGTCGGCCGCGGAGCCCATCTCGTGCCGGTCCCAGATGGCGGTCGCGGCATACACGCGCTCGAGCCACGGAATCCCATCGAACGCATCCGAGACCAGCACGACCGTGAAACCGGGCCAGAAATCGTCGTGGTCCTTGGGTTCGCCCTTGAGGGCGCGGCCTCCGAGGTAGGCACCGTCCAGCCGCCAGCGGTCGCCGATGCGTGTCAGGTACCGGCGCACCTCGGCGCGGTTGATCGCAACCGTTGCTTGCACGATCTGATTGTGACGTCGCGCAACCCGCTCTCACAAGCGGAAACGCTGCACGCAACGTGGCCCTAACGAGTTGCTCAGTAACGCGCAATCGCCGCCACAGCACGGCTCAACATCGGCAGCGCCGCGTAGTTCGACGGGCCATCGAGCATCAGTGCGAAGGCGAGCGTCTGGCCGCTGCCAGCGGGGCAGTATCCGGCCAGATTCGTGACGCCGTTGAGGGTCCCCGTCTTGGCGACACAGTGACCGGCAGCGGGTGAGTGAAGGCCCAGCGTCTGGACCGTGCCCTGCTTGCCGACGACCGGCAGAGCGTGGTACAGGAGGTCTCCCGTCGGAGTCATCCAGACCTGACGCAGCAGGTCGACGACGTCAGTCGGGGAGGTGCTGTCGGCGCGGTCGAGCCCGGAGCCGTCGTGCACCGTGGTCTGGAGGTGGTAGTCGGTGGCGATCGTCTGCGCGATCTCGGTCGCGCCCGCGTTGAGTGTCCCGGCGCCCATGAAATGCGCGCCGAGTTGTTTCGCGAGCATGTCAGCGATCAGGTCGTCCGATGGCACGTCCATCAGGCGCACGAGCGTTGCCAGGGCCGGCGACTCCACATGCGCGAGCTCGTGTGCGGCTGCGGGGGTGCGCGCGGTGCGGCCGGCGGCGCCGACCTTCATGCCGAGGCCGCGCATTGTCAGCGCCAGCTCGTGCGCGGCGAGCACCGCCGGCGACATTCGTGCCGTGGTCAGGCCGTGGTTGAAAACCAGTGCGCTCAACTCGCCGCCGTAATCGGGAATGTCGGCCTGATTGCCCGTGAGCGGACCGCCACGGTCGGTGTCGAACAGCGACTCGTCGGCGAAGATGTGGCCGGTCACCCGCCGGATGCCGAGCTTCTGCAGCTGCGCCGCGATCTGCATGACCGTGGGGCCGTGGCCGTCTTCATATTCACGGTTCCAGGCGCCGTTGCCCAGTGTCGGGTCGCCGCCGCCGCGCAGATAGAGGTTGCCGCGCCAGACGCCCCGAGGACCGAGCTTGCCGGTTGCAAGCACCTCCGTGGTGAAGCGGGCGTCGGGGCCGAGGAGGTTGAGCGCCGCGACCGTCGTGTACAGCTTCTCGACCGACGCCGGCGGGCGGGCGACCGAGGGGTTGCTGCTGTACAGGACAGCGCCGGTCGAGACGTTCTCGACCAGGGCGCCGGTCTGCCTGCCCGCCGGACGCAGCACCGACCGCAGCCGCTGCTGCAGCCGTGCGGTGGCCGCGGCGGCCGCTGTGGGAGGCGTTGCCGCGACGGAGGAGGTGGCCGGGATCCAGGCTGGCGACGCCGCCGCCACGCAGGCGGCGGCGATCAGCATCGCCCTACGCGGCAGCAGTCTGGAACTCATCGACGGTGTGTGGCCCGACACAGGCGACCGAGAAGTCGGTCGAGATTCCGGCAGCGACGTCGCGAACCTCGTCAAAGGTGACCGCATCGAGAGCCGCGATCGAAGCATCCGGATCAACATCCTGCTCAAAGACGATCGCCTGTGCGGCGGCGGTACGCGCAATCGCGCCCGTGTTCTCGAAGGCGATCGCGCGGGCGCCGGCGGCGAAGGCGCGGGCGCGCTCCACCTCTGCCTCAGTCGGGCCATCCGTGCGGAGTTCGCCAACGATCTCCGCCATCCTCGTGAACGCCTCCACGCACTTGCCGCTCTCGAGTCCGGAGCTCAGCTGCAGCACCGGTACATCCGCGTAGGCGTGCGGGTAGGAGCTGACCGAGTAGCAGAGCCCGCGCTGCTCGCGGATCTCGTCGAACAGGCGCGAACCCATGGAGCCGCCGAGCAGCGTCGAGTAGATCGTCAGCGCCGCCCGCTGGGCCGGATCGGTCACGTCGATCGACGGGCGGTAGGACATCCGCAGGTGCGACTGGTTGGAGTCGCGCTCGGTGACGAGCACGCGTGGAGTGTGGTCAGGGGCGGGCTCGTACGCCTTCGGCGCGTCCAAGGCTTCGAACCGCTCGAACAGCTCATCGACGCCGGAGCCTGGACCGACCGCTTCGAGGTTGCCGACAACCAGGGCGACGCCGCGGGCGGGCGCCCACTGCCGGTGGCGGAAGGCGATGATGCCGTCACGGGTGAACGTCTCGGCGAGGTGCTCGGCGGGCCCGAGCACCGGGCGGCCCAGCGGATGGTCGCCGAACACGGCCTCGTCGATCAGGTGCTCGGCCACGGCTGAGGGCTGATCGTTGTACCGCGCAATCTCCTGCACGACGACGCCCCGCTCCTTGTCGAGCTCAACCGGATCGAGCGACGGGCGGCCGACGAAGTCCGTCAGCAGGTCGGCGGCCTCCATCCCCTTGGTCGAGCGCGCAGTGATGTGGAAGGCGACGAGGTCGTGGCTCGTGTAAGCGTTGAGCACGGCGCCGTTGCGCTCGGCGGCCTCGTTCACGTCCCGGTAGGTCCTGTACTTCTCGCCGCCCTTGAACACGAGGTGCTCGAGGAAGTGCGCCATGCCGTTCTCCTCGGGGCGCTCGGTGCGGGCGCCGGCGTCGAACGCGACCAGGAGCGTCAGCGCACGCGTTCCCTCGACCGCGATGCGATGCAGAGGGAGGCCGTTGCCGAGGACGGAGCTTGTGATCGTGGCCATACGGAGAAGTTAGCGGTCCGCGTGCGTCAACCGGACGGGACGCTTCCATAAACCGGGCCTTTAGCAAAACGACCTGCAAATCTGCTTGCATGCATGGCTGCATCTGGAGGCGCACCGGTGCCGCTCGCTACCCTGAGCCGACCTTATGGCGCACACTGACTCTGACTCCAGAACACGCAGCCGGCGACAGACCGCCCGGCCACAAGCCGCACATATGCTTTCCCGACAGTCCCAGGCGTCCAAGCGCGCCCTCGAAACGCCCGCCGGTGGCTCCGTCATCGAGTTCCGTGGCGTCTCCAAGAAATACGGCACCGGCGCATTCGGTCTCGACCAGGCGACGTTCGCGATCGACCGTGAGGACTTCGTCTTCCTGATCGGCTCGACCGGCTCCGGCAAGTCGACGGTGATGCGCCTGCTGATCAAGGAGATCGAGCCAACCGAGGGCGAGATCCACGTCGCCGGCCGCGACCTCAAGTCGATCACGCGCAGGCAGGTTCCGTTCTACCGGCGCAACATCGGCGTCGTCTTCCAGGACTTCAAGCTGCTGCCGAGCCGGACCGTGTACGACAACGTCGCCTACGCGCTCCAGGTGACCGGCCACTCGCGCAAGGAGATCCGCGCGAAGGTACCGGACATCCTGCGCCTGACCGGTCTCTCGACGAAGCTCCACAACTACCCCGATCAGCTCTCCGGCGGCGAGCAGCAGCGCGTCTCGATCGCGCGCGCGTTCGTCAACCACCCGCCGCTGCTGCTGGCGGACGAGCCCACGGGCAACCTCGATCCCGAGACCAGCATCGACATCATGCGGCTGCTCTACCGGATCAATCGCACCGGCACGACCGTGCTCGTGGCCACACATGACCACGCGATGGTCGACAAGATGCGCCGGCGCGTGCTCGAGCTCTCGCGGGGCCGGGTCGTGCGTGACGAGGCCACCGGCCTGTACCAGCGCGACGAGTCGACGCGCGAGTTCGCGCACCGCATGCGCAGCACCGACGAGATCCCCGAGATCGACCTCCTCTAGGACATGAAGCACAGCCTCGGTTTCTTCCTGCGCGAGTCGCTGCGCGCCATGCGCCGCAACGCCGCCCCCAGCTTCGCGGCGCTCGCGACCGTCACGGTCACGCTGATCGTCGTCGGCGTCTTCATCCCGATCGTCCAGGCGACCCGTGGCGCCGCCAACGGCGTCCGCGGCCAGGTGATGGTCGATGCCTATCTGAACACGAGTGCGACGGCGGCCGACGACACGCGCGTCCTCACCGAGCTCCGCGCGCTCAAGGATGTGCGCAGGGTCGTCTTCGAGTCCAAGGCCCAGGCGCTCGTGCAGGCCAAGAAGCAGAACCCGCTGGCCTACGAGCTGATCACCGGCAACCCGCTGCCTGACACCTTCCACGTGTATCCGACCAATCCGTCCGACGCGCTCGTCGTGCGTGGCGAGATCGACGGCCACGGCGCCGGCGGCACCGGGCACATGGTCGACGCGTCGATCCACAACGTCTCGAACCACACGCAGGACACCTCCAAGCTCCTGACCGTGACCCGCTTCGTGACGATCACCGCGGCCCTGCTGGCGGCGCTGCTGATCACCGCGTCGATCGTCCTGATCGGCAACACGATCCGTCTCTCGCTGTACGCCCGCCGCCGCGAGATCGAGGTGATGAAGCTCGTCGGGGCGACCGACTGGTTCATCCGCTGGCCGTTCGTGATCGAGGGCATCATCGTCGGAGCATCCGCGGCGCTGCTCGCGATCACAGTGCTCGGCATCACGAAGCTCGCGCTGCTCGACCCGCTCGCCAGCAACTGGAATCTGATCGAGGCGCCGCGGACGATCCCGTTCGTGCCGCTGATCATGATCCTGGTCGGCGCCGGCATCGCCGTCTCGGCGGTGGGGTCCGGGATCTCCCTGCGACGGTTCCTGCGGGTGTAACGGTCGGTGGCCTTGCTTGGCCACCGACTAAATTGCTGAACTGTGTTCGCCCAGCGGTCCAAATCACCCTGGCGTGGGTGGCTGGCGGCTCTCGCCGCCGTGGTCCTGCTGGCGATCGGCGTCTGGTTCGGCGGGCACCCGAGCTGGCTGCCGGGGCCGGTGCGCAGCGCGTTCGTCGCGCAGACCGCGAACCAGAAGCTGGTGGGGACGGTGGGGGCGTTGATCGAGAAGTACTACTACCGGCGCGTCAACCCCGACAAGCTCGTGAACGCCGGGCTCGAGGGCGCTGTCAACAGCCTCGACGATCCCTACTCGCACTTCTTCCCGCCGGAGCTGTACAAGAGCTTCCAGTTCCAGACCAACCCGCAGGTGGAGGGGATCGGCGTGCAGGTTGCGGTCGAGCCGGTGGGCGGCGGGATCGAGATCGAGGAGGTCTACAGCGACTCACCGGCCGCCAAGGGCGGGCTCCGGCGCGGCGACATCATCACGGCGGTCGGGTCCACGTCGCTGGCCGGCAAGACCGTCGACGAGGGCTCGAAGCTGATCCGTGGCGCGGCCGGGACCTCGGTGCAGCTGACGATCTCGCGCGACGGCAAGAAGCACACGGTGACGCTCAAGCGCGCCAGGGTGACGATTCAGGTCGCCTCCTCGAAGCTGCTGCACTACAGGGGCAAGGCGATCGGATACCTGCAGTTCGCGCAGTTCACCGAGGGTTCGGCTGGCCAGCTACGCCGGCAGGTGCAGGCGATGCAGAAGGACCATGCCCAGGGGCTGATCCTTGATCTGCGCGACAACCCCGGAGGCCTGCTGGAACAGGCGGTCGGCGTCGCGAGCCTGTTCATCAAGAACGGCGTGATCGTGACCACGCGCGGACGCAGTCAGCCGACGACGGTCTACACGGCACTGGGCGACGCGATCGCGCCGCGGATCCCGATGGTCGTGCTCGTCGATCGCGGCACGGCCTCCTCGGCGGAGATCGTGACCGGTGCGCTCAAGGATCACGACCGCGCGCTGGTGATCGGCACACACACCTACGGCAAGGGCGTCTTCCAGCAGTTGCTGCCGTTGCCGGGGGGCGGCGCGCTGGACCTCACGGTCGGCGAATACTTCACGCCGAACGGGCACAACCTCGGCGGCGGCGGTGTCAGGGAGGGCGGCGGCATCACGCCCAACATCCACGTGGCGGACAACCCCGACGACCCCGGGACGCATGCGCTGAGGGTGGCCGAGCGAACCGTCGCGGCTGAGATCAAATGAGCCCGCGCAGGGCGGCGCCGCCGAAGGCGGCGCCCGCGCTCAAACCGCATGCGGCGCTGATCGAGCGCCGCGGCAAGTTCCTGGTCGCGGAGCCGTTCTTCGGACCCGGACCGCGGCTGGCGATCAGCCGTGACTCGCGCTACGACGTCGGCGACCTGGTTGCCGTCACGCCGGGTGTGTCCGGCCGCGGCGGCAGGGGCGCGCGCGCCCGTGTGCACCGGCGGATCGGCAAGCCGGATGTGGCGCGCGAGGTGATCGAGGCGCTGATGGTCGACCGCGGGCTAGCGCGCGGGTTCGAGGCGCCTGTCACCCGCGCGGCCGTGGAGGCGTCGGAGATCGAGGTCAGGGCCGCAGGCGCTCGCCGCGACCTGCGCTCACTGGCGACCTTCACGATCGATCCGGCCACCGCGAAGGACTACGACGACGCGATCTCCTGTCAGCCGGCCGACGGCGGCTGGATGATCTGGGTCCACATCGCCGACGTCAGCGCATACGTCGCGCCGCGCTCGCCGATCGATCGCGAGGCATATCGTCGCGGCACCAGCGTGTACGTGCCCGGCGCGGTCGAGCCGATGCTGCCGCAGGAGCTCTCGAACGGGGCCTGCTCGCTGGTGCCCGGCCAGGACCGGCTGGCCGTCACCGTCGAGATGTTGATGCGTGGAAGCGATGTGGTCAGCGCCGCGTTCTACCGGTCCGTGATCCGCTCCGACAAGCGGCTCACATACGAGCAGGTCGACCGCGTGTTCTCGGGGCTGGAGCGGGCGGAGGGGGAGTGGGGGGAAGGCCTGGTCAGCGCCCGTACAGCGGGTAGGGCGCTGGAGGAAAAACGCTCTGCGGCATTGGTGCTCGAATCGTCCGAGCCTGAGTTCGAGTTCGACAGGCGCGGGAACGTGGTCGGTGTGGCGCCGGTCGTGCAGACCGAGTCGCACCGACTGATCGAGCACCTGATGATCGCCGCCAACGAGCAGGTCGCCCGGTTCCTGGAGGCCCGCAAGCTGCCGGCGCTGTACCGCGTGCACGAGCGGCCCGAGGTGGTTGCGGTGGAGCGGATGCTCGACCAGCTGTCGTCGCTGGGGGTGCCGACGCCGCCGATGGCGCGCGGGTCGCTGACCACAAAGCAGGCAGCCGAGGTCGCCGGTGAGGCGTCGCGGATGCTCGCGGAGTGGCTGGTCGGGCGGGATGGACGCGGGGCGCGGGCGCTGAACCGGATCGTGCTGCGATCGCTGAAGCAGGCCTATTACGACGACCGCAACCGTGGGCACTCGGGGCTGCAGCTGGCAAGCTACTGCCACTTCACCTCGCCGATCCGGCGCTATCCCGATGTGATCTGTCACCGCGCGCTGCTGTCGGCGGTGACGGGGGATGTTCCGGTTCCCGAGGCGTCGTGGGTGGCCGCGGCCGGGCAGTGGTGCTCGGAGCGAGAGCGGGCGGCGATGCTTGTCGAGCGCGACGCCGACGACATCGCGCGGTGTTTCCTGTTGGCCGGTGAGCTTGCGCGGGAGCCGCGGGGCGGGTTGGATAAGGTGTTTGAGGGCGAGATCGTGGGCGTGATCGGGGCGGGCGCGTTCGTGGCGTTCGGGTCGGATGGGCAGTTCGAGTTCGAGGGGATGCTGCCGGTGCGGCGCCTGGAGGACGACTGGTGGGAGCTGAACGAGCACGGGACCGCGCTCGTCGGGACGCGGCATGGCGGCGCGCTGCGGCTTGGGGATACCGTGAAGGTTTCGATCGGCGCGATCGACGCGCCGCGGGGTAGGGTGGACCTACTGCCGGTGGATTGATTGATTGAGGATTTGCTGAGGATTTGGAAGATGGCCAAGGGTGGTAAGAAAAAGGCGGCGCCGGGCGATGTTGCGAGCAACCGGCAGGCGTCGTTCAGGTACAACCTGCTCGAGCGCTTCGAGTGCGGGATCGTGTTGACCGGCACCGAGGTGAAGTCGTTGCGGGACGGGAACGCGCAGCTGAAGGACTCTTACGCGACGATCAAGGACGGCGAGCTGTGGCTCGTCGGCGCCTACATCGCGCCGTATCCGGCGGCGTCACGGGAGAACCACGATCCCGAGCGCACGCGCAAGCTGCTGATGCACCGGGGCGAGATCTCGCGGCTGACGGGAGCGTTGAATGAGCGTGGGCTCACGCTCGTGCCGACGCGGATCTACTTCTCGGCGGGGGCGCGGTCGCGGGCGAAGGTGGAGGTCGCTCTGGCGCGGGGCAAGGACCTCTACGACAAGCGCGAGACGATCAAGAAGCGCGATATGGCGCGTGAGGTTCAGCGGGAGCTGCGCGAGGTGTCGCGGTGAGCGCGCCGGGCCGGAGGCCGGACTTGCTCGCGGATCGGCCGCGAGAGGCGCTGCTGAGAGGCTGATGGCAATGCGGTGTCCGTTTTGCGTACCGCATTGCCATGAGGTTGGTCAACGGGGCGCCTGTTGGAGTGATGTCTTGAGGCGGTCCAGACGGGCGGCCCAGGCGTGGTCGGCCTCTGCGATCCAGCTCGCCGCCGGCTCCAGGGCCCCGGGGGTTAGCCGGTAACGGACCTCGCGCCCGTTGCCCAGCTTGGCCGCCGGTGTCGGCTCGCGCTCTATGAGACCGGCGCCGGTGAGCGTCGAAAGGTGCTTGGCGACGGCCTGACGCGTGATCGGCAATTCGGCCGTGAGCTTCGGGACCGAGGTCGAGCCGTCGCGCATCAGCGTGCCGAGCATCTGCCGGCGGGTGGGATCGGCCAGCGCGCCGAATACGAGTCCGAGCTGGTCGCTCACGCGCAGACGAGCTCGAAGCTGGTGGCGAGCTGGGCGACCGGCAGGAACGCCGGCTGTGTCTCGGTGACCGTCACGCGGGTGCCGCCGTCGGGCACGCCGACAATGCTGATGTCGACGTGGCGGGCCGGTTCGTTGTCGGATTCGTTCCACCACCACCAGGCGATGTGGCTCGGAGCGTCGGTCTCCTCGACCACGATCGTGCGGTCATCGTCGGATTCGAGCCAGCGCTCGCGGCCCGTCTCGGTGGAGACGGCCTCCCAGACGTCCTCGAGCGGCGCGTCGATTGAGATCTCGCGGGTGACGGACTCCGTGTCGGTCTTTGTATCGGGCATCACGGGCT
>Ga0123356_10002114_pt1 | contig 21422 bp, 15 predicted proteins | sample TergutEmb28metaG_2_FD_92546 | JGI IMG/M metagenome (GOLD analysis project Ga0123356, IMG submission 92546) | Embiratermes neotenicus P3 segment gut microbial communities from Petit-Saut dam, French Guiana - Emb289 P3 | ecosystem: Host-associated > Arthropoda: Insects > Digestive system > Gut ... | reverse complement strand
TGACCCGTGACATAGAATCATACGGAGCAACAATAATTGGTATAGCCTGCAATACCGCGCACGCTTATTTAGGCGAAATTGTTTTTAATAGCCCTAACACAAAGATCGTAGATTTAATAGATTCTGTCGCAAATACTGTCAAGGATTTAGACCCGGGTAGCACAATACGATACGGGCTACTGACTTCTAGAGGGACGCGGGACAGTCACCTATACCGCAAATATCTCAATTCTTATGGCGTGAAATGTGTTGAGGCAACCAACAAACAGCAAGCTCTTCTGGACGAAACGATAGACTTGATCATGTCGCATAAGAACAAACGGGCCAAAGCAAAAATTGGTGTTGTCATTGATCAGATGCGAGACAAGGGAATTGATCACTTCATAGCTGGATGCACAGAGCTACCAATTGCCTTATCGGGAGGGATTAACGGAGCCAATATCGTTGATTCTAATTGGGTTCTAGCAAAAACTTTAGTCGATTTATATTATACAAACGTGGGGCGGAAGAGTATTCGCGAGTAGACTTTCCCAGCGCAACCTAAAACTATGACACTAGCATTGCCGTGGATACGGCGCTGTTAAACACTAATGTATGCTATAATACTAATCATGCGACGGACACAATTATTCACCAAAACCCTGCGCCAGGCGCCGGCGGACGAGACGGCTGAAAATGCCAAATTATTGATCCGCGCCGGTTTTGTGCACAAGGAAATGGCCGGCGTTTACGCCTATTTGCCACTAGGACTGCGCGTCATCGAAAAGATCAAAACCATCGTCCGCGAAGAAATGAACGCCATCGGCGGGCAGGAACTACAAATGACGGCGCTGCAGCCGCGCGAGTTATTCGAACAAACCAATCGCTGGGACGACGCGGTGGTGGATAATTGGTTCAAAACAGAGTTGAAAAACGGCGCGCGATTGGGACTAGGGCTCACCCACGAGGAGCCGATCGTCGATATTTTGATCCCGTACATCGATTCTTATCGGGATCTACCTCTGTACGCGTATCAAATTGGCACAAAGTTCAGAAACGAGCTACGCGCCAAATCGGGCATTTTGCGCGGCCGCGAATTCTTGATGAAAGACATGTATAGCTTTGCACGAAACCAGACCGAACACGACGAATTGTACGAAAAAGCCGCGGCGGCCTACGTGCGAGTTTACGACCGCTTGGGCATCGGCGATCGGACATTTCGCGCCAAGGCCGACGGAGGTTATTTCACCGAAAATTATAGCGATGAGTACCAGACGCTGAGCCCCATTGGCGAGGATACTTTGTTTCATGTGCCGGGCACCGACAAATGGTTTAATCAAGAAGTCGCGCTGTCACAAGCGCCGCGTCTAGAGAACCAGGACGGCGAAGAAAAGCCGCTAGAAAACGTCGAGGGCAAAGGAATTATCGGTGTGAATGAGCTAGCCAAGTTTCTAGAAATTCCAATGGAACAGACGACCAAAACGATGCTTTATGTGGCCGACGGCGGAGAAGTCATCGCCGCGGCGGTGCGAGGCGGTTACGACATAAACGAGATCAAACTGCGCAAAATTGTTGGCGCGAAAAATCTGAAACTGGCTGATGAAGCAACAGTGCGAAAAATTACTGGTGCCGAAATTGGCTATGCCGGCCTGCTCAATTTGCCGCCGGAGGTGCGCATTATCGTCGACGAATCGTGCTCGGATCGGACGAATTTTGAGATGGGCGCCAATCAAACCAACATGCACGCTATCAATGTCAATTGGGGGCGCGATTTGCCTCTACCAGAGAAATTTTACGATATCAAAATTGCTCGCGAGAGCGATCTCGATCCAGAAACCGGCCAGGTTTACGAGACAAAGAAAAGTGTCGAGGCCGGCAATATTTTCCCGCTCGAGAGCAAATATTCCGATGCGCTCGATCTCTACTATGCGGACGAAAACGGCCAAAGACACTCCATTATCATGGGTTGCTATGGGATCGGTATTTCGCGAACGATGGGGATCATCGCCGAGATTTTTGCCGACGAGAAGGGCTTGGTTTGGCCGGACAGCGTCGCGCCTTTCCAAGTCTGCTTAATTAACGTCGGAACAGATGAGAACGTTGTGAAATTTACAACGGACTTGTACGAAAAATTACAAGAAAAAGGCATCGAAGTTCTATGGGACGATCGCGATGCGCGGCCGGGCGAAAAGTTCGCTGACGCCGACTTGATCGGCATCCCACATCGCGTGGTGATTAGTCCAAAAACCGTCGAGCGCGGCGCCGTTGAATACAAGGCGCGCACTCTGGACGAAATTACAATTTTATCCCCCGATGAACTCCTGAAAAAGCTGACTTGCATTTAACAATTGACCATGTTACAATCGTTGCCCGGGAAGCCCGGCGAAGGAGAAGTATATGAAGAAACAATTTCAACTAACCACACACGGCAAGCGCGAATTAGAGGAAGAACTCGGGCAGTTGGTCGCTAGTCGCGTCGACATTGCTGATCGCATCGCCGAGGCGCGGAGCTTTGGCGATTTGTCCGAAAACGCCGAATATTCGACGGCGCGCGAGGAACAAAGTCGCACCGAAACCCGCATTTCTGAGATCGAAGAAATCCTAGCCAGCGCCAAAATTATCAAGGCCAACAAAACCGACAACGTGGTGGGTTTGGGCGAAACGGTGGTGTTGAAATCCGGCCGCACGATGACCGAATATACTCTCGTCGGCGCGGTAGAGGCCGATCCGCTAAACGGCAAAATTAGCAACGAATCACCCCTCGGCGCCCAGCTAATCGGCAAAAAAGTCGGCGGCACAGTATCGATCGACACGCCAAAAGGCAAAACCAAGTACGAAATTGTTAAGATTTTGTGAAACAACATAAATTTGAGTTATTTCGCTATTGACATACAAAAGTAAAGTTGTTAGTATTGGGAGCATGGAAGAGCTAAGAAGTCGCAGGCAGGAATTGGAAAATTATGGTACACCATTGCTGGAGGATCTCCTAGATTTAGCTAGGGGGGGGGTGGTGAGTCTGAAGAAATAAACTGGGGTAGTATCAAAAGTACGCACGGAATGCCTGGTCTTGACGCCATTAACAAGTTATCCAGAGAATATAATTTTACCAAGCCGGAGGCCTCATTCGAGGATTTTGTAAATTGGCGATTATCTGGAATATTAGGACAACGAGGAGTGCGAACTAACGGAGTTGGATTTGTGGCTACCGCGGTGACCGCTAAGGCTGGCGTACCGACTCTGGCACAAGATGGTAGACCTTTTACGAGGGATCCTGAAGAATTGAATCTAAGAATAACAAAGGCCTTCGGCGACCAAGGAAATCAAGGTCGAAGCCGGCCTAACCAACCTAGAGGACGACGAAACAGATGGCACTACTATCCTCCCACAAATTGATGTAACAACAGGGTAGCGATGCTGACCACGATAACTCCGATTAGCATCATGACGGTCTGTACGCCGATGAAACGTTGTTTTTCGTGGGCGTGGATGGCTGGAATTAGGTCGCTCACGGCGATGTAGACAAAGAAACCGGCGGTTATCCCGAGCACTAGGCCGAGCGGGATTTCCACGCTGTGTCCCAAAAGGAAAAATATCACGGCGGCCACGGTGGTAGCGAGGGCGGAAAGGGCGTTGATCAGGAGTACTTTGCCGCGGCTCAGTCCCTTGCCCAGCAGTAGACCAAAATCGCCGATCTCGTGAGGTATTTCGTGTGCGGCGACGGCCAAAGTCACAACGATACCGGTAGTGGGAGAGACCAAAAAGGCAGCAGCGATGGCCACGCCATCGATAAAATTATGCACAGTGTCGCCGATGACGATGAGGGGCACCCGAGCATCCTTGTCGTCGCTATGTTGGCCGCGATGATGGAACCAATGGATCGCTCTCTCGAGTAGAAAGAAACCCAAAATACCGATCAAAATTCCTGCGCTAATACCGAGAACGGCTCCGTCGATCGCTTCATGATCACCGAGTTCGATGACGCTACGGAAAGCTTCCGGCAAGAGGTCAACAAAAGCCGCGGCCAATAGCGCGCCGGCGGCGAACGGTGTAACGTAGCGGGCGACCCGGACGGCGTTTTTCTTGCTGGCTATTAGCGCCACACCGCCGATGAGGGAGAAAACACCACCGACGAGGGAGAAAAAGATCACCATGTTCAAACTCGAGTCCATCAGATTCCTTTCAATTAGATTTGCTAAAATTATCGCACATGTGCTATACTTATTGCAAATAATTTGCAATAAGGAGATGATAATGCAAAAAATGACGCAAGAAAAAATGAAAAATAGTGAAATGAGAAATAACGAAATGAAAGAAAACGAATGGCGCTTTAGGGAGGAAATGCAAAATGCGGGGTTGCGTTTGACTCGCAATCGACGACGAATTTTCGAAGTTTTAGAAATGGTCGATCGGCCGCTAACTGTGCAACAGATTGCTAAAACGCTGGTCGGTGAAGTGCATTTTACGAGCGTGTATCGCTCGATTGAGACGTTGACGCAGGCGCGACTACTGCGCGAGATTCCGCGCGGTTTCAAAAATTATTACGAACTCGGTGAGATGTTTCGGCCGCATCACCATCATGTGACTTGCGGGCACTGTGGTCGATCGCTAGCGATTGACGACCCGCGCATCGAAAAATTGATGCGCGAACTAACGCTCCGAGCCGGGCTGATGCCGACCCATCACAACTTTGAAATGTTCGGTGTTTGTCGAAAATGTCGACGGCAATAGCCAAAGTAATTTTGACTAACAGGGGTAAAATGGGGGTTGCATTTTAAATACATAACCGTTATAATGGTTGCTGTCTAGTAAAAGACAAAAATATCAAACAAAAATCACCAGGTACATTGTGATAGAAAATGTAGGGAAGCTATCGAAAAGGCTCTGGCAGCACACTAGAGGCCGGCGTTTTCATATTCACGCCGGGAAGCACCGGCAAAGGATATATTCCTGGACGCTGTTATTTGCGATCGTGACCGTGACGACGGGTTTGTCTCTATTCATGATTAGTCGTCATCAACAGACTTACGCCGATTTGGTGAATGATTTTGTCGGCGGCAACTATCGAATTTTTGAAAATCAAGATAATATTGCACCAGGCAGCCCGTTGGCGGCCGCTAACACACCGGCCACCATCGACTCCGCCACCCCGGATTTTCGTATGCGGTTGGGGTTGGCAAATAATCAAACCAGTTTGTCCGGTTGGCAGGAACAGACGGGATCGGGTGAAGAGTCATGGCGCCGCATATCCGGCTCGGCCGATGGTGAAGTGTTGGCGGCTGTGGCTAGCGACTTCTCTAGATCTGGTGCAGACATACTAGCGATATCGACCGACGCCGGTGTTACTTGGTCATATAGCTCTTGCGGCGACAGTATGGCTGACTACATAGCAGACGTTGTAGTGTCGGGCGATGGATCCACCATGGCGATTCTGTGCGGAGTGGATGATACTGGCTCTAGCGGTGGTTATTTTATATATATTGACATCGTTGACACGCTAACGGGCAGTACCATTGAGAGCCAGCTGGCCGCTATAGCCGACATGGACTATTTCTACCTATCGCGTCTGGTTGGTAGCTCTGATTTGTCGCACCTAGCGGTTCAAAGCATTTATTCCGATCAGCCTGCGCTGTCTCTTTCTGCTGACAGCGGGCAGTCGTGGGATCAAATGAACATGTACAACACGATCTATAATAGTGACTGTGTCGGTGGAGCCTATCTAAGTGATTATCTTGTCAGCGCTATTGCCATGTCAGGTGACGCCTCAACTTTATTAGTTGCCTTTAATGCAGATACCCCGAGCGTCAACGGCGTACTAACATTCGATCTCTCCGATAACAATTACACAAACAATTACACATGTGAAGAATTTGATAACAGTATATTGGCGTTGGATATTTCCGACGACGCCAGCACTTGGGTGGCGGTCGATGCCAACGCAGACTTGCTGCAAGACGGCGAAATAATTCGGACGATTGATTATAGTGGTACCATCACTTTTGCCCTCGTGACTTTGTCGGGCGACGGCACTGTTGCGGCTTTTTCAATCTCCTCGGCTTACGGATATGCCTTTACAAGCTATACCGAATTCAATGATCAGGATCTTAGTGGTGATCTTGGCGTTACTGCATTTGCCGATATGACCATATCGAGCGACGGCAGTCGCGCGGCGGCGGCAGTTTTCGATGGCTTTGACACTAGCGGTGGAGTTAACTATATTTGGACGTATGAAATCGAGGAGCTCTCCCCGGTTCTGCAATATGCCGAAAAAACCGCCGGGACATGTAGCGCTCAAAACACCGGTTGGACAGACGTATCCGGCGCAACGGACATCAAGTGGAAGACCAATCCAAATGTCGCATCCGGCGCGAGCATATCCGGCACCGCCAATGATCCGCCGGCTCTTTCCGGATTCCCGTATGTTTACCAATCGTACGCCAGCAGCGCTGGCGGCGTCACCGTATCGGGTCTCGAACCCAGTAATTCAGGGTTGTGGGATTTCAGCCTGACCGTGGACAGTTCGGTTGCGGACGACACCAGTTTCTGCCTGCGGCTAGCCCAAGATAACGGTGATAATACCACAACGCCTTTTGCGACCTATAATAGTTATCCGGAAATCCAAGTTGTCGCTGCGGCATTTACCGTCACATCTATCACGCCCGACAACGGCCCGGTCGCCGGCGGTACGGATGTTACCATCACGGGGACGAATTTTAATATGGCAGACGGCGCACGTATTGTCCAGGTGGCAGCAGGCCGATACCACTCCCTCGCGCTTGACGACCAAGGCAACGTCTATGCGTGGGGAGATAACAGCTATAGTCAACTCGGTGACGGCACTGTCGGCAGCAGTGACGTGCCCATTCTCATCTCCGACGGAGCCATAGTTGGCAGCGCTCTAACGGCCGGTGTCAAGATCAGCCAAGTGGCGACAGGTGATCAGCACTCTTTGGCCGTTGACGACCAAGGCAATGTTTACGCGTGGGGGTATGCCTTGCTCGGTGATGACACTGGCGGCGGCAGTGACGTACCCATTCTCATTTCCGGCGGAGTCATAGCTAGCAGCGCCCTAACGGCTGGCGTTAAGATCGTTCAAGTTTCTGCCGGCTTTATGTATTCCCTGGCACTTGACGATCAAGGCGATGTCTACGCCTGGGGAAGTAGCAACTATGGTCAAATCGGTGACGGCACCATGAGCTATAACATACTACCAATCAAAATCTCCGATGGTGTTATCGCCGGTAGCGCTCTGACGGCCGGTGTCGAGATCGTTCAAATTGCTACTAGTTCTGCTGCTACTGATTCTATGCACTCCCTCGCCGTTGACGACCAAGGCAACGTCTATGCGTGGGGAAATAACGCTTACGGTCAACTCGGAATTAACTCGGACGCTGGTCCGAGCACTTGCTCCGCCGGCGCAGCCTGCTCTATGTTGCCGATCAAAATCTCGGGCGGTGCTATCGCCACTAGCGCTCTAACAGCCGGTGTCAACATTGTCCAGGTCGCTGCTGGCGAAGCACACTCCCTCGCGCTTGACGACCAAGGTAATGTCTATACGTGGGGCGATAACAGCAACGGTCAACTTGGCAATAATTCTACTTACCAAAGTCTCGTCCCGATCAAAATCTCGGGCGGTGTTATTGCCACCAGCGCTCTAACGGCCGGTGTCAAGATCAGCCAAGTGGCGACAGGTGAGCAGCACTCTTTCGCCATCGACGATCAAGGCGATGTCTATGCGTGGGGATATAACATCAGCGGCCAACTCGGTGACAGCACTGTCGGCAACAGTTACGTACCCATTCTCATTTCCGACGGAGCCGTAGCTAGCAGCGCTCTAACAGCCGGCGTCAACATCGTCCAGGTCGCTGCTGGCGAAGCGCACTCCCTCGCGCTTGACGACCAAGGTAACGTCTATGCGTGGGGAGATAACTATTACGGTCAAATCGGTGACATCACTGTCAACTGGAGCGCCGTGCCCATCAACACCGATTTTAGTAACTTTGATTCCTCGCCCCCGACCGTCATATTTGACGCGGGCGGCGCCCCGGCGCCCTGTACGAACGTGGTCGTGGTTAATTCCACAACCATCACTTGTACAACGTCGGCGCATGCGGTGGCTTTGGTTGACGTGGCCGTTACCATCGGCGGCAGCACTGCTACTTTGCCGAACAGTTTTCAATATTACGATGTGCCGTCGGCGCCGACCATCACATCGATCACGCCCAACTATGGCCTAGAAACCGGTGGCACGAATGTCACCATCACCGGGACGGATTTTAGACTATCTCCACCTATGGTTGATGGTATCTCGGCCTTTGAGTCGTATTCGTGTGGTATATACGATGGTAAGGCTTACTGTTGGGGGTACAATAACCGCGGTCAGCTCGGTGATGGTTCTACCGACGACAGTCCAGTCCCAGTAGCCGTCGACACGACCGGTGTGCTCGGTGGTAAGACTGTCACGGCTATCGCAGATGGAGCCAGCTCCAGCCACACCTGCGCCATCGCCGATGGTAAGGCCTATTGTTGGGGGCGTAATAACCGCGGTCAGCTCGGCGATGGTTCTACCAACGACAGTCTAGTCCCGATAGCCGTCGACACGACCGGCGTACTCGGTGGTAAAACTGTTACGGCTATTACAGCGGGGAGGTTATACACCTGCGCTGTCGCTGATGGTCAAGCCTACTGTTGGGGGGCTAATGATTCCGGCGGGCTAGGTGATGATTCTACTGACCAAAGCTTGGTTCCAGTAGCCGTCGACACCACCGGCGTGCTCGGTGGCAAAACTGTCACAGACATTACAGCAGGAGACAATAATACCTGCGCCATCGCCGATGGTAAAGCTTACTGTTGGGGAAATAACTGGTCTGGTCAGCTCGGTGATGGTTCTACCGACAACAGCCTAATCCCGGTAGCCGTTGACACGACCGGTGTGCTCGGTGGTAAAACTGTCACAGCCATTACAGCAAGCTCTAACAACACCTGCGCCATCGCCGATGGCAAGGCTTACTGTTGGGGAGATAATGTGTACGGCGGTCTCGGTGACGGCTCTACTAACCAAAGACTATTCCCGGTAGCCGTCGACACCACCGGCGTGCTCGGTGGCAAAACCGTCACATCTATTGACACAGATTATCTATTCACCTGCGCCGTCGCCGACGCGCAAGCCTACTGTTGGGGATATAATTCAAACGGTCAGCTCGGTGACGGTTCTACTAACCAAAGCCTAATCCCGGTAGCCGTCGACACGACCGGCGTGCTCGGTGGCAAAACTGTCACAGCTATCGCGGTGGGATACAATCATACCTGCGCCATCGCCGATGGCCGAACTTACTGCTGGGGGGATAATGCAAGTGGCGAGCTCGGTGATGATTCTACCGACCAGAGCCTAGTCTCGGTAGACGTCGATATTAGCGGCCTGCCGCTATCGCCTCCGACCGTCATATTTGACGTGGACGGCACGCCGGCAACCTGTACGAACGTGGTATTGGTTAATTCCACGACCATAACTTGTACGACATCGGCGCATGCACCGGGTTTGGTTTCTGTGACGGTTATTATCGACAGCGACGTGGCCACATTGCCGGCGGTCTGTAGCGACGAGCTGTCTTATGGTGGGCCGGGCGGTAACGGCGGCACGGATTGTAACGGCAGATTAGACAACGGTGAAACTATCGGCAGCGACAGAGCTAACGTCGAGTCGGGTTTCTTGTACGAAGAAATCTATATCAATCTCATTTTGGATAGCAGCCTAGTCGAAATCGGCAATGGAGTAAATCCCAGCCCCGGCGGTACATTTGCTTCTGGTGCTAATACGCTGACTACGTCGACCAATAATCCGTGGGGATATTTGCTATCGATCTCTACTAATCAACCGAGCACCAATCCTAACGCCAGTGATCTCAAGCACCTTTCCTTGAGCGAATACGTAGCAGGAACAGCTAACACCTGTAGTTGGACACCGTCGGGCACGCCAGGCACGCCGGGGAGTTTCGGTAACACCGGTAGTTCGCTAGTTAATAATACTTGGGGCTTTACGCTGGATCTGACGAACCTTGGCGCCGAGCGGCTCTGTAGAGTGCCGAATAGCGGTAGCCCGCTGACGATCAAGCAAACCATCGCTGCCGACGAGCTGGGCGATCCGACCAATGTGTTCTTTGGCGCTCGAGTTAACCTGAGCAAGCCATCCGGCAAGTATCAAACTACCGTGGTCTATACTGTGGTGGCGGGGACGTGATACAATAGATTCATGGCGACATTACAAGATTTTCGTGATGAGAGGTTAAAGAAATTAGAAAAGCTGCGAAGTTTGGGCATCGATCCGTTTCCGGCGCGAGTTGGGCATATCGAGAATCGTCGACCAATTACGGAAATTACGACCGATTTCGACGAGCTAGCGGGACAGCGTGTCACAGTAGCGGGACGCATCGTCGGCATCCGCAAATTTGGCAAGATCGCCTTTTTTGTGGTTAAGGATTTTAGCGGCGAGATGCAACTTTTTATGAGTGGCGATCATGTCGAACCGCTCAATTCGGAGCGCGGCACGATTGGCATGAACGAGCTAAATCTGCTCGATACCGGCGATTTTGTGGCTGCGACCGGCGAGCTCATTAGGACGAAAACCGGCGAGATATCGGTCGATGTGGTTGAGCTACAACTCCTGACCAAAGCCCTACGGCCGATGCCCGATCGTCAAGGTTTCACCAACAAAGACGAACGCATGCGCCGGCGTTATATCGATATGAACGTCAACGGCGAGGTGCGCGATCGCTTTATTCGTCGCAGTAAATTCTGGCAAGCCAACCGCGATTTCCTAAACAAAAATGGTTTTATTGAAATCAACACCTCGGTTTTGGAACACACGACGGGCGGCGCGGACGCGAATCCGTTTCGCACGCACATGGACGCTCTGGGGCAGGATTTTTATCTCAGGATCAGTCATGAGCTGCCTTTGAAACGATTGCTCGGTGCTGGTTACGAAAAAGTCTACGACATCGGGCCGCGCTTTCGGAACGAAAACTATAGCGACGAACATCTGCCGGAGCATGTGGCGATGGAGTGGTACGCGGCGTATTGGGATTGGCAGGACGGCCGCGATTTTATGGAGGAAATGTATAAATATATGTTGCAGGAAACTTTTGGCACGTTACAGTTCAAAATTCGCGGTTTTGATATTGATATGAGTAGTCAATGGGAGGTCAAAAGTTATCCGGATCTGATTCAGGAACGATATGGCATCGATGTTTATAACACATCACTCGAGGAAGTCGGGCGGGCTCTGCGCGATAACAAGCTCGAAGTCGAGAAAAACGATAGCATCCCGCGCGGTATCGACAAATTGTGGAAAGCCGTCCGCGCCGACTTGGGCGGGCCGACCTGGGTAATCAACGAGCCGAAATTTCTGTCGCCGCTCGCCAAGACGGCCGATGACGGTGTTAGCGCTCAGCGATTTCACCCAATCATTGCCGGCACCGAGCTAGGTAATGGCTTTTCGGAGCTGAATGATCCCGAGGATCAACTGGCGCGTTTTATGGAACAGCAACAGATGCGTGACGCCGGCGACCAGGAAGCGCAAATGCTCGATATTGATTTTGTGGAGATGCTAGAGTATGGCATGCCGCCGGCTTGCGGTTGGGGTCATAGCGAGCGGGTCTTTTGGATTTTCGAGGGCGTCACGGCGCGCGAAGGGGTGCCTTTCCCGCAGCTACGTCGCGAAATCGATACTGTGACACGGGCGATTTATCCGGAAATTAAGTTTGAATGAAACTTCTTTTAAAAATTGCTTGTGGTTGTGATAGAATGGAGCCATGAAGAAATTCGAAGTTTTTACCCGCGCGACGCTCGTTTTGATCGCCACGATGGCGTTGGTCGCGGTGATCTTGCAGGTCATAAATGAGAACACCAACACTCTCGAGACGGCTTATGAAATTATTACTTTTAGTGTGGCCTTGGTGGCGGTGATTTTGGCTGTTTTACAGGGACTAGATAATGCTCGAACGTCGCGCGAGCTGCACAAAATCGCGCACGAAATGAAAATAAGCATCGACGAAATTCATCACATCGATCGCGACAACGACAAAATTTTGCGCGAAGTTAGGGAAATTGATCGGGAAAATGACGATCTGCGCGAGCTAATAACGAAACCAAATAAGAAAAATTGAACTCTTTCGAGAATCGTGTTAGAATATTTGCAGTGCGCGAGAAAACTTTTAAGCGAGAGCTTGCCTAAATGCAATACGAAGTATCAGAGTATGTCTTAAAATCAGGCGGACGCGGGCTGATTGTTAATGTGCCGTCAGCGCCGGTCACTAGTGCCCAATTTCACTTTCGGGCGGGCAATCGATTCGTGCGCCAGGCGCGCGAAAAATGGGAAACTGCGCATATCATGGAGCACATGGCGTTCGGAGCCAACAATGGATTCAAATCCGGCGCGGATTACGACGCAGTTTTCACCGAGAACGGGGCGTATCATAATGCTTGGACTTCTGATATCGCGATGTGCTACATAGCGGAATGTGCCAATTTCGAATGGGAGCGGATTTTGGCCTTACAGAAATCAGCGATTTGTGATCCGAAATTCACCGAGGACGAATTCACCGCCGAGTATGGCAATGTCAAATCGGAATTGACCGGATATTTGTCAAAAGCCGAGCGGGTGTTGTGGCCGAAACTAGCGCAGGCTATCGGTGAAAATACTTTGACGTATCACGAACGCCTCGAGGTCATGCCGAACATTTCGGTGCGTGATATTCGCGAGCACTATGCGCGAACGCACAAAGCGGGCAATTTGCGCTTTGTGGTAGCGGGCGATTTTTCCGGCAAATTGGGTAGACTGCGCGAGATTCTGAACAGTTTTGATCTAAGGGAAGGCGAGCGACCGCCGTTGCCGGTCGATGAAATGCATAGTTTTGCGCCATTCGTGATTCGCCGCAAAGATGTGCCGGATATCACTTTTGGTTGGACGATGAACTTGCCGCGACGTTTGAGTGACGACGAAGACGCGGCCATGGAGGCCTTGAATCATATCTTGAACGGGACGCTACATTCGCGCATCCAGGGCGAAGCGCGCACCAAAGGATTGGTTTACGGTATCTGGTCGGACACGTCGGCTAGCGAGCATAATTCTTCTTGGGATTTCGGAGCATCCGTCGAGGCGGACAAATTGAACAAGCTATTTGACCTCATGGTGCGGGAAATTCGACGCGTCCAAGAGGGTGATTTGTCTGAGGCGGAAATCGAAGCGGCCAAACAATACGCTCTAGGGCGGCATCAAATGGGTATCCAGACGGTCGGACAGCTCAACAATTGGCTGGCGGTGCGTTATTTCTTTGACGGCCGGATCGAAGATTTCGCCGCGCAGCCGACCCGCATCAAGAAAATTTCCAAAAACCGCATCGTTGATACGGCGCGACAGTTTTTCGCCGCTGGTGCCTGGGGTATCGGGCTATACGGCAACACCGAAAAAGCGGTCGCCGAAATGCTGCATGAAAAGTTGGGTGAGCTGTTTTAGACCAGATCGCCACCCGAAGCCAAATCGTCTTCCCTCGACACGCAAATTTCACCTGTCGTCACAGGGAAATTTGCTCTCGCCTCGTCGTAACTCCGGACGGTCTCGGGTAAGAGATTTGGCTTCGGACATCGCTTTGTCATTCCGGACTTGATCCGGAATCTAGAAAAGTTAGTGCTGGAACCATGATATAATTGTACACATGAAAATCGCGATTGCGGGTTATGGTTTAGAGGGGCGGGCGAATCTGGAATATCTCCAGAATAAATTTCCAGAGGCGACTTTCACGATTTTTGACGAAAACGCTGACCTGGCCGACGTGCCGAATGGAGTGAAAACAGTGTTGGGCGCGGACGCGTTCGACCAAATCCGAGATTTTGATCTGGTGATGCGGACGGCTGGCTTGATGCCGAATAAAATTGCCCAAAAGGATAAACATTGGTCGTCAACTCGCGAATTTTTCGCCGAATGCCCGGCACCGATTATTGGCGTGACCGGCACCAAAGGCAAAGGCACGACCTGTTCATTTATCGCGGAAATTTTAAAAGCAGCCAACAAAAATGTTCACCTAATCGGCAATATCGGCGTCCCGGCGCTCGAAGTTTTGCCGCATGTCAAACCAGACGACATCGTGGTCTACGAGCTGTCGTCGTTCCAATTATGGGACATGAACCAATCGCCGCATGTGGCGGTGATGACTTTGATTGAGCCGGATCATTTGGACGTACACGAAAATTTTGCGGAATACGTGGAAGCAAAGTCACATATTTTTGCTTATCAAAAGCCCGATGACGTGGCGATTTATAATGAAAATGATGCGTTGGTGCGCGAAATGGCGGAAACTAGCAAAGGACAGAAAATACCGTTCTTGAACAAAAAATTTGTTCACATCGAACAGGGAAAATTTTATTATAATACCATAGATATTTGTCCGACCGACGTGGTTAAATTACCGGGCGAACATAACCTCAGGAATGCCGCTGCGGCGATCTCGGCGGTTATTGCTACAATCTCAGCTCCCGCTTCTTTGGGTGATTCCGAAACTGAGTTGATAACGAACCTACGAAAAGCAATAAAAATCGGCTTGAGCGGCTTTGATGGCTTACCACATCGCTTGAAATTCGTGCGTGAAATTGGAGGAGTGAAATATTATGACGACAGCATTGCCACCACGCCAGGCTCAGCTATCGCGGCGGTGAAGTCATTCGACGAGCCGAAAATTTTAATTATCGGCGGGCACGACAAAGGCGCGGATTATGGCTCGCTAGGCGAAGTCATTGAGCGATCAAACACCAGGCAGATTTTCGCCATTGGTGCGAATCGTGACAAAGTGGCTCAACAAATTGGCGCCAAAACTAGCACGCCAATCCATAAACTCGACAACCAAAAACTGTACGAAATTGTACAAATTGTCGACAAGGCAACCGAACCTGGTGATGTGGTTATTTTGTCGCCGGCGGCCGCTAGTTTTGACATGTTCCGCGACTACCAGGATCGCGGCGAACAATTTATCGAAGCAGTAAAAGACCTCACAGAATGGGGGTAGTTCCAATGACGATCGGCATTTTCGATAGTGGCAAAGGCGGTGAGATCGTAGCCAAACAACTGCGCTATTTCTTTCCCGAGCGTCAGTTTTCGTTCCTGGTCGTGAATGACCAATTGCACTTGCCGTATGGCGACAAAACGCCGGGCGAAATTGCTAGGTTGGCTGATGCCGCCATGCAACCGCTATTAGAGCAGGCGAGAATCATTATTGTCGCCTGTAATACTGTCACGGCCGTGGCGATTTCTTATCTCAGAGCGAAATATCCTGATCATAGCTTTATCGGGTTTGAGCCAGCCATAAAACCAGCCGCCAATGATACTAAGGCCAAGAAAATTATGGTTCTAGCGACGCCGACGACGCTAAAATCAGCAAAATATTTGGCTCTGAAAAAACGCTACGCCGACGGTATCAAAGTGATAGAACCGGATTGCTCGACGTGGGCGCTCAAAATCGAGAACGATGAATCCATGGCGGCGGACTTGGCGGCGGTCGTCGAATTAGCGCAGCGCGAGAATGTCGATGAGATTGTGCTCGGCTGTACGCACTACCTAGCGATCGAAAAAGATCTGCGTGCCAATTTGCCATCGAATATTGCCATAGTCGAACCAATAGCGGCGATAGCGCGACGTTTGACGGACGTAATACGCGACCTGTCGCCGAAATTGTGATAAACTATTAGCATCATGGAACAAATTTGGCTAGAACAGCTCAAAAACAACAAAAATCTGTCGATAGAGGATGTCGAGCGGGTGATGCGCTATGCCAAGGATCTGATTCAGGGGTTGACGAAATTGAAAACTTTCAACCAGGGCGTGACGGTTTTCGGCTCGGCGCGGGCGCCAGAAACTGATCCGTACTACATAAAAGCCCGTGAATTGGGGCAAAAGCTAGCCCAGGCCGGCCATCCGGTGATTACGGGCGGTGGCAACGGCATCATGGAGGCGGCCAATCGGGGTGCCTACGAGGTCGGCGGCCAATCGATCGGTCTCAATATCGAGCTGCCGCACGAGCAGGCTTTGAACCAATACACCACGGACAGTTTGCAATTTCATTATTTCTTTGCCCGCAAAGTCATGCTAGCCATGGCGTCCAAAGTCTATGTCTATTTCCCCGGCGGTTTCGGCACGGTCGACGAGTTTTCCGAGCTGTTGACGTTGGTGCAAACCGAGAAAATCCCTTCGGTACCGATCATTTTGTTCGGCCGCGAATTTTGGCAACCGCTGGACGACTTTTTTAGGGTCAAAATGGTAGGAGCCGAAATGATTGCCGTTGGCGATCGCGAACTCTATTCCATCACCGACAATCTCGATCACATTGTGCATGTTGCCAACGCTATCGTGCCGCGCAAAATCAGCGAAACCATGGAACAGGTCGCCGCCATGCAGCCCACCGATTATCTGGGTGTGGTGTTGTGAGATTTGACTCCTGAAACTCTTGGCGTCTTAGAATATTGTCTTAATTTTTGATACAATGTACTCATGAAGAATGATTTAGCAAAGCGTTTAGATTATTTGCGTGACGAAATCAAGGCGGCGCAATCCAAGTTAGATTTGCCGACCAAGCGAAAAGAAATCGCATCGCTCGAAAAAGAACTAGCGAAGCCGGAGATTTGGCATGATCCTGGCCACGCTCAGGCGACGGCCAAAAAGTTGTCGGAGCTAAAAAACCAGGTCGATCCGTGGCTGGTGCTAGAGGCGCAGGTCGAGGATTTGCGTGAGCTATTAGAAATTTCTGGCGATGAGCTAATGGACGAGTTTGACGGGCAGATCGCGGCGCTTGAAAGCGATTTCGCGGCGCTAAAACAACAATTATCTTTCAGCGGTCAGTACGACGCCGGGGATGCGATTTTGCGTTTGTCGGCCGGCGCGGGCGGCGATGATGCCCAGGATTTCACCGAAATGTTGGAGCGGATGTATCTGCGTTGGGCGGAAAAATCGGGCTATAAAACGCAAATCATTGAGCGTTCTCCGGGCGAAACTGCCGGCGTCAAAACCAGCGTTATCGAAATCAGCGGCGCGTTCGCTTATGGAAAATTGGCGGGCGAAAACGGCGTGCACCGCTTGGTGCGGCTCAGCCCATTTAACGCGGAAAGTCGGGAAACTTCCTTTGCCTTGGTCGAGATCTTGCCAAAAATCGACGCGCCGGATGCGGTGAAAATCGACGAAAAAGATCTCAAAATCGACGTCTATCGGAGCGGCGGTCACGGTGGGCAATCGGTCAATACCACCGACTCGGCCGTGCGCATCACGCATCTGCCGACCGGCATCGTGGTGGCCATCCAAAACGAGCGTTCGCAGATCCAAAATCGCGAGAAAGCCATGGAAATCCTGCGCGGTAAATTGGCGGCGCTCCAGATGGAACAGCATGTCGAAAACCTGAGCGATTTGCGGGCGGGCGAATCGGCGTCCTGGGGCGCGCAAATTCGCAACTACGTGCTCCACCCCTATAAATTAGTCAAAGACACCCGCACCAAGTACGAGGAAAAAGACCCCGACGCCGTATTGAACGGAAAAATTGACGGATTTATCGCGGCGTGGTTGGAAGATCGGACTATTTAATATGAGATCTATCTACTGAGGGGCACCAAGCATTTCGTTTGCTACGGTTCTTATTTGATCGGCCGTTGCCGCTTGAGTTGCTACTAGCCCAGCTTCTTTAATGGCATTTATTTGAGCGGTGATGGCACTTAGCTCTACTGCCAGTTTACTATAATCTTGATCACCCATAAGTAGTGTTTCTTCAGTAACAAGCTTCGCTGCCAAAGCTCGTCTACAGCCGTCCGCAACTTCAAGCGCTTCGTTTACTAAGCCTCCTTCGTCTGTAAACTCCCTACTTCGTACCTGTTCGTCGGGGCGGCCTGATAGCATTAATTGAGCAAGAATGGGTACGCCATGTGCTCTACCATTGCCAAAATCAGAAAGTCTTGCATGCTCCTTGTTATACCACGGTACGTCACCTTTGGTCACACAATCGTTTGGTGGCATGACAAACACAGATTTCGTTTCAGGCGGTATATCTTCTCTAAACCGGCGCCTTTTGCCGGGGGTGACTACTTTCTCGACAGGATCTGCTGATGCGACCATCGTAGCGATAATAGGGCAAATATCATTGCTCGCAATACATTCGTAAACTGCGGGCGGCAGGCCAATAATACCCCTACCTTGTGGCGGCTTGCCATCCTCGAAAGTTACTTCTTTGAGCATCGGGCATACCGTCTCACCGTCTACGGCGCATGCTACAGAGGGATTCGCCGAACAAAGGCCTTCCATAACCACTGCCACCATCGCTTGCCGCCTTGCTGCCATAGCGACCCCGATCTCTTCTTTCTTGGAAATTAATGCATCTAATTCAACTGACATCTCACTCTGTCCTTTCTCGAAATTAACACCATTAGTTCAACAACACTTCCTAAAATGTCTCATATGCGCCATTATAATGTAATGGGGGGGGGTGTTGTCAAGCCCTTTTGCAATAAACATTGCATTTTTTACCAAAGTATGCTATAATGAAAAGATAAGGCACAAATAGTGCCGCGCGGAGGGTTTTGCCCCCCGCGTTTTTAGTTTCGAGAGGTGAGGATGAGACGATTTTTGATCGATTGGATTTTGACGGCTACGGCGGTGGCGGTGACTGCCAGTTTGAGCGTCGGTGCTTTCCAGGCCGAGGCTGCTAACGCTGGGAGCACGACAACGGTTCCAGAGCTCGCGGCGGCGCAATCGATCGACCAGGAAGCTCGCGCCAAATATTTGATCGCCCAGGAAGAGAAAAAGGCAAAAGAAACCGCCGGACGAGCGCGAGTAGCGTCTACGTCGTCGGCTCGCAGTAACGCGGCTAGCCGTACGACCGCCCAGGGGTCAACGCAATCTTGCGATCGGTTGATTATCCCGAAAATCGGCCTAAACTCTTGTTTGGCGACGGTTGGCCTAACCAGCGGCGGCGCGGTCGATGTCCACGCTAGTTTGCCGGCCTGGTTCAACCAATCGTCACGCGCCGGAACGCAAGATGGCGTCTACCCGGCGACTTTTATTGACGGCCACAGAAGCGGTATTTTTCGAAATCTCGGTAAGTTAGCGGTCGGCGACCAAGTCACGATCGCGCTCGCCGGTGGCGAATCGTATAAATACACCGTGCGGGCGACCGAAATCACGCCGCTCGCCCAAGTGAATATGCACCGAGCCTTGGTCGTTTACGGCGGCGTCGGGCAGGGTTTGAATCTGATGACCTGTGACGGGGCTTATAATTCTAGTATTGGCACAGCCGAAAATCGGTTGATAATTTATACGACTCTAGTGTAATCTGGCGGGAGCGCGAGAAGAGATCTGTCCCAATGGAAAACCCTTGCATTGCATTAAAAAGTGCGTTACAATATAAGCATAGCCAAAAAACAAACAGGCTAAAACAGACACAAATAGGAGACAAAAATGTCGAATACGAACTTTTTCGGGCTGTCGCGTGATCGTTATGATCCGCTGGCTAATCTGTCGCGGCCGGTTGTGGTACCGGAGCGACCGGTTGAGAAGCCAATGGCGCCACCAGCTCGACGAGTTCATCATGGTAGGGCGATGGACATGGTCGCCAAGCTCGAATCGAAACCAATGCCGAAACCCGAGCCGAGGCAGAAACCGCCTGAGCCGAAGCCCGAACCAAAACCCGAAGTAAAACCGACGAACCCGGTGATTTCGGTGGATGATCTACTGAATGATTTTATTGATAACAAACCGAAAGCCAAAAAGATCGCAAAAGCCAAAGGGCTGCGTCCCAAATTGGCGCACAAATTAACAACGCAACGCAGTGCCAAAACCAAAGTCAAGGCCGAGGTAAAAACCAAAGCCAAAGTAGCGCCGCCGCAAGCACCCAAAACCACCCCGAACACTAAAAAAACGAATTCGAATTTTACCACACAAGCCCTAACAGCGGCGGCCGACACCACCAAAACCATGACCACAACAACTCCAGCTTCTCTGGTTGTGAATGATAGCGGCGAAGCGGCAGTCGAGAACCGGCTGCCGCGGCTATCTTTCGAGCTAAAAATCAACAAACGTCATCTATTTGCTTTCCTTAGGACGGTTATCGTGCTGACCATCCTGGCGGCGAGTGGTTATTTGGCGTGGGATACTTGGTTGGTTAATAAGACGCTCCAAGGTACTGTCTCGAGTCCAGTGACGGCGGTGGCTATCAACGAAACTGCGCCGTCAGGGGTTGACACTACTAGTATCAGCAACCAAGCTTGGTCGGCTTATACTGTGCCGGCCGACCAGGCGCGCTATGTTTATCTGCCGACCGTTAACGCCCGAGCGCGAGTCTTGAGCGTCGGCATCAACAGCAAAGGCAAAATCGATGCTGCCAAAAATGTCAACGACGTGGCGTGGTACGACGGTTCCGCCAAGCCCGGGCAGGAAGGTCAGGTTTTCATCAACGGACATACCGCGTTCGCCTCCACGTACAAGGCGGCCTTTGATGATCTGCCGAAACTAAAAGCCGGCGATCGGATCATCATCGAGCGAGGTGACGGCAAGCAGATTTACTATCGAGTCACGAGTAGTGAGACTATCAACGCTAGCCAAGTCGATATGAAAAAAATCCTCAACGTGCCGGACGGTGCCATGAAAGGCCTGACACTGATGAGTTGTACGGGCAAATTCAATTATCGCACCCAGACTTCTGATAAGCGCGTGATCGTCTATGCCGTGCAAGAGTAGTTTTGTCGGAAAAAATTTTCGTGTTACAATATCCTTATGATTTTACTGGACAGGGTTTCCAAGTCATACAAACAGGGCTTGCGGCCAGCGCTGGACAAGGTCACGCTGCACATCCGGCCGCGCGAGTTTGCGATTGTTGTCGGAGCGAGCGGAGCGGGCAAATCGACGCTGCTGAAACTTTTGACGCGCGAAGAAAAACCAACCGCGGGCAAAATAGTGGTTGGCGGAATTGATTACGACACGCTCGACGATCGCGACGTGCCGCTGCTGCGGCGCAAAATCGGCGTCGTGTTCCAGGATTTTAAATTATTGCCGAACCGCACGGTTTTCGAAAATGTGGCTTTGAGTCTAGAGATTTCTGGGGCAACGAATCGTGAAATCAAAACCAACGTGCCGAAAATACTCGAGTTGGTCGGGCTGCGCGGCAAAAGCAAAAGTTTCCCGCGCGAGCTTTCTGGTGGCGAGCGACAACGAGTGGCTATTGCGCGCGCCATGGTGCGACAACCAAAAATTCTGATTGCGGATGAGCCGACGGGCAACCTTGATCCGAAAAATTCCTGGGAAATTGTGCGGCTGCTCACCAAGATCAACAAATTTGGCACCACGGTTGTTTTGATTACGCATTCCACCGAGATCGTCAATAGGCTGAACACGCGCGTCATCACGCTCGATAATGGCAAGATGGTTAGCGACG
>Ga0123356_10002113_pt1 | contig 21429 bp, 20 predicted proteins | sample TergutEmb28metaG_2_FD_92546 | JGI IMG/M metagenome (GOLD analysis project Ga0123356, IMG submission 92546) | Embiratermes neotenicus P3 segment gut microbial communities from Petit-Saut dam, French Guiana - Emb289 P3 | ecosystem: Host-associated > Arthropoda: Insects > Digestive system > Gut ... | reverse complement strand
GCGTGAAGTTCTTATTGATAATATCCTTTTTTTCTTATTTGTGCTATAATGCCTTATGCAATTTAAACTGGATAACACCCTTATCGATGATATTCTCTTTCACATGGAAAATCAGGACGGCGAGTTTGCCCTTGATACCCGGGAAGGCAAGGTTGTTTCCGCACCCGATTCTAACGACGAACGCTGCATAGCCCTGCCTGATTGGGAGCCAAAAGACGGTTTTCGCCTTATGGAAAAGTTTGTTTCAGGCCTTAAAAACCCTGTTGCCCGTCAGGAATTAACCGATGCACTTAATAAAAACAAAGGCGTTTTCCGCGCATTCAGGGATGTGCTTACTCAATACCCCGAAATCGAAAAAATGTTTCATACACACAAAAAACAAAAAATGAAAACCGAAGTTATAAATTGGTACAACGCTCTTAGAGAAGAATGGGGATTGGAACCAATCGGCACAGAACCCGAAGATACTTCCATGTTGGTACTGGAAGACTTTGTAATCAGGGAAGAAGTTATTATCGATCCTTTGGGCTTTGTTTTTGTTGCCGAGACAAACAATGAAGATTATGCAGGAGAAATTAGCGCTTATATAAACAAAGGCATTCTTTACGTAGACACCTTTGAAATCGCCGAAGAATACCGCGCCATGGGTCTGGGTAAACTGCTTCTTTCTAAACTTGTAGAAAGAGCCGATGAAGAAAAACTCGATGTTTCGATAGACGTGCCTGCAGAAACGGACTTTTTCGCACGCTCGCTGTTACTGGAAAACTTTAAACCTGTAACGCAGACGTTTGTTAGGAAGAATTGATTGGCGAAGAGTTCACGCAGGGATCGCAGTGAAGCAGAGCTCGCAGGGTTTTACTTCGTATTATTATTCTTAATCCCAAAAAATCTCTGATTACTATCTGGGATTTCTCTGGATTAAGGTTAAGACCTCGAACAAAGACTCTGCGTTCTCTTCTTACCCCTGCGCTCTCTGCGTGAAAAATTTTCGAAAAATCACACCGTATACGTACTCGCGCTAGTCGAACCGCCAGTACCTGTCCAATTGGTATGAAAGAACTCGCCGCGGGGTTTGTCCAAGCGCTCGTAGGTGTGCGCGCCAAAGTAATCGCGCTGCGCCTGTAAAAGGTTCGCAGGTAAACGTTCGCTTCGGTAGCCATCAAAGTATGAAAGCGCACTTGCAAACGCTGGTGTTGGGATGCCGTTTTGAATAGCGGCTGCCACTACCCTGCGCCATGAATCTTGTGCGTCTTCGATAATTTTTGTAAAGAACGGATCCATTAAAAGGTTTTCTAAATCGGGTTTGCGATCAAATGCTTCTTTGATTTTTCCAAGGAAAACAGAACGAATAATACAGCCGCCTCGCCACATAAGAGCAATACCGCCGTTGTTTAAGTTCCATTTGTATTCTTTTGCAGCTTCCCGCATTAATAAATAGCCTTGCGCATAAGAAACAACTTTAGAAGCGTATAACGCTTTTTCTAAATCTTTTACAAATGCAGCTTTATCGGCAGGAGCTGTAATCTTTGGCGCGGAAAAAACTTTTGCAGCTTTTACTCGTTCATCTTTTGCGGCAGAAAGGCAGCGGCTAAATACAGCTTCTCCAATTAATGTAAGAGGTACGCCAAACTCTAACGCAGAAATGCCTGTCCATTTGCCTGTTCCTTTTTGACCTGCGGTATCGAGTATTTTTTCTGCTAACGGTTTACCGTCATCATCTTTGTATCGCAAAATGTCTCTTGTAATTTCGATTAAATAACTGCCAAGAGAGCTATTGTTCCATTCTTCAAAAATATTTCCCATTTCGTCGTAGCTCAAACCTAGTACGTTTTTCATTAAATCGTAGGTTTCACAGATTAACTGCATATCACCGTATTCAATGCCGTTATGCACCATTTTTACAAAGTGCCCTGCGCCGTTTTCGCCAACCCAGTCGCAGCAAGGAGTATCGCCGTCAACTTTTGCGCTAATTGCCTGAAGCATCGGTTTTACAGAAGGCCATGCGGCAGGGGAACCGCCAGGCATTATCGAAGGGCCTTTTAATGCGCCCTCTTCTCCGCCGGAAACGCCAGTGCCAATATATAATAATCCTTTAGATTCGACATAGGCGGTACGGCGCATTGTGTCCTGAAAATTTGAGTTTCCGCCGTCTATTATAATGTCGCCTTTTTCAAATACTTCCAAAAGCTGATCGATTGTTTCGTCTACTGCTTTGCCTGCTTTTACCATGATCATGGCTTTGCGGGGAGCTGCCAAAGCGTCTGCCAAATCTTTCATACTATGACAGCCTGTGATTTTTTTACCTGCGCCGCGGCCGTTAACAAACTCGTCTACTTTAGATGTAGTGCGGTTATAAACAGCGACAGAAAAGCCTTTACTTTCAAGGTTTAGAACAAGGTTTTCTCCCATGACCGCGAGACCAATAAGACCAATATCAGATTTACTCATTTTTATCTCCTGCAAAATTCAAATCCTTTTTTCATTAGGTTTGGTACGAAAACCCGCCCCCCTTTTGCTCGGGAAGAAACTCGCACAGGGGGGACGTTTTCCGCACCAAACCTAAAAAACATTTACTAAAGCCAGGTGCGAAAAACACACCCCTTGAACGAGTATATTCCCGAGTTCAGGGGTTGCTTTTTTGCACCTGGCTCTATTAATTACTTTTCTAGTTAAGTATGATATAGTATTTTTGGAGGGTTTTCAATGGAAAATACTTATATTGCCATAGGCGGCGCGGATAAAGATATAACAAACAGCGAATTGGAAGCATTATTTTCCGATTCTCTTTCAAAAGCTCTAGCCGATATAAACGATTCGGGTAAAGTAATCATCCTTCCGCCGGATATAACTCGCTTTCACTCACGCGCAGGTTTCTTTACAGAGCTTGCTGCAAAACAGCTAAATGACAAACTAGGAGCGGTTCTTCCCGCACTCGGAACGCACATGGCAATGAATGACAGTGAAATTACCCGTATGTTCGGAAGCACCCCAAAAGAAAAATTCCTTGTGCACGACTGGAGAAACGATGTTACAGAACTTGGCCGCTTGGAAGCAGGCTTTGTAGAAAAAGCATCCGACGGTGCAGTCAAATACGACTGGCCTGTACAGGTAAATAAAATTCTCCGTAAAGGAACTGCGGACAGCGGTAACTTCTCTCTTGCGCTTTCTATCGGGCAAGTAGTTCCCCACGAAGTCGCAGGCATGGCAAACCACGGTAAAAACATTTTTGTCGGCACAGGCGGAAAAGAAGCAATCGATAAAAGCCATTTTTGCGGCGCTGCCTACGGAATGGAACGGATAATGGGCAGAGCTGACACACCAGTTCGCGCGCTTTTTGATGAAGGTTTAAAGCGTTACGGCAATTCGTTACCCCCGATTCTTTGGGTGTTAACGGTAATAGGCGCGCGAAAAGACGGCACACTTGCTGTACGAGGACTTTTTATCGGCTTTGGACGTGAGTGCTTTGAAAAAGCTTCGGCCTTATCCAGAGAAGTTAACGTTAACCTGATGGACGAACCGGTTAACAAAGCAGTCGTTTACCTTGAACCCGAAGAATATCGCACTACATGGCTTGGAAATAAGGCAATTTACCGCACCAGAATGGTAATTGCAGACGGCGGCGAACTTATAATCCTCGCCCCTGCTCTTGAACGTTTTGGCGAAGACGAAGGAATAGACGCTCTTATCCGCAAATACGGCTATCGACCCGGCAAAGAAATACTCGCCAAAGCAGCCTCTGACGCAGAACTCGGCGGAAACTTAAGCGCTGCAGCTCACCTTATTCACGGCTCATCCGAAAACCGTTTCACAGTGCGCTACTGCCCCGGTGGCAAAGTTTCCAAACAGGAAATAGAATCAGTCGGCTTCCAATACGGCGACCTAAAAGAAATGCAGGCAAAGTACGATATCAGCAAGCTCAGCCCAGGCTTCAACATCGAAAAAGACGAACGTTTTTTCTATGTGCCAAACCCTGCACTCGGCCTCTGGGCAGAAAAAAACAAGTTCTAAGAAGAGTTCTCGCAGAGACGCAGGGAGGCAGAGAACGCAGGGTTTTACTCCGAAGTCTTAACCTTAATTCAAACAAATCTTAGATGTAATCAGAGATTTCTTAGTATTAAGAATTAAGACCTTGAACAACGACTCTGCGTCCTCATCTTCCCACTGCGCTCTCTGCGTGAAAAATTCTCAAAATTTTACCGATAATTAAAATAATGAAACAATTTCTAATAGTACTTTTATTGGTTATATTAGCTGCCTGCAAAGGCACTCCGGGTAATAATAACGAACAGGAAGAACAGGACGGAACTTCGCTAACAGATGAAGAACTTGCTGAATTCATACCTCAGCCAAGCGGGGATCTTCCCGTAACGTCTTTTCCGGAAGTTTGGGCTTATGTTGTTGCGGGACAGGAAGCAAACATAAGAAGAGGTCTTCCCATCACGGATATTGGCTATTTTGGAGCTGAAATCGATATGTACGGAAACCTGTCAAAAGTACCGTCACGCCGCGATATTCCCAATTTTAACGGCAGAGTACATTTAACGGTTACATGCTTTAATTATGCTCTTAGTTACTTTATCCTTTTGCCCGACAGTCCGCAGCGTTTATCTTTAATTTCGCAATTAATAGCCGCTGCAAGAGATTTTGACGGATTAAATATCGATTTTGAAAATATACCGCCAAGATCCGGCGATGATTTTATATCATTTTTACGTGACCTAAAAAACGGACTTTCAGAAGAAAAAACATTTTCTGTTTGTTTGTATGCCCGTACAAGAAAATTGTCAAACGATGTTTATGATTATGAAAGAATAAAACCTTTTGTAGATAAAATCTTTGTAATGGCATACGATGAACACTGGGGCGGCGGACCTGCAGGACCTGTAGCTTCGATAAGGTTTTCTAGGAGTGTGGCAGAATATTCCCTTCGTTCCATAGGAAACGAAAAACTTGTTATGGGTATCCCTTTTTACGGCAGAGCCTGGGCAAATGCAAATCATCACAGAGCCCTGATTTATACAACCACACAAAGACTTATAAACACGCATAATGTAAGGGAAGTAAGAAGAGAAAACGGAATCCCAACATTCGATTACAATGTAAATATAAGCGTAAAAGTTTACTTTGAAGACGAATATTCAATTTCCGCGCGTATGCAGATGTTTAAGTCTATGGGTATAAACGCTATAGGATTTTGGCGTTTTGGACAGGAAGCTCCCAGGGTTTGGAATATACTCAGAATCGGGGATTAATGGCGTACCCTATTCATTTCCCCCTGAAATTGCGGATATAAGCGCTTCAAACAGGAAAAAGAAAATTCCGTAAAACAGAAAAATAAAATAAATAATAATTTTTACTCTGTGGAACCTTTGATGTTTTAAAATAAACCGGACAAAATTAAGCACCAGTTTATACAAAGAACATATAAAAACCATAAATGCGGAATAACTAATTATTCTTAGCAACAAAAATAAAACTTCATCGGAAAAACCGCGTTCCGCAAGATAAATAATCAAGGTAACGGCAGAAACCGCAAAACTGACTACCAGAATCCAGGCTGTTGGACTGCTCCATTTTAGAAGAATTTTCTTTTTTTCCTTGACTGGTTTCTCTTCCAACATATCCCCCGGACGTACACAAGCGCCCATTGCCAAAAAATCAATATATGTATACTATAACATAGTATGAAAAAGTTTTTAATAACCTTGATAATTCTGCTTGTCCTTTGCGGTACAGGGTTTATGTTCGGCTGGGTACAATTTTCAGTTCCTCCGGGACAATACGGCGTAATTCATTCAAAAACACACGGGGTGGATCCGCGGCTTGTAAGCCCGGGCGAATTCCGCTGGGTATGGTACAAATTGATACCCACCAATGTAAAAATAGCCATATTCAATCTTGAACATAACAAGTTCTCCATTAATTTTAACAGTTCTCTGCCTTCCGGAGACACATATGCCTCTTTTGCGGGCCTTACAAATGCCGATTTTTCATGGAATCTTCGGGGAGAGATAAGCTTTACAGTTAACCCCCAAATGCTGGTAACTCTTTCAGAACGGCACAATATTTTCAATCAGGACGAACTAAATGCATATTTAAGCACAGTTGCCCAGGAAATCGAGGTTCTTTTACTTCGTGAACTTTCATCTTCCCAGACAGAAAGCGAACGCCTGGAAAGACTCATGTCCGGAAATCCTGATACAACATTGGAACAGGAAATCAAAAATAAATACCCGGAAATACAGGATTTTGCAATTGCCATACATTCGGCAAAATACCCCGATTTTCTGCTTTACAGGGTGCTGCGTCTCCTGTATGAAGAATTCCTTGCAAGACAGCGGGAAGTTATCTCTACTACATTTGCCAGAAGGGCGGCAACTCATATAGAAACCCAGCTTAGATTCGAGGAACTGGAACGATACGGCGATTTATTAACCAGATACCCCATTTTGCTTGATTATCTTGCTTTGGAAAAGAATTAAGTAACCCAATAACCGCCCTGTTTGTTGTTGAATAAAGCAATAAAATAAGGTATTGTGTACCAGGTATTATATACCTTTGTATTATATACCTTTAGGAGATAAAATGCGAAAAATGGCAGCTTTATTACTCATACTTCTCGTTAGCTTTCCGGTTCTGGTTGCTGCCCAGGATAACCCGGATGCAGAATCTGACTGGGGCGATTATTCTACCGATTACTATGCAAGCGGAGATCAGGTTTTTACCATTTCTCTTGGAACAGTCTTTACGACAGTTTTCATCAGCGATAACCCTGAGTTTACCGACCACAATATAGATCCACCGATAGGCGGAATGGGTTCTCTTGTTTACAGTTACTTCTTTTCACGTTATTTTTTCGCAGGTATAGAACTTTCAGGCCTGTTTCTTCCGACACTGGCCAATCATACTGTTTTTCTTATTCCGCTTGGCATAAGAGCCGGCACTCAATTTGTTACAGGACGTTTTGAATTTCCTGTTTTTGCCGCTTTTGGAATGGCATGGCATAAATATCTGGATCACGGTTATTACGGTATTTACGCAAGACTCGGAGCGGCAGCTTTTTATAGAGTTACATACGATTGGTCATTTGGCCTAACAACAAGCTGGAGTTGGTTCCCTCAGCGTCCGGCCGATTCCAGCAAAAATGTCGATGGAAATTTCCTTGAAGTTACAATTTCCGCGCGTTATCATTTCTAGTATACGAGGAAGAAAATGAAAAAAAACTTTTTATTATTGATATTTACTTCGGTAATTTTCCTGTTTGTCTCCTGCGACGAACCTATCTTTTTTATGGTTGCCATGGAAGAGCCGCCGTTAAAGCCAAGAATAAACGGCTCGCCGACCAACTTTGCAGAGTTTAATACCGAGTTTGATTTGAAATTAGATATTACATTAGGTGGATCACCGCTCATAAATATTCCTTTTCAAGGTACTGAACCTGCTGTTTTTGTAGCATCCGGAAACAGACTCTTTGTTTATCTGGAAGGAGATGACGATTTTGATGGAGTATGGATATCTTCCGATGGTTTTTCATCAAGGATTATTCAGCTTGCGGCAACCAACGGTAATTTTTATTTTTTTACCCTTAATGATTCAAATGGCTCGAGGACATTACAAAGGGTTACTGTACCAAAAGTAACTTCCAATTTAACAATTGATGTATTAGATGCGTTAGATGTTGATGAGGATAAGTTATTCAATGATATGTTAAAAAATTCTACATTTACCTACACCGCCACTCCGGTCGATTTAACTGGAGTCAACGGCAGTATAATGTCAATATTCGCTGCAAATAATAGACTGTTTATCTGTACTTATAATGCGTCAGCCTATGAGATATATTCAATTACAGACAACGATCCTAATCCTCCGCAACCTTTAACAATTGCTACTGATGATAATTTTGGATTTCTTAACGGTGTTGCATTTAGCGGGGGAAACTATTTCTTGTCTTCTCTGGGCAGTATTTTTAGAGTATCAGGAACCGGAACTGCTGCAGACAAAGTGGATGTGCAAGAGTCCGGCGCAGGGAACTTTACAGGTATATTAGCTTTAAAATCGGGTCAGGTTGTTACATTGACAAGAGGCGGCTCATTATATCTTGTTCAAGCATCTCCATTACAAATTGGAAGTTTTATCGCAAGATTTCCCGGCAGCAGATGGTCTAATTCAATGGGAACCCTGTTTGTTTACGAACCTAAAACTGGCGATTCTATTCTCCTTGCGGGAACCCAGGACAGTTCTGTTTCTACATCTACAGGAAATACTCATGGCTACATGGAACTTGTATTATCGGGCAACGGTATAACTACTCCAATAACTGATCCAAATCCATACTCATTTAACTGGCCCGGAAGAGAAAATCATTCAACCGTAGATAGTTATGATAAGTTTGTATCTACTTTGGGCAAACAAGGCGTTAATCATCTTTATCAGGCTGCAGACGGTATTCTTTTTGCATCAACACATCAAAGAGGCGTATGGGCATACAGATACCGAAAATCCGGCAACTACAGTTGGAATGCGGAAGAATAAAACGCGTTTATAATGGACGAACTATTTTCCGGAAAAAATAAAGACAGCCCGTCTGAATGCAGTCCTCTTGCCGATAGAATGCGTCCGCGTACCCTGGAAGATATTGTCGGACAGGATCACATTGTAGGAAAGGGGCGGCTTCTTCGCAGGGCAATACAGGCCGATCGTCTTTCGTCCATTATCCTTTACGGCCCGCCGGGAACGGGAAAAACATCTCTTGCCGCAGTTATCGCAAATACAACAAGAGCGGCGTTTGAAAAATTAAACGCTGTTTTATGCGGTGTAAAAGATATCCGCGAAGTTATAGACCGCGCCGACGATCGTCTTAGACTCTACAGCAAAAGAACGATTCTTTTTGTAGATGAAGTTCATCGCTGGAACAAGGCGCAGCAGGATGCCCTGCTCCCATGGGTAGAAAACGGAACGGTTATACTTGTCGGAGCCACAACAGAAAATCCATTTTTTGAAGTTAACCGCGCCCTTGTAAGCCGAAGCCGTATTTTTCAGTTAAAACCTCTGGAATACGAAGGGCTTTTGGAAACTGCCCGGCGTACCCTTTCGGATAAAGAACGCGGTTATGGTAATTGGGATGTAAAATTTGAAGACGGCGCTTTGGAACATCTTGTAGAAGTTGCCGGAGGAGACGCGCGCAGCCTTCTTAACGCCATGGAATTAGCCATTGAAACAAGTTCGTGGAGTTTACCCGAAGGGGAAACTCAAAAACAAAACACCGAAGGTGTTTTGTTATGGCCGCCGCCTATTGGCGCAAACATTCTCATCTCTCTTGAAGCCGCGGAAGAAAGTATCCAAAAACGCGCGCTTTTATATGACAGAGACGGCGATTATCATTTTGATACAATAAGCGCATTTATAAAAAGCGTGCGCGGAAGCGATCCTGACGCCGCTTTATATTGGCTTGCAAAAATGGTGCGCGCAGGTGAAGATCCAAAATTTATTTTCAGGCGAATGATCATTCTTGCAAGCGAAGATGTAGGTCTTGCAGATCCAACAGCCATCTCTGTTGTTATTTCCTGCGCGCAGGCTTTTGAACGCATTGGGTTTCCGGAAGGTAATTTTCCTTTGTCTCATGCATGTTTGTACCTTGCTACCGCTCCCAAATCAAATACAACTCTTGCATACTTTGACGCCTTAAAAGAAGTAGAACGCGAAGACGCGGAAGTTCCGAATCACCTGCGCGACGGAAGCCGCGACAGTGAAGGTTTCGGTCACGGCGAAGGTTATGTTTATCCTCATGCTTACCGCGATCATTGGGCGGCGCAGCAGTATCTTCCGGGGTCTTTAAAAGGCAGAACTTTTTACATTCCTTCATCCGTGGGCTACGAAGGTAAAATCAGAGACGATGTACTGCAAAAACGCGAATTGCAGGCAGCCATTGTGCTTGGCGAAAATAATACAGGCGCGGAATTTCTTTCATGGTCTGCTTCTTCAAAAGGACGCGAAGGCTGGTTTAAACGCCTTGAATCCGGCCGCAGTAAATTGCTTTTAAATGACAGAGACACAATTTTTTCCGCCGCTTCTCCTGCACGTCAGGATCGTATTTTAATACCTATGGCAAATGACGGCCTCTTGCTTTGGGAAAGCCTAAGACGCTGCCCCGAAGGTCTTACAGCCGCGCTTGTATCAAACGCTGCGGCAAGAGACGCTCTTTTACAATATTCTTCTGTTTTGGATGAAACCGAAAAACCGCAAATAGCTGTTACAGAAAACGCTTTATCGCAGGATTCACTTCCATCTCCCGATCAATGCGAAGAATGGTTTTCCTGCTCTCAATTTGATCATATCCTTATCCGCGCAGCCCGCTTAACGGCCGACCCTGCTGTTTTAGCCTCAACTGCCAAACCCCTGCTGTCCGAAGCAGGAAAAGGATGTCTTGTATTGCTTTGCAGTCCGCCGCGTCTTGGACAGCGCCTTTCTATCCTGCTTGCCAGAGAATGCGGTTCCAATGACCTTGCCTTAAAACTTGGAAAAGCAGAAGACAACTTCTTTGAAAACACCGAAAAATCAGCTTCGTCCGCCGCCGGTCTTTGGGAAGAAAAAGATTTGATATCCGCTTTTGAAAAAACCGGCTTCAACGTTACAATGGAAACAATCGAACAAAAAGAAGAACGCCTTATCACCGACAAGGATATTTCCGTCTGGTTTAACATTGAACAATCGCGCTGGGGTTCTTTCATGTCCAAAAATCTTGATAAAGCTGATTTTCAGGCTGTCGAGGAAGCTCTGCGCCTGAGAATTACAAAAGGACCTATCCTTTGGCGGTGGAAAAGTATCTGCCTAAAAGCAAAATTTTGATTATTTTTTTAAATAAAAAAGTTCACAATATCAATAATTTATGTTATATTTCAGCTATAATATATAATATATTTACATAAAAAGGTGGGAATTGTGAAAAAAGTTGATACAAAGAAAAAAACGACAAAGAGCCCTATAAAAGCAGGTAAACCTGCTGCTAAGGCTGCTGCAAAGAAACCGGCAGTAAAAAAAGCGGCTCCAAAAGCAAAAAAAGCAACGGCAAAGAAACCTGTAAAAACAGCCAAACCGGCAGCCAAATCTGTTAAAAAGCCTGCCGCCAAAAAGGCTCCCCCAAAAATCGAAAAAAAGGAAGTAAAACCGGCTCCAAAGGCAGAAAAACCTGAATCTGCGGATATGAGTCTCCCTGAAGGCAGCGCCTTACAGCAAACAGGACAGCGCCGCCCCTTAATAGTGTTCCCAAAATAAGCTGTTTTTGACGGGAAAAAATTTGAAAATTTACAAAAAAAACATTAAAGTTAATAGTACGACTTGCCGATAATGAGACTGGAGAATTGTATCAAAGCCGGATTTCCGCGGATTCGGCTTACGGCAGTTCTCCGGGGCAATACTATATAGTGTTGCACAGAAGCATGGATGCTTCTGTAAGAGTTCAAGGAGGATCTTATGATCATTAATCACAACCTGAGCGCAATGTTTGCGGACAGGTCCCTCGGGGTAACACAAGTTTACCTAACCAAAGACATGGAAAAACTTTCCTCAGGTCTTCGTATCAACCGTGCCGGCGACGACGCGTCGGGATTGGCTGTATCAGAAAAGTTAAGAAGCCAGATTCGTGGTCTTAACCAGGCATCAACAAATGCCCAGAACGGTATTTCGTTCATTCAGGTAGCGGAAGGGTACCTTCAGGGTTCCCAGGACATTCTTCAACGCCTTAGGGAGTTGTCAGTCCAGGCTGCTAACGGCATTTACAGTGACGAAGACAGAATCTACATCCAGGTAGAAGTTTCACAGCTTGTTGCCGAAATCGACCGAATTGCATCCCATGCCCAGTTTAACGGCATGAACATGCTTACAGGACGTTTTGGACGCCCAATGGGTGAAAACATTGTTACAGCTTCTATGTGGCTGCACATTGGCGCCAATATGGACCAGAGAATTCAGGTACATATCGGTACAATGACCGCAAAAGGCCTTGGAATCCGCAGAATGGACGATACTTTTGTCACTCTGCAGACCCCGGATGACGCCAACAGAACAATCGGTGTTGTAGACGCTGCCCTCAAAATCATCAACAAACAAAGAGCTGACTTAGGCGCTTATCAGAACCGCCTGGAACACTCTGTACGCAGTCTCGACATCGGCGCTGAAAACATGCAGGCTTCTGAATCAAGAATAAGGGACGCCAATATGGCCAACCAGATGGTTGACTATGTTAAGAACCAGGTTCTGACTCAGGCCGGCGTAGCCATGCTTGCGCAGGCTAACCAGAGATCAACTTCGGTATTGTCATTATTGCAATAATGTGATAGAATATCCGTAAGCAGGGGCTGCCTGGCACTTTCACCGTGGAAGAAAGGTCAGGCTCCCCTTCTCTGGCTTTTATTTGGCCTCCCTAAAAAAGAAGCCAAAAGAGATATTTGACAAAAAACCCTCCAGCCTTATTGGGCAGGTTTTTTCAGGTTTTTCCTGATGAGTCTGTTTAATATGCGCGGGACAGTTTGAAACGATAAATTTCTGGCAACGTTATGCGATATTTTCATCAGCATATTTTACGCCAAAAATGGATCGTTTCGTTCTGTTTGCAGAACCAATGATTCGTTGCGCGAAACAAATCAGGAAGTCTGCTCCCGCGGAACGTCTTCGGCATGGATAGCCGAAGGAAAGCAAAACTATGGAGGGTTAATTATGATTATTAATCACAACATGAGCGCCATGTACGCTGATCGTCAGCTTGGTGTTACCAATCTTTCGTTGGGAAAAAACATCGAGAAATTAAGTTCCGGTATGAGAATCAATCGTGCCGGTGACGATGCATCCGGACTCGCGGTTTCTGAAAAAATGAGAAGCCAGATTCGCGGTTTACAGCAGGCCGAACGCAACATCCAGAACGGCGTGTCTTTTATCCAGGCATCTGAAGGTTATCTTCAGGGAACACAGGATATTCTGCACCGCCTTAGGGAATTAGCGGTACAATCAGCCAACGGAATCTATTCAGACGAAGATCGTATGCAGATCCAGGTCGAAGTTTCCCAGATGGTTGATGAAGTAAATCGTATTGCAAGTCATGCGCAGTTTAACGGCATGAACATGCTTACCGGTGCTTTTGCGTTTGATTCGCCGTCAGGCAGAATTATGCAATTACAGGTTGGCGCAAACATGGATCAGAATGCAAGAATTTACATTGGTGATATGTCAGCTACCGCGCTTGGTTTAACTGATTCACAGGGAAATGCAGGAAAACTTTCCATCGCAGACCCTGCAGAAGCAAACCTTGCTATCGGCACCGTAGACAGCGCAATGAAAATTGTAAACAAGCAGCGGGCAGATCTTGGCGCTTATCAGAATCGTTTTGAAATGGCAGCTCAGAGCGTAGCCATCGCGGCAGAAAATATCCAGGCCGCCGAATCCCGCATTAGGGATACGAACATGGCAAACAAGATGGTTGACTACACAAGGGATTCCATCCTGAACCAGACCGGAACCGCAATGTTAGCTCAGGCTAACCTGCGCACCCAGTCAGTTTTACAACTGCTATCGTAATTAGCGATACAAGAGACTTCTGGACGTCGTCTTTTTATCGCAGGACAGTGAAGTTCGCGCCTTCACTGTCCTTTGTCCGACCGCTTACCTGACTACTTGAACCAAGTGGTAAGGTTAAGTGGTCAGATGAATTTTTCTTTTGCCGGGTGTATGCCAGCATAGTATATGCGCATATGCCAGGGATTTGGCAAAAGAATAACTTGAGTACCTAATTCATTTTTAAGTACTCATGTTAATACATGGAGGTATAGAATGTCCGTAGCAATTGTGGGATATTCCCCTGTCTCGCCAGTTCCGCTTCCAGAAGCGGTAAGGCAGAATGTTTCCCAACCGGCAACAAAAGTAAAACCTCAAATAATTCAATCAACTGCTGCCGATTTACAGCAAATTGGGAATGCCATAAACAAGAAACTGCAATTTGTGGTCGATCACAGGTCAAATGAGGTAATCGTAAAGGTTATAGACAAAGAAACCGATAAAGTGATCAGAGAAATACCGCCCGAAGAATTGCAGCGATTGTACAGAAACCTTAAAGAGGCTATCGGGTTGTTATTCGATGAGATGGTCTAGCTTGTAAGCTTTGTTTTTTTGATGGGGGGATTCAGGTCTATGTCCGACATTTACATTCCTGGAGTAAACAGCAGGTTTAATACAGATCAGATCATCGAAGGACTGATGAATCTTGAACGTATCCCCAGGGACAGAACACAGCAGCAGGTAGACACACTTCAGGTTCAAAGAGGATACTGGCAGGAAGTTGGCAGACGTATAACTTCCCTTCGCGACAGTTCCCGTATGCTCTACTCTTTTCAAAATCCCTTTAACGAACGAATCGGCCGAAGCGCAGATGAAAATGTAATTTCGGCTGTCGCTACCAGAGAAGCTTCCGAACAAACAATGCGCTTTTCTGTCAGACAAGTTGCCTCGGCAGACAGGTTCCTTTCCCAGCCTCTGGAAGAAAGAATGAGGATAGAACCAGGCAATTATGTATTTACAGTTGGAAACGATGAAATAGCAATTAATTTCCGCGGCGGTACTTTAAGAGACTTTGTCGATATTATTAACCGCCGGGGACGAGATAAAATAGCCGCAAGCCTTATAGCGGTACAACCCGGAACAAGATCCCTGCTCATAGAAGCAAAAGAAACAGGCTCCGCAAACAGACTTGGTTTTCTTGGAGATTCAAGAGAACTGGCCACACGTATTGGCATGATGGAAGTCAGCAATGATACCCGAAGGGATATTTCCATAAATGAAAATAGCGTAAGAAGAAGCGCAATCGGCGCAAACAATGCGAATCCCAATGTTACAATCAGCGACGGCATACTGCAGGTTGGTCCGCGTTCAACGGCTTCGCTTCCCGTCAATTTAGAAGTTACTCAGGACTCTCCTCTTGTGCTGCGGCTGGAAACTCAAACCCGCGTACAGGCAGACGGTTCTTTAAATATTCCATCTGCGCCTCCGGGGCCTGATGTTCCCGCCGGCTCAGTAACTTACAGCGGCATAACAATTCAAAACGTTCCGTCCGGCGCTCCTTTGCCGGATGTTACAGCTCCGCCGCCGCCTGCGCGCCATGATGATATGAATGTTTTACACCTTGTTTTTTCTGACGGCACCAGCGCAAGATTACCCGCAATAACCGATTCCAATTCTTCCGCATCAAGACAGTATAACCTTTCGGAATTTGCACGCGGAAAAACAATTGTTTCCCTTAACATAGAAAATTCAAATACGCACCGCGCCGTATCTGTTGGAAATGTAGAAATACTTGATCCTACCTCTACAAGCGGCGGTTTAAGGCCGTTAAACGCAGTTGCTACAGCCCGTGATGCGATTATCTCGATGGAAGGCATAGAAATCGTACGTTCTTCAAATAATATAAGCGATCTTATTCCCGGCGTTACTTTAAATGTCAGGGGCGTTTCCGAAAGACCTGTAGAAATAAGAATCGCCGCGGATGTAGAAGCTGTAAAAGAAGCGATCATTTCATTTGTGGGTAACTATAATCGTCTCATGGCTGAAATAAATATACTTACGCGCAGGGACGATCGTTTAATTGACGAGCTTACATATCTGACAGCGGACGAAAGAACAGCCATGAGGGAAAGACTTGGCGCTTTTTCCGGCGATACCACTTTAAACACTTTCAGAAGCAATCTCCTTCGCACGGTAACGGCGCCCTACCCCACCAGCCTTGAACGCGAACTGGCTCTTCTTGCGCAGATTGGCATAAGCACCAATGCATCGAGAAGTTCGGGATATGATCCTGCCAGGCTGAGAGGCTATCTGGAAATAAATGAAAGAGAACTTGATGCCGCTCTTGAAACAAGAATCCCGGTAATTAAGGAACTTTTTGCAAACGACACTACAGGAGACCTTCTTGCAGATACAGGCGTTGCCTTTAATGTTGATATGCTTGTAAGGCCTTTTGTAGAAACAGGCGGCATTATTTCATTAAAAACAAGCACGATCGATTCACGTATCAGCCGTGATGAAAGACGAATTGCCAATCTGGATCGTCAGCTTGCGGCAAGAGAACAGGAATTGCGCATTCAGTATGCCAGAATGGAAGCGGCATATGCGCGAATGGAACAGATGTCCAATTCACTTGATAATTTTAATCAACAAAATCGTAACAACAGGTAGCGCAGGTAAACAATGGAAATAAAATTAAATGATAAAAAACTGGATGTAAGCCTAGATAACGAAAATTCATTGGGCGAAGTTCTTGCAGGACTGGAACAATGGCTTACAAATGCGGGACATCGCATATCTGAACTTAATATTGACGGCAGCACTGTAAGCGCTTCCATGATAGAAGACATTTTTAATAAAGAAATTAAAGACATTAAAACTTTGGAAATACGCACAAATGTTATAGCAGAATTAACAGCGGCAAGTATTTTAAATCTGTTTGAAGACATAAAAGAATATGAAAGCCTGACCTTTGAACAAAAAAGCACTTTTTATAATACATGGAAAGAAACCCCCACCGCCCGTTATATTTCTACCGAAATGAAAGATTTGTATACATTTTGTTTTAATACATTTTCTTTGGGTGAAATGAATCCCGATACCCTGCGTTCCATTACAGAAGAAATACAGCGCGAAGTAAACACTCCCGTGAGCGAGTTTAAAAATATCGAACCCCTGTTAAATGAAATTTGCGAAAGGCTTATCCGCCTTCCTCTTGATATACAAACCGGAAGAGACGCTGTCGCTGCGCAGACAATTCAGATTTTTGCGGCTGTCTCGGAAAAAATAATCCGTATTTTCAGGCAGCTTGATTCTCAGGGGTATTTATCGGTAGTAAAACCGGAAGATGAAAATGAAAAACCGCTCGCTACATTGATAACGGGATTTGGAAACATTTTGGAAGAGCTTTTGGAAGCGTATGAAAAAAATGATTCTGTTCTTGTGGGAGACCTTACAGAATATGAAGCTTCTCCAAAACTAAAAAAACTGTATGCGGCTATATTAAAAAACATTCAAATAACCGCTGAATTACACGATAAACAGGGTGCAAAATGATTAGCTTACCTTTTATTTATCCATTGCAGGTTTCCGCAACAGATTTTAATATGGACTCCAACACCGATCCTGTTGCCGTAATTGTTGGTTTTGCTGTTTTGGCTGTAATCATCGCAGGTTTAATAATTTTTAACTCTGTAAAAAAACCCGGCGTTTCAGGCAGTTCCGGCGGGGGCGGCGGAGGAGGCACAGGCGCCGGCGGAGGCCGTTTCTTTTCCTCTTTTGCGTTACATCGTATTGCTAGAAATATCGGTCTTAACAATGAACAGGCAAACATGCTCAGTTATGTTTTTAAACTTGACCAGGTAACAGAACCCGAAAAATCCATTAACACTCCTGCCCTTTTGGACCGTCATTTCAGGCGGGCTTACCGTATTCTCGAACAGGGCGCGGGAACAGAAGCTGAAAAACAACGCAAGCTTGCCATCCTTTTTTCTACAAGAAATGTTCTGGAGAACAGCGTAATCGGCGGAATGTCATCGTCCCAGCAGATAAAAGATGATACTGTTTTAATTGTCAATACAGGAAAAGAAAAAATAAATGTTCATGTTATTTCTTCCAGAGGCGACCATCTAAACGTAGAAGCTCCAAGAAATGTGCTTGGAAGCCAGATAAAGATTCAGAGAGGCACAAGGCTTTCCATATTGTTCTTTAACAAAAGCAACAAGGGATTCTCTTTTGAAACGCGCGTAATAGGTTATGCAAGCCATAACGGACAGCCTACAATGCAGCTTGCGCATTCCAATAATTTAAGGTTCCTGGCTCAAAGGCGTTACCGCAGAAGGCAGGCGGTTATTGCCTGTTTTTTATATTTAGTGTATGTTGAAGGTGCAGGAAAAAAGCAGCGTCTTATCGTAGACAAGCGCCGCTTGCAGGGCAACATTGCGGACATTTCTGTCGGCGGATGTTCCATTAAAGTTTTGGCTCCGGTGCAGGTTGGAGCCAGGTTTAAAGTTGAATTTATGCAGGGAGATGTTAATGTTGCGGCATTGGGTCAGGTTTTAAGATCCAACAGAACAGGAATGAATACGGTAGTTCATGTTAAGTTTTTAAAGATACCGCAAAGGTCCATGAATTTAATAAATGCTTTTGTTTATGAATATGGCCGTGAATAATTTTTCAGAAAGGACGATGATATGAAAGTTGTTACTATCAAGGATATGATTAAAAAAGATGTCCCCATATACTATCGTTTGCTTTATACAGGCGTTGCTGTAATAGAATTAAACAACGGTCCATGTGATTTCCGCATAGATTTTTCCATAGAGATAAAACCAACAGGACAAAGAGAAGTAAATGTTTCTTTCATAGATACAATCGATTATCCGCTTATTCCGGTAACAAGGGAATTAAAAGCATTAATCACCGATCTTGATAACAACGGCGGACTTCCCGACTAATAATGCATGAAGTTTTTTCCAATTCACCCGAAGAAACCATTAACATCGGCAAACGTATTGCCGCCGGGCTTTCTAAAGGCTCTGTAATTGCGCTTAATGGAACGCTTGGCAGCGGCAAAACATATCTTACAAAGGGCATAGCTCTTGGACTTGATATTAACGAAAGCATTACAAGCCCTACCTACACAATTATTAATGAGTACTCTACTCCTTCGTCTTATCCGTTTTATCATATAGACGCTTACCGTTTAAAAGACGACAGGGATTTTGAAAACATCGGCGGTTTGGAAATAATACATTCAGACGGCATTTCCATTATTGAATGGAGTGAACGTATACCAAAATCACTTCCGGAAAATGCAATTACTGTTTCTATAGAGATAACAGGGTCTTCTTCCAGATTAATCAAAATAAACGGAGGGTTCCTGCCTTGAAATTACTTGCAATTGACTGCGCAAGCTCAATGCTTTCCGTAGCTGTTTCAAACGGCGATTCAATTTATTATTCACAGATAGAATCTGAAATGAAACAATCAGAATTTATTATGGAATGCATTGATAATCAAATGAAAGAAGCCGCGCTTAATCCAAATGAAATAAACGGCGTCTTATGCATGGGCGGCCCGGGTTCCTTTACGGGACTTCGTATTGGTTATTCCATAGCAAAGGGTTTAGCCCTTTCACTTTCCATTCCTTTTGCCCCTGTCCCTACGCTTGATTGCATAGCTTATGGAAACACAGATGTTAATATAACCCTTGCAGTTACAGGAGCAAGAAAGTTATCTTATTTTTATTCATTTTTTAGAAACGCAGAACGTATTACAGGCGACAGCGAAGCCGACTGCGCAGAGATAATAAAAGAAATCGAACAATACACGGAAAACATTGTCCTTACAGGCCCCAATTCCGCCTCTTTATATGAAAGCCTTCCGTTAAATTTAAAAAATAAAATCATTCCAAAACTTGAAAACCGGGGATACGCAAAAGAATTAATTTACATTGCAAAAGAAAAAAAAATACTGGAAAACGATTGCACGATATACCTAAACTCCGGCCCCGAATACATAAGAGATAGCATTTAAATCCAAGAACTAACCACGAAGTCGCAAAAGGCGCACAAAGAAAAAAACTTTTTCGCCTTCTTCGCCTTTGTGGTTAAATCAATTCTTTAAAGGCTTCTTTTAAGAATTGATTTAAAAACAGCATTTTATCCCTGTCTTTCCATTTTTCCAGAGTTTGTTTTATATAATTTTCGATACTGCACCCGAACCGCGATTTAAACAATTGTAAATCCGGCCCCCTGTTACAGCGATACCCCATTAAAAGACAGTCTTTTATTAAAGTAATTTTATCCAATTCTTCGCAAACGGCATTTTGAATATTCGGTCCCTTTATATATTCATTAATATCTTTTGAATACGTATAACGTTTTGCAGTTCCATTGTCTTCGTTTACGATAGTACCGCTTGCCGAAGACCCAACGCCTATCCAGTTTTTCATCTGCCAGTAACGCATATTGTGTAAACTGTATTTTCCGGGTTTTGCAAAATTGGAAATTTCATAATGTTCAAACCCTTCTTTTAGCAACAAATCCCGCCCTTTAAGCCAAAGCAATTCTGCAAAATCCTCGCTTGGTAAAACAACATCCTTTTTCCTGATTTTTTCTTCCAGAACAGTACCCTTTTCCAAAGAAAGACCATAAAGCGAAACATGCGCAGGATTAAATTCCAGAACACGTTTTATATCATCAATTACAATTTTCTCGTCTTGAAACGGAAGGCCGGTAATTAAATCTATAGATAACGACCCGGGAAAATACCTGGAAGCCAAATTGATTTTATCTTTAATAATTGTCCGCGGATTTTCGCGGACGAAGCCCGAAGGGATTTGCGCGGAAAGGCTCTCGTTTTTTCCTCTTCCAACTGCTGCTCTGCTTTTTTCGTGGAAACTCTGTACGCCAATGCTTAGTCTGTTTACTCCGCCTTCCCTGCAAACTTCAAGAAATCTTTCAGTAACAGATTCAGGATTAACCTCGACTGTAAATTCTGCGGGCGAAAAACCCGGTATAACATTAAGCGAATCAAAAAGTACTTTTATTTTTTCTCCCAATACAGAAGGCGTACCGCCTCCTATATACACTGTAGGAATTTCTTTAACATTAAAATATTCTATTTGATACTTAATATCACAAACAACCGCTTTTAGGTATGAATCAATAAATTCATTACCAACAGTATTTTTATTAATAGAATAAAAATCACAATAATCGCACAAAGAAGCGCAAAAAGGAATATGTATATACAAAGACGCGGTCATATTAAAGAAGAGTAATCTTGTTAAGCGGCCAGAATCTTAAAACAGCTCTTGCCGTAATTGAAGACGGCGGAATCGCTCCCCATGTACGCGAATCGTTTGTATTACTGCGATCATCCGAGACAACAAAACAATCTTCCTGTCCAAGCATTATAGCGCTCATACTGCCTGAAAAAGGAATAGATTCATCCCAAAGATCTGTTGCCTGAGGAATCAAAGTATGATACGGTCTTTGCGAAAGCTCATACTCGGTAAGAAAAAAGGCGCTTCCTGAAGCTTTCACCCTGAATCCGTAATTACTCATGGAAATTTCATCTCCGGGAAGACCAATCACACGTTTTATATAGTACTGCCCTTCGCCGGAATAAATAGTCACCCTCTGGGCAGTAAAAAATCTGACAAAAACATCCAGCATCCGTTTTGGAAAATTCCTGTTTTTATAATGCCTCATGTCTACAAGTACAATACTGCCGCGTTTAAAAAGATATGGATTATCTTCGCGTTTCTGACTCCATGGCGGCGAAAAAGAAGTAAAGAGCAGCCTGTCTCCCTTATTAAGACCTGGCTGCATTGTTTCATTATCTACAACCCATACAGAAAAGAAAAAAGCGCTAAGG
>Ga0123356_10002112_pt1 | contig 21432 bp, 18 predicted proteins | sample TergutEmb28metaG_2_FD_92546 | JGI IMG/M metagenome (GOLD analysis project Ga0123356, IMG submission 92546) | Embiratermes neotenicus P3 segment gut microbial communities from Petit-Saut dam, French Guiana - Emb289 P3 | ecosystem: Host-associated > Arthropoda: Insects > Digestive system > Gut ... | reverse complement strand
CTTATATCCAGACATTTGATTTGCTCACACATAATTTCACCGGTTGTTTTTGTTCTGTCATCAAGAACTACGTGCATTGGAAACCCGCTTATTGTATTGGTTATAGGGCATACCAGTGCCATTTTGGTACGTGTATGATACTCAGTATTACTGATTACTAAAGCAGGACGTTTACCTTTTTGCTCACGACCTTTTTGAGGTTCGAAGTTTAAAGAGATAATATCTCCTTGATTTGGTATATATTGCACTACCATACCTCTTTCCCGACAGGGTCACCCCAGTCAAGCGGAGCGCACTCATAATCAGCAGTATAGTTTTTGAACCGTTCTTCTAAACTTTTTCTTGCGCGCCTTTTTCTGGTAGACTTTTTAATAATAATTGAATCGTTGGTAGTGATTAGTTCTACATGGTCAAACTCACGTAATAGTAATTCGTCCATAATTACTTTTGGCAAACGAATACCTTGGCTGTTTCCCCATTTTTGAATAGTAGTAGTCATATACTTCACCTCAAAAAAGAGTATATACTATGTATATACCCTTTGTCAATATCTATATATTTTTCGTTACGTTTTGCAATATAGATGCGGTAATATTTTATAATACATATTGCTGCTATGTGATATAATGCTTGTTATGGATATTTCAAAATTATTAAGCTTATGCATGATAGCATTGCCTTGCAAGCAAGGCGTTATGAAAAACATAAATGTTTTTCCCTTATTACAAATATAGAGGTTTATATGAGTCTTATACATAATTTAAGTCTGTGTATGATTGCAAAAAATGAAGAGGATTTTCTTGAGACCGCTTTGGGGAGTGCAAGGCGGGTGCTTGGAGATTTGGAAATTATTGTTGCTGATACCGGCTCTATCGATAAAACTGTTGAAATAGCTAAAAAATACGGAGCGAAGGTCTTTAATTTTAAGTGGTGTGACGACTTTTCGGCAGCCCGTAACTTCTCTGTGAGTAAAGCGAGGAATGATTGGATACTCTACATCGATGCCGATGAGGAAGTGCTTGAGGTTGACATCGATGAGCTCGCAGCGTTTATGGATGATCCGTTTTCTGTCGGAGCGGTGACACGTGTTGAGCTGACAGATAATATATCGCGCCATGAATCAAGGCTTTATAACAGAAAACATCATCAAATGACAGGCACAATCCATGAGCAGATTACACCACTTGGAAATCGTGAAAGGAAAGTAATTAATGTCCCTGTCTTACTCGCTCATCACGGATACCTGCCGGAGTTTGAACGGGTGGAGCAAAAGCTTCTTCGAAATGAAAAACTATTACTGGCAGAGCTTGAGCATGCTCCCGATGACTCATATATTCTATACCAACTGGGTAAAAGCTACTTTTGCAATGAGCGCGACTTAGTAAAAGCTTGTGATTATTTTGAAAAGGCATTGTCCGGAAATCCCAACAGAAGTTTAGAGTATGTCTATGACACTGTTGAGTGCTACGGATATGCTCTTATAAACACCGGGCAATATAAAGAAGCTCTGGATTTTGTTGTTAAAAATGCAACATATTATGCTGATAAACCACAATATCGCTTTCTGACAGCACATATATTGCAAAATAACGGCATGTTTGTTGAGGCTGTCGAAAGCTATGAAAGCTGTATAGGTGCTGATATCACTGACTTCAGCGGCATAACATCATACTTGTCATATTATAACATTGGGGTTATACTAGAATGCATTGAAATGGTTGATGATGCTATTTTAATGTATAAAAACTGCGGCGATTATGAACCTGCGTTATTACGATTGGCTGAGTTGACAACATAGAACATGATATTATGCAATTTTATGCGAATAAATCATCGAGCGTTACTTCAGAATGAATCGATGTGGCATAACCTTTTCTTATGATACCGTATGTAGTTATCATTGTAATATGTATAGCTTGTTTCGTTTCTGTTTCTGCTCGAAACGCCATTTGCTTATGATGCAAATTTTCTGCATCTGCTTTTGTGATTTCGTATGGATGTTGTGTATATTTTATTTCACAAAGATTAGTGACACCATCTTTTCGTTGAATAATCAAATCAATTTGAGCACCCGGTTCAAACGATTTGCTGCGCCACGATGATGTAGCTGTTGAGACCCCATGTATTCCGAGTTTTTTAGAGGTGCTGTTGTAGAAAAACAAAGTCTATCAACATTTTGTGAGAAAGATAATCCTTTATTAAAATAATTTAAGTAATATGGGATGCCTCCAAAAATCATATAACACTCTGCCAACTGATAGCGAGTTATATCTACATTACGACTTCTTAAAAACATTTCACATTCAGCTATTGTAAATGGTTCAATATACATTCTACCCGTAAGTCTATTATGTAATCCACCTCTATTACAAAAGATATTTTTTGTTATCCATGACGTTGCACTTCCGCAACCTATAAAAAAGATATCAGGATTTGATGAAGCCCAATTGTTCCAAAAATGGTCAAACGCAGGTAGAAAATAACTTCGTCCTGTGTCTAACCATGGCATTTCATCTATAAAAACTACTTTTCTTTCTCCCGGTTTTTTCCTCAGTAGAGTTTCTAACTTATCAAATGCTTCCATCCAGTTCTTTGATGCTTTCTTTACTTCTCCTCCATAATACACCTCCCTTGTCTTTTACGTCCAAATCTTGTAATTTTCTGTGTGTTTTGGACGTATTTAATAACTTTAATAATCATATTCGGTTATTATCGGTCCAAATCCTCTTTTTTTGTGTTGTTTTGGACCATTTTCATTATATCATTTATATCGATAAAAGCAAAGCTTATTATTAATTTTTGACAATGGTACATCTTTATTCTATAATTCATTAGGATTATTGCTGTAATTATACTAATTTTCTTTAAAAACAAAGAGTTAGGAGACGACAATGCAGGAACTGGCAAAAACCTATGACCCCAAACAGGTAGAAGACAACATTTATAAACTCTGGGAAAACGGGGGATTCTTTACCGGTGTCATTGACCCGGACAAAAAACCCTTTACTATAGTAATTCCACCACCAAACGTCACAGGACAACTTCATTTAGGACATGCCTTTGATAATACACTGCAGGACATCCTGATTCGATACAAACGGATGCAAAGATTTGCAGCGCTTTGGGTACCCGGCACAGACCATGCCGGCATTGCAACACAGATAAAAGTCGAAGAAGAGCTCCGCAACAACGAAGGACTTTCCCGTTATGACCTCGGACGCGAGGCATTTCTCGAGCGTGTTTGGGATTGGAAGCATACATATGGCAGCCGAATAGTAGAGCAACTTAAAAAACTCGGCTCCTCATGTGACTGGACACGTGAGAGATTTACAATGGACGAAGGCTGCAGCACAGCTGTTCGCGAGGTTTTTGTACGCCTCTACGAAAAGGGTCTTATATACAAGGGTCTTCGTATTATAAACTGGTGCCCGAACTGTACAACAGCTCTTTCCGATGCCGAGGTTGAACATGAAGAGCGCGAGAGCCTTTTATATCATCTGCGTTACCCTATTTCGGGTTCATCTGATACATTAGTGGTTGCAACGACTCGCCCCGAGACTATGCTCGGCGACACCGCTGTTGCTGTTAACCCAAAAGATAAGCGATATAAGCATCTTGTCGGTAAAACTGCCTCTCTGCCGCTCATAGGACGCTCTCTTCCAATCATCGCCGATGAGTACGTAGACAGCGGGTTTGGCACCGGTTGTGTAAAAATAACTCCTATGCACGACCCCAATGACTTTGACATAGGTCAGAGGCATAATTTAGAGCAGGTTCTGGTTATTGATGATAATGCAAAAATCATAAACAGTGGCAAATATAACGGTTTGGACAGATATGATGCCCGCCGCGAGGTGCTTCGCGACCTTGAAGAGCTCGGTTTGCTCGTTAAAACCGAAGAACATACATTAAATATAGGAACTTGTCACCGCTGTAGCACTGTTGTCGAGCCTGTAGCTTCAAAGCAGTGGTTTGTAAGCATGAAACCGCTTACCGTTCAGGCAATCAAAGTTGTTGAAGACGGTCAAATCCGCTTTGTACCGGAGCGGTTTTCAAAAATATATATACATTGGATGGAAAACGTCCGCGACTGGTGTATATCCCGTCAATTGTGGTGGGGGCATCAAATCCCTGCCTGGTATTGCGACTGCGGTCATATTACAGTCAGCCGCCATGACCCTGAAAAGTGCGAAAAGTGCGGTTCTGCAGACATAAAACGTGATGAAGACGTGCTTGATACCTGGTTTTCCTCAGCACTATGGCCTTTTTCGACCCTCGGCTGGCCTGCTGACACTGCTGATTTAGAGTACTTCTACCCCACAGACGTACTCGTAACAGGCTATGATATAATATTCTTCTGGGTTGCCCGTATGATTTTCTCAGGAATGGAGTTTATGAATAAAGCACCTTTCCATACAGTCTTTATGCACGGTATGATACGCGACAGCCAGGGACGTATTATGAGCAAATCTCTCGGAAACGGAGTCGATCCGCTTGAAATCATTTATAAGTATGGCGCTGATGCCCTGCGTTTCTATATAGTTACCGGCAACAGCCCGGGAAATGATATGCGCTTCTATCAAGAGCGCTGCGAAGCAATGCGTAATTTTGCAAATAAAATTTGGAACTGTGCAAGATATGTTTTGATGAATTTGGGAGATAACTGTGTCAGGGGACACGACTTTTCCCGTGTCTCCATTGACACTGATTTTGAGGATATAACCTTTGGCTTTAAGGATAAACTTGAACTCGAAGACAAGTGGATTCTCTCCAAGCTTAACACCCTGGCGGGTGAGGTAAATGAAAATATTGATAAATATGAACTTGGAGTAGCTGCAGCTAAGATTTACGACTTTATTTGGGACGATTTCTGCGATTGGTATATAGAACTCACAAAACCGCGCCTTTTTAATACTACTAATTTACACATTAATAACGAGGATTTGCAAGGTGTTGATGGCACTTTTACCCCCGAATCAGGTAAAACAGACACTACAAGGCAGGTTTTAGTCAATGTTCTCACGGATTTCCTTACTTTGCTCCATCCGTTTATGCCTTTTATCACAGAAGAGATTTTTCAGGCACTAAAACCGGGCGAGTCCAAGCAAAGCCCGGGCGAGTCCAAGCAAAACGCGGGCGAATCCACACACAGCGGCCCGCTTATGACAAGACCCTACCCCAAATTTAACGATGCTTTTCACTTTCCGAAAGAAGAAGCACAGTTTGAATCCATAAAAAGCGCAATTCATGCTGTCCGCTCGCGAAGAGCAGAGATGAATGTGCCCCCATCCAAAAAATCCGCTCTGATAATCGTAACAGACAAAATAGATATCTTCGAAACCGGGCGTCCATATATCGCAAGGCTTGCTTTTGCAAGTGAAGTTTCAATTACATCTCTGCCACCGGACGATATTAGCGGTTATATCACCGTTGTCACAAATGATGCAAAGCTATATATACCGCTTGCGCAGCTTGTAGATACCGAAAAAGAACAAGAGCGCATACAAAAGGATATAGCAAAAGTAAAAGCAGACATAGAAAAGATTTCGCAAAAGCTTAATAACAAGGGTTTCACTTCAAAAGCTCCCGAGCACGTGGTTAACACAGAGCGCGAGAAACTCGACAAGCTTCAATCCTTGTTGAGTAATCTATCAGGTAGTTTGGAGGAACTGCAATGACTACAAAAAAGCTAATGGATATTGCTTTAAAGCTGGCAGATTTAAAAGAAATGCCGCACGACTGCGGCATAATTGTCGAGGGTAAAGACATAAAAAAAGTACTCATGGGAGTTGACATGGACACCGCAGAGCTTCTGCTTGCAAAAGAGCTTGGATTTGACTGTGTAGTAAGCCACCATCCCAGAAATACTAACTCGCAAATGCTCGATTTGCTTCACACACATATAAACAGACTGGAGGCACTTGGTGTGCCTAGAAACAAAGGTCAAAAACTGCTTGAAGAGCGAAAAACAGAGCTCAGCTACAATCAGCATGTTTCAAACAGCAGGCGCTCTGAGAGTGCCGCAAAGCTTCTGAAAATGCCGTTTATGTGCATACACACCCCTGCCGATATCATCGGAGAGGCTATTGTACAGGAGTTTCTCAACAAAAAGTTTAAAGACAGCCCCGAAACAACCGTGCAAGACGTTGTAGAAGCTCTCGGCGAAATCGGCGAATACAAGGACTCAGAAAGAAAACCTGTAATAAGAGTCGGTGCCAAAGACAGTTATGCCGGCAAAATCTATGTACTTATGTCCGGTCTGACAGGACCCGGCAAGAAGATTCTCAAAGAATACTTCGAAGCAGGAGTCGGCACCCTTGTGCTCATGCACATCCCGGAAAAAGACGCCAAAGAAATCAAAGAACAAAGCATCGGAAATGTAATCGTTGCAGGACACATGTCAAGCGACTCACTCGGACTCAATAAAATCGCTCAAAAATGGTCGCAGCACGGAGTTGCGACCACAATGATGTCAGGAATTGTTGAAAGTAAATAGAAATACTAATTTGATTGCAATTACCTAATCGCAGATCGCAGCTCATCTCTCATTTTTATAGCTTCCTTACGCGCAGCATCCGCAAAGTGGATGTTGTGCTTTTTCCATGCAGCAATAATCCCACGCGAAGAATTCACAATCGCACCACGTCCGTTTTCGTCGAAAGACAAAGCAGCATCTGATGCTTTACCGCCCTGTGCACCGTAGCCCGGCACCAGGAAAAAAGTATGCCTCAGACGCTTTCGCAAAAATTCCGCCTCTATAGGATATGTCGCTCCGACAACAGCCCCGACACGCGAGTATCCGTTTTCGTCGAGAGTATCCTTCCCTAACTCCTCGAGCAAATCCCCGACAATATGATAAATCATATCATGACCGGTAGTTTTATCTTGAATCTCTGCTGCCGAAGGGTTTGACGTCTTAACCAGGGCAAAAATCGCCTTGTCATGCTCTGTAGCCGTCTTTATAAACGGCAAAAGCCCGTCCGAGCCAAGATATGTGTTGACTGTTAGCGCATCAGCACCAAAAGGCATATGCTCCGACTCACCGACTTTGACTGTTCCTAAATATGCTTCACTATAAGCCTCTGCCGACGTGCCTATATCACCGCGTTTTGCATCGACAATTACATACATCCCCTTAGATTTGGCATACTCGCAAGTGAGACTCAGTGCCAGCATACCATGCGCTCCGAGTATCTCATAATAGGCAGCTTGCGGCTTGACAGCAGGCACGATATCACAAATAGCATCTATAATACTCATGTTAAACAAGATTACTGCCCTCGATGCAGCTTCGAGTGTCTCACCGTATTGCTCGATACAAGCCTCCATAAGATCGTGTGGTATATGCTCCAAATCCGGGTCAAGTCCGACAACCGTCGGGTTATTCAGCTTATCTATTTTCTTTTGTAATCTTGCAAACGACATATTTATCAATCCTTTCTTTCTGCAACTGTCTGTTTTACTCTGCCGCGCAGCTTCATCCCTGCAAACGGTGTGTTTCGTGCTTTTGATTTAAATACAGACGGGTCAACAATCCACTCCTCATTTGGGTCAAAAGTAACAAAGTCCGATTGCGCCACTGCGGTGCCGGACACCTCCGGCAGCCCGAGTATCCGCCGCGGGTTTAAAGACATCAGCTCAATAATCCGCTCAATCCCAAGCTTTCCCGTATGATATAAAAAAGTGAGAGTTATTGCAAGTGCAGTCTCAAGACCAATTATCCCGTTTGGCGCCTCTCCTGCAGGAAGAGCTTTTTCCGAAACCGAATGCGGCGCGTGGTCTGTTGCTATCACATCTATAGTCCCGTCACACAGCCCCAGAATAACAGCCTCAACGTCTCTTTGCGCGCGCAGTGGAGGGTTCATACAGGCATTTGCGCCTTGCTTTAAAACCTCATCACTTGTTAGTGAAAAATAATGCGGGCAGGTTTCTGCAGTCACCCTTGTTCCTGCCATCTTTGCTTTGCGTATAATATCGACGGTTTCTGCAGTGCTTATATGCGCTATATGTACTGCGGCTCCGAGCTCTGCGGCAAGCCTGATGTCTCGCGCCGCCATAACTGCTTCATCCTCGCAGTGGCTTATAATCAGCATGTCGTTTTCGCTCGCCAAAATCAAAGCAGCACGCATAATCTTCTCATCTAAAATAGGCAAACCATCATCGGATAGTGCCACAGCTCCCGCTTTTTTTAGCGAAGTGAAATCCGTGAGTTTCTTACCTTGCTGTGAAACCGTAACAGCCGCAATGGGTAAAACCTTTACGGGAGCAGCCGCTGCTTTTTCTAAAATGTATTCAATAACAGCCGGATTGTCTGCAACAGGCAATGTGTTTGGCATACAGCAGCAAGTTGTAAAGCCGCCTGCTGCCGCCGCAAGAGCTCCCGACATTATATCTTCCTTATACTCAAAGCCCGGCTCGCGAAAATGCACATGCATATCGACAAGCCCGGGAGCGGTAATAAGTCCGCCTGCAGAGTGGATTTCATTTTCGCCGGTAAGGTTTTTATTACAAAGCTGCATTTACAGACCTCCGAAACTCTTCAAACGTCCCGTTTTCTATTGAAGAGTGTATCCTTGCCATAAGCGAGTTGTAAAAAAACAAGTTATGTATCACACTAAGGCGCATAGCCAGCATCTCCCCTGCTTTAAACAGATGTCTTATATATGCTCGCGAAAAAGTCCGGCAAGTGAAGCAATCACAGTCAGGATCAATCGGCGAGTCGTCATTAATGTACCTTTTATTATTGATGTTAATACTGCCGCCATCTTTTGTATATAGCCGCCCGTGCCGTCCGTTTCTGGCAGGCATCACACAGTCAAAGAAATCTACACCTCTTGCCACACACTCCACAATATTCTGCGGAGTCCCGACACCCATCAGATAACGTGGTTTATCTGTAGGCATATACTCCTCGACAACATCAACAATATCATACATCTCCTGCGTGGTCTCACCAACAGCCAGACCACCGATAGCATAACCGGGCAAATCAAGCTCCGCAATCTGCTTCATATGTGACACACGTAAATCCGGAAAGTTCGCTCCTTGATTGATTCCAAAGAGCGATTGTGAGGGTTGGAGAACTGTTTCTCCGGCTGTGTGAGGAGCGGGTTGGTTCCGTGAGTAGCTATGGCAAGGCTGAGGAAGCATGTCCTCTGCTGTGCGAGTAAGCGGGTTTGGTTCCGTGACGGAGCACGGTGGAGAATATGCTTTCTCAGCCTTGCATACTTCCTTGCACCTCACAAGCCACCTGTAAGTCCTGTCACACGACCTCTTTACATACTCATAAGGAGCTGGAATCTCCACACACTCATCAAAAGCCATCATAATATCAGACCCGAGATTCTGTTGAATCCTAATACTGTCCTCGGGAGACATCGAAATCCTGCGCCCGTCAACATGCGAGTTAAACACGACACCATCCTCGGTAATCTTGCGCAGCTTTGCCAGTGAAAAAATCTGAAACCCGCCGCTGTCAGTCAGAACCGGCCCGTCCCAAGCCATAAATTTATGAAGCCCGCCAAGCTCCCGAATCAAACCGTCTCCCGGACGGTTATGCAAATGATAAGTATTTGCAAGGGCTACCTGACACCCGACATCCTTTAAGTCAGCACTCGAAAGAGCGCCTTTTATCGCCGCTTGCGTAGCGACATTCATAAAAACCGGCGTTTTTATGACACCGTGCGAGGTGGTAAACTCACCCCGCCGCGCTTTATTTTGACTCATAAGAACTTTAAACATTACGTTATTTTACCAAAGATTGCATAAATACACAATTTTTTCGCCGAAATATATATAGTTAAGACACAAATAATATAATGTTAAGTCACAATATTGTCGTTTTTTTGATATATTTCACATAATAACTTGACATTATACACCAATTTTTGCTATATTCATGAGTGGAATACTCTTATAACATTTATTAACTTGCGGGAGGAAATAAACATAATGAAAAACATGAAAGTCTCTGTAAAGCTTATTGTCAGTTTTCTTTTAGTAATAATGCTGGCAGTAATCGTCGGTGTGGTCGGCATCATCGGTATGAACAGCATTAATGCTTCAAAAACCGAAATGTACTACACAAAAACAGTTCCGCTACCCTACCTCGGTAAGGCCACCGAAGAAATCCAAAGCGCGAGAGTACAAGTCCGCGAGATGGTTCTTTATGCCGAGAAAGGTAATGCACAAGGAATAGAAGATGCGTGGAAATACATCGAAAGTCTGATGCCAAAGATTGCCGATAATTTGACAGAGTTTGGTAAGTCCGTTGCAAATGATGATGTAAGACAATTATATCAGCATGCAAAAGAATTGTACGAAAAGGACTTAGTTCCTGTAATAGAAGCAATACGTGATAACTCAAGGCTTTATCAGCAAACCGAAGACTATGATTATTATCGTATAATTGATTCAAATCTCGATAAATGTAGAGATGTATCATACAAAATAATCGGCGAGTTTGATGAAGCAATCGACATCCTCATGGAGGAAGGTAAAGCATCATACGAGCAGGCCGACGCTATGGCTACAATGCTTCTTACAGTAATTATTGTTGTTATAGTGCTTGCAGTTGTCATAGCAATGTCACTTGCACTCTACATCTCCAGCATCATTGCAAAGCCGCTTGCTGTCATTGCAAATGCCTTCAAGCAAATCGGCTCACAAGGCAGACTCAGCTTTGACCCGGCAACAACAAAATCCGCAACCGAAACAGCACTACGTAAAGACGAACTCGGCGACTGCGCAAGAGGCTTCCAGGGTATCATTGCTCACCTCAACGAGATCGAGTCAAACCTCAGTGCTATCGCTGACGGTGACCTCACCACAAGTGTTCACGTCCTTTCTACCGACGACACAATTGGTAACTCACTCGAGAGAACACTCGACAATCTTAACACTATGTTCGGCGAGATAAACTCCGCTTCCGGACAAGTTTCAACAGGCTCCAAGCAAATCGCAGACGGCGCCCAGTCACTTGCACAAGGCTCAACAGAGCAAGCCGCTTCTGTCGAAGAGCTCTCAGCCTCAATCGGCGAAATCGCACAGAAAACAAAAGAGAACGCAGGCATGGCAGAGCGCGCAGCAACACTTGCCAAGACAATCATGGGCAACGCAGAGAAGGGCAGCGCTCAAATGGGCGAGATGACCACAGCTGTTCACGAAATCAACCAGGCAAGCCAGTCAATCAGCAAGGTTATCAAGGTTATCGACGACATCGCCTTCCAAACCAACATCCTCGCTCTCAATGCCGCTGTTGAAGCAGCAAGAGCAGGCCAACACGGTAAAGGCTTCGCAGTTGTCGCCGAGGAAGTACGTAACCTCGCCGCCAAGTCCGCAGAAGCAGCAAAGGACACCGGCGGCCTCATCCAGAACTCAATGGAAAAAGCCGAGCTCGGAGCGCGTATCGCAGGCGAAACAGCAGAAAGCCTCGCCGAGATTGTATCCGGCATCAGCGAGAGCACAACAATTGTCGGTGATATTGCCCGTTCTTCAGAGGAACAGTCACTTGGTATCGCTCAAATCAACACCGGTATCGACCAGGTCGCACAGGTTGTTCAGCAAAACAGTGCAACAGCCGAAGAGTCTGCAGCTGCATCCGAGCAGATGAGCAGCCAGTCCACAATGCTCGAAGAGCTTATCTCCCAGTTCAAGCTAAAAGGACAAGGTGGCTTTGGAGCAGCACTCCCGGCAAGAAGCAAAAAATCCGCAGAAGCCCTGCCGTCACTACCATCAGAAGATGTTTACGATGCCGGCGGAAGCGATTTCGGAAAGTATTAAAAACGTCACACTTTACGGGGACAGGACTTTAGTCCTGTCCCCCTTTTTTGCTATATAGCAAAGTTGAAAGTGGATATATTCAAAATCTTTGCGGGAGCGGATTATGATTTTGAATATGCACCTTTTGATTTTGAATGTTTTACAATTGAAAAGTAAAAGTTGACATATCTCTTTATTGTATTGTATAATCAAAATAATGATAGGATATGGATAGGCACATACGAAAGGAGTCGTAAAATGAGGATTAATAATAACATTGGAGCGCTCAATGCTCAAAAGCAAAATAAGGCAAATAACGAGTCAATAGCAAACCGGCTCGAAAAACTCAGCTCCGGAAAACGCATCAACCGCGCGGCAGACGACGCAGCGGGTCTTGCTATTTCAGAGAAAATGCGCACACAGATAATCGGCGCGATGACAGCATCCCGCAACACACAAGATGCAGTCTCTCTGCTTCAGGTAGCTGAGGGAGGAATGCAATCAATACATGGCATGCTCCAGAGAGCCCGCGAGCTTGCAGTGCAGTCCGCAAACGGCACAAACGACGACAAAATCGACCGTCCTGCACTTCAAAGTGAGTTTGAAAACATCGTCGCCGAGATAGACGACACTGCAAACACAACAGAGTTTAACGGAGTTAACGTTCTTGACGGCTCCACAGGCAGTGTTTCGGTTCAGGCAGGTCCCAACGAAGGCGACACAACCGAAGTCGAAATCGGCGCAATGAGTGCTGCTGCATTACTTGGGCTGGAAGGCGAGCAGTACGATGCCTCTACCGACCCGAACATCACAAGCGGCGCAGCTGCCGGGAGTGCAATAAACACTATCGACAATGCAATCAATGACGTAACAATGCAACGCGCCAATCTCGGAGCAATGCAAAACCGCCTCGAGTTCCGTATGCAGGCTCTCGAGATTCAAGCCGAGAACGCAACGGCAGCCGAAAGCCGCATACGCGACAGTGACATGGCAAAAATGATGACTGAGCTCACAGCAAAGAGTATTTTACAAAAAGCTTCTACCGCAGTGCTTGCACAAGCCAATGCCCGCCCGCAAGGAATCTTAGGTATGCTGGGATAATATTTCACATGGGATTTAAAGAGCTGGTATCCGTAATAGATAAAAAGCGTAAGCTATACATTCAAATGCACCGTCCGCCCGACCCTGATTGTTTAGCTTGCGCGTCTGTTTTGTCTGACATGCTTACGGATGTCGGATTTAACCCCGGTATAATATATACAGGGGCTATCAGCAAGCCCGAAACAGTTGAGCTTATTCACGATTTGGGCATCAAACTGATACGCTTGGACACAGACACACACAAAAATCTCGTTACGGAAAACGACCAGATAATAGTCGTCGATTGTCAAAAAGAAAACGGCAACGTCGCACATTTACCGGGAGAGTACATAGCTTGCATCGACCACCACCCTGAGCTTGTTGAAAACGTATATGCCTATGTTGATATACGCCCCGAGTTTGGCGCCTGCTCAAGTATGATGTATCAGTATGCCCTGGACCACGACTATAAGCTCAGCCCGACTCAGGCAGCCTTACTTATCTTTGGAATACGAATAGACACAGACGACCTGAGCAGACGAAAGTACCTTCACGATATCGATATATTCTCAGCGCTATACAAAATTGCCGACCTCAGTGTGCTGTCAAATATCGGGCGCAATGCTATCAGACCCGAGGACATAAGCACAACGATAATCGCATATGAAAATCTCACGATAAAAAATAAGATTGCCTACAGCTTTGCAGGAGACGATAAGCCAAAGGAATCTCTCGCCGAGCTTGCCGACAAGCTTATCTCACTTGCCGACATCTCCTTTGTAGTTGTTTACAGCAAGTGCTTCAACGGCTACAACTTCTCCATCCGCTCGCAAACCTTTACACTAAATGCCGGCAGAATCGCAAAAAATGCCTTCGCCAAAGTAAACGGCGACGGCGGCGGTCACAAATACATGGCAGGCGGTGTCATCCCGAAAATTGCTTTTATGGACCTGCACGGCATCAAAGCAGTCATGGAGCACGTTATATATATAATCGAAGAGGCAATCGAAGAAATAAGCGACGACGAAATCGCAAGCTAAACAGGTACAGGGGTAGGTACAGGGGTAGGTACTTGTCTCTATAAATTTGCTAAATATGCTTCGATGAAACCGTCAAGATCACCATCCATGACGGCATTTATATTGCCGTTTTCAAAACCGGTGCGATTATCCTTAACAAGAGTATAGGGCATAAAAACATATGAGCGGATTTGACTACCCCATTCGATTTTCATCTGCTCACCCTTGATATCGCTAATCTTATCCAAGTGCTGCCGCTCCTTAATCTCAAGGAGCTTTGAGCGAAGCATCCTCATGGCAACCTCGCGGTTTTGATGCTGGGAGCGCTCCATTTGGCAAGCGACAACCAGACCCGTCGGCAGATGAGTTATACGCACAGCGCTCTCCACCTTGTTGACATGCTGCCCGCCGGCTCCGGAAGCTCTGAAGGTGTCAACCCTCAAATCCTCAGACTTTATCTCAAGAGTAGTGTCATCAGTTATAAGTGGTGCAACTTCAATGGCGGCAAACGATGTATGGCGGCGACCCGCCGTGTCAAACGGCGAAATCCGCACAAGGCGATGGACACCGTTTTCGCTTTTTAAAAGCCCGTATGCGTTTATACCGTCAATTTGAATCGAAGCTGACTTCATCCCTGCTTCATCACCATCAAGCCAGTCCAAGAGCTTGTACTTCATCCCATGGCGCTCAGCCCATCGGGTATACATTCTGTATAGCATCTGCGCCCAGTCCTGTGCCTCTGTGCCTCCGGCACCTGCATGAAACGACATAATTGCAGAATTGTTGTCATACTCACCCGAGAGCAGCACCTCAAGCCTTGCTGTTTCGAGCGCTTTTTCAAAAGTACTTAGCTCCCCGTCAATCTCCGGCAGCAGACTCTCATCATTTTCCTCAGCACCCATCTGACACAAGGTCAGCAAGTCACTCCATGCTCCGTCAAGCTTCTCATAGCCTTCAATCTTACTTTTTTCCCGTTTAATCTGCTGCAAAACCTTTTGCGAGTTATCTAAATCCGACCAAAAGCCATCCTTAGCACTTTCCGATTCAAGCTTTGCAAGCTCCGCAGCAGCCTCTTCAAGCTTGAGCGCATTTTTCAGCCCGTCAAGCACCGGCCGCAGAGCACTTATTTTCTGTTTATAATCATCAAACGCAATCATTGCTTTATTATGACAAGGGGACGGGGGTTTGTCAACAGGTACAGGGGGACGGTTCTACTGTCCCCCTGTACCCCCCTGTACCTGTTTTGCACCTACTTGCATTTAGCTAATAGGCGATCCCATTTCTTGTCGACTTCCTTTTGGAAATCTTCAATCATGTGCTCTGCGCCGGGCTTGAACATGTGACCGAAACGGCCCTGCGGCTTCAGATAATCTGTAACCGGAAGCTTTGTCTTCGGCTCATAAGTCAGCTTCCACACACCCTCGACCACCTCGTAAAGCGGCCAGACACATGTGTCAACTGCAAGCTTGCAGATTTTCATGAGATCCTCGGGTGGATAACGCCAACCGCGCGGGCAAGGAGCTAAAATGTTGAGAAATGCCGGCCCCTCTGTATAAAGAGCATTAAATGCTTTTTCATGCAGGTCCTTAAAGTTTGTGATAAAGGTTGTTTGGGCGACATAAGGAATGTCGTGAGCAACTATCGACTCGGTCAAATCCTTTTTAAACTGGATTTTACCCGGGATTTTTGACCCGACAGGAGCTGTTGAAACCTCTGCATATTTTGGAGTAGCAGAGCTGCGCTGCAGACCTGTGTTCATATATGCTTCGTTGTCGTAGCAGACATAAACCATATCGTGACCGCGCTCCATAGCACCCGAAAGTGCCTGGAAACCGATGTCATAGGTACCGCCGTCGCCGCCAAAGGCTAAAAACTTGTATGTTTTGTCAATCTTGCCTTTTCTCTTCATTGCATTGTACGCAGCCTCAGCACCGCTGACCGATGCGGCAACGTTTTCAAATGCAGAGTGGATAAAGCAATCATTCCAAGCTGTAAACGGGTACAGGCAACTCGAGACTTCAAGGCAGCTTGTAGCAACACCTGAGACACTCATGTCCTCGTCCTTAAGTGCGCGCAGCACACCACGGACTGCAACACCGGCGCCGCAACCTGCGCACAAACGGTGCCCGCCGACAAAACGTTCCGGCTTTGAAGCTTCTACTTTAAGATTATAAGCCATCTCTATACCCCCCTTACGCCGACATGGCGATAGATTTCGCCGGGATTATCGTTTTTAACGACTTCCTTAAGCGCATCAAATACAATCTGAATGTCACTCATAGGTACGTCACGACCGCCAAGACCATAAATGTAATTGATGATATGCGGACGTGTTTTGAGCTCATAGCACGCACTTCTTACGTCGCCGAAAAGCGGACCGCCTATAGCTGAGAAGCTCTCTGTTTTATCCATAACGGCGACTGCTTTAACGTGAGAAATTGCTTTTGCAAGCTCCTGCATCGGGAACGGACGGAACACACGAAGCTTGATTATGCCGACTTTTTCGCCTTTTGCGCGAAGCTCGTCAACAAGAGCCTTTGCTGTTCCTGCTGTTGAGTTGAGCAAAATGATTGCTCTCTCCGCGTCATCCATTTTGTACTCTTCAAACAGACCGTAATGACGGCCTGTGAGGTCGCCAAATTCCTTGGAGACATCAAGGATAACCTTCTTTGAGTCAATCATGGCGCGGGCTCTTTGATATTGATGCTCAAAGTAGAACATTGGTGTATCATACGGACCCATAGAGATTCTCTCACCTGATAGCAGTGAGTGCTCGGGTTTATACTCGCCAACGAACTTTTTGACTTTTTCATCTTCAAGAAGCTCAATGTTTTCTATTGCGTGAGAAGTGATAAAGCCGTCCTGACAGGTCATAACCGGGAGCATAACATCCTTATGCTCTGCTATACGCAGCGACATAATGTAGTTGTCATAAGCCTCCTGATTATTTTCCGAATAAATCTGAATCCAGCCGCTGTCTCTTGCGCCCATTGAGTCACTGTGGTCATTATTGATGTTGATAGGACCGCTAAGCGCACGGTTTACAACAGCAAGTGTGACCGGCAGACGTGTTCCGGAAGCAACATAGAGAAGCTCCCACATAAGGGCAAGACCGCAAGCCGATGTGATTGTAGCAGAGCGGCCGCCTGCTGCGGTAGCTGTGATACAAGCTGACATTGCGCTGTGTTCCGACTCGACTGTTACAAACTCGGTGTTTACCTGACCGTCGGCAACAAACTGCGCAAAATATTGCGGAACCTCTGTCGATGGTGTAATCGGATAAGCTGCCACAACATCGGGGTCTATTTGCTTAAGGGCAATTGCTACTGCTTCATTTCCTGAAAGTCTTTCACGAATAGCCATTACTTATCCTCCTTTTCCCAAGTGATCGCCTCAAAAGGACAAACCTTGTAGCATACGCCGCAGCCTTTGCAATGTTTAAAATCAAAGTCTTCGCGTTTTTCATTTTTAACAGGGATTGAGCTGTCTGCACAGGTCGGGAAGCACAGCATGCAATGCTTGCATTTTTCTTCGACCCATGTTGGAATAAGTAAGCGCCAGTCACCGGTGTTAACATCGAGCGAAGTGCCTCCGCCATAGATGTTCCCGCCGATATTGACTTTATCCCAAGGAAGGTTCAAGTTTGCATCCTTTACATAAATCATAATCCTTTAACCTCCTGCATTGAGCGTCTCAGAGCTTTCATGTTACCTTCGATAACATGCGGCTTGTTTGCGAATTTATGGTGCATTGAAGCTTCCATATCCTTGAAAAATTCGTCTTCCGGAATAACTCCGCTTACCTTGACTATTGCGCCGAGCATCGGAGTATTGGGGATGTTTCTGCCTATTTCCTCTTCGGCTATTTTACCGGCATCTATTGTATAGACTCCGCCTTCATAACCTTCGAGTAGAGGCTTAAGCTCCTCGGGAGACTTTGCGGAATTGATGATGATGGCACCCTCTTTTTTAAGACCACCTGTGACATCAACTGCCGAGAGCAAAGTTGCATCTACGACTACCACATAATCGGGCTCGTAGATATTGCTGTGGATAGGACAACGCTCATCGCTGATGCGGTTGTACGCAGTGATAGGCGCGCCCATTCGCTCCGGTCCGTACTCAGGGAACCCTGTACAAACTTACCGGTATTGAACGCAGCGTCGGCAAGCAGCAAGGATGCTGTTTTTGCACCTTGTCCGCCACGACCATGCCAGCGTACTTCTACCATTTTTGACACTATTTGAAACCACCTTTCGTAATTTAATTCATAGTCTTAGCAGTGAATTAACATTTTATAGTACATAATGCTCTATGTCAATACAAAAAGCAGACAGAGTAAGCTGTCTATAAAAGCAGACAGCTTGCTGTATGCTTTTTTGCGAGATGAGGGCTACGCGAGTGTCCCTACGAGCAAAAAAGTATATAGTAAGCTGTCCACTTTGATAATATCACTTTGCAACCAGTACAACTGCGGAGCGTTCTTGCATGTGTATCTTGTTGTGGTCATCTATATAGTCGACAACCATTCCTGTAGCGACTTCAAGCTTCCACCGCATGTTCCCCGGTAAAACAGGAAGCTCAATGGTATGCTCCTCCCAGTGAGCATTTATAGCAACCATAACGATGTCGTACTCGTCTATCGACTCCTGCCCTGCAAAGACAACGCCGATAACCCTGCCCTCGGGTCCGAAATCCGGCTGCCATGGCTTTATCCCGTGAAAGCTCACATCGGGGAATCCGCATGAGCAGGATTTTGTACTTCTGCGCATGATAGGGTGCTTCTTTCGAAGTGCTATCATTTGCTTAAAGAAATCAAAGATATCCTTGTGCTTTTTAAGGTTATCCCAGTCTAACCATGAAACTTCATTATCCAGACAATATGGATTGTTGTTGCCATACTGGGTGTTGCAAAATTCATCACCCATATAAAACATGGGTGTGCCTCTGCTGCACATAAGTGCAACACAGGCATTTTTAATCAGTCTTTTCCGCAAGGCGAGAACAGCCGGGTCGTCAGTCTCGCCCTCAACACCGCAGTTCCAACTGTGATTATCATCAGCACCGTCCGTGCAGTTCCAGCCGTTAGCTTCATTATGTTTGATTTGATATGAGTACAGGTCATATAGCGTATACCCGTCGTGACAAGTGATAAAGTTGACAGAAGCATCATCTCCACGCAGATGCAAGTCGTATATGTCACGTGAACCTGCGAGGCGCTCAGCTGCCGACTTTGCCATCCCCTCATCACCTTTGAGGAAACGGCGCATATCGTCTCTATAGCGTCCGTTCCACTCAGCCCAACGGTTCCATGCAGGGAAGGTACCAACCTGGTACAGCCCGCCAGCATCCCAAGCCTCTGCTATCAGCTTAACATTACCGAGTATAGGGTCAAAAGCCAAGCTCTGCAGCAAGGGTGGCTTGCTCATTGGTGTTCCGTCTTCATTTCTCCCCAAAATCGAAGCAAGATCAAAACGGAAGCCGTCCACACGGTATTCAATGACCCAATGCCGCAGGCACTCGAGAATCATCTGCTGTACAACAGGATGATTGCAATTCATGGTATTGCCGCACCCGCTAAAATTAAAGTAACTTCCGTCCGGCTCGAGCATATAATAGACATTGTTGTCAAAGCCCTTGTAGGAGATGATATACCCGTCCTCGTTACCCTCGGCGGTGTGATTAAACACCACATCAAGGATGACTTCAATCCCGTTTTCATTTAAGGATTTAATCAGCCTTTTCAGCTCATTACCCTCACGGTTATACTCTGTGCCGGCTGTATAACCGGTGTTTGGAGCGAAAAATCCGACTGTGTTATAACCCCAATAATCAATTAGAGTCTTTCCATTAAACTCTCTCGGGCAAAGCATTTCATTAAACTCAAAAACAGGCATGAGCTCCACAGCATTGATACCAAGCTTTTTAAGATAAGGGATTTTTTCCTCGACTGCTGAAAATGTCCCCGGGAACTTTACACCGGATGAGCCGTGTACGGTAAAACCTCGCACATGCATTTCATAAACTATTAAGTCGGTCATAGGGATAAGAAGCGGCTTAAAATCACCCCAATCAAAATCATCAGCAACAACGCGTGCTTTGTACGCACCGTGTTTGGAGCTGCCCCAGTCCTTTTGACCGCAAACAGCGCGGGCATAAGGGTCGAGCAGTATGTTATTTTTGTCGAAAAGCAGACCTTTTGCAGGGTCATAAGGACCGTCCACCCGGTATGCATACTCAAGGTCACGGAAGCTGATGTCAAATACAATCATTGAGTAGACATTTCCGATTCTGTAATGCTCCGGAAAAGGTATTACAGCAAAAGGCTTTTCCTGATTTCTGTGAAATAAAAGAAGCTCACAAGAGGTTGCCTGCTGTGAGTGTACGGTAAAATTGACGCCGCAAGGGATTGCAGTCGCTCCGTTTACACCATAAAATCCCGGTCGTACGTCATAGCCGGCAATTTTATCGAGAGGTACCAGATTGACCCTGCGCGCCTCGTTATCCAGCTCATGTACTGTAGACATAAATACTACCCCCTGTCTTGTTTATTTTAACATGAGTGTCAAGGGGTGTTTGCACAAAAAACATCAAATAAGTGTGAAAAATACATTGAAAATATACAAGTTATAGTGCATAATTAGGGAGTTGTTTTACTATCTTATTTAGGAGGAGCTTTATGAGCATAAGAAGAAGGATTCTCATTCCGATGATAGTACTGAGTGTTGTCTCATGTATTGCCGTTTTTGTATCATCAATATTCTTATTTAACAGAGAGCTAAACATAGCCATGCGCAACAAGATCGAAGTTGCAGTAAACGTGGTTGAAAATGAAATTCAAGATCTACTGGTTAGAGCAGGTGTTGCTTCGATGGGCATGGCAAATAATCCGGAGCTGCTTGATGTTCTTATCAGAGGTGATAGAAATGAAGTTAATGCTATGGCAAATGCATTAAAAAGTATGACAGAAATTGATTTTTGCAACATTATTGACAAAGATGGGTATGTTATTACAAGAACCCATGAACCGGGACGTTTTGATGACAATATAATGAATCAGCCTCATGTGGCAAAAGCACTGGAAGAAGGAGAAAGAACTACAAACTTTACTCAAGGCGCCGTCATTGAGCTTGGCGCATATGCAGGCTCGCCGATATATGACCATAATATGGAAATAGTAGGCGCTGTGTCTTTAGGCTTCAGACTTGATGTGCCGGAATTTCCGGAGAGAATGAAAGAGCTGACAGGATGTGAAATAACAGTATTTAGAAATGACAAGCGGATTTCGTCAACTGCACTAAATCCGGACGGATCTTTTGCGCTGGGAGGCAATGCAGCGGAGGAAGTAAGTGACATAGTGCTGGGTGGTGGAATATACTACGGAAACATTGAGTTATACGGTAAGAACATGCTCGCACATTACTCACCGATATACGGTGTTGATGACACTGTTGTCGGTATGATATTTGTCGGCTTTCACACTGCTGAGGATACTAATAAAGTAGTATTCTTTATTATTGCCGGAGCAGTAATAACACTGATAGTAATGGGTATTTGCTTCTTAATTGCAAGAT
>Ga0123356_10002111_pt1 | contig 21433 bp, 19 predicted proteins | sample TergutEmb28metaG_2_FD_92546 | JGI IMG/M metagenome (GOLD analysis project Ga0123356, IMG submission 92546) | Embiratermes neotenicus P3 segment gut microbial communities from Petit-Saut dam, French Guiana - Emb289 P3 | ecosystem: Host-associated > Arthropoda: Insects > Digestive system > Gut ... | reverse complement strand
CTATAACAACCGAAGCGCAAAACCGCCAAGGGCAAGTTGACTACTTAAACGGCCAGATTCAAAACACCAACGCCGTGCTTGAAGGGGTGCATACAACTGCGTTAATAGGAGCCATGCTAACGCGGGTAATCGGAGGCTCAACGCAGGTTGCTAAAAACCTGTTCGACCCGTCTACAGTATTCATGGCGGGCAAAACGCTGATAAACGATATTTCGGGGGCATTAGGCGTTTACATTCAGGATATAGATTCCGCTACCATAGAAATTCAGACCAAAACCATATCGCCATTAAACATAGTCGGGGAATTGATAGGCAGGGTTCAAACATTCGCCGAACTGCCGGAGACCACAATAGACGTTTACACATTGTGGGGCGTAACGCCCAAAGTGGGCGATTTTGCCCGCATTCAGGCGGATGAGAACGAGGGCGGCGTTACCACTGAACGCGACATCGCTGACATTGACGGTTCGGGCAATATTGCATGGGGGAACGCTATCCCGATAAACGTCGGGGATTATCAGGAACAGACAACCGCGGGGGACGCGGGGAAAGTTTTAACCGGCGGCGCGGTAGCAGGGGCTTTTGGGTTATCGCTTGATGTCGATACAGCCCCAGATGAGCATAGCCAAAACCTCATCACCAGCGGCGGCGTATATGATGCTATCGATGCCGAAAGCGAACGGGCGCAAACAGCGGAGCAGCAAAATGCAAGCGGTATTACTGCATTGCAAACTGGTAAAATGGATGCGCCGGTTGCGCCAGCGCTTGAAGACCGCGGGCAGGCCTTAATCGCCCCAAACGCAAAAGGCGATGCGCCCACTACGACAAGATTTTTTGCAAGGAAAAACCTAAGAACCCAAGCAAGCAACGCAGACGGACAACGGCGTGTAATTCTACTGCACAGATATTATCAAAGCGGCGACCCGACAAACTCTGCAACAAATGTGTGCGATGGTACTTTTCAATTCAAGCGCGGGAGCACTATCGGATACGGGCGCGGGTATTCGGCAAAAGTATTTAGTCACAGTCACTACACAAATAATGTATTCCAAGCCCAATTTTCAAGAAACGACACACTGTCTACCGCAAATGCACGATTTGCAACCTGTTTGTACGGTGGGAAAAAGTATCTTTGTTTAGTGGAGCCATACAATGCGGCGCGGTACGAGCAAGTATACTTCACCGGTTACGCGGAAAGCGAAGCAGGATATGAAAATCTGTTAATAGTCCCTTATTATAACCAAACCGCAGGAACGGTTATAAACCAAGAAATCAACGACAGTTTAACAGATGTGCAAGTACCGACAGGCGGTACAGGCGTGGTGGGGACTAACTTTGTCACGGAGAATTTACAGCATAACGGTTCAAATGTGATGAGCCTTGCAAGTAACGATGATGCAGCAGGTGTTAAGACCCTAAGAGCATTAAGTATTTACAATAGGGGTAGATTCAAATATTTGGGAGCGTGCGCAATTCCAAGCCCGGCAGTAAACTATACATATTTCAAGGTATCAATTGATACAACCGGATTCACAGCAAGTAATTTCCACAATTTCAAATTAAGGCTTACAGGGCAGTATCAAAACAACCCTATGGAGGGTTGGCTTGAAAAAGAGTTTAGTTTTTATGCAACATCCGCAGGCTCAGTAAACTCTGGCAGTTACAATGCCAAATACAGTGAACTTTGCGGTGTGATAGGAAACTATGTAAGCATCGGCGAAGCGGAGCAAGACGGCACAAATACTATATCAATACCGATATATATTAAAAATGGCGCGAACGGAGGAAGTATATTTGTAGGTCTTGAATATTTAAGAGGGCAAAACAACCAACCACATAACGTAGAATTATTTTCACTTTCCGGCCCTCTTGTAGATTCATCTCCGAATAAATACGTTGCGCCGACAACAAGGGCAATCTCTCCAAGCAAATGGACGGCAGGAACTGAATACAGTTTCGGCGACGGAACGTATGGGCGAAGATTCACCGGCACGATAACCGCCGCAGCCAACACAGCAGACAACACAATACTTACAAGCGGGCTAACATCATCAAATGCAGACCTTGTTAGTTATGGCGGCCAATGGAACGCCGCCACAGCAACGAAATGTGCTATCCCATTTGCGTCAGTAGCTGTTGGCAATGACAGGCGGGCAAATATTACCCTTGAAAGCGCGGGGTTAAGGATTAACACGATTGTAGAGGCAGCTAGAACCGCGCAGCCTTATGACGTGTGGGTTATTTACACAAAGGTTTAACCATGCCGTTAGAATAATGCCTGAGTTAGGGTATCCGTAAATTTATTGATAAGGAATAAAATGGAAAATATACCTGTGCAATATTTATCTCTTGCCATTCTTTTAGCAAGCATGGTTCAAATAATAATTATGCTAAAAAACAGCAAGAGAAAATGAACCGCAATTCTGGCGTGGTTTTATAATTTTTCCCACGCGCCGCCAACCTCCCGGCTTTACAGAATTGCGTTTTATTTTTTAAAAATATAGGCAAAAATATTGTTTAATTTTTTTAATTTGATAATTTATAACCATTGTTTCGGCAATGTTAAAAAACCGAAATTGTTTACTGGAAACATTTAAATCCAGAATTTTGCCTTGTCGGAGGCATTTAATAACCGAATATGCCTATGTTATAGGCAGTAATCAATAGGAGTATAGTATGGAACTGCTTAAAGAATTTTTTGAAACCGAGGGCGAGAAAAATCACGAGGCTTTTAACAAGTGGCTTAAAGAAAAAGGCTATAAACTTGCTGATTTAAGTAAAGGCGAGTATATCGCCGCGTCAAAAGCGCTTGACAGCGAAAAGAAACTTGAAAAGAAACTCGCCGATGAATTTGCCGCCAAGGAAACAGCCTTGAATGAAAAGATTGCCAAAATGGAAGCTGAATACGCTGAAAAAGAGGCAAACGCTAAAACAACTTTAACCGAGGGCGAAAAGTTGGCAAAAGAAATGAAAGCCGAGCTTGAAAAGATGAGAAAAGAAAGCGAAACTTCCAGCAAAAAAATGGAAAAGGAACTTGAAAAACTCCAGCTTGAAAGCACGGCAGCCAAAAGCGAAGCGAAGAAGGAAAAAGCCAACGCGCTGTTTATGAAAATGAACGGCAACCCTGATTTCGCTGAATTGGCGGTTGAGAAATGGCTTAAAAATGACGGCGAGCTTTCAGAAATTGCCGAAAAATTCAAAGAAGAATTCCCAGTGTACTTCACAAAACCAGAAGTTAAAACGGTTTCCACTACGCCTGGTTTAGCAGGCGGAAACAAGCCTCAAGGCGATTCTGATAAGGAAATTGAGGCGCTTTATAAAGGGGCAGGCATAAAGCCCAAGGAGTAATTTTATGGGGTATTTGAATAGTTTAGAAAAATCAAAGAAATATCTTGGCGTGATAATGGAGCTTTTCAATACAGGCTCATTGACGGCAAGACTGGACACTGAAAGCCAGCAGTTCGACTGGATGGATGCGGACGAGCTTAAAGTTCTGATTGTTAAAACAAACGGTTTAGGCGATTACGAAAAAGATACCGGCTATCCGCAAGGGGCAATAACCACTGCATGGGAAACGCTCAAATTAAAACTTGATCGCGGCGTTAAATTCTTGCTTGACCGGGTAGACAATGATGAAGTGCTGGGCTTGACCATAGGAAGGGCGGCGCAGAATTTTACAAGTTTCCACATGATACCGGAATTGGACGCTACAAGGTTTGCAAATTACGCGCAGGGCGCCGGGCATAAAGAAACCGGCGTGACATTAAACGCCAGTAACATCCTTCAAGCGTTTGACGATGCCGCCGTCACAATGAATAACAAGCACGTGCCGCAGCAGGGAAGAATTCTTTTTGTAAATAATGGTTTGGAAGGACTTGTAAGGCGCGGCGTGTCAAGGCAATGGGGCAGTGAAAGCTCAATTAACACCATTGTTACCGAATACAACGGCATGAATATTGTCTATGTCCCAGGGACAAGATTCTATGACTTGATTGAACTCTTGCCAGGCTCAGCCAGCGGATGGGGGTATAAAAAAGACAGCGAGGACGGAAAAGACATTAACTTCATGCTTATACACCCCATGTCAGTGGTGCAGGCCGCAAAAACCGCAAGCAGCAAATTCGTAAGCGCCGATGAAAATCAAAATGTAGACAGCAATATGTTTGCATTCAGAGTTTTCCATGATGCGTTTGTAATGGAACCCTGGAAGGACGGCGTATATGCAAGCACAAAATAAGAATAATCAGCCTATTGAACAATCAGCAATTGCCGAAACCGCAGAAGTTAAGGCTGGAGTAGAATCAGATGTAATTGAAGCTGCCGAAACCGCAGTAGTTGAAGCTGAAACAATACAACCGGAAACAATCAATGCTTTTGCTGGAGCGATTACAGCGGAAACACCCGGCATGGTGAAAATGAGGGCTTCGGGGATTACTAAAACAGTGCCAAGCTGGAAAGTTGATGCGCTCAAAGCTAAAGGGTTCAAGGTAGTTTAATAGTCAGGGCTGCTCTTAAATGGGCAGCCTTGTTTTTTGGAGGCGTTATGGACAGATATTTAACCTATGATGAATTCAAGGATTTAGGCGGCAGATTAACAGAGCTTGACTTTAATAGGTCGGAAATAGCCGCAAGATCGATGATTGATGTAATGACTTTTAATCGCTTGCAGGGAGAAAATCCTATGAGAGAAAAAGTTAAATATCTTATGCTTGAATTAATTGTTAGAAAATATGTTGGCAATCTTGACGGCATAGACATTGCAAGCCATAGCACAGGAAGAACATCTGTAAGTTATAATAACTCTAAGGGGAGAGCGGAAAATTTAATAAGAACTTATTTACAAAATGAGAGAAGTTTAAATGGCACACCTTTACTTTATGCAGGTAATTTATGAAATCAGAAAACTTTGAATTATTTTTAACTGAATATAAAAAAGCAGAAATTCCAAAGTATAAATTAAAAGAATCGGAATATACCTTAGAAGAACAATTAGAGAGATTTAAAAGCTTTTCTCAAAATTCATTAAGTGTACAAGCACTAGAAGATGCTTGTAATGTTTAAGGAGTTAATAATGAATAAACCAACTGAATTAAACATATTAGGTATTCCGCATAAAATCACATATCACGATAAACCAAGCGATGTTGATAGTAGAGGCAGAGGTTCTTTTTGGGGTGAGATTGATCACTGGAAGCGTGCTATAAGAATATATGACAATGAATCTACAATTAATGATATATGGGAAACATTAATACATGAAGTAATACATGGAATAGGTGATATAATGCACTTAGAGTTTTTAGAAAACGCAAAAGATAATGACATTGATTTACTGGCATTAGCGTTAACTGATTTTCTTTTCAGAAATAATTTAATTAAATTGGAGAAAGAATGACATTATCTACTCATACTATTACTGTTTATAACAAATACACTGTAATGGGATCGGCTCCTTTTTTTGCTGAATCTACAAAATGGGCTAGGGCTGTAATAAGAGGCGTGTATTGGGAAGATTCTACTAACAGGAACGTGACGGCGGACGGGCTTTCTTCCATTGACAAAACTGTATCAATAATAATCCCCAAAGAAGCGGACGCGGGGGATAAAATTTTCATAAACCCTAAAGATTATACAAACTTAAATGCGAATGTTTGCTGGACTTTAGGGTTAGAAGACATAATAGTAAAAGGCGTATGCAACGAAGATATAACGGATTCATACACAGAACAGGATTTAAAAAAGGATTATAAATCCGTTGACATCAAAGGTTATGACGATAATATGGACACCATACACCTTCCCCATTTTGACGTAAGGGGCAAGTAATGGTTACGGTATATGAATCAATCGCTTTGTGGCTTAATGGAATATTCGCTGACCCAAATAACGGTTTTACTGACACCCTTGTTTTAATAGACATAGACAACCTTCAGGAATCGTTTTCAGCGCAGGGCGTTCCGGCGCAAGTAACAGGGCTTTATTCCAGCCCTAACGACATACAAAAACCAATGATGGCGGGGCAGGTTAAAAATATTATTTTTAGGGCATTTTACGTTCGGAGGGATTTTAAAACATTAGAAATAAGAAAAAACAATGAAGTTTTTTTTGAGAAATTAAAAAAAGCCATCCGCGAGAAGAATTTAAAATGGTCAATGCCTAAAGACGGCAGGAAATGGAGAAGCATAATTTATACCGGGGGGGTATTCCCCAGCCAGAGGGCGGAAAATAACGACTGGGCTATTTACCAGGTAAATTTAAAAGCTGAATACATAGAGTATTAAACAATCAAAATATTGTTAAATTCTTCCCATTTAATACTCTGTAAGAAATTTAATTTAAGGAGTTATAAATGGAAGGAGAATATTTTAACCCAGGTTTTACTGAGGTAGTGGAAGACGGCGCCCCTGGAAGCCAAGCGTACCAGGCGTTATTTTATCAAAACGCAAGGGGCAGGTTCCAGCGGATGTACAACGCTGAGGGGCATGAAATCGCCAAAAACCCCGAAACCCAGGAAAGGAACAGGATCGGGCAGAAGTCGCCAGTAACAACCGTTAGGGCGTACAAGGAGCATCTCACTAAGAATTTCATTATTGAAAAAGGCGATGAAAATTACGAATTCTTCCAAGTATGGAATGAAGAGGAATTCACGGGCAAAAACGCCGTGCTTAAAGTTATGCTTGTAAACATGATGAAAGACGACCGCCTGGGTGTTAACATGGCAGGGCGCAGAAAGTATTGGGTTAAAACGTATGACGCGACAGTGGCCGTGACAACCGCCAATCATACAGACGGAACTTTGTCTGTTGATTTTAACCAAGCCTCAGACCCTGTAAAAGGGCTGGCGGAAATAATAGACGACACCGCGTTCCCGGTTTTCACCCCGCAGTCAGAGATTCCTTTAACAGAAATATCATTAAGCGATGATGATATAGAAATTGAAATAAAGGAAGCATCGCTGATTGAAGTTACGATTAGCCCAATAGGGGCGAATACCGGGTTTACCGTTAAATCAAGCGATACGGATATTTGCACAGCCGAGAGGTTAAGGAACTCTGTAAGAATTTACGGCGTAGAAGACGGCATCGCTACGGTAACGGTTAAAAGCCTCGATGAAACCAAGACTAAAACTATCAGCGTAAAAGTCGGCGCAGGGGAACCCTAAACAGAATGATAAGCCTTCATAAGGTAGATAGGTCAAGGCAGGATTCAATATGGGTCGGCGGCATAGAGTACAAAATTCATACGCCGTTCCCGTATTGGATCGCTTTCAGCAAAAAGATTGAAGGGCTGCAATTAACCGGCAAAAAAACCATTAACCTCTATGAGCTTGATTACTTATACAAGCCGGAATATATTAAACGCCCGAACAGGTCGAAAAAACAACCCCGTGGAAATAAGCCGTTTATCCCCGAAGACAGAAAATCAGGTTATAAAGAATTATGCAAATTCTTTTTAAACGAACAGCCCCTGCCCCGCCCTGCCGGGAAAAAAGATAACGTTATAGGGCTGGATTGGCTGATAGATTCAGAATACATCTACGCGGCGTTTTTGCAGCAGTACAGGATAGATTTAATCAAAACCGATCTTCATTGGCATGATTTTTTGGCTTTATTTTACGGGCTGACGGGCGCTAAAATCAATGAAATAATAACAGCCAGGTACAGCAAAGACACGAAAGGCTCTATGTGCGAGATGCGCAAAATGTACGAAATCCGCAAAAAGAGGGCAAAACTTCCAGAGCCGGAAATGGAATAATTAATTTATAAACCTAAAAGGCATGTTCCTTTTTTTAAATTCTTGGTTCATCATCCAGTAATAATCCCTTCTAATCATGTTCCTGTTAGCAAGCCAAAGATCAAAAGCCGCCCAGTGGAAGGCTTTTTTTGCTTCGGCTTCGTCTTCGTAGGATTTATTCTCCCTGGAATATTCAAGCCTTTTTATAGCCGACAGTACGGCTTTATTCTTTTTAGAAACCTTTATGGAATCCACGCTATTATAAGCAGGGGATACGTCTACTTCGCCCTCCCCCAAAGATTCCATGAGCCTGTCAATTTCTTCCTGGGTCATGTGTTCTGCCATGTTTTTAATATGCCGGTTTGCAGGCATTAAACAATATTCAAAATATTGTTTAATGTTTTGGTTTTGATAATCTTTTTTTATGGTTCAAGTAAAAATAAACCTTGGCATAAAAGACAAACTAATAAACTCATTCGGCGTAAACAGCAAGCTGCAAAAATTTATTGATATGTCGGTAGCAAGGCATTCAGACAGTTATGCGCCGGAAGACACGGGCGCATTAATAAAAAGCGTATATATAAACACAGATTTTGGAAGCGGGCAGTTAATCTATACGGTTTATGGGAAACACGATGGAAGAAACACATGGAATGACGATATTTCCGATTTTCAAGACAGCCCTATGAGAGGCAGCAAGTGGGTTGAAAGATGGCTTAACGGCGGCGGGAGGGAAACCCTTTTGTTGGAAATAGAAAAATTTATCGAAGGGGTTGCGCGATAAATGGCGGACAATGTATTTGATATAGGCATAGGCACTAAAGTAGATCAGTCGGGCGCTATAGAAGGCGTTAAAGAAACAGAAGATATTCTCGATAAAAGCTCTGATAAACTTGCCGGCACGGTTGAAAAAGGCGGCAAGAAACAATCCGATTCCACCAACAAAACAGAAAAGAAAAAAACTGAAATAGTAGATAAGGAAAGCAAAAAAAGAAAGAAATTCCTTGACGATGAAAATAAAAAAAGCCTTGATTCCGTTAAAGGGTTCGCGCAAGGGGCCGCAGGCGAACTCCTTGGGCTTGATCAAGTATTGGGGGCTATAGCTGGCGGGCCTGTGGCAATAGGCAAAGCGTTTATTCAAATGGCTGGGCAAGCGAAACAAGCCCTTGATCAAATGGCTGCTTCATACAGGGAACAAGAGAAAGCGGAAGTAGCTCTTAGAAATGCGGCGGAAAATAACCCTTATCTTAATGACAGAAGCGTAAAACAATTAACGGCTTTCGCAAATGAAATGCAAAGAGCGGCTGGAATTGACAGCGCCCAAGTGCTGCAAACCCAAGCCAGATTAGCGACGCTAGGAAGGGATCAAGAGCAGATTCAAAAAATCATTAAAACCGCAACAGACATGTCTGCCCGCGGGATAATGGATTATGACAGCGCGATCAATGAACTGAATAACAGTTTAAACGGAATGGTGCGAACATCTGCGCGTTTATACCCTGAATTAAAAGATTTATCAAAAGAAGCCCTTGCATCTGGCGAAGCTATAGATATTATTGCAAAAAAAGTTGCAGGAAGCGCCGCCGAAGCCATGAAGACAGGGGCTGGAAGCGTTCTGGCTTATGAAAATGCTGTAGGCGATCTTAAAAGAATTATTGGGCAAGGATGGGAAGAAGCGACAAAACCCGGAAGAGTACTTGCTACCGATTTGATTAATATAATAAATGAAGCTCTTTCAAAGAATAAACAATTAAAAGAAGCATACGCGAATTTAAAACCAGGGGCAGGGCAATCGGAAAAAATCAAAGAACTTAATGATGACTATAAAAGATTGAATGAACAATTAAAAGATTATCAAAAACAGATCAAAAAGGCAGGCGAGAGCGAAAAAGGAGAGCTTGAAAGCGGCATTGAAAGAACAAAAACGGCTATAGAAAGAACGCAAAATGACATTAATAAATTAAAAAATATGACATCCGACAACATTGATGATATGTTATCAATGTTAGAAGCAAGCATAGCATATTCAACAGATAAAACAGCTATCGCACTTAATACATTATTCGGCGATTTCTCAACCGGCTTTGATAATTATATGAGGGTAATAACATACAATTTCTTTGGAATTATGGACATAATAAATGACGTAGCTACGGCGCAATCAGCGGCGGCGGCAGATGTTGCAAATAAACAAGAACAATTTATAACTGCAATAGAGAAAAAAACAAAACAGTTGAAAGAAGAGCAAATAGGATACGGGGAAATTGTAGGGCGCATAAGGGAAAAAGAAAACGAAGAATATGAAAAACTAATAAATAATATAAAAGAACAGGCAAGCCTTAATGGGTTATTAGAAAATGATATTAAAACAAGAATAGCTTTAGCCGCCGCGGAAATGGAATATGAACAAAAATTGTTTGATATGGCAAGAAAGGAAACCATTGATGCGGATAAAAACCAAAATAACGCTGAAAATTTCAGAAAAGAAAATAAAAATTTGCTTGATGAAGAGATAGAAAAGATAAAACGCAGGGCAGAATTAGAGGGCAAATCAGTTGAGGATCTTTCAGTTAAAAAACAAATTCTTGACGCTAACGTGCAGGCTTATGAGAATTTATTAGTTGCCGCAAAAGGCGTTATAGACGGCACAGCTACAGAAGAAAAAGAAAGATTTGCCATGTTAAAATCTCAATGGGCTGCTTATGAAAAACAAACGGAAACTGAAAAATTCACTGACGAACAGAGGAAAAAAAGGCTTCAAGAAATAAACGAGCTGCACAAAAAAAACGCCGATGAATTAGCAAGGATTGCAGATAGTTCTTTAAAGGAAGCGGAAAAGCAAACCGAGCTTACCATTGAATTGGATTACCAGGAAAGGCTGAAAAGCATAAGGGAAAGATCGGCGAAGGATGCGGTTGAATTTGAAATTCAAAACGCTATAGAAAAAGCTGAAAAATCTGCGGTTATTCAAAAAGAACAAATGGAAAGCAGCTTTAATGAGCAAAAAAAATACGCAAAACAACTGCTGGATGAGGAACTGGAGAAATATAAAGACAACGCCGGTATAAAAAGCGAATTGATAAAGCAGTTCAATGAAGAGCAGGAAGAACTGCAAACAAAATACAATGAAACAGTATTACAAATAGATGATAACCTAGCGTTCGAGCGGCTTAATATACATAAGAGTATGCTTGAACAAATGGAGAAAGCAGAAAAAGAGAGTTTGCAAAAACAGCTTTCTCTAATTCAGGAATTTATGAACGCGGCATCTTCAATTTCTAATAACATATCCGCAATCTGGACTAATAATATAGATTACGAAACCAATGAGAGATTAAAGCAAAATGACGAAATTATTCAAAGCGACGAAGATAGGGCCAATAAAGAAAAAGAGATAATGATAGAAGCGGCTGAAAAAAGATACGAGGCTGAATTATTCGCATGGCAGGTTAATATACAAATGGCTCACGCTAATACGGCGATGGCTATGCTGACAGCGTACCAAAAAGGCATGGAAGCGGGGATAGGGCCAAGCGCCCCTGCGATGGCGGCTTTATTCATGGGGCTTGCTGCCGCAATTGGAGGGATGAACATAGCAGCCCTTATATCGGCCAGGCCTAAGCCCCCAAGGTTCCATCAAGGCGGCGTTGTGCCTGGCATGGCGGGGCAGGAAGTCCCAGCGGTCTTAATGGCGGGGGAACCCGTGCTGACCCAGAAACAATTTGGGAACGTGATGCAGGCTTTCGCAAATGTGGCAAATTCTAAAATGGGCGGAGAGGGGTTAGTTGTAAACGTGCAAAATAACGCGGCAAATTTAGTCAGCACTGACTACGCGCTTGATTCAGGGGTGTTAAAAATGACTGTCACGAAAATAGTAAATGAATCCCTTGGCAACGGAAGTTTGGATCATGGTTTATCAGCCCAACAATCTAATCAAAGAGGGGTGCCGTTAACATGACAATGCAATGGAACCCTCTGGTAAACAAAAATCTTAACCTTGAAGGGGATTACGGGTTAAGGGAGGATAATATAGTTACCCTGCAATTCGCAAGCGGAAAAGAAAGAAAATACCTTAAAAATAGTTTCACCCCGATGGAATACCCTTCTCTAAGTTTAGAACTCGACAACAACGAAAAAACAAAAAACGGCAGGACGGAGCTGGAAGAATTCCAATATTGGCACAGCGTGACTTTAAGGTACGGAATCTTGCAATTTTATTTTCCAAGAATTGGCAATCCTAATCAAACAGGAATTTATGAATTCATGTCCATGCCCAAGTATAGCGATACGGACGGGATAGTCACGGCAGAATTTGGGTTAAGGGAAACGGCGGTTATTTAGATGGAAATAATAGACTTTTCAACACTTTTCCAGAAAAAAGGCGGGTACGCCCTTCCTGTGCTAATCCAGCTAAAAAAACCTGATTCCGATCCTTGGCATTTCACAAGCGACAATCAAGACATTGAATACGGCGGCAATTTATACAGGGCTGGAGGGATGTCTTATAAGTTTCCAAGCTCTGTTAACGGAATACCTCAAGGGGGTTCTCTGGAGATTGATCTGGATCAGCAGAGAGAACATTCCGGCGGGTTTGTGGAGGAGCTTTTAAGATGGTTTGACGAAGCCGACGATAAAGCCGAATTAGAAGTCATTGGAATCATAAAAGGCAATGAAGTCAGGGAGATAAGCCAATTAACGCAAAAGCACGGAACGGTATCCTGGGACGGCGAAAAAATCGTTTGGAATTTCAGCCAAGACGATAGAATGAACATGCAGATAAACGCATGGGTGTTTGACAATGATTCCCTCACTGGATGATCTAATAGGGCTGCCGTACAAGGTTCACGGCAGGGGCGAATCCGGGCTTGACTGTTTCGGGCTTATCCGGCTGATAGCCTTTAGGAACGGAACCCCTATTAAAGACCCTGCATATAAAGGGTTCGATCCCCAGCTTGTTAAATTAGCCGAAGAAATAGGGCTAAAAAAAATAGAAAATTTTAAGACTGGCTGCGTTTTAGAGATAGAAAAAGACGGCAGGCTGCACCTTGGCTATTCCATAGACAATGAAAGAATGATCCACTCCACGCATAACGAAGGCGTGATAGTTGAAAATATTATAAATTACAAAGTCAAAGGCTATTATGAATTCTTGGAGAAAAATTAATGGGGATAGTTAACTTATACAAAGGGCTAAACAGCGAAAGGGAAATCTATAATTTCACAGGAAAACTCAAAGACTACCTTGATCTAAACTGGGATTATACTGAAATTTATAAAAGCTCTGAAAAGCTGACCCCGGAGTATGAAGTTCAGGAAGATGACGTTTTAATTATTCAAGAATACCCCGGAGACGCATCAACAGCGCTTTTAGGCATTACGATAGCCGTTAGCCTAATCTCTTTGGGCGTAGGGGTTGGGGCTGCTATTTACGCGAACAAACAAGCCGAATTAGCGCGTGAAGACATGGAAAAAGCCATCGCAAGGCTTGGAAAAACCAACAAGCAAAACGATGTCGCTTCCATACCCCAACTATCAGGCGCGAGGAATGAAAACGCGGACGGGAAACAAGCGCCGATAATTATCGGCAGGCATTTATTCGCGCCTTATTTTCTTTCAGAGCCGTATTTAGAACCGTCGGGGGCAGACGGTGAAGATTTATACTGGTACGGCGTTTTACTCGCAGGGCAGAACGGATTATGGTTTGAAAAAATAAGAAACGGAACTATTGATTTAATTGCAACCGGCGGGCTTATTCCAATAAACAACTATGAGCCGCAAAAAGGGAAAATGTTTTTTGACCCCCCGGCAAGTTACAATCCAAACAACCCTCCCCCATTTTACGATTCTGAAAATTTTGCCGAGATTGTGCAAAAAGGGAATGATGGAGCCGTTAACTCTTTTACTCATTCAGTATTCAATGAAAAATGGGTTGATTCTTTAGATTCTTCCGTGGAGATTGGGAGGAAGAAAAAGGATAACGCGCAGGTAATTGACAATAAATATGTGGACGATGACGGGCCCGATCCCATTATAAGGGAAACCGCAAGGTTCCCCATGAGGGCGGAAATAGAAATATTCGTTGACGGGCTTTACGGATGGGATTCTAACCATGGGGTTGCCACATACGCTTCGGTAGAAATTCTTGTCGAATGGTCTAAGGATCAAATAACATGGAACCCTGTTTCCAATTCGGCATGGAGCGGAACGGGGTTTAATTCTGGGACTCTTATAAGGGACGTTGTAAAAGAACTTACTGGAAAACCTTATAATGAATGGCCCGCGTCATCAACCACAACAGTTGTACCGGCGCACAACGGAAGGTACGGCAGCAAAACAGGTTTAACAAAACTAACGATCACTGCAACGAGGGCTCCTGGCTGGATTCCTGTCTGGTCGGTTAATATAACTTTGCTTTTTGACGATAACAGCACCCAAACATTAAGCGCAAGCAATACAAATGACAATTCTTTAGCCTCGCAGCTAATTGTAAATGAAGGCAGCGCCGTTTTAACGAGAAACAGCACAAGGCAAATGAGGTTTATAATCTCTATTGATTTTCCTGATAATATTTTTACCAAAGACGGAAGCCCTGTATTTATAAGGGCGCAGCGGTTTACAAGGATGCACACAGGCGGCTATAGGGATCGCGTTTCTTTATCAGCCATAAGGACTAAACAATATAACCCGAAGAAATCATCCAATGCGCTGTTAGTGGCGGCTAAGAATTTACACGAAAGGCTTGAAGATAAATTTTGCAGGATAGGCATAAAGCTGAAAGTCAATAAAAACACTCAAGAGAATTTGGATCGGTTTAACATTATAGCTTCAATGACCGGCAGGGCATGGGATTCTAATTTAGAAAAATGGTCAACCGTAAAAACAAAAACTTCAAACCCTGCCGCTATAGCTTTGGAAATTCTTACAGGGCTTATACACCATCCAAGCAGGCATGAGGACAAAGAAATTGATCTCCCTAGTTTTGGAAAACTTTACGAATACTGCTTGAACAGGCAAATAATGGTTGAAGGGGAATCAAGCCCTCAAGTATTTAACTTAGAATCAAACGGCGTGTTATCCAGCGCGGCAAGGAAAAGCGACGCGCTTAAATCCGTATTGGCTACGTGCGACGCAGGGCTTTATATAAACGAATTCGGCAAGATTATCACATACTATGATCATTACCAAACAACCCCCATAGCTTTATTAAACCCTCAAACAGTGCTTAAAATGTCGGATGAAAGATCGATGAACCGCAAGGCGGACGGGTACAAAGTAGAATTTATCGATCAAGATGCCGACTGGTCAATAAACTCTTACAGAATCTTGCGCCCAAGGGTAGAAGAAGACCCTCTTAATACTTACGCGCCTATTAAGTTAGATTTAACCACATCTTATTTGCAAGCAATGTGGCACTCCAGAAGGATGATGGCTAAAGAAGAATTCAGGCCAGGGGTATTAAAAACAACCGTCGGCAAAGAAGGAAGGTGGTACAAACCCGGATCGCTGATAAAAGCCCAGGACGAGAAGTTAAAATTAGGTTTAGGATCGGGGGAAATAATAGAAGTATTAAAAGAGGGGAATTTCATAACCGGCTTTAGGACGATGGAGAAGTTTGACATCTCCAGCGATCGAGATTATTTCATTGAGTATTATATAGTAGATAATGAGAGGAACCGCGTAGTCTACCCCATGCCTGTTCCGGGCATGGAACACAGGGCGTTAAAACTTCAAAGCGCGGGCGAATACACGGACAAGCTAATGCTTTCCATACCGCTTCCGGCGGATGAATTCTACACCCCTGAGATGTTCAACCCTTTAAGCGTAATCCCAGGCGCTGGAATTAGCGGCAGGGTATATGAATCTAAAAGGTATCTGGTATCGGATTTAAGCGAGAATTCTCAAGGCTATGATTTATCGCTGGTAGAGTATAACGAAGAGATATACAACACAACTGAAATAAACGAAATACCCCAAAGGTTTTCCCCTATTATCAGCCCTCCCCCAAAAGTATTTTCGCCCCCTGAAACAAGGGCGTATGACGGGGTAGGCGGCAGGCGCGGCGATGACGGGTCTTTCTCTTACCTTGAAACTGCCAACGGGGTGAATATGGGCAATGGGAATCATAAGGAGCGCGGGGTTTTTATCCCTTCTTTTATTGAAGCGAAATCAAAAAGGATTATAGGCGATGAAGTATCGGACAGGAATTGTTATTGGACGGTGGAAGAAACAGAGGACAATATAAACTGGTACAACCTTGTTAACGATACAACGGAGAGAAGCTCGCTGGACATAGAGCCCGGCAGGGTTTCTTCAATGCAGGCGGGCAAGTCAACGAGAGGCTGGAACTCAATGCAGGGGGCGTTCTTTTTTGATCCTGCCGTTGGTTACTACGTTAGGAAATTCACCGAATCGCAGCCGAACATGTCGCTTAACAGCCAATGGTTCGACATCGGAGACGATGAGATATGGGTTTTTGAATTTACTTGGGAATGCGTAACGCCGAGGCTGCCTGACGGAATCTATACCGGGCTTACAAGGGAAACCAATAATTACTGCCAAGCATCGGCTTATAGCGTTTCTACAGGGTTATGGGGCGCATGGGGCGCTAATTCAAACAATGTTTATCATAGGACAGCTTTTAACGCCAAAGGGAGAATATTTACCGCTATCACATACATATGCGGAAGGGACGTGCAAATCAGCCAATTGCCAAGGCCTGCAGCTCAATATTTGGAAAATAACCAACAGGCAAACATAAGCGCGATAAAAATGTCGCCCGATTACCCCAAGTCAAGGTTCAGGCTGCGCACTGGGGCTAACGCAATGGCGGCAGGCAGCGCGTTTGAATTCCGCCTTAGAAAACCTATGCTTTATAGAGACAACCCCCCTGTAGCGGTAAGGATAAGGACTTATGAGGATCAAGATAAAACTATTTTAATCAGCGACAGGATCGTCAATATTGTGTGGGACGGCGGATCGGGGGCAGTATCAGAAACAAGGTTTTACAGATCGGAAAACAAGCCCGCAACGCCTAACGGGGAGATCCCAACCAACTGGAGCCTTGACGTTCCCGCAGGGGATTTGCCCGTATGGGTTTCTGCCGTTTCAAAAGACGGCTACGGAAGGCAGATCGGGAATTGGTCTGCGCCTATCAGGCAGACGGGCTTAGACGGGGAAGACGGCAAAGACGGCTTAGGGGTGGACGCTATCCCCCGCGGCGCCATAGCTTACTGGTCGTGCGACGATCTGCCGCTGATCCCGGACGACCCCAGCCCCGCGAACCAAAAATACCGCAACGACCCGCAATGGTCAGGCTGGGGCATGGGCGGAACCGGCACGATGGACAGGGTTAACGGCGTTTTAATTTTATCGGGCGCGAATTACGCGGCTGTTTCCCCAAAAGGCAGCCCTGGCAATATAATTGTTTTAAGGGTAAGGCAGCCCAGCGGAACGTTAGGCGATTTAAGGAGCGACGTTGTTAATAGCGGCGGGAACTGGAAGAGGACGCTGTTTTACGGCGTTTTGTCCAGGGACTGGCAAGTTTTTTACAGCGTGTTGGAATCCGACGATTACGGGATAACTAACATACATTACTCCACTTATGCCGGAGGGGGGAATGTTTTAGAAATCTCCGATCTCTACATCGGCAGCGCCGCTTACCTTACGCCGCTTATTGACAACTCCGGCAACGGGAGGCATATCCCGTTAGCTGCAGGCGGCATTATCCCTGCGCCGGGGAAGTTCGGCTATGGCATACAATTTTTAAACCGCAACCACGCAAAAGTTAGCGGGGTTCTTGACGGGCATACCGGAGATTTCGCCGTCTCCGTTTGGGCTGATAAATTCAAAAATATATTTGGCAAACGAGGCGGCAGTTACAGCATGGGGTTCGGCATGGAGGGCAGGCCGTATTTCTTGTCGAACAACCCTAACGCATCGGTATACGCGGGAACCATACCCGTTGAAGACGGGAAAATGCACCATTTAGTTTTACAGGTAAAAAATAAAGTTTTATATTTTTACTTTGACGGGCAGCTAAACGGGCAGAACAGCGTTGCGGCGCATTACAACAGCCCTTTATGCAATGAGCCTTTTGTTATTGGCAATGTATACCAGTATGATAACAACCAATCGGCTCCTGCCGGAACCATACTCGACGAAATCGCCGTCTTTAACCGCGCCCTTACCGGTGACGAAATAACGGCGCTCTTCAAGACAACGCTGGAAAAGAAGTTTTCGGGCATAGTAAACACCCCAGAAGAAAGATTCCTAATGGCGACGGCTTTTGCGGATGTAAACAACACTGGAATAATAGAAGGAAGGAGAATTCAACCGGGGAATTTTGTTTATTACGCAGGAACCCAAGGCCAATGGGATACCGGTTATGTATACCAATGGACAGGAACCAGTTGGATTAAGAAACCAAAGCCTTCAAGCGGGGATGTGTCTGCCGGGTGGATGTACATGGCGGCGGCTAACTCAATAGGGGAAGGAATGCCCGTAGGGTTATTCTCCGATGTATTCTGCCAGGCATTATCTGCTGAAACAGCTTTTATAATTAACTTATTCGCTAGATGGCTAACTATACTAGCAGGGGGAGGGATAAGGAGCGACGTATTAATAAATGGGGAGAGGACTTTTGAGGTAAACGGGGATACAGGGCTGCTTAAAGCTGTTAATGGAATATTTAAAAGCGGCACATTTGACAGCATAAATATATTAGGAGCGTCTACTTTTCAAGGGCTGCTTAATGGGGCTGGAGGGACATTTTCAGGCAATCTTAACGCGGCAGGGGGGAGTTATAAAGGATCGCTTACTGCTGCTAATGTTACCGTTACAGGGCAGCATACAGCAGATAGCGCAGCGACAACGGGTTCTAATCCTTATATAATTAGTTCTGATAATCGTCTTGTTGATACAACTAATACATATTTTGTTAATAATGACTGGCAATTAATTAAAAAGATAAGAATTGTAGGAAAAGGATCGTATCGTGTACGCCTAAATATAAGAGGGCGTTATTCTGTAGAAGGCAGATATAACAGTGGCACCAAAATAACTATTATAAATTCTACATACAGATCGATTGAAGGCGAAGAATGGTCTGGTATAATTAATGCAACCGAAGATATGATGATTATTGAACTCCATGGAACAACTTATGAACAAGTCGGTCTTACATACGCTTTTAAAAATACTATTTTTGAAGTAAGATGTTCAAATGAACCTGGGCTATATAAATTATTATCCCATCCAATATTTTAATGAGAAAAATATTGTTAATTATTCTTTCAGCGCTAATAATTAATTACGGAATGGCTAATACTCTGATTTTCAAACGCAAACTGCCGTAGGTATCATAGAAATTGGAAATACAAAATAAAAAGACAGTCTCCGTCCCTAACACACAATTAACGCTTTGCTGCGCTTTTAAGGGCTATTTGCCTTTTTCAAGTTTTATTTTTGCAGCTTCTATGCGCTTATCCCAGTCGCCCTTCCACCATTCTGACTTTGCCTGTTCGCATAATTTTATTACTTCATCATATTTGCCTTGTTTATGATAAATTATTGCCAATTGTTTATACCCAGGGTGCGATGGGTTCTCGCTTATGTTTTTCTTGCTATTGCTGCATGAAAGCGGCTTAGTCGCCTTAATCATATTTATACATGATTCCATAGCTTTGTCAAAAGCGCCGTTAACGGCATCTCTGTTTTTATAATAAATATTTATTTTATTAATGTAATAAAAAAATAAAAAATTATAATCTTTTTGCAGTTCATTATTGGTTTCAACAATACTGAATATTTTTTCGCATATATTAAAATCATCTATAGCATCAAGATGATCTAACAAACGAGAAAAATGAAGGGCTGGAGCCTTGTGTTTTAATAATTGATTTTCAAGATTATTTTCGCTTGAAGTTATGCCTATAGTATTATTTTGCATTTTATTATGAGCTGCATAAAGTTTTTCTTTTTCATTGATTGAAAAATCATTTTTTATTTTTTCTATTAAATATTCTGCCGTTGCTAAAGAATCAGATGGGGTTGAATGTTTTTCCGGCAGCCACATTCTCATAAGATTATTTACTAAATTAAACGCAAACCATGAATTATCTACTTTAAAGGCGTGTGCATAAAAGCCAATAGAAATAACAAGCCAATCATCATAAGGCACAAGGAAATTAATATCATCATAAGAAAAACGGTCTTTTAGCCCTTTATTATTGCCGTCATAAAGGTATATATTTCTATTTGTAATGTACAAATCGCCTGCCTTGATTATTCGATTAAAGCCGTCAAATATATGGAAAAAATGTAGCCTTTCCATGTATATGCCTTTATTTAGGGGTGATGGCTGAAAACCCAAGGGTCGAACCGCTGAATCCTTGCATTCAGCTAATGATGAAGATTTAAAAAGATATACTACGGTTTCATCTTTCATTAATTCAAATGGCATTCCGCCTTCTAATCTGATTCTATTGGAAGGAATATTCCCGTTTAATAATTCCCTAATAATAGATTCTTGAACTATTTTCAAACGTTTTTCATTATCTATTATTTCAGGAAACAATTTATTAATGGAAAGTATAATTTGCTCATTTTTTTCGCTTAATAACTCATCTGATAATAAATGTTTTATAACCTCTTTAAACTCATCCAATAAAATAGTCTTGCTTTCATGTTCGCTTATATAATATTTTTTTCCTGTTCCAGCAGCTAATTCAAGAGTCCCATCTGGAATAATGTTACTATCGTATTTAAGAGGGATTTTTCTTATTTCAGATATGCCTTTATTATACAATTCAACGCATTCCGAGTGAGTTTTTTTTAAAAGCCCGACATTTTTGCCGCAGTATTTGCAGTTGCTCATTTTCTACATCTTAATGCCTATAGTATAAGCCCATAAAATTATTTTTTCAAGAAAAACATGTTTTTTAAGAGATAAATTAACCTACGTCTTCTAAATAAATAAGATTAATTTCTTTGTTTGTTTTCCATATGATGCTATAAAAATTAATATTTTCTTCACAGTAAAACTCTCCAGTCTTTCTTATATTTTACCATGAAGAACCGCTTTGATTTATATTTACTTTTAGATTTTCCGCAAGTTTTATCCAGCTTTCTTTTACATTATTTGCCAAATCAATTGTTTCAACAGGTCTTTCTTTTCTGTCATTTATGCCATAATTCGGAGGTGTCCCATTAACTGTATCACCAATATAATAATATGTTGGATCAGAAAATGATATACGGTATCTTCCTTCTCTGATTTCTATCGTAATTGTAGAGTACACCCTACAAATAAACATTCCATCAAGAATTCCATTATCAATATATTTTCCTTTTATTACACCAGATTCTTTGTCAGAAAATTGAATAACAGATTCGGCATTTCTAAAAACATCTACAAGCCACATATTTGTTCTTGTAAACAATGTTTCTTGAGAAATACCATTAGCTTCTACTATTTCTGCGAAAATAACTGGTTCTGTAATTTTTTCTTTTGAACCACTTGTTACACAAGACAAAGTCACCAGAAAACAAACGATAAAACTTAATCCTAGCCTTTTCATAAAACCTCCGAATAGTACGTTTTTTTATCCTAAGTCCGATAGGCTGCTCTTAGGGATAATTTTGGCATACGATATTATCCACTTTTACGCCCTCGGATATATTGCCGAACTTGTCAACGCAT
>Ga0123356_10002110_pt1 | contig 21441 bp, 17 predicted proteins | sample TergutEmb28metaG_2_FD_92546 | JGI IMG/M metagenome (GOLD analysis project Ga0123356, IMG submission 92546) | Embiratermes neotenicus P3 segment gut microbial communities from Petit-Saut dam, French Guiana - Emb289 P3 | ecosystem: Host-associated > Arthropoda: Insects > Digestive system > Gut ... | reverse complement strand
TTTATCCGAATATTAAATGATAAAAAGCCAAAATTTTTCCTTGCTGAAAATGTTTCAGGAATGCTTGCAAACAGACATAACGAAGCGGTACAAAATATAACAAAAATGTTTGAAGATGCCGGATATATAATTTATATCGAGCTGTTAAATGCTGCTGATTATGGAGTCCCACAAGATAGAAAGCGTGTGTTTTACATTGGTATAAGAAGAGATTTAGATAGAATTTTCAGATTTCCGTCAAGGCGGAGCAGTAAGGTAACACTGCAACAAGCAATATCAGACTTAAAGGAAAGTGCTTTGCCTGCATTGCCAAAAAATAAAACTAACGGCAATAGTTGTATTGTACCAAACCATGAATACATGACCGGTGGTTTTTCAACAATATATATGTCGAGAAACAGAGTTCGCAGTTGGGATGAACAGTCTTTTACAATCCAAGCAGGGGGAAGACATGCACCAATCCATCCACAAGCACCTAAAATGAAGTTCATCGAACAAAACAAGAGAGAATTCATTAAAGGTTCTGAAGATTTATACAGACGTTTATCTGTCCGGGAATGTGCAAGAATTCAAACATTTCCCGATGGTTTCAATTTCAAGTATAACGATGTAGCGGACGGCTATAAGATGATTGGGAATGCCGTGCCGGTCAGGCTAGCCAGTTACATGGCAAAAGCAATCATGTTGTGTATTAATAGTGAAACGGGTATTGCTGTAGCTGAAAATTCACCGGAGTATAATGATGCATTCCAATTAAGTGATAATGTTTGGATTTGAAAATAATGTTATTTCAATAAGTCCTAGAAGAACATCCGCACCAACATATGATTACCCGAGCCTCGTCGTAATATGCGATAGGTTCGGGTCGTAATATATCCATTATTATGCTATAATTATTTATAGAGTGCGAGGGGTATATGAAACGAATTTTTTTGTTCATAAAAAATATATATTCATGCGACAACATGATCAAGGACACGATGAAAGTCGGCGAAATACCGCCTACGCGTGATATATATAAACGTACATTGACGATGGCAGTGCCCGCTACCACCGAAGCTGTGCTTGTGGGTATAATGGGCATGATAGATACAATAATGGTTGGTACTATCAGTACAGCCGCAATAGCCGCAGTTGGAATAACAAACCAACCGCGCTTTATTGTATTGTCTTTAATGTTTGCGCTCAACACAGGAGTTACCGCTATCGTTGCAAGAAGAAAAGGTGAGGGGGATATGCTCTCGGCACGCTCCTCGCTTAAGCAGGCAGGGCTGATTACATTATTTCTCTCTCTTGTGGTAAGTGCGCTTGCATTTATCTACGCTGCACCGTTGCTTTCATTTGCCGGAGCAGGCAGTGATATAATAGATGACGCTACAGAATTTTTCAAAATTACAATGATCAGCATCCCGTTTACGTCACTTGCCATGACAATAATTGCAGCACAGCGCGGAGCGGGAAATACACGCATATCTATGCGGGTAAACACAGTCTCTCACGCTGTAAAAATACTATTTAACCTTTTGCTGATAAACGGCTATCTCGGCTTCCCGAGGCTGGGTATCAAAGGTGCAGCCATAGCTACAATCATCGGATTTGTTGTTGCACTGATAATGTCAGTTTCTTCGGTTGCAGGAAAAAATACTGAGCTTAACATCTTCACGCTGAGCGGCTGGAAATTTGATAAACGCACGCTGAGCGGCTTTGCAAATGTCGGAAGCGGAGCATTGGTTGAGCAGCTGTTTATGCGGTTTGGATTTTTTATGTTTGTCAGAGTCGTTGCAGGGCTTGGGACAATGGCAATAACGATCCACCACATTTGCATGAATATAGTTATGCTTTCGTTTTGTTTTGCAGACGGACTCGGTATAGCATCAAGTGCGTTAGTAGGGCAAAACTTAGGGGCAAAACGTCCCGATATGGCAATGATTTACGGAAAGGTTTGCCAGAGAATTGGGCTGACACTTTCAACGATAATGTCATTTGTATTCATTTTAGGGCGAAAGGGATTAATACGAATGTTCACGTCCGAGGAAGAAATAATCACAGTCGGGTCATATCTGATATTAATTCTTGCAGTGATAACATTCGCTCAAATTTCGCAGTTTGTTATTTCGGGAGCACTCAAAGGTGCGGGGGATGCAAAATATGTTGCATTCGTTGCTTTAGTCACAGTCGGAATACTTCGTCCGGGACTTGCATGGGTGTTTGCTTACCCTATGGGGCTTGGGCTGATAGGAATTTGGTTTGCATTTTTGGCGGATCAGATTATCAGGCTTGTACTCAATTATGCGCGTTTTGGCACGGCAAAATGGACTAAAATAAAGCTTTAGCGAGTGCTGCTTTAGTCTTCCTCGTTTTTTTCTTTCACAAGTGCCAAAATTTCTTCAATTCGCTGTTTCCGCTCGGCTTCCTCTGTTTGCCTTCGTATATGTGATTTATCGTCCTTAACTAATGATAAAAGCACCTTGATTGCATGATGCCGTGCTTCGTCGGTTTCGAGGTCACGGCTTATTCTTGCATTGCCTTTTCGTACCAGCATTGAAAGCAAGTCAATCGCTTGCTCCTTGTCGGAGTTTTCCCGTTCCTGCACTAATTTTCGGACCAACTCAACCTGCTGCTGTTGATATGCTTTTTCATCGGCTCTTTTTTTTGCATGTGCCATTCTTTGTGCCCGAATGGCTTCATCAGCCTTTAGCTTCGCTTCGGCTTTTTTGCGAAGCTGCTCTGCCTGCTCGGCACGAGTTGCCGTGGTTTGCTTTATGACCTGCTGCTGACTTTGTTTAAGTGCCCTGTCATAGTTATCTCTTTTGTTTTTATCGGATAGTACCTCGTACGCTTCATTGAGTTTTGTCATTTTCTCATGCGCGTCCGTACTGCTGTTTACATCAGGATGATACTTCTTCGCCAACGCTCTGTGCTTGTCGTTAATCGCTTTTGGTGAAGCAGTCGGGGGTACATTCAAAACATCATAAAAATTTCTCAGTGATTTATTTTTCATACTCTGTAATATACCATACTATAAATTAAAGCTCGACGTTTTCCTGCAACCCGTGTAACCCCTCAATCGCCTTTAGGGCGCCGTCAAAGTCATAATTGTCAATAAGTTCGGCAAGTTCATCCATACCCTCAATGCCGCGCAGTGTATCCACATAATCACCCGCGGAAAAATCACCGCTCTTGAGCAGGGGAGTAAGCTTTTCAAACAGCTCGCTTACTTCACCTGCATTTGCCTGTGCAGCCGGAGCTTTTTCTTCCGCAATCTTCTCAGCCAAGGGGACAAACTCATTAAGCGCGGAAATCAGCTCCACTCTCAAGGTTTCCATTTGCTGTACTGTATGCCTGTCCTTATTATCGCTGAGCGATAACTCAAGAGCGAGTGCGGCATTTTGCAGAGATTTTTTACCGAGAAAACCCGCAGAACTCTTTAAGGTATGCGCTACTCTGTGTGCGGTTTTTATATCACCGCTATCAAGCAGCGTAGTAATATTCTCATAAGCATTTTTGTTTTCTTTTACAAATGTAACAATGGATTTGCGGCGAAGCTCCTCTTCTTTGTCAATGAAATCCTGCTTACGCTTATTGCCGTCTTCTTTTAATATAACATCGGCAGGCAGATACCGTCTGAGAATATCACACAGCTCGTCGGCATCAATCGGTTTTGACAGGAAATCATCAAAACCTTGCTCAATGAGCATTTCACGGGCATTATTGGCGGCATTTGCAGTAAGCGCAATGATAGTCATATTGCCGAATTTAACGTCCAACGCTCTTATTTTATGAAGCGTTTCAATGCCGTCCATTTCAGGCATCATATAATCCAAAAATACAATGTCATAATCACGTTGCTGAACTGCTTCGATTGCTACCATACCGGAGTCCACCATATCCGGTGAAATATCCATTAAATGCAGCAAGCCGCTCGCAACCTTTAGATTAAACTCATTATCATCAACAACAAGAATTCGTGCTTCCGGAGCGCGAAGTGCATAAGCATCTCTGTTATCGTCCTGTTTTAATGCGTCGATATCGGCACCGATGATAAGCGGAACAGTGACTGTAAACGCCGTTCCGTGCCCGTATTCACTTTCAACAGAAATATCGCCGTCCATCATTTCAATGAGCGATTTGCATATTGTAAGCCCAAGCCCTGCACCCACGATGCTTCTGTTTTTCATCTTGTCAAGCTGTTCAAAAGCGTTAAACATCTTGGGTAAATCCTCTTTATGAATACCCATGCCCGTATCTTCGATTTTCATAGTGAGCCGGTTTTCGCTTGCGCTGACAATGAGCCTTACATATCCTTTTTTGGTGAATTTGACGGCATTTCCGCAAATATTTGTAATTACCTGACGCAGCCTGATATCATCGCCATGCAGATATTCGGGAATATCGCCGATTATTTCGTATCTGAACTCAATGCCTCTTTTTTCGGCAATATGGGTAAACATTGAAGCAATGTTGTCAATAAATTGATTGAAATTATAATCAACGGGATTAAGGTCGAGCTTTCCTGCTTCGATTTTTGACATATCAAGAATATCGTTGATTATTCCAAGCAGCGAGTGTGCGGATATGTTGATATCCTTGACAAAACTCATCTGCCGCTCGTCAAGCTTTTCATGCTCCAAAATTTCGGACATGCCTATGATTGCATTCATAGGTGTTCTGATTTCATGCGACATATTTGCCAAAAACTCGGTTTTTGCATTGTTTGCATGTTCCGCTTCTTCAACAGCAATCACAAGCTCACGTTGATTGTTTGAAAGCTCCTCGGTGCGGATTTCGACAAGCTTTTTAATCCGCAGCCCCTCACGGCGCTTTCGTATAACCAAAATAATAACAAATGTAAAACCGACTGAAAGTATCCCGATGCCAATCATAAAGGGCAAGCGCTCTTGCGCCACACGAAGCCTGTAGTCGTAGGTTCTTCGCAGCCACTGACCGGATATACCCTCCACATCTATTAAGCTCATTGCTTTTGTAACAATTGAGCAAAGCAGTTCTTCGTCCTTATTAAACCCGAAAGTCACGTCAAAGTATGCATCAAACAGGAAGTTTGACTTATATCCCACAAGCTCCCTGTAGTTGGTCATAATAAGCAGATGATATTCTCTTGTCATAACCATATCGACCTCGCCGCGTTCGAGAGCGTCGAGAGCGGCAGCTGTGTTGGGATAAACGGTCGTATGCTTGTGATTTGGAAACCACTTTAAGAACATGTCTTTGTGAGCGGTGCGGTCGATAAGTCCGACACTTGTGTATAAAATTTCATTAATATGTATGTTGTGAAAATCCGTGTTTGAAAGCAAAGCGAGAACATCACGCAGGAAATGCTCGCCCGCCCACAAATATTGACCGTACCTGTCCTCGGTTTGCATAAGCTCCGTAATCATTTTTGCTTCGCCGTTTTCGAGCTTGGTCAAAAGCTCGGGCCAGTACGCATCTTCATCATTTATACGCTCAAACGTAAGCCCCGTGAGTTTTTCAATTTCATATATAAGGTCAATTGCGATGCCCTCCCACTTGCCGCTGCGGGAGTCAAAAAACGAAACAGGATAGTTGGTTGTTTCGGCAGCAAACGGAATAACAGGATTGTCTCTGATAAACCTCAGCTCCGCATCGGTTAAAAGGAAAGATAGCTTATGTATGAGATAATCTTGGCGTCCTTGTGTATACAGCTGCTTCATGTGGTTTATAGCCCCATGCTCGAGTGCAAGCTGTACAATATCAATAATCGGTCGCAGCTCGGGGTTTTGCGTTGATAGTGACACGGGACTGAATATTATGGGATAGTATACATTTGCGGTAACTACTCCATAATAGTCAAACGCGGCTTCCGCAGGGGACTCATCAAAAAACACATCTACCGTGCCCATGGTGAGCATTTTGTGAGCTTGAGAATAATCGCCGACATAAAAGAGTTCAAAATCTCTTTTTTCATGTTCTCTAATAATATCTGCGGTTGTGGTTCCCTCAAGAAATGCAAATCGCAGCGGTCTTGTTTCTGCTATTTCATCAAGAGGCACTGCATTTGGTTTGCGTATGTATATAATCAGGCGTTGTGCAATATCGTCCGTCATTATGAAGGTTTCCCGACGTTCTTCATTTGCCGTAAGCTCGCCGGTAAAATCAATAGTGCCGGTTCTTAAACCCTCAATCAAGTCGTCCCATTCTCTTACTTTGGGAATAAAAGGAATGTCAAATAGTTGCGAAAGCCACTCGCAAAGAAGAGCAGAAAATCCTCTTATTTCACCACTCATGTTAAACAATTCGGTACTGTAATTGCCCGCGAAAATGAACTGCTCCCTGCTCTCACGAAGTGCTTCTACTGCGGCAATGTCGGCATCTGTAACGCCGGGGATATCCAAGAAAGATGAAAAAACAACTCCTTGCAATGTGTCTTGAGATTGCCGTGCACAACCCGATAAAACCGTAAGCATTAAAACTACGGCAAGCACAAAAGCGCATATACGTTTTAAGAAATTAACAACACCCATATTTATTCCTGAAACAAAACCACTCTGTTTCGCCCGCCCTCTTTTGCATCATAAAGAGCCTTGTCGGCGTTCTTAATAAAATCGTCTGTAGAGGTTTCGGCAGTCGGGACAACCGAGTTTAGACCGATGCTCACAGTTACTTTTGTAATATAACCATCTTCGTTTGGAATATCAATGCTTTCAATTGCCTTGCGTACATTTTCGGCAACTTCCTCAGCGCCTTGAATATCCGTATTTGACAGTAAAATTACAAACTCCTCGCCGCCCCAGCGTGCGATAAAGTCATTTGTCCTCTTGAGTGTGTGGGAGGCCGTTTCGGCAAATGTCTTCAAAGCTACATCGCCCTGTTGATGCCCGTATGTATCATTATAGTTCTTAAACTTATCAATGTCCATAAGCATAAAGCTGATTGGCGTTTGTTCTCTGATTGAACGACCCCACTCGGCATTCATGCGGGTTTCAAAGCCGCGGCGGTTTGCTATTTTAGTCAGCGGGTCAATAAGACCGATACGCTCAATTGTACGCATTTGGTCAATGATTTTGATATGCGTATTTACACGGGCTTTAACGATAGCTTTGTTAAACGGTTTTGTAATGTAGTCAACCGCACCTAAGAAAAAGCCCTTTTCCTCATCGGCGGGGTCGGAAAGACCCGTTATAAAAATGACAGGTATATTGACCGTATCGTTTGACTCCTTTAGCTTTGTTATCACTTCAAAACCCGTCATATCAGGCATGACGACATCAAGAAGTATTAAGTCGGGAGCATTCAACTTAGCAAGCTCAAGCGCCCTCGTTCCGTTTTTTGAAATGAGTATATTATAGTGAGGGGATAATATACTTCCCAAAATATCCAAGTTAAACTTTTCGTCATCCGTGATTAAAATTGTGAATTCCTTTTTGTGTTCCGACATAACTGTTGTTCCTTTCACATTACGTATTATTGGCGGCTGTCCGACAGGTGTTTTTCAAGTAAAACAAGAGCATTCTCAAAGTCATATTCTTCGATAACATCAGCAAGAAGTTCCATACCCGGAATGTCTCTAAATCTTTCGGCATAACTGATAGCTTCAAAATCGTCTCTTTTAAGCAGCGGCTCAACCTCTTTAAGCAGAGCGACAAGCTCTTCGCTACTGATTTCAACTGCTTTTGTTTTTTCACCCTCAGTTTCTTTTAGTATATTTTTAAGGTCAAATAGTGCAGCAGACAGTTCGGTTTGGAAAATCCGCAGCTGATGAGGTGTATGCCTTGCGACACCGCCGCTGAGAGCTTCTTCAAGAATTGCTGCCGCTTCCTGCAGCTTCTTTCTCCCCAAGTAACCCGCTGCGCTTTTTACCGTATGTGCAATACGATGTGCCTTTTGAATGTCCTGAGAAGACAAAGCTCCGGTCATGTTGAGAAACGCATTATGGTTTTCTTTTACAAAAGTTGCAATGGATTTGCGGCGGAGCTCCTCTTCTTTGCTTGAGGCAGAATGTGTAGCTTCGGTGTTTTTAATCAGCTTAACCTTTTCGGGCGGCAGGTAGCGTTTGATAATCTCACGCAGCTCATACATATCAATGGGTTTTGAGATAAAATCGTCAAAGTCATTGTCTATAAACATCTGCCTTGCACTTTTTATTGCATTTGCGGTCAGTGCTACTATTTTCAAACTTGCAAACTTGCCGCCGAGTGCCCTTATTTTCTGCACCGTTTCAATGCCGTCCATTTCGGGCATCATATGGTCCATAAACACAATGTCATAGTCCTTTTTCTGAACCATATCAATTGCCTCAAATCCCGAGTTTGCAGTATCTGCCGTGATTTCCATAAGATGCAAAAGCCCGCTTGTCACCTTGAGGTTAAACTCATTATCATCGGTTATAAGAACCTTTGCATCGGGCGCGCTGATAATAAGCTCTTCCTTATCCGACTCTTGAATGCGGATTGCTTCTTCATTGCTGAGCACAATGGGAAGTGTTATTGTAAATGTAGTGCCGTGCCCGTAATCGCTTTCCGCGATGATGTCGCCGCCCATCATTTCAACAAGTGACTTACATATCGAAAGCCCAAGCCCCGTGCCTACAATACTTCTGTTTTTTACCTTATCGAGCTGCTCAAAGGCGTTAAAGAGCTTTGGCAAGTCTTCTTCACGTATTCCGACGCCTGTGTCTTCGACTTTCATCGTCAGCCTGTTATCCTTGCGAATAATAGTAAGCATGATGTAGCCCTTTTGGGTAAATTTCACTGCATTTCCGCAAATATTGGTAAGAACCTGCCTGAGTCTGATATCGTCGCCGTAAAGGTATTCAGGCATTTCACCGACGGTCTTATACTTAAACTCAAGTCCCTTGTTGTTTGAAACATGCGTAAACATAGAAACGATGTTGTCGGAAAATTGGTTAAAGTTGTAATCAACGGGATTAAGCTCAAGCTTGCCCGCTTCAATTTTGGACATATCAAGTATGCCGTTGATAATTCCGAGCAGGGAATGTGCCGAAATCCTGATATCCTTGACATAGCTTGCCTGCTGCTCGTTTAAGTCCTCATGCTCCAAAATCTCGGACATTCCGATTATGGCATTCATGGGTGTTCTGATTTCATGCGACATGCTCGCCAAAAAGTCAGATTTAGCACGGCTTGCTTTTTGTGCGATTTTTACCGTGTACAAAAGCTGACTGTGAGCCGCCAAATAGTTGGTATGCTCGGTACGTGCATCTTCCATGGATTTGACGATACAATTTATTGGAATGTTTACGTTGAGTGCAATTTTCCTTGCCATGTCGTGGCAGGTTTGAGAGCCGCAGGCACTGCAGTCAACATTTTGCTGCTCATAACTGCGTTTTCCGAGCCAAATAAATGCTTCCTCAATATCTTTTTCGGCTATTTGAGGGAAGCTTGTGGTAACAGGTTTGTACTCACGTTTGAAATCCGAAAGGTCAAACAAATCATCATAAGCTTTATAAATCGTTTCGTAATGTTCTTTTTTTAGTTCATGTGATGCATGATTTCTGACATTATTCATTGCGTTGTCTATCTCAAATACAGTTTTGTCATGCGTGGAGGCAGGGCCGATATTGCAGCCCTCATCACAGTTGAGTACATCGTATATATTAGGCAAAATTTCATCGGGTGCCGCCGCGTAACTGCTCAGTTTATCGTACACGCTAAATCCCTCTGCATTTGTAATAAAGAGGGTTTCTTCCGTGAAAAACTCCAAGTTTTCTTTTAGCCCGCCGGGCAGCGGAAAAAGCGTACCCAATCCCGTTTGCGGAAAATCAAAATCTGTCTCTTCATCGGGCAGTTTAATGTTGTTGGCTTTCATATACTCAAGCAGTTTTGTGAAAGTGATGTTGTACTGAGCAATACCCGTGTCCTTAAATTCAATCGACTTTGCAATACAAGGCGAAATTGCCGCAATACGGTCTGTGCCGCCAAGATACTTCTTAACATATATGGAAACGCAAGCCATCGGACTGTGTATCGGAGAGAGCCACTTTAACAGGTCGTGGCAATACATTTCACAATAAGAAACAATAACCGGACAAGGCTGCGTTATAATGCGCTTTTGCCCCGTTTCTTCAATATGCCGCACATGTCCCCAAATGCAGATATCCGCCCCCAAAGACACATCATAAATCATCTTTACACCAAGCTTTTTGAGGTATGTAAAGAGCTTTTTGTATTCGGGAATGTTTGTTCGTATGGATGGTGCGGCGATAACCGATATTTTAACGCCCTTTTTCAAGTCAGCAAAAAACAGCTCGGTATCATCGTTGAAAAACCGGGCTTCATGTTTGCAGGCTGAAATACATCTGCCGCAGGTAATGCATTTTTCGTGGTCAATTCTGACCTTAATATTGCCGTCCTCATCTTGAAAAGTTACATTTGCAAGCTCCATGGGACATTCGCGGACACATCTGTTACAGCCGACACATAAATCATTTTTTGAATCTATAATCATATTATTCATAAGCTAATACCTTCAAAATAACCGACCAATTACACACTCAACTACTATACATTAAATGCAAGGATTTGTCACTTATAATCTGGTAGTGTATAATAGTTGCATGGACAAATTAAGATTTAATAATGCATGTGATATTGTGATGAGAGCTGAGCGTGAGTCCAAACAAATCGGAACTCTCGGTGAAAAAACGCTTCATGCGGTTGTAAAGTACTACCTCGAGCCCGATGAAACAAAGCACGAAATCAGGGTCGGCTCTTTTCATGCGGACATTGTAAATGAGCGGGGCATTACGGAAATTCAAACAAGGTCATTTTATGCACTGCGAAAAAAGCTCGCTTATTTTCTCGAAGAGTCCCCTGTAACAGTGGTATATCCGCTTGCGGGTAAAAAGTGGCTTTTGTGGATAAACACAAAAACGGGTGAGATAACAAAGAAACGGAAATCGCCGCGAAAGGGCAGAATTCATGATGCGATTTTTGAGCTTTACAGGATAAAATCCGTGCTAAATCACCCAAACCTAAAGCTTCATTTAATGTTTATAGATGTTGAGGAATATCGCTACTTGGACGGTTGGAGTGAAAACAAAAAAAGAGGCTCGTCACGATGTGACAGGCATCCTGTAAACATAGCAGAGGAATTTTGGTTTGAGAAGCCTGCGGATTATCTGCAATTTATACCCGACAAGCTAAAAGACGGTTTTACAACAAAGGATTACAAGAAAGCGGCAGGCATAAATCTCACTACCGCTCAGCTTGTCTTGAATGTGCTCCATCATATAGGCACAGTCCGCCGCACAGGCAAACAGGGCAACATGCACGTATATGAGCGTGCGTTACTCGCTTTGTTCTGATACATATATAGCAGCGCGGCTTTGAATTATGCGGGCTGCGCTTTCGGCTGTGCGAAGACCGTTAAAATAATCGCTTGCCGTTTCTGCAACAATATTCAAAAGCACTGTATCGTAATATACCGAGCCGGTAGCAGAGTCGATGAGAGCAAGAATTTGTTCGTCGTCGCCATATGTTTCTTCAAGAGCCGATTTGTTAAACGGAAAAGTAAGCCAACGATTTTCCTGTTGCCATTCTTTCAAAAGAAATGTACGCAAAAATTCCCATGCACCGTCAACATCTTTACAATTTGTTGTTATAGCAAGCCCGAAGTCAACCTTCATAGTATTTCCTTGCCTGTTTGCTGAGGGATATCCTTTAGCAACAAAATCTCCGCCCCACCACTCACGGTGCATCCCCACCACATAGGGGTCCCCGCCAAAAATGCTCATCTGCATAATTTGTCTGCCGGTAGCAACCAATTCTATGAAGTCTATATATTCCTCGCTATAATCAAAAGAAAACATAGCGGCAAACTTAAGAAGTTGTATGAAGTCTTCCGAGTCAAAATTAACGCTCCCTGTTTCCCAATTGACATAATCACCCACATTGTTTTCAAAAATCAAATTCAGTATGTTTTGCGGAGGCTCCAGTCCTATGGGAAAGTCGGCATTGGGATTAGCATCAATTACTGCCTTAAACTCATCCATGGTCCACCCCGGTTCATTACCGAGAATTTCCGGACTGCCAATTATAGTGTCTATGAAAAAATATGGAGATATTTGATATAACCCGCCGTTTATTTCAGTCTCGCGCAGTGCGGCACTTACCAAATTCTCTCTGCTTATTTGAGAGTCATTATCGAGAAGCTTATATAAATCCAACAGCAACCCTTTATTAACATATTGATGAATTGGTAAGTTTTGCGTGTTTATGATGTCGGGAGCATTGCCGGAGATAATATCGGTGGATAGCCTTATAAGCCCTATAGTCCAATCATCATAGTTAGAAAATTCGCCGTAATCAATCACGTGGATAAAGTAATTTGGATTTGTTTTGTTAAAAGAGTGGATCGAATTTTCAAAGTGTACATTGAGACCAAATGTAGCAAGAGTGAGTATAGTCGGCTCTTGCACATCGGCAAGCGGTACTTTTGTGAGCAGCAGCAGTGTATAAGTGCGCGATGATAATTGTGAGAGAATAGTGACAATGCTTCCGTCAGGCAGCATTGTCAAAGTGCTAAATTCATTATTGGAAATACTGTGGTCAAACCAGTCTAAAAGATGTATGGTTTCATCGGTTTGTGCGTCTATACCAAAAAGAGAAATTCCGTCACTGCAAAGAAACATAAATCCGGCTTCTCCCGAATAGACCTCATCAGCCTCGTGAGGCAAATCAAGCATATCTCCAAGAGATTGTGCAGAGAAATCTATTTTTTGGAGTGCATAAGTATGTGTCACAGACGAGCGTCCGCTATATGCAATTGTTCCGTCAAGCAAACGAACTAAAGAATGATATGGACCTGAACCTAAATCTGAAACATCAATATTAAAGAGAAGGGTGCCGTCGCTTTTGAAAACTAAAATATTCGCATCACCCAAACCCCTTGTAAGTGCAAATATGTTTCCGTCATTGTCTGCTAATAATGAAAAAATGGAACTATACTCGTTTTCTAATAAGTCAGAAATATCAACAGTAAGCAGCGTGTTTCCTGTATTATCAAGTTTTATCAGGCTCTTATATGACCCGGCATCTTCAAGGTAATCGTACTTTTCATGTTCTTCGCCACTGAAATCGGCAGGTAAATTAAAACGGTATAACCATGAACGTTCGCTTATCCATATATTCTCATCGTCATCTATCGTTATAGCAGTGATATCAATATTGCTGTAATCTGCAGAGTGAATTTCCGGAGAATAATTTTGAAGCTCGGATATGTCTGTTCCGTCAAAATTCATAGTTTGAATTTTTGTGGTACTATGAGGGATATCTTCGTTTGTGGATTGTTCCAATACAAAATAAACCTTGGTGGCGGAAAAGGTGTATGCGCTAATAAAACCCGGTCCACCCGGTATTTCTATAAATCGCGAAACATATACAAGGTCTTCCGGGTCGTCTATAAAATCATCCGGCGCCTTAGCATCTTCATCCGGATTGTTTTTGCATCCCGCTAAAAAAGAAAACAGCATTAAGAAAGCTAATATAATGCTTATAGTGCGAACAAACTTAATAAAATGCATGATAAATTCCTCCGAGAAAATATAACAAAATTATGCGTCCCTAAAAAACTCAATCCCTGCGTGGAGTGGCAGGTCTTCTTTATATATATGCGAAATATCCGACAGGCACATGCACTGCGGTGCGGTGTAGCCGTCGGGATTATTTCTAAATACGAGTATTGTAACGGTCGAATGTGCTATATCAAAGCTTGACCAAAGTATATGCGGCGGAATGGATAGCAGGTGCGAGAGCCATGTTGTCCCGAACCCATGATGGCAAAATGCCGCAATGCGCTTATCGCTCGGCGAAACCACCTTATATATATTACCCTCACGCTCATAACCGAGCCGTGCCAAAAATTCGTCCGAGCAGGCGGCGACCCTGTTGTAACCGTCAAGAGGTGCTTTGCATGTCTTAAACACGGGATTTTTGTGCCAGTTTTTGAATGTATAATCATGTTCGATAAGCTTGGTGTTTTGACAGCCGAACGACCAGTCGCGATTGCCGTATCCTCGGTCGACCGAAAGCTCGTTGAATACCAAATCCTCGCTCATCCAGTCCTCTATTGTTTTCGGCAGCTTCAAGAGGTCGCAGGTTGGCTGTGCAGTTTGAACTGCCCGCCCGAGAGGGGAGCAGTATATCTCGTCAACCCCGTGCTTTTTCATTCGTTCGGCAAGTGCGTCCGCCTGCTTTACGCCGTTTTCCGTTAAGCTGTCTGTTGCATAATCAGGCTCCCCGTGCCGTATGACATATAAAAACATAAACTACTTCTCCATTTCTGTTGTTTGATTTGTTTTTGAATTGTTGCGGGTAATCTTATGCAAAATACGTTTGAAAAGGGGTACCTTGCCGCCTTTGCCGAAGCGGTACTCAAAGAACATTTCAGTATTGCAAAGCTTGCAATACCTGACTGTATCTTCGTCACTTTTCAGGCAGTTAGGACACTTTTTCATGGTTGTTTACACCTATGGTATAATTGTAACATACACATCAATAATTGTAATGTATATAATCTGATTATAACATAACGCATAGATTGTGCGGAGGAATTTTTGTGGACAGACTTAGCATACTACGATACGAGATAGACAGGCTGATTGTTAAAAATCAGCCTGATATGTACAGATACTTTACAGTTCATTTATATGAAGTCTCCGCTTTTGCTGTCCTGCTTGCACATCGGCGGGGTCTTGATGCCGAGCTTGCTGCAACCTGCGGAATACTGCATGATATTTATCAGATAACAGACGGAGCAATTAAAAAGCACGCAATAAAAGGAGCAGAGGTAGCAAGGGTAATTTTGGAAGAAACTTCGCTCTACAGCGAAGAAGAAATCGAGATAATAACCATCGCAATATCAACGCATAACAAAAAGAGAATTGTCCATGACAGTGCTTATGCTGAGCTGCTAAAAGATGCCGATGTACTCTCACACTCTCTGCATGACCCCGGCTCGCCGATACTTGATAAGGAGCAGGAGCGTTATAGCAGCCTGATGACTGAACTCGGTTGCGAAAACAAGTAAACCAAGCAGAAAAAAGAGCAAATGTCCCAAAATGAGACAATTCCTCAAGGCTTGCTATTACAGGGATTTATAGTGCTTAATCTTGAAATTCGGTTAAATGCTTCCAGTACCGTTTTGGCATATTATTCATTCTCAGCTTCGGGTTTATCCTGCTTTCAATCGCGATTGTGTTATAAAACCGCTTCCAGAGCTCTCTGTATTTTACTTCCGTTTCACATGCTTCGGGAAGCTCCAAATCTTCAAGCGGGACGATAGTTGGCTTGAAATTCTGATATATAATGGCATGTTTATGGCTCTCGTCATAAATTAAAAACTGCTCGCTCGGATATCTGTCGCAAAAATGCTGCACAATGAGCGGCAGAACAAAGCTTTTTGGTTCGATGATTGCGACCAAGGCTCCGTTATAATCAGAAAAACGTATAAATTCCTTGTAGTACATACCCTCTCTTGACACAAAACGGGTCAGACTTATCATTTTGCTCACAGCGTCATTTGAGAGCATGTTTGTGACCCTCGCACCAAGCTTAAACCCTAAACGCAGAAAATTGAGGGCAACAATCTCTTTACCCTTTTCGCTCGAAAAATAACATAAACGCACGAGCCTCATAGCCTCATGCGATATGGACACACAAATTGACTGCTCAACTCTCTCTGCAAAAGCATGATTTGTAGAGATTTCTTTGACAGGGAAGATAGTTTCCTGTGTTTCATCGGGGCTGAAAATGAGCAGTGGCAGCTCCTTTTGATAGTAGCTTTCATATACACAGCAAAGCAGCCCGTCAAAAGAGCCGTCATAAACATAAGCTATATCTGACCTGTAAGGCACTTATAAAGCTCTCCCTTCTCTATACTCAAAGTATTATCGAACAGCGAAAACTGCTCCATGGGCGAGCCCGCAAGCTCCCAGCTTTGCTTTGAAAGCAACCCCCGCAGCACCGCTTCGGGGTCATTTCTAATTCCAAGCATGGATTTGCCGCGGCATGTGATAAAGTACTGTGCTCTTTTGAGCACAATGTTCATTTTTTTCAAATCGGGGAAATCCAAACTACCTGTACGCCGTGCTCTGATGATTTTGTTGACACCTGTCACACCAAGCCCCGGGACACGAAGCAAAACCTCGTAAGAAGCGGTGTTTATTTCAACAGGGAAAAAATCATAATGATTAAGCGCCCAGTTGCATTTTGGGTCAATGAGAAGATTAAAATTTTGATTTTGTTCGTCCAAAAGTTCTGTTGCATCGAACTTATAAAAGCGTAAAAGCCAGTCGGCTTGATAGAGCCTGTGCTCACGAAGAAGCTGCGGCTTTGAGTTAACTGCGGGCAGGTTGCTGTCTTCCAAAACAGGTATGTATGCAGAATAAAATACCCGTTTGAGCTCGTATTTTTTATATAGGGCGGCGGATAAGTTTATGATTTGATAGTCGGTCTCGGGTGTAGCCCCCACAATCATTTGAGTGCTTTGACCGGCGGGGACAAACTGCGGAGTGTTTTTGTATTTGACTAAATCCGTGCGGTTTTCATGAATACCTGTTTTTATCATTCCCATTGGTTTTAGTATATCATCACGGCTTTTGTCGGGAGCAAGCAGCTTTAAGCTGTCGTGTGAGGGAAGCTCCAAGTTGATACTCATGCGGTCGGCGAGCAGACCGAGAGCGGTGAGAAGCCTGTGGTCCGCACCGGGTATGGCTTTGACATGTATGTATCCGCGGAACTTGTATGTGTTTCTGATAAGAGAGAGGACCTCAATCATCTGCTCACATGTGTAGTCGGGATTTCGGATGACAGCGCTGCTGAGAAAAAGACCCTCGATATAGTTACGCCTGTAAAACTGTATCATAAGCTCCGCGAGTTCGTGCGGCTCAAAGGTCGCTCTTTGTATATCGTTTGATTTTCTGTTTACACAATAGCTGCAGTCATAGGCACATACATTGCTCAAAAGAACCTTCAAAAGAGCAATGCACCTGCCGTCGGCAGAAAAGCTGTGGCATATTCCGCAGGCTGCAGCGTTGCCGAGAGAGCCGGGTTTACCCGAGCGGTCAACACCGCTTGAGGTACAGGCCACATCATATTTGGCAGCGTCACATAAAATTGTCAGTTTATCAATTACGTCCATTGAGGACATTATAACACCTAAAAATTAAGATTGCAATAGGTAAAAATGCACAAAAATTAAGAACAGAGGCTGCTGCATCATTTTGCAGCGGCCTCTATTTGCTGTTCGCCGTTTACCCGATATCAAGCGCAATGACATATTCGCCAAACAGGTAGTAGTGCATGATAGATGCAAAAAGTGACATGGAATTATACATAAATTTTACATTAATTATACAATAGATTTTACACATGAAGGTTATACTCATGCCACGGAGAGTATGAATGAAGATTTCAGCTATCAAGGTAATCATATACGGAATATTTTGCGTTGGGGTGTTTGTGGCTTTTGTAGCTGTGTTTACTCCGGTTTTGTCTGACTCCTTAGCGATATTTTCTTTAATTGGAGGAGTTATCGTTTTAATAGGAATATTATTTTGTATAATAACAGCAATTACTCCTTGCTGTCCTTATTGCCATGAGCTTCTCAGTATCAGAAAAAAATCTCCCGAATACTGCCCGCATTGTGATAAGGAGTTAAGGTAAGTTTTCTTTATATATAATTAATTTCATAATAACATAAGCATGACACACAGTTGTCATGTTTGTTTTGTTAGTATATTATGTAAAAAGGGAAGTACACTTCCCATATTATGTTCTTAACAGGAGAAATAACAACAATGAAAAAATACCCAAGGTCTGAAAAATATGATGAAAAGTGGGTTTCCGATAACTGGATGGGACCGCACCCTCTATGGCTGCTCGAAGAAATGTGCGAAAACTTAGACTTAAAACCGGGCATGAGAGTGCTCGATATGGGCTGCGGAAAGGGGTTATCTTCCGTTTTTCTTGCAAAGGAATATGGCGTCACAGTTTTTGCAAATGACTTATGGATTGGTGCAACAGAAAATTTTGAGAGATTTGTAACTGCAGGGGTAGACGACAAAGTCTTTCCGATGCACGCCGATGCCCGTTCGCTTCCGTATGCAGAGGGCTTTTTTGATGCTGCAGTCTGCGTAGACAGCTACAATTATTACGGCACGGATGAAATGTATTTCCCATGCGTTTATTCCAAGCTCGTTAAATCCGGCGGTCAGTTTGCTATTTCTGTTCCCGGTTTAACAAAGGAATTTGACAAAGGATATCCCGATACCTTAGAAGAACTTTGGGATGAACAACTGTTTTCACTGCACAGCGGAGCTTGGTGGCGGCATCTTTGGGAGAAAACAGGACTTGTTGAAATAACCGCCTGTTACGACATTGAAAATGTTAAAGAAATATGGCAGCCATGGGCAAAGTGGGCAAGAGAACACATGGACTTTAACGATGATGACTTCTTAGCCGCCGACACAAACAGTGATGTGGCATTTATAATTATGACCGCAAACAAAAAGTGATTTAATTTGACATTCGCAAATTTATCTGATATTCTTCACCAAGCAAATTTTTGCAGGAGAACTAATCATGGCAATAGACATTATGAATGTAAAAACATATATCCAACAGCCGGTTTCTTATTATTACGGAAACAGGCCTTGGTTATTGTTGCTATGACAGTTTAGTTATATGCATCATGGCTCAAGGCTTAGAACGCTTTGAGCCTTTTTGTTATATAAAAACATGTTTGAAAGGAACTGTTATAACTATGGAACTATTTGAAACAATAAGACGAAGTGCAGTTGACATCTTTTCCGAAGACGGGCTGCAGGAAAGACTAAAAAGCGGCAAACCACTAAAAATCAAGCTCGGAGCTGACCCCTCACGTCCCGATTTGCACTTAGGTCACAGCGTACCGCTTCGTATGCTGCGTAAGATGCAAGACGCAGGACATGAAATCGTATTTGTAATCGGCGACTTTACAGGTATGATTGGCGACCCGTCCGAGAGAAGCAAAACCAGACAACCAATGACATTTGAAGAAACCCGAAAAAACGGGCAAAGCTACTTCGAGCAGGTAACAAAAATACTTGACCCAACGAAAACGAAGATAAGATATAACTCCGAGTGGCTTGGTGAGATGAATTTTGCTGATGTCATAAAGCTTGCGGGAAAGTATACTCTTGCACGTATACTCGAACGTGACGACTTCTCGGGACGTTATAAAAATAATCAACCAATCGGACTGCATGAGCTTCTTTACCCTCTCATGCAAGGATATGACTCTGTTGCACTAAACGCTGACATAGAGGTTGGAGGTACAGACCAGACATTTAACCTGCTCGTCGGTCGTGATTTGCAAAAGGATTACGGTCAAAAACCTCAGGAGGTTATAACATTTCCGCTCCTGCCGGGTCTTGACGGTGTAGAAAAAATGAGTAAATCGCTCGATAATTACATCGGTATCGACGAAGAGCCGGAAATAATGTTTGAAAAATGCATGAAGATACCGGATGCGCTTTTAGCTGACTACTTCAGGCTCACTACAGATATCAGAGAAGATGAATACCTACAAGTTATTGAAACCGACATAAGACAAGCACACCGCGTATATGCGCGGGAAATTGTCAAAATGTACCACTGTGAAAATGCGGTTATACAGGCAGAGAAAAGATATGATACAGTAGCCTCCGGACATGCTCCCGAGAACATGGATACTCTAAACGTCACAGGTGCTGAAATATCAATAATAGAACTGTTGAAACAGGCAGGTTTTGTTTCGTCAAATTCCGAAGCAAAAAGACTGATTGAGGGTAGGGGTGTAAAAATTAACGGTGAAACGGTAGTTGATTTATTAATATCTGTCAGCGAAAATTGTACGCTCAGCTGTGGCAAAAACAAGTTTGTACAAGTGCGTTTAAGAAAATGACAGACAATTACCATAGTAGATTATTTCTGATGATTACTGTACAATGGACAAAATACCTTAATCACAACGGAGGGAACTTCTAATGGAAAAATACATTGAACTGGCAAAATCGCTTGGGGCGGACAATGTGGCTGCCGTTACACCCGATGATATAGTTTTTGACGGCAGAACAATTTTCAAGTGCATGTTCGGTTGCAGCTCATGGGGAAAAGGCTGTACATGTCCGTCACGTGCAGGCTTTCTGTCATCGGAGGAATATGAAAAACTGCTAAGAAAGTACAAAACCGTTTTAATTATACATTCAAGGGATAAAAAAATTGCACAGAGGGCTTCATACGAAGTCGAAAAGGAAGCATTTTTTGATGGTGATGTACTGGCATTTTCCATGTCGGATTGTGCTTTGTGCGAAACTTGTGCCGGAAAGACAGGGGAGCCGTGCAGGAATGTAAGAATGGCGCGCCCGTCGTTTCATAGTGTCGGCATAGATTGTTTCGCAACCGTATTAAAGCAAGGATTGCCGATTAAAGTGCTCAGAAATGAGGGCGAAGAGCAAAACTGGTATGCAGCAGTATGGCTGAATTGAAATAATAGGAGTAATGGAAATGAACCAAAAAGAACGTATGCTGGCGGAGCTTCCTTATAAAGCATGGATGGATGGTTTGCACGAGGAAAGAGTTGCATGTAAGGTTAAAATTCAAGAATATAACACCTGCCGAGCCGATGATTTTGAGCGAAAGGAGAAGCTTCTGCGCGGTATCCTCGGAAAAGCCGGTGAAGACGTGTGGATAGAACCTCCTTTTTTCTGTGACTACGGCTATAATATTGAAGTCGGTGAGTTCTTCTATGCCAACTATAATTGCATTATTCTTGATGTGGCAAAAGTAAAAATCGGTGATAACGTTATGTTTGCCCCGAATGTTGCGATTTATACAGCGGGACATCCGGTTCATCCGGAGTCGAGAAGCAGCGGTTATGAGTACGGAATTGGCATTACAATCGGTAATAATGTGTGGATTGGCGGCAACACTGTTATAAACCCCGGTGTGACGATTGGTGATAATACTGTCATCGGAGCGGGAAGTGTCGTAACTAAGGACATTCCCGCAAATGTGATAGCAATGGGAATTCCGTGCAAGGTCATCCGCGAAATAACCGAAGCCGACCGCAAGTATTACTACAAAGATAGAATATTTGACGTAGAGGATTATTGAATATATTCTTGACAGACACAGAAATCCCTGTTATCATCAAAACAAAGAAACCAAGCAATAGGCATAAGGAGGAATTGTTGTGCAACAGGAAATGGTTATAAGTGGTGTAAAGAGAGAGCGAAAAATAATAAGTGTCTCAAGCAAGCGTCAGTTAACAATCCCGCAAAAGTACTACGATTTACTCGGTTTTAATAATGAAGCAGAATGTGTACTGCAAGATGACAGTATATTAATCAGACCTATGCAAAATATAAACACATCAGAGTTTTCTGAGCAAATACTGGCAGATTTAATTTCGCAAGGTTATGAG
>Ga0123356_10002109_pt1 | contig 21443 bp, 18 predicted proteins | sample TergutEmb28metaG_2_FD_92546 | JGI IMG/M metagenome (GOLD analysis project Ga0123356, IMG submission 92546) | Embiratermes neotenicus P3 segment gut microbial communities from Petit-Saut dam, French Guiana - Emb289 P3 | ecosystem: Host-associated > Arthropoda: Insects > Digestive system > Gut ... | reverse complement strand
TAACAAGTATGATTACAGCAGCGCCAGAAAATCTGAGAGCAATAGAAATACCGCATATACAGTCGGTACAATTGTTTTGTTGAGCGGTATATCCATTCACCTGTTTTTTTAAGGGTTATTAATAATGAGTGATTTTATAAATATCAATATCAAAAAATTATTAAGGAAATCATGGCGGTGCCTTTGTGTTTTGGCGCTGTTTTTTTGCGTTTGCTTTGAAACGCCGGATGATTGCATAGACGGGTATCCGTGCAAAGAATTCACACTTACTGTAAACGCCGGAGCCGGCGGTACTGTTACTCCGGCTAACCGGCAAAGCGCAACAGGCGGGACTTCGCTTGATATATCCGCTACCGCTAACAGCGGATATGAGTTTGTTAACTGGGAAGTGAGAAGCGGAGAGGCGGAGATTGGTAATAGAAATGAGAGGTCTACAACTGTTACGCTGAGTTCTAACGCTACGGTTAGGGCAAATTTCCGACAGTTGATTTATACTGTAACGTTTGACGCTAATGGCGGTTCTGTTACTCCGGCGAGCGGTACAACCTGGACGAATTGGAGGTTGACAACACTGCCTGTGCCGGCGCAGAGAGGCTATCGTTTTGATGGTTGGTTTACGGCGGAAACGGGTGAGACGGCAGTAACGACGAGTACGGCATTTCGTGATGATGAAACTGTTTATGCGCGGTGGACTTATGTGCATGATTGGGGTGATTGGGTAATGACTCCGGCAACGTGTGTGGATAAAGGCGATAGTACGAGAGTTTGTAAACTAAATAGCGAGCATACGGAAACAAGAGAGATAGCGATTAACTTGAATAATCATGATTGGGGTGATTGGGTAGTGACTCCGGCTACGTGTACGGATAAGGGCGATAGTACGAGAGTTTGTAAGAGAAACGGCGAGCATACCCAAACAAGAGAGATAGCGATTGACTTAAATAATCATGATTGGGAAGATTGGACGGTAACCCCTGCCACGTGTACGGATAAGGGCGATAGTACTAGAGTTTGTAAACTAAACAGTGAACATACGGAAATCAAAGAAATTGCGTCATTGGGTCATGATTGGGGTGTTTGGGAAGAAACAACCCCTGCCACGTGTACGGATAAGGGTCACAGTATAAGAGTTTGTTCGCGCGGCGATTCTACAGATGTTCGGATAGCACGGTTGAGTTTTATTGACTGCGGCTATGGTTCATTTACTGATACGAGAGATGGTAATAGTCAAACATATAAGACGGTAAATATCGGTAATTTGACTTGGTTTGCTGAGAATTTGAATTATGCGGGTTCTGGTGGTAGTGTTGGTGTTTGTTACAATAATGCTGATTCAAATTGTACCAAATACGGTCGTCTTTATAGATGGAATGAGGCTATGGACAATTCATCAATATTGGTGGGTGCTAGTAATGTGAATCATCAGGGAATTTGTCCAGTTGGTTGGCGTTTGCCTAATAATAGTGATTGGAATAATTTAATGACAGCGGTTGGCGGTTCACAAACAGCGGGTTCCAAGCTAAAATCTCAGACAGGGTGGAACAGTTATTCAGGTATAAGTAGTACGGACGAATTTGGTTTTTCAGCCTTGCCCGGCGGCTGCTACTGCAACGATGCCTACGGCAACAAAAACTTCATCGATGCCGGCAACTTCGGCGTCTGGTGGAGCGCCACAGGCGCATTGAACTATTCGGGCACCGATATCATCGGGTCTAACAAGGGCATGAGATACAACAGCGACAACGATAGAGGGGGTTGGAACGATAGGGGTACCCGGTTCAGTGTGCGCTGTTTAAGGGACTGAAGCGCGATATGTTAGGCAAAGCCAAACATAACGCGCCGCCCATAGCGCAGTGTAACGAAGCAATGGGCGTTTGTTTTGAAGGGATTGAAGAAGTAAAAACGACTAATGGTTAGGGACGGATCTGCTTTTATCGCGTCACCAACATTTACACCAATTTAAGATGCACCGCAATTGCTAATATCTTCAAATATAATCAGTATCTCCGTCTCAATCAGTTCCGCCTATAGCAAAACTCAGGATCGAATTAAGAAAATTCGCCAAATCTCATAAGCATTTAAGAAAATCATCCAACGATAAGCCGGCCTGCTCTAAAATAGACCGCAATGTGCCTTTGGCGACTTCGTAGTGCATGGGTATTATAACTGTTTTTGGTGATTTGCCATTATCCATATTCACGTATTTTACGTGACTGCCTTTTTGGGATTTATATAAAAATCCGAATTTTTCAAGCGCTTTTATAATTTCGGCCGGCTTTAATACAGGATATTTCGAACCCATTATACCGCAATTTCCATTGTGGTAACGAAAGTCTGTTTTATTGGAGAAGCCTGAACATTATTCTCAAAATATAACTCTAGAGCTTCTTTCAAGTTTGTCAGCGCTTCGTTCAATGATTTCCCCTGTGACGCGACACTATTTTCTAAGCATTTTGCCACATACCAATTCTCTTCCTGTTGAATCACGGCTGTAATATAATGGGACATACAAAACTCCGATAGTAATATTTTTGCGTAAACGTTGCGGCAGTATAAATATCGCGCACTATTTATAGAATATAATAGAAGCAAAAGCCATGCAAGTTATTTATTTCTAATGACAATTTAGGAAATTTAGAACAAAAAAGAATCGAATAGAATAATCTTGACAAAAAACAGATGATTTTGTCAGTAACCTTATTTCTTCTTCATCATCCTGACAATAAGTTTACGGTTAGGAATGATATAATCTATAACAGATAACAGCGTATAAATTGCGGGGATCAGCATTATCCAAAAACCTGGATGCTCTCCCCGCCAGATTTTCGCCTCCGCGCCGCCGCTGCTTTTCTGCATGATAATTATTGCTATCAGCACGGCAAAAGTAGCAATTCCCTGAAGAACCGCTTTTGCCTTTCCCGATTTACGCGCGGCAAGAACAACGCCGCTTGAGGCGCACACTATTCGAAGCAATTGCATAAACGCGTCACGGTAGAAAAAGATAAGATACATCCACAGAGGAATTATTCCCGTAAGCATAAAACTTATAAAAACCGTTTGACGGGAGACACTGTCTGCCACAGGATCGGCCACTTTGCCGAAATCAGTCACCTCTTTGCGCGCGCGGGCGAGCATCCCGTCAAAAAGATCTGACAACTCTATGAGCAGAGCAATGCCAAAACAGATCCATATCCACTCGCTGCCTCCGCTGCCATACCCCCAAACAAACACGAAGGCAAACACGGGCGCTATAGCCACACGGGAAATTGTCAAAAAAATTGCTGCATTCATAACTGTTATTATTGTATCATGAGATTAGTTTTTAGTTTTTGGCGTTTAGTTTTTAGACTAAACACTACTGTAAAGACACGCAAACTTTCAGCCTATTACTTAATTAATATAGTTTGAGCCATAGGCTTGATCATATTATATATTTAATAATCTATGAATAAAATTAAAAAAATCGCAATTAAATTCGGAATCGCCGCTTTAGTTGGCCTGTGTGTTGCTTTTTTCCTCTGGTTAGACGCAGTTCGTCTTGTGGAGCAGCTTGAAAACGCTTCTTATGATCTGCGCTACCGCTTTAAATACCAGGGGGAGCTCAGTGGTACAGCAGAAGACGTGCGCTATCCTGACTATGGGATTCATATCGTTGATATTGACGAACGCAGTATGGCGAAGCTGGGTTCTTACTGGAACTGGAACAGAGGGTTTCAGGCCACGATGGTAGATTCTCTCTCATCACGCTTTGGCGCGGCGATCGCTTTTGACGTACTGTTTTACGCCCCCGAAGACCATAATCATCAAGCGCGTTTTGAGAATATTATAGATGACGCGCTCAATAACGATCCACTGTTTTCTCTCAAAGTGCCGCGTCTTAAAGAGCAGCTTCTCTCTTCTGTAAATTACGACGTACTGCTTCAAAACGCGATTGAACGCTCCGGCAGGGTATTCTTGGGACTCTCTATGGCAGAGGAGAGAGACTACCGCGATATGATCTCAAAAGTCGCTTACAGGATGGATATGGAGTGGCACAACTCATTAAATCCCGCTTCTACTCTTATATTTCCAGATTCCATAAGCAGCCAAATAGCAAGCACCAAAACAATAATTGACGGAATATATCCCGAAAACGCAAGCGCCGCAAGAGATGTAGGTCATATAAACGCGGTCGGGGTTGACGAGGTAATAAGAGAGATTCCGCTCTTTTTCCGGTTTTCAAATTTTGAACCCATTTATTTACCATTAAGCATGAGAACCGCGATAACTCTTTTTGGCACTCCAAATGACGAAGTTGTTTTTAAACCCCATGAATATCTTGACATAGGGAAACCGTTTAAAATATTTAAAGATAATAATGGAGAGCTCTCTTTTTCTTATCCCGATTTTAACAAAATACAGCTTAAAACTATTCTTGACGAACGCGAAAAACTCCTGTCGCTGAAAAATAATGAGAGGCTGAAAATCTCCTCATACGCCGCGCTTTTTAGAGATGCTTACGATAAAGTTGGGCTTGAGATGCGCGCCGGCAGGATCCCGCATGAGGGAGCTTTTGCGCTAATATCCGCGTTAGAACAAATCAAAGAGATGGATATTGATGAGGAGACAGAGCTTAACAGCGGCTTTTCAATATTGAGAGACTCCGATACCGAGTGGGAGCTTATAAGTGAATCGGAATCGTTCTGGTTAAATGACTTTGACCTAAAAACTCTTTCGGCGCTCACCGCGAATGATTTACATTTAGAGCCTCATGAACAGAGAAAACTGCTGTTTTTTGATTTCTGGATAAGACGGGAGAATGGAATTTTAGTTTCGCCCATCCCAGTTTTACGCGCCGCTTCATTAAACGAACTTCTCGTAAACAGTATGGATGATATTAACGCTATTGCCCCCGGCGGGCGCCGTGATTTTGGAAAAGCGGTAAGAATTCCGCTTCGCGCCGGCAACAGCCACATAATAACTTATTTTGGCCCCAACTCAAAGCCTTTCCCTTACTTTAGCTTTTGCGATGTTATGGATAACAACATAAACTATCCGTTAGAGGGAAAAGTTTTTATAGTAGGTTCAACCTCCCCCGCTCTTTTTGATATAAAACCGGCTCCGCACCAGAAAAATTTTCCGGCTGTGGAGATCCACGCTTCTATAATGAACTCTATTTTTACCGACACTTTTGTACGCCGTTTCAGCGCGCGTCAGGATTTTCTTCTGCTTGTGCTCGTGGGAATGTGGGTCTCGCTTATGGCTCTTTTCTTTAAGCCGCTTTGGGGAAGTTTGTGCGTTGCCGGCGGCCTTGTTATGTACGTTGTGGCGGCGTTTCAGCTCTTCGATTCACAGCTTTTGTGGATAGAGATCGTTCGCCCCGTTCTCGCTATTATTATATCATTCTCTACCGTTATGGCTTACCGATACATAACAGAGGAGAAAGACCGCAAATTTTTACAGAGCACCTTTAAGCAATACCTCTCACCCGCTCTAATTGACATTATGTATACCCAAAAGCAAAAACCGCAGCTTGGGGGCGAAGAGGGAATACGTACCGCTTTCTTCACCGATATAGCCGGATTTTCAACATTTTCAGAGAAGCTCACCCCCACAAAATTAGTTGAGCTTCTAAATGAATACCTCACGGCTATGACCGATATTCTACTCTCCCATTACGGTACGCTTGATAAATACATAGGAGACGCGATAGTAGCTTTCTGGGGAGCTCCGGTACCGCTCCCCGAACACGCGAATCAAGCGTGCCACACGGCGCTTGATATGCAGAATAAGCTTGAATATCTGCGGCAAAAATGGCACTCTGAGGGAGATAAATGGCCGCAGATCGTACATGAAATGCAAATGAGAATCGGTATAAACACAGGCACCATAACCACCGGAAACATGGGTTCCGCCATGCGTATGAACTATACGATGATGGGCGACTCCGTGAATCTGGCAGCCCGCCTTGAGAGCGCCGCGAAATATTACGGAGTGTACACTATAATAAGCAACTATACTTATGAAATGGTCAAAAATGATTTTGAAGCGCGTATGCTTGACAAAATAACAGTAGTAGGCAAATCAGAACCGATAGTCATTTATGAGCTTCTGTCTAAAAAAGGGGAACTCTCCTCACAAATGAGCGGCCTGCTTGAGGTGTATAATCAAGGCGTAAAAAGTTATTATTCTCAAGATTTTCTCAGCGCGCAAACTTACTTTGCTAAAGCGGAAGAGATGGAACCAAATCGCGGAGACAACAAAAAAACTCCGTCAGGCCGCTTTAAAGAGATGTGCAAAAACTTTATCGAAAACCCGCCCGCAGCCGACTGGGACGGAGTCAACAGGCTAACTTCCAAATAGGAGAGAACTCTATTATGTTTAAAATTATCATGATTCCGTTCGCTATTGTTATCTCTCTATTTTCTATCTCCCTGAGCGTAATTAAAGCGGTAACAGCGCTCCTTGTAATAACGGTAAAATTCATATTCGACCGCGGCTTCGGCGCGGCCTTTGGAGCTGTCGGAGGGCTTTTGTTGGGCAGGAAGCATCTTAGGGTTAGGGTATTTTGAGGAGAGATGGTATGTAGGGGCCATAAAAAAATACCGTGAAGCATAAACTCCACGGTATTCCTGATCTAACAAACATTTTCAATTAAATTCTCAATTAACAAGCGACACACGCGTCTTATAAACCTCTTTACCCGAACCGTTCCTAACAACAAGCAGATAATTACCCGCAGGAGCAACGGTTTTATTCAGTTTAAGTATCTCACCGCTTTTAAGCGAAACTTTATTTACAAGCCTGCCGCGTACATCATACAGAGAAACTGCCGCGCCGCTCATAGTTGGGCCGCTAAGCTGCAATCCGCCGCTTGTGCGTACAACCGACCATGCGGTTTTTACAGCAGGAGCGCGCAAATTAGCTGAAGTCTGACCATCAACTGTTGGCGGCTGTCCTGTGGCGGCGCTCTCATCACTAAGTCTGACGTTACCCAAAAACCAGTTTCCGGCGGTTCCGCCAAACCAAAACTCTAACTGACCGTTCGGCAAATCTTGACCATTTGCGGTTACTACGTCAAATTCTATAGTAAAAGGCTTATTTGCGGCGGTAAGAGCAATTGGTAAATTATCAAGGAATCTGGTTGTACGGCTTGCTCCGTTACAAACAGTAACACCTACATTTCTTGGCTGTGCGCCGCGCGCTTCAAATGTCAGCTTGTATCTGCGGCCGCTCTTAAGAGCTATACCGTTTTGATGAAGATACGAATGCGTCAATTGAGTGCCTATCTCGGCAACGTTGGTAAACTGCAACGCTAACTCGCTCGCTGTAGAAGCGGCTGCTATAGCGCCTGTCGGAGTTGGAAATGTAGTCGGGCTATTAGTCACAGACCAGTTACTAACGCCGCTTTTAATAAGATTTCCGCCCAAAACGAACGTGGCGGTAAGGTTCTGGGCTGTACCGTACATACCAACCATGCGCCTGCCCCTTCCGTCAGACATAGTTCCGCCGGTTCCGGCTCCAGTCCATCCGGAAAAATCCCACCCTGCGGCAGGAGTAGCGGTAACTTCTACAAACATACCATAACCGTAAGTGTTACTATTCGGCCAACGGGTAACAGTACCCTGACCGACTGTAGTTACTGTGAGAGCGGCGGTAGTGGCGGTATTACCATAATCACGCAGCTTGCCGCGTATGTATGTGCCGGACGCCCTGGTAACCCAATTAGTGCCGTTATCGTTTCCGCTCGTAAGCGCGGACGCGGCTTCATTTTTGTCATTAATAGACCAGTTCATCCAACCGATCCATCTTTCGTCCAACCAGCTAAACCACGTGTCAGCCTCTTGAGTGTTTATTCGGCCAGGATTATTTTGGCCGCCGTCAGCCTCAGAGACGCCAAATTCCGTAACAAGAAGCGCGAGTCCATTGTTAAGAGCATTCTGGCAATAACCGCGAAGAGCGCTCGTGTGATGTGTTCCCGCCTCAGCCGTGTAATAGTGCACGGCATAAGCCAAATTTCTGGTTGACGCCCAAGTTCTCCAAGTGGCGTCACCTGCCGGTTGATCAACACGTTTGCTGAAATCTGCGGTGCCCACTATGATGATGTTTTGGTTGCCGGTGGCTCTAATCGCGCCAATCACCTTCTCAGAATAAGGCTTGATCTGTGTAGCCCAGTTATCTCCATCGCATGAACCCCAGTTCCCGCCGCTGCTTTGCGACGCCGGACACGGCTCGTTAAAAATCTCCCACAAGACATTAGGGTAAGCTCCGTAATCTCTTACCATCGTCTGAAAGAACTGCCGCGCCGCTGTAGAGTCACGGTGAGCATGCGTGTGGAAATCTACAACAACATATATCCCCCTGCGAATGGACTGCTCAATAACCGTCCTGTAGTTGTTGTTGCTGACCTGACCCGGAGCCACCGCCACACGCACGACATTTGCCCTCCAGTCGTCAACCAGCGTATTCACCGAACCGGCTGTGTAAAATCTGGCGCCCTCCCACTGGTTCCAAAAAAAGCTCATACCTCTCATAACGAACGGATCGCCATTTTTATCAACTATCCGATTACCCTCAACTTTCAACAATCCGTGCCGGTCTACAACGCTCCCTGCGGGATTCGCGCCGCTTACGTTAATCTGCGCCCAAAGAGTAAACGCAAAAGCGCTAAGCAGAGTAAACAATAATGAAAGTTTTAGTTTTTTCATGGTTATAACGTCTCCTGTTTCTATTTATTTAGCGAGTAAAACCCGTGTTTTATAAACTTCTTTACCCTGATTGTTTCTCACAACAAGCAGATAATTACCCGCCGGAGCAACGGCTTTGTTCAACATAAACGGCTTGCCGTTTGAAAGCGAGACTGTTTTTACCATTCTGCCGCGTACATCGTATAAAGAAACTTTTGCCGTACCGCTCATATCGGGGCCGCTAAGCTGCAGCCCGCTGCCTGTGCGTACAACCGACCACGCGGTTTTTGCGGCCGTTGGAGCATACCGCATAGCAGAGACTTGAGTGCCGCAACTAACAGGACTGCCGTCATCCCAACAACTAATATTAGCCGTATTAAACTCCCTGCCATCACCGCCGCCGGCCTGATAAGCTCCCTCAAAAAGACTTATATTTGTAATATTCCAGTTAGATGTGCCCCTTCCATACCAAAATTCCAAACGAGACGCGGCGGCTCCGGTTGCGTTTACAACAAAATCAACGGTATAATCTTTCCAGTCTGTAGTTAGTGTAATTTCACGGGTAGGCATATATCTTGTGGTTCTCGCAGAGGTGTTTGCAACCGCCACAGCTATTCTTCTGGGCGCATCGGCTTTCGCTCTGAATGAGAGCCTGTACCCTTTACCCCCCTCAAGCGCTATATTATTCTGCCAGAAATAGAAATGATCCGCGGCAGAACTCTGGTTAGTTATATTGGTCTTTAATTCTCCGTCTGAAACGGCGGGCGTAGCCGCCTCCCCCATCGCCACAGGTGAGACTACATGAGCCCACGTAACAGGATTAGTAGTAAAACCAGAGGTAAATCTGCCGTTTCTAATCAGTCCGCCTCTGTAAAATGATGCTCCTATGTTCAAGTTTAGCCCATTTATAGTCACTGTAAAAGTTCCGTTGCCTCCACCTGTTAAATCGCGGGTCCAATTGGCGAATTCAAAACCGGCTTGAGGTGTTGCCGTGAGGGTAACTTGCTGACCATAATTATAGCTGGGGCCGGCGGGAGATCTGGTAATGCTTCCACCCTCACTATTGGCTGTAGTAATAGTGTATGTAGGAATGCTAGTACCGTTTGCGGCGCGGAGCCTTTCACGAACATAAACACCAGACGGGGTAAGGTCAGATGTACTCCATCCCCCCGTTTTAGATGTAACAGCATTTCTTATCGCCGCGGAGCTCTCGTCCTTATTGGTAATAGACCAGTTTACCCAGCTTACCTTGGCGGCGTCAAGATGGTCGAGCCAAGTGGTTGAGTTGGTGGTATTTATTCCGCCGGATCCATTTGCCGCACTGGTACCCCACTCCGAAACAAAAACCGCCCTGTTGGCATTGAGCATACTTGTAACTCTCGCTCTATAAGTATCATGACCAGATGTGTTGGCATAAAAGTGCATACAGTACGCAATATTGGCCCCGCTGCCCGCAGTGATAGGACTACTGGATATTGTAGATGTTTGATCACTCGAGTGTCCGCCAAAAGAGCTCCATCCCGGCGTACCCACTATAACGACATTGTTATGTTTGGAACGCGCGTTCGCAGCCTCCTGAGTTCTTATTCCGGTTATTACGGTATTTGAATAGGTTAAAATCTGGCTCCAGCTCTGATTGATAGGCTCATTGTATACTTCGTAAATAATATTGGGATACTCGCCCCACTCTTTTGCCGCGCGGATGAAAAAGTCTCTGGCGCCGTTGGTGTTATTCTCCGCCTGGTGGGTGTGCCAGTCTATTATAACATAAATTCCCCTTCTTATGGAAGCTTCAACCACCGTTTTTAAAAGTCCCCACTGCTGATCTGCCGCACCGTCAAGATAACCAGGGTTACCGCCGCCGCCGGACTGTCCGGTTTCATTGAATACACCTACGGCAGCGCGCAAAACGTCTACTTTCCAGTCATGAACCATCCACGCGACTGTACCTTCGTTGTAAAAACTCCACCCCGCTCCCTCTCCGGCATTGCCCCAAAAGAAGCTCATACCCCGCAGCTGTACATCGGTGGCGCCGGATTTACTGCCGCGCATTTTATTGCCGCTTATGCTCAAGTAACCATACCTGTCTACAGGACTCCCCGCGGGCGCTTCACCCGGAGCGGGCAGCGTTTGACTCATACTTTGCGCCAAAGCCACGCTGCTCAACGCAAAAACAAAAAACAAGGCCGAAAATAAAAAACGTTTCGTTTTTTTCATAAGAGGAGGTCTCCTTAAATTTGAGGACAGAAACCCCGCGGCGCTGTACGCGTCACGGCCTTCTTTCCGCTATTTATGTGTTAAAAGTCAATTTACCGCTTAAATAACATGTGACATTCCAAAGAGGTATATCCTTTATATTATATATTAATACGCGGGAATACGCAACAAAAAAGATAATTAACTGTACTCAAAAGCAGGACGAGGGATGGAAGAAAATCGCAGGATGTACAAAAAAAAGGCCCCCGTAAAAACGGGAGCCCTTTTTAATTTATTGCGCGTTAAACGTTAATACGTTTTATTTCACAATATTTACAGGAACCTGCTGTACAACACGCTTGCCATTTACGTCTCTGGCGTCAATACGCACAAAGTACATACCTGTAGGCAGAGCGCCTTTTGTTGCGAGCTTAGCAGAAATTTTGCTGCCTGAAGCCTTAACAGGCTGTGACGCGACTGTAGCGCCCTTGATATTAACAAGCGAAATCTTGCCGCTTGAAATATTTGAAGGAGCGTTCCAGTTTACGTTTACGCTGCCGCGGCTGTAAGAAGCACGCATCGCAGAGACAGCGGCCTTAGAGCTGAGACGTTTTACACTCTGAGGAGCGCCAAGATTCGCACCAATCAAATAAACGTTGTCAATAGTAATTGAACCGGTGCCCTGATCTGCCTCGTGGCGGAACTGAAGTTCCACAAGCTTCGTAAGATCAAGAGGTGTGGTCCAGTTTGACCATGAAGGAGGCGCAAACTTGTCCCATGTTATACGCGCGCCCATCCACTGTCCGTTAGTACCGGCAATTCTGACAGAACGTGTAGCTGAAGCCGGATTGCTGTGGTTAAGAGCGGTCTGATCAACAACAGATACCACAAGGTGGTTCATACCTACTGTTCTGTACATGAACCAAACACCTTTAACATCGCCTGTGAAAGCTCCGGGGCCGGTAAGACCAGGCGCCGCCGCGTTAAAAGTACCGTTTTCATCTTCTGAGAGCTTTGTACCAATACCTACAAAACCACGGATAGCCTCACCATCGGAGTCAATCCAACCCGGACCCATGTTAAAAGCGATAAACGGAGCGGCAGAACTATTATGTCCCATCGAATTGCCTTCCATATCTTCGCCTATAATCATGTCGGGCGTTACAGGAATGCCGTTAACAGACTGGCCTGCGCCTACACCGTCAATATTTAAACCGGCTCCGCCCTGAGTACATCCGGCGGCATTTTCTGGATCACAAGCTTTGCCGTTAGCGTCAACGAGATACTGAGGGTCGTACCAGGTTCCCATAACAATATCAGACGGTACCGGCGCGTCTAAAGCATCAGTAAAAGCGTACCAGGGGCCGCCCAAACGGTTCTGCGAACGATAGGGGAAACTGCCGTCTGTGGGCTGAAAAACTTCCTGATCAAAATCGGAGAGGAGCCACACGTCTCCAGAGGGAACTTGGGCCGCTTCATGACAATCTTTACAGACTCCGGGACGTTCCCAGTTTCCGCCTGTAGTTCTAACATCATCAATATACAAACGGACTTTTTCACCAGGCGGCGAAGCCCAGTCCTGCCCTTGAATATACCAGGCGATTTTAACAGCGTCATTAATGTTAAAAGTATAATTGGTAGATGTATGAGTCTCCCAAGTATCGCGCATAAGGTCTCCAACAGTACCGCCTGAAATTATGGTACTGGCGCCTGTAACAGCAATGTTAAACTGTTTCCAGGTATCAACCGCATCAAACAGAAGCGGCGCATGGTTTGCGGCCATAGCTTCTTTCTTTGAAGTCGCCTGAGAACCTGTTGTAGATGTTCCAGGGGTTGCGCCGGGTTCATCTATATGCCTCAATTGCTCCGCAGTCTCTACCTTGAACTTGACTTTTCTGCTAAGCAAACCCTCATGCGAAACCTTAGCCCAGAAAGAGATATGCGTAACACCGTTAAACATAGTACCTACAGGCAGCTGCTCAGGGTTATCGGGACCGATAGGCTTATCCGGGTTTGGAGCTCTTGTAAGGTTTGTACCCATACCAACTCCAGGATAACAGGGATCTAATTCCGCGTCAAGATCTGAAAACTCCAGTACCGCGGCATTTCCGCCGCTCATACCGGCTCCTGCCATTGGTCTGAAAAGTATTTGATAATTTGATGTACCAAGAGTACCCTTAATCTGCGCCGGATCAACCGTAATACTTTCGCGCAAAGCATCGGCGCAGCTGTAATCACGAGCAATGTAACGGCCGTTGTTCCATTCGTTTAAGTTACCGCTTTTAGTAGCTAAGTTCGTATAATAATACCAATAAAACCCCATCGCGTTCTCATTAGATCCGCTTGCAAAATCATCAATGAGGATGCTTGCGGAGGCCCCAAAAGACATCGCCATGAGCGCGGCGAGCCCGGTTGTTAACCGCTTAGTGAATTTTCCCATACTTCCCTTCCTTTTTTGGTTATAGTTTAGTGAATAACACGTAATTCCGTTTATTGTTAAAGTATCTGCTTATCATAAATATATCGGCAAAATACAGAATATCTTTATTCCGGATACGAAATATAAATAAATATCCGGCAAGAGACAACAAAAAAACATACCCAAAATCATTTATGGCTTTTGGGCGACAATTTCTTACTCTAATATTATAATAAAAAATTAGGGATAAGGCAAGGTTTTTCTGTCTTTGCGGGAATTGGCATGGTTGTTTCTGTACTCATCTTGAGTTTGCGCAGCCTTGATATACTAACCCGCAAACAAAGCCGTACACTGCGCCGTCCGGCAGTCTCACACCTGTCGTGCAGTTGCCGGACGGCGCAGTGTACGGCTTTGCCGGCGCCTCAATACTATACGCCTATTTCAGAGGTGAGCGTTATCAACGCCTGTAATTTTTCAAGCGCCGCGCCGCTCTCTATTGACCTTTGCGCGGCGGCAATTCCATCCAAAGGCGACTCTGTTACATTGGCCGCGCAAAGCGCAAAAGCCGCGTTTAAGAGCACAACGTCACGGGGCGCGCCCTTTTTATTATTAAGAATATCCATTATAATAGAAGCGTTGCAGGCGCTGTCTCCCCCCGCTATCTCCTCAGGGCGCGCCTTTTTAAGGCCGAAATCCTCCGGTTCTATTTTATAGGTAAGTATTTCACCCTCTTTGATTTCGGAAATCTGAGTTGTTCCGCAAATAGATACCTCATCTATAGGGTCAAATCCATGCACCACAAACGCCCGCTTACTGCCCATGTTGAGTAAAACCTGAGCCATTGTAGGCGTAAGATTTGGAGAGAAGACTCCAAGCAGCTGATTTGTGGTACGCGCGGGGTTAGTAAGCGGACCCAAAATATTAAATATCGTACGAATGCCGATCTGTTTGCGCGCCGCAGCCGCGTGTCTCATAGCGCTATGGAGTGTTGGCGCAAAAAGAAATCCAATGCCAAGCGAACGCAGACAGCCGCTTATTTGAGAAGCGCTGAGGTTTATATTAACCCCCAAAGCCTCAAGAACATCCGCGCTCCCCGAACGGCTTGAGACCGAGCGGTTGCCATGCTTTGCGACCCGCGCCCCCGCGCCGGCGGCCACAAACGCCGCGGCGGTAGAGATGTTAAACGAGTTGGAACCGTCTCCGCCTGTTCCGCACGTATCTATCAAATTATGATGCGAATCACAAGAGACCCGCGCGGCTTTATCTCTCATAACACCGGCGGCGCCCGTAATCTCCTCCGCGGTCTCCCCCTTCATCCGCAAACCGACTATAAACGCCGCGATCTGCGCGTCTGTCGCAAGTCCGTCCATAATATAGGTAAATACGTCTGAGGCTTCTATGACCGAGAGGCTCTTGCCGGCGGTAACTGTTTTTATTGCGTTTTGAATATCCATAGTTATAAAATTATATTATAACTATTATATGATCACAATCAAAAAAGTAGAATTTATAAAATCGGCGGCGGAATTTAAAGATCTCCCAAAACTCAATGGTGAAGAGTATGCGGTTTTAGGACGCTCTAATGTCGGGAAATCCACTTTTTTTAACCACGTTCTCGCAAGCGGCACGCTTGCGCGTGTATCAAAGCGGCCGGGCAAAACCACTCTCGCTAATTTTTATAAGCTTGATGAAAAGCTATTCTGGGTTGATCTGCCGGGATACGGCTACGCAAAAGCTTGCACGTCAGAAAAGGAACGGTGGGGAAAACTCATTTATGACTACTGCACAAAGCGGGATAACCTGACGGGAATAATCTGGCTTCTTGACGTAAGACATCCTGGCGTAAACGCGGACATGGAAGCTTTCGATTGGCTCAATCAGCTTAACTTGCCCGTTCTTCCTATCCTCACAAAGGGAGATAAGCTTTCACGGCCAATGCAAAAAAAACACTCTTCGCAATTTTGCAAGATATTTGGCTTTCATAGTGATCCTGTAATTTATTCCTCGCTTGAACACGCGTCAAGAGAACGGTTTTGGACGGGCTTTGAAGCTTGGCGCAAAAATATCCTCAATACGGAGAACTTATGAGCGGCAGCGCGTCACTGAATTTTATCCGCACCCTTGGAACAAAATTTCCCGGCCTGTGGCTTTGGCGCATGCTTATGAGTATTTCCGGGCTTTTGTTTGATACTATATATGCGGCGGGACGCAAGGGGCGCTCTAACAATCTTTCGCTCACAACTCAGGTAAACAGGCAGATGCTCTATACCGGCGTTGAGGCGTTTTGGTTAGTTGGTATAATAGCGTTTTTATGCGGCAGCGCTATTATTTTGCAGGCGATGTTAAACATGCCAAGACTTGGGGTGAGCGAGTATTTCGGCAAAATTCTCGTTATAGTTGTTGTGGGGGAACTGGGGCCGTTTATCACCTCTCTTGTTGTGGTTGGGCGCAGCGGCAGCGCTCTTGCGACATACATTGCCACCATGCGCGTTAATAAAGAGGTAGACGCTCTTGAAGTAATGGGGATTGACCCCGTACAGTTTTTAGTGCTTCCCGCAGTCGTGGGGATAGTAGGTTCTATTATTTGCCTGAATGTCTATTTTATTACTATAGCTATTTTTGGCGGACTTATAGTAGCTAAATTCATTGTTGATATTCCGCTTGGGATTTTTTTAGCCAAAGTGCTTGACGCTCTTACATTTAAAGATATCTTCTTTACTTTTTTAAAAAGCGCGGTGTTTGGATTTATTGTAGCGCTTGTTAGCAGCCACTACGGTTTAAACGCGCGTAACATCCGCATGGTGCCTGTTGCGGCTATTCAGGCGGTTGTGGGGGCGATGTTTCTTACTATTCTATTTAATCTTTTTTTAAGTTTTGGTTATTATGTCTTATAAGCTTGAATTGCAGGATGTATCTTTTAAAAATAAGGGTAATACCATTTTAAGCGGTGTGAACCTTAAAGCCGCGCCTGGTGACGTGGTCTCGTTTGGAGGCCCAAGCGGCGGCGGCAAGAGCGCGCTGCTTGAGATTTGCGCGGGACTTCTTAAGCCCTCAGGCGGAAGCGTTTTATGGAATGGAGAGGATATTTGCGGGTTGTCAAAGTATGAACTTTACGACAGACGCAAAACTGTAGGATACATGTTTCAAACAAGCGCGCTTATTTCAAATCACAGCGTATTTGATAATATAGCGCTGCCTCTGCGCTGCGGATCCGGCTTAAGGGAAGCCGTAATAAAAGATAAAGTCGCGCGGATGATGGAGGAGCTCTCTATTTGCGGAACAGAAAAAGCGTTCCCAGAAGCGCTCAGCGCCGCGCAGCTCAAATGCGCCGCGCTCGCAAGGGCGCTCATTAACGAACCGGAGCTTCTTCTTTTAGACGAACCTTTAAGCGGCGTGGATCCGTACGCCGCGCAGTATATTATTGACGTACTTTATAAAGAGTGGCAAAAAAGAAAAATGTGCATTATAATGGCAAGCCACTCTCTCAGCGCCTGGCCGCAGTGGAGCGGCGGACGCTTTGTACTAAACAGCGGTTCTTTTGAGAGGGCGGAAGCGCAGACGCTTGAGACGAAAGTTCAGAACTTAGAACTTAGAACTCAGAGCTGAGATTTTAGTTTTTAGAACTAAAAACTACAAACTAAAAACCAAAAACTGAAAAAAATGAATAGTCAAAATAAAAAAAATGTTATTTCCGCTAATGAACCTTTTGTGCGCCGGCACAGAACGTTTTTTGTGGGGCTTTTTGTATTAGTTCCGCTTTTAACGATACCTGCCCTGCTTCTCTTTACAATCGCAAAAAATGACCTGCTCGAAAAGTGGTGCGTCTTGTACGCGGTGTATGAAAACAGCCACGGATTAAAAAACGGCAATCAGGTTACAATGTCGGGAACAACCATAGGTCATGTAAAAAGCGTTGAGCTTGTAAAGGAGAGAGAGGTTTGGGTACGCTTTGATATTCGCGGCCGCTATAACCACTTAGTAAAAAAAGATACGCGCGCACGGCTTAAGCAAAAAGGTTTTGTAGGAGATTGGGAGATTGAGCTTACCGGAGGAAGCGACAGTTTTGCCGCAGTACGGGACGGCGATACGCTCTTAACTGAAAACGTTCCAACTATGGACTGGGCAATTGAAGTTGCCGTGAAAATGCTTGATACAGCTACTCTGCTTTTAAGCAGGATCAACGCTATAACGGATGATATATACGAAGGCAAAGGCACTTTAGGTCAAATTTTCAAAGATGAATCTTTGTACGAACGTTTCCAACAGATAGCCGTCAATACCATTAACATTACTAACGACGGCAGAAAAACTATGAGGGATATTCAGGGCACTATAAGCGGCGCAAATACGGTATTACTTGATGTAAACAAATCGATAAGCGATATAAGCACCGGCGGCGTGGCTGTGATGGACACGCTCGTTAATATAATCAACTCTATGAGAAGCACTCTTGACGACGCCGGAGATATAATGAAAAATCTGAAAACCGTATCCGGCGAAACACCGGAACTCATGGACAGGCTTCAATATAATCTGGGACAGGCGGAGCTTATGATGAGATCGCTTCAAAGCAACTGGTTTTTCAGAGGTATAACCGGCGGAATGTCGGAAGATCCGAATTTGATTGAGAGGCCGTAAGAACTTAGAACTTAGAGCTTAGAGCTTAGAGCTTAGAATATGAGAAATAAAAGTTATATCTGTTATCAAGTAATCATCTGCGTATTGCTTGCCGTTTTTTTGATGGGATGCGGCGGCTCTAAAAAGACTTCGCGTCCGCATAATGATATTTATGGAAGCCGGGCGTACAGCGCTTTTCTTGAGGGAGATCTGCCCAAAGCAATTGTTCTGTATCAAAAAGGATACGCGGCGGCGCGGAAGAGTGATCATCAACACAGAGCCGCGCAGAATCTCTCAAATATCGGACGGATCTATTTTGAGCTTGGCCTGCTTGACAGCGCGGCGCTCTATTTGGCTAAGTCACACGAAGAATTTGTATGGGCCGCAGATACAGCGGCAGCTTCAAGAACTGCCGCGTTTCTTGCGTTTTGTCACGCCGCGCAAGGCAGCGATCAGCTTAGCGCTAAATGGTGGAGTGCCGCAAGCGCGTATAAAGGTAAAAACAGCGAGCATTATCACGCCGTTATAAAAGGCAGAATAGACCTGATTCAAAAATCTAAAATAAGCAACGAAGCAGCGCTTGAAAAAGCGGCCGGCTTTTATAAAAAGAAAAAAGACCTCTCTTCGCTTACAACTATAAATATTTTAAACGCGCAGGCAGAGTCTTACAAAGGCAACTGCACAGAAGCAAACCGCCTGCTCCTTGAAGCTCTTGGATATATTGACAAAACAGGAGAAAATTACCGCCGCGCCGCAATACTTCTCAATCTTGCGGCAATAAATCTCTGCGCTCAAAATAATGACACTGCCAAACATTACCACGAAAGAGCGGTAGACTGCGCTCCCAAAGGGATAGTTATTCCATCTTTAGGCCAAATTTCCGCTTGTGACGGGAGAAAGTGCAGATAACAGTGCTCAGTGGTCAGTTAAAAACAGGAGCGGAGTTTACAAATCTTATCTTTAACTGAGAACTGAGCACTGAGCACTGTGCACTAATTTTGATCCTCTTCTCTCAAATACACTAAGCACATCCTGCAGCTTGCGTTCTATGAGCGTAAGGGTGCTTGTTAAAATTCCATCTCCTATAAGGTGCGTGAATGCGGTAGGCTTGATTGCTGATATCACGGTTTTATCATCCTTTTCATAAACCGCCACGTTGCAGGGCATCACCACTCCAAAATTCTCATCCATTGTAAGGGCTCGGTAGGCTAATGGCAAAATAGCCGCGCTTATAATAGAATATCGGGAAAACGTTATATCAAGCAGTTCGTTAAAAGGTTTATCTATTGAACTGATTGAGAGTATTTTGAACCCCTTTTTTCTAAGCTCTCTCTGGAGATAAGCCATTACGGTATCAAAGGGCAGTTGAAGTTGTTGGGTAAGATTCATCATCGTTGCTTTCCTTTCACACGGCATTAACATAAGTGATAAATGTTGTTCTTAACTTAGCCAAAAGAAATGTTGCAAAAAGTGTGCCTGAGATAGTAAGAATTAAAAACAAATATAAAAAACAAATATAAGAGGGGGGACGACCCCCCTGTCTCCAGCCAAAAAAATTAACAAAAAGACGTTAATTTTTTTGTCTTCCGCCACCCCCCGTGCGGGGACACCCCGCAACGCCCCGCCACACAAGCACCCCCAACCCCCTCAAGGGGGCTAAACATAGGAAAAATCAAAAAAATCGGGTATGATGTTTGCATTTTTAAATATCTAACATCATTAATAAACAGGGGGCTTTTGTGCCGGAATTTGTTAACCCGTTTTCGGGTTCTATTTTTGGGAAAAAATTATCGCTTCGGGAACTGAGCAGGGCGCTTCGGCTTGCTTTGGCTTCGGAAGAAGAGGCTACTCATCTTTATGAAGCTCTTGCAGATTCTACGGATAACGAGCTTGCGAAAGCGGTTCTTCAGGATATTGCTAATGAGGAGCGGGTGCATAAGGGGGAGTTTCAAAAACTTATAGAACTCCTACTGCCGGACGAAGCGGAGTTTATGGCTGAGGGCGCTCAGGAAGTAGAAGAGATTCAGCACGGAGCGCACAGTGAAATTGCGTCTGTTAAAAAACCGTTTGCCACTATCCCGACTGTTGGCGATCTGCGAAAAAATGAGTGTGATTGTGAATGCTGCAAAAGGAGATCATTATGAGCGCTGAACTTTTGGGACGCGGTGATACTCCCTTCGGCAGTGACGTGTGGGAATTTATAGATAAAACAGTTCTATCTGTGGCTTCTCAAAACCTGTGCGGACGAAAACTTTTACACACAGAAGGCCCTTATGGGATTGATCTGAAATTCGTACCGAGCCGCGATAAAGAGGTTAGTGATGAGGGTATGGAAAATTTGACCGTAAGTCAATCCGCCCCTACCGCGCTTGCGCTTCTGTCCACGAAATTTTTGATAGGCGCAAGAGATATCGAACAATATACAAAAAACGGTATAGCCTTTGACACAAATGAGATTATCTCAGGAGCGCTCGCCATTACCGCCAAAGAGGATAAAATTATTTTTGAAGGTTCAAAGTCACTTGGCGTCTCAGGATTATTGAATACTCCAGGAACTCAAAAAACAAAGTTAAAAGCGTGGAGCAAAATAGGCGACGCAACAGAATCAATAATAGAAGCTGTTGACAAATTAGACAGCGCCGGTTTTCACGGTCCCTATTCTCTGGCGCTCTCCGCTCCCCTTTACAACAGCCTTTTCAAGCGTTATCCGCAAGAAGAGGTATTAGAAATTGAACATTTAAAATCGCTGATTACAGGGGGCATAATAAAATCATCTTCCCTCAAAAACACCGGTGTACTGATAAACACTGGCAGCCGCTATGCGTCTATTGTTTTGGGTCAAGATTTAACGGCAGGATTTGAGGGGCCGTCCGGCAGAGATTTTGTGTTTACGCTCTCTGAGAGCGTGTCGCTGAGGGTGGTGATTCCGCAGGCTGTTTGTGTGATGGAGTAAAACAGAGCTTAGAACTTAGAACTGAGAGCTTAGACATAGGAAAAGTAAAATTTTACTTTCAGCTCCTAACTAAGTTCTAAGTTCTAAGCTCTAAGTTCTATCATTTAACAATAGCGCGCTTCTTATTCCACGCAACCAGGATATAACTCGCGATATAGAGCGTTGAGAATCCGCCCGCTGTAAAACCTATCAGAAGCGCCAATGAGAAGTCTTTGATAGAATCGCTTCCGAGTATGTAGAGAGCTGCTACCGTAAACAGTGTCGTTACCAAAGTGATAACCGTACGGGTAAGAGTCTGATTGAGACTAAGATTCACAATATCGGCAAAATCTCTCCCCTTGAGCCCGCCTTTGCTGTTCTCACGGATACGGTCGAGAACAACAATAGTACTGTTGAGTGAATATGCGATAATTGTCAGCATCGCCGCTATAAATGGGAGAGAAAGCTCAATGCCGACTATCGCGAAAATGCCAAGCGTTATAAGCGCATCGTGAGTAAGAGGTATAGTAGCCGCCGCCGCAAATGGCAGGTTGAAACGGAATCCGATGTAAATCAACATTACCAACAGCGCTAATATCGCGGTGATAAAAGC
>Ga0123356_10002108_pt1 | contig 21445 bp, 19 predicted proteins | sample TergutEmb28metaG_2_FD_92546 | JGI IMG/M metagenome (GOLD analysis project Ga0123356, IMG submission 92546) | Embiratermes neotenicus P3 segment gut microbial communities from Petit-Saut dam, French Guiana - Emb289 P3 | ecosystem: Host-associated > Arthropoda: Insects > Digestive system > Gut ... | reverse complement strand
TCCGACCAGCAAACCATCGCCCACAACCTCCACGCCCTGTGCCGAACCCACCACAGGCATAAAAGCCAAGGACTCCTCCAAATCAACCGCAACCCCCACGACGGCACCACCACCATCACCACCGTCCTCGGACAGCGAACAACCACCCAACCCCCACCCCTCCGCACCCAAGCCGCGTGACCGCCAGCGCGGGAATGCGTCCACTGGGTGAGAACGGGAGAGGGAACGGTCGAAGGCACCCTGGGAAGGCAGGTTGGTGTGCGAAGGGGCTGGTGGCGGAGGGTGGGATGGTGGGCTGCCCGGGAGGTGAGTGGGGCGTGGGGCGCGTGAGAGGTTGTCATCCCAGGTCACGATTGGGTTGCGACGTGGATTCGTCGCTTGACAGAGCGGCGGGGGCCCGTCCAAGCTAGTGCGCGTGCTGGATTGACGCCGGCGACAACACCCCCGTTCACGCCGCTTCGCCTGTGCGCGTTGCGCGGTAGCCGGGCGGGGCATAACGACATGGAGGAGGATCCGTGGCTGACGGTTCTGTCATCCTCGAGATGCGGAGCATCACGAAGGACTTTCCCGGCGTTCGCGCCCTCGACGACGTCTCGATGAAAGTTCACCGCGAGACGATCCACGCGATCTGCGGCGAGAACGGCGCCGGCAAGTCAACCCTGATGAACGTCCTGTCGGGCGTCATCCCCAAGGGGGCCTTCGAAGGGCAGATCCTCGTCGAGGGCGAGGAGATGGCGTTCTCAGGGCTCAAGTCCTCCGAGGCCATCGGCATCGTCATCATCCACCAGGAGCTCGCGCTCATCCCGGAGCTGTCGATCACCGAGAACATCTTCCTCGGGAACGAACTCTCCTCTCGGTTGGGCATCATCGAACGGTTTGAGCAGGAAAAAACCGCCAAGGACCTGCTCGCCCGGGTGGGCCTCACCCAGAACCCGCGCACCCAGGTCAAGCACCTGGGGGTCGGCCAGCAGCAGATGGTCGAGATCGCCAAGGCGCTGTCGAAGGACGTCAAGGTCCTCATCCTCGACGAGCCGACATCGGGCCTCAACGAAGAGGACGCCGCGAACCTGCTCGAACTGCTCCGGACCCTCAAGGCCCGGGGCGTGACCTGCATCATGATCTCCCATAAGCTCAACGAGATCGCCGAGATCGCTGACTGGGTCACCGTGCTACGCGACGGCAAGGCGGTCGCCGACTACCCAGTCGAGGCTGGGAAGGTCGATGAAGACCGCATCATCCAGTCGATGGTCGGGCGCACACTGGACAACAGGTACCCGACGCGCACGCCGAAGATCGGTGAGAAGGTCTTCGAGGTTCGTGACTGGCGGGTCGAGGACCCCAACGTCCCCGGTCGGCTCCTGGCCAAGGACGCCTCCTTCTTCTTGCGCGCCGGCGAGATCGTCGGCTTCGCCGGAGTCATGGGCGCGGGGCGCACTGAGCTCGCTCGTTCGATCTTCGGGCGCAACTTCGGGGTCTACAAGGGAGGGGAAATCTTCATCAAGGGAGAGCCCGTCTCCCTTCGCAGCGTCAAGGCGGCGATCTCCCACGGCCTGTCCTACCTGCCGGAGGACCGCAAGCTTCTGGGGCTCAACCTCCTTGATTCCGTGGCGACCACCATCACCTCCGCCAACCTCAAGGCCATCCAGAACGGCCCACTCCTTGATGTCGTCACCGAACTCAAAGTTGCCGAAGAGTACAGGGCGATGGTTGGCATCAAGACACCCTCGGTCCAGTACGGGGTGCGCACCCTGTCCGGAGGCAACCAGCAGAAGGTCGTCATCGCCAAGTGGGTCTTCCCTGAGCCTGACGTCCTGATCCTCGACGAGCCGACCCGGGGCATCGACGTCGGCGCGAAGTACGAGATCTACAAGCTCATGCAGCGCTTCGCGAACGAGGGCAAGGCTGTCATGCTCATCTCCTGCGAGCTTCCCGAACTGCTCGGGGTCTGCGACCGGATCTACACACTGTGCGAGGGCCGCGTCACCGGCTGCCTCGACGCGGCCGAGGCGACGCAAGAAAAGCTCATGCGCCTCATGACAACACTGTCCACTACCAACTGACCGACGAAAGAGGATCGTCCAGCCATGAACTATGTCAAGCAAGTGCTCGGGGGAGACCTGAGGAAGTACACGATGGCCCTCATCCTGCTCCTCGTCCTGGCCATCTTCCACTTCCTTACCAACGGACTCATGCTGACCTCGCAGAACATCGTCAGCCTCCTGATGGCGAACACCTACGTCTTCATCCTCGCCATGGGAATGCTGATGGTGATCGTCGTCGGACACATTGACCTGTCCGTGGGCTCGGTCGCCGGCTTCGTCGGGATGATGTCCGCCGTTATGTACAAGGGGGGAACGGGAGCCCCATGGTGGGTCTGCATCCTCATCGGCCTGGGCATTGGAGTGGGCGTCGGAGCCTGGCAGGGCTTCTGGCTCGCCAAAATGGGCATCCCCGGGTTCATCACCACCCTCGCGGGAATGATGGTCTTTAGGGGCGCGGTCATCTGGGTGGCCGAAGGCCGCCCGAGGCCGGCTCCCCCTGAGCTCAAGACGTTTGGCTACGACTACATCCGCGATTGGCCCCCGGGCGTCCGCGAGCACCTGGGCGTGAACCTGCCCACCATCCTCATCGGCGCCGTCGGGATCCTGATTGTCGTCTTCTTCCAGTTCCGCAGCCGCGCGAAGATCGGCAGGGTCTTGGGTGAGACTCCTGATCTTTCCCCGGTCATTGTCCGCAGCGTGCTCATCGCCTTGATCATGGGCTTCTTCACCTACCTGCTCGCCAGCGGGAGGGAGAACACCTCGGTTCCCATTCCCACCCTCATCGTCTTGGTCCTGGTCATCCTCTACTCAACCCTGACCCAACGCACGCCGTTGGGACGGCACATCTACGCGGTGGGCGGCGCCAAGGCCGCAGCGGCACTTTCGGGTGTGAGCATTCCCAAGACCTACTTCTTCACGCTGTTCAACATGTCTATCCTCGCGGCGTTGGCCGGCCTCCTTGCCACAGGGCGCACAGGAAGCGCAGCCCCCGCCGACGGCAACATGTGGGAACTCGACGCGATCGCCTCCGTCTTCATCGGCGGCGCCGCTGTGACCGGCGGCATCGGGACGATCAGCGGAACCATGATCGGGGCGCTGGTCATGGCCTCGATCAACTCTGGCCTCAACCTCATGCACGCTGGGTCTGACAAGACCATGGTCATCAAGGGCCTGGTCCTCCTGGCCGCCGTCGCCCTCGACGTGTTCAACAAGCAGCAGGGACGCGCCTCCATCACCGGACGCCTCTTCGGGAAGAAACCCGGCGAGGAAATTCAAGAACTCACCGACCAGAAGAAGGACACCAAGGAGGTGGAGGAAGCCGTGAGCGCGCCTGCGACGCCGCAATCATCGTGACCTGACCGGCCGCACACGGCTCCTGAGACCTCTCGACCACCAACCCCGCCTCGTACGCCAACCCGGCGCGGAGGCGATCAACCCAGCACCCACACCAAGGGTGCAAACCGAATAGGAGAACAAATGGCACGCACAAATATGATCCGCACCGCTGCTGCGATGCTCGCGGTCGGCGCCCTCGTCTTCGCGGGTGGCTGCAGCAAGGACAACGGCACCGACGAGCCCACTGACGACGGCGCCGCCGTCGAAGAGCCCGAAGCACCGCCCGCCGACGATCCCGTAGAACCGCCCGTCGATGAGCAGCCCGGGGCTGGCGCACTCGAGGCCGGCGCCCTCATCGGAGTCTCGATGCCCTGGCAGGGCACCCAGAACTGGGCCGAGGCTTACAATGGGTTCAAGCCGGCCCTCGAAGCTGAAGGCTTCCAGGCCGTTGTCGACGATGCAGGCAACGACTCAGGCAAGCAGATCCAGCAGATCGAGGCAATGATCGCGCAGGGCGCGAAGCTGATTGTCGTCGGCGCTGTCGACGGCACGCAGCTCGGCAACGTGCTGGACCAGGCCAAGGATGCAGGCGTCTTCATCCTCGGCTACGACCGCACGATCGACGGCACCGCCTCGGTTGACGGCGTCGTCCAGTACGGCGCTTTCACCACGGGCGTCATGGAAGGCCAGGCTCTGATTCAGGGCCTGAACGAGAGCGGCGCTGAGAAGCCGTGGACCATCGAGCTGTTCGCCGGTGCTCCGACGGACCCGAACGCTGGCTTCTTCTTCGACGGCGCGATGAGCCTCCTCCAGCCCATGATTGACGCTGGCGAGGTCGTTGTCGGCTCCGGCGAGACCACGTTCACCGAAGTCGCCACCCTTGAGTGGGCCAATGAGAAGGCACAGACCCGTATGGAGTCGCTGCTGACCTCGACCTACACCGACGGTGTCGGCCCGGTCGGCGTGTTGGCCCCGAACGACGGCATCGCCCGCGCGATCCTCACAGCTTGTGAGGCTGGCGGCTTCGACCTGCCGGTCGTTGACGGACTGGACGCCGAGGACATGTCGATTGGTTGGGTTCGCACCGGAAAGCAGTATGCGACCGTTGCGAAGCCAACGCCCGACTTGATCGGCCGGACAATCGAGGTCATCAACGCTCTGCTCAGCTCGACCGAAATGCCGGCTCCCGACTTCACCGGGGACAACGGCGTGAAGGAAGTTGGAATCTACTCGCTCGATCCCACGATCGTCACCAAGGCGAACATTGACGACTTCTTCCCCTGCTCAGCTGCAGCAGATGATGAGGTAAAAGCGAACTGGATGTGCGAGTAGGCCTCACCGGCCCCGCACTCCAACGGCTCAGGCCTGACGCCCCAGTAGCAGACGGCCGAGCCTGACACCTCGACGGGGGCCTTTCCCGCAGCACATGCGGGAGAGGCCCCCGTTGTCCTGTCCGCCCAAGCCTGGGCAATGCTGGATAGACTGCCAGCGCCAGACGCGTCAAAGAGGAAAGGGAGAATGGCACGCACGCATGTGATTCGCGTCGCGACTGCAGCGCTTGTGGTCGTCGGCCTCGCCCTCGCGGGCAGTTGCGCGAGGGCGCCAGGATTGGGGCACGGCGACGCCCAGACTGACGCTCCGGCGCCTTCGGGGGACAATCTGCCTTCCTACGACGGCAAGGATGAGACCCCTCCCACCGAGGGCGGCGGCGTCCAGCCCCTCGCCTTCCTCCTCCCTGGCGACCTCATCGGAGTCTCGATGCCATGGCAGGGCACCCAGAACTGGGCCGAGGCCTTCGCCAAGTTCGGGCCGGCCCTCGAGGCTGCCGGTCTCCGGGCCGTTGTCGATGACGCAGGCAACGACTCAGGCAAGCAGATCCAGCAAATTGAGGCCATGATCGCGCAGGAGGCAAAGGTCCTTGTCGTCGGCGCTGTCGACGGCACCCAGCTGGGCAACGTGCTGGACCAGGCAAAGGACCAGGGCATCATCATCCTCGGCTACGACCGCATGATCGATGAGACCACCTCGGTTGACGGCGTCGTCCAGTACGGCGCGTTTACCACGGGCGTCATGGAAGGTCAGGCACTGATCCAGGGCCTGGAGGAAAAGGGCGCTGCCAAGCCTTGGACCATCGAGCTGTTCGCTGGCGCTCCAACGGACCCGAACGCAACCTTGTTCTTCGAGGGTGCGATGAGCGTCCTCCAACCCCTGATTGCCGCTCGCGAGATCATTGTCGGCTCCGGAGAGACCTCGTTCACCGAGGTGGCAACCCTTGAGTGGGCAAATGAGAAGGCACAGACCCGCATGGAGTCGCTGCTGACCTCGACCTACACCGACGGCGTAGGCCCGGTCGGCGTGCTGACCCCGAACGACGCAATCTCCCGCGCGATCCTCACAGCTTGTGAGGCTGGGGGCTTCGACCTGCCGGTCGTTGACGGACTGGACGCCGAGGACATCTCGATTGGCTGGGTCCGCGAGGGCAGGCAGTACGCGACCGTCTCTAAGCCGACCGATCAGCTGATCGCCCGGACGCTTGTGGCCATCAACTCCCTGCTCACCTCACCCGAGCTCCCGGTTCCCGACTTTACCCACCTCAACGGCGTCAAGGACGTTGGGATCTACACGCTTAGTCCCACGATCATCACCCAAGCGAACATCGACGAGTACTACCCCTGCTCGAAAGCAAAAGACGCTGAGCAAGCGACAAACTGGAAGTGCAACTAGGGGCCCCAGACCACCCTCCAGCCGCTCAAGGCTGACGCCCAGGCAGTAGACGGCCGAGCCCGGCACCTGGACCCTCAAGAACGGCACCCACCGAACACTTGAACGCGGACAACCCGGGCCACTGAGTTGTGCACTGGCCAGGAATGAGACGCCCATCGGTCGGGGCATGCTGGGTCGATGATGACGCGATTCCTCACCAACGTGGTCGCCGTGGGACTGACCACCACCCTCATCACAACAGCAGCCCCCACCAGTACCACCTGGGAAGAAGCGGGAGCAAAGCCCAGCACCGTCACTGCCTCCCGAGTGCTCTCCCCCCGCGCCGACACCTCCATCGAGACATCCCTCACACAATCCGGCGGCACCACCCCCTCCCGAGCACTCGACCCCCGCATCGACACCCCCTTTCGCTGGCCCGTCCCCGAGCCCGCCGTCGTGGTCCGACCGTTCGTTGGACCCGCTCAGAAGTGGTCACCCGGACACCGTGGAGTCGATCTCTTCGCCCCACCCGGCACCGCCGTCCTTGCCCCTGCCGATGGTGTCGTCACCTTCGTCGGCTTCGTTGTCGACCGCCACCTCATCGTCATCACCCACGGCGAGCTCCGCTCCACCCTCGAACCCATAACCACCACGCTCACCCTCGGCACGCAGGTCACCCAAGGACAAGTCGTCGGCATCGTCAGCGACGAGCCCGCCCATGCCCCCGATGTCGTCCACTGGGGAGTCCGTCGAGGCGACGTCTACCTAGACCCCGCCCTCCTAGTCCACCCCGCCCCCCGAGCCGTCCTCCTCGAGTAACCACCCAGAGCTGAGTGGAGTCCGCCGAGGCGACGTCTACCTAGACCCCGCCCTCCTAGTCCACCCCGCCCCCCGAGCCGTCCTCCTCAAGTAGCCACCCAGAGCTGATACGTTCGGTGGTGACATGATGACGGTGTCACACTGTGAGGCCGTGTAACAGATTGGCGCTGTTCGACACTTGGTAGGTGTCAACGGCCCAGCGCGCATCGCTATGAGGGGTGCTGGGGACGACCAACTCGGCACCCACACCAGGGGTGCGCATCAAATAGGAGAACTCATGGCACGCACAAGAATGATCCGCACCGCAGCGGCAGTGCTCGCAGTCAGCGCCCTCGTCCTTGCGGGCGGCTGCGCCAGCAGGGGCGGCGACGAGCCCGAGATCGCCGAGCCCGAAACCACCGAACCTGAAAACGCAGAGCCTGACACCACCGAGCCCGAGAATGCGGAGCCCGAAGCCGCAGAGCCGACCAGCTTCCTCTCGCCTGGCGACCTCATCGCAGTCTCGCTGCCTTGGGTAGGCACCTGCTGCTCCTACTTCGAGATGTTTGGGCCGAACATAGAGGCTGCCGGTTTCCAGGCCGTCGTCGATGACGCAGGCTACGACTCGGGCAAGCAGATCGAGCAGATCGAGTGGATGATCGCGCAGGGCGCCAAGGTGATTATCGTTGGCGCTGTCGACGGCACCCAGCTCGGCAACGTGCTGGACCAGGCCAAGGACCAGGGCATCATTGTGCTGGGCTACGACCGTACGATCGACGGGACCGCGTCGGTTGACGGCGTCGTCCAGTACGGCGCGCTTGCCACGGGCGAGATGGAAGGCGAGGCGCTGCTCCAGGGCCTCGAGGAAAGCGGCGCCCCCAAGCCGTGGACCATCGAGCTGTTCGCCGGCGCTCCCACGGACCCGAACGCACTCTTCTTCTTCGACGGAGCTATGAGCCTCCTCCAACCCATGATCGACGCTGGAGAAATCATTGTCGGATCCGAGGAGACGGAGTTCGATGATGTCGCGACCGCTGAGTGGGCCAACGAGAAGGCGCAGACCCGCATGGAGAAGCTGCTCGCCTCGACCTACAGCGACGGAGTTGGCCCGGTGGGCGTTCTGGCTCCCAACGACGGCATCGCCCGCGCGATCTTGACAGCTTGTGAGGCTGGCGGCTTCGACCAGCCGGTCGTTGGCGGCCTGGACGCCGAGGACATCTCGATCGGCTGGGTCCGCACAGGAAAGCAGTACGCGACAGTCTCAAAGCCGACCCACAGCCTGATCGCCCGCACCATCGAGGTCATAAACTACCTGCTCACCTCACCCACAATCCCCGACCCCGACTTCACCCTGAACAACGGCGTCAAAGACGTCGGAATCTACTCACTCAACCCCACAATCCTCACCCAAGCAAACATCGACGACTACTTCCCCTGCGAGGCTGCGGCCGACGCTGAGCAAGCGACCAACTGGAAGTGCGACTAGGCCCCACCGACATCAACCCAAACCCCAGCAGTCAGACGACCTCGAAAGGTGGGGGCCGCCATCGTGCGTCGTTGACCCTCCTCGCCCAGTCCGGCCCTGCGTTCTTGCCTCGCCGACGGCGTGCCCCAAGCCGAGCTATCCTCCTCGAACAGGGGCGCTACCGATCTGGAGCTTCCGCCGAAGCTACAGCAGAAGGCAAGACTACGACCCCGGCACGGGCAGCAGCCTCAGCCAGTTTGCCATCAAGAGTGGCGAGAGGAAGGCCTCGGCTTTGGGCGAGAGCCAAGTAGGCGGCGTCGTATGTCGTTAGTCCGTGGAGCTGGGCCACAGCGACCAGCTCAGCGTGACCGGGCTGGTCGGGGTCCTTCTCCAGTGGGAGGGCGCCCAGCAGAGCAAGGAGTCTTTGGACGACGGCGTCTGTGATTCGGGATCGGCGCCAGGCAGTCACCAACGCGTTCGAGGTCTCCACGACCCACAGGGAAGGGACCACCCCACCATTGCGACGCACACGAACCAGGATGCTGTCGGTATCCGGGGTTGCTTCATCCTCGAAACACCAGGCCAGCGCCACACTGGCGTCGACAACAATCATCGCCGACCCTCGTTGATGAGTTCGCGGACGCTGCACCCGTCCAGGCGAACTCCTTGTCGAGCCCGACGAAACTCGTCGACGACCGATTCGGCGTCTTCGCCCGCAGGGCGTGCAATCGGTGTCAATCGAGCGACCGGACTACCGCGCCTCAGAATCGTGATGGTGCGACCCGAGGCAACGTCGTCGAGCAGCCGCGAGAAGTGGGTCTTCGCTTCGTAGGCGCCAATCGTCATGCTCATGAAAACAGACTAGTCGTCGACCTGTCTGTTGGCAAGGGGGGCTTCGGCGTGGAGGGGATTTGGGGTAATTGGCTCGCGCGGGTTGAGGAGGAGCAGGCGACCGACTGGATGTGCGACTGAGCTCCGGCGTGGTGCGTGGCGGCATGGCCGGGACCTGGGGAGATGGCGCTGTCACGACACTTGGTGGAGATGCGGTGTAACAGAACGGCACTGGTGGACACTTGGTAGGTGTGGCGTGTGCATCCTGCGCCGCCAAAGACAACGCTGAGGAGGTTGTCCCGTGAGATCAATGAACAGCAGGCTGGTTTGTGGCGCTGGGGCATTGATGGTCGCCGTGGGAGTGATGGGGGGCTGCGCGACCGTGCAGCCAGCCGAGGGGCCGTGCGAGTGCACGTGCACACCCGAGCCGACCGCCGATCAGGGAGTGCCGCCGACTGAGGTCCCACCTTCGACCCCGGAGCTGATCGACTCGCTGTCGCTGGGCGACCTTGTTGGGGTCTCGCTGCCCTGGATTGGCACCCAGAGCTGGGCCATGGCCGTCGCAGCGTTCGGGCCTGCCCTTGAGGCTGCCGGTTTCGAGGTCGTTCTCGATGACGCAAACAACGAGTCGGGCAGGCAGATCCGGCAGATCGAGGCGATGATCGCGCAGGGCGCCAAGGTGATCATTGTTGGCGCTGTCGACGGCACCCAGCTCGGCAGCGTGCTGGACCAAGCCAAAGACCAGGGCATCGTTATCCTCGGCCTCGACCGTATGATCGACGGAACGGCGTCGGTTGACGGCGTCGTACAGTACGGAGCGGTTTCCACGGGCGTCGCGGAAGGTCAGGCGCTGGTTCAGGGCCTCGAAGAGAGCGGCGTTCCCAAGCCGTGGACCATCGAACTGTTCGCAGGTGCTCCGACGGACCCGAACTCGAGCCTGTTCTTCGAGGGCGCGATGAGCCTCCTCGTGCCCATGATCGACGCTGGCGAAATCGTTGTCGGCTCCGGGGAAATGGAGTTCGCCGACGTCGCGACCCTTGAGTGGGCCAATGAGAAAGCACAGACCCGAATGGAGGAGCTGCTCGCCTCGACCTACAGCGATGGTGTCGGCCCGGTCGGCGTCTTGGCTCCCAACGACGGCATCGCCCGAGCGACCCTCACAGCCTGTGAGGACGCCGGCTTCGACCTGCCGGTCGTTGGCGGCCTGGACGCTGAGGACATTTCCATCGGATGGGTCCGCGAGGGCAAGCAGTACGCGACCATATCGTGGCCGACCGACATGCTGATCGCCCGCATGCTTGAGGTCATCAACTACCTGCTCACCTCACCCACGCTCCCCGACCCCGACTTCACCCTGAACAACGGCGTCAAGGACGTCGGAATCTACTCACCGGATCCCACAATCGTCACCCAAGCAAACATCGACGACCACTACCCCTGCTCTGCCGCGAACAGCGAGGAGCAAGCAACCAACTGGAAGTGCGACTAGGCCCCACCGACATCAGGCCAAACCCCGGCGGCCAGACGACATCGCGAGGTGAGTGACGCCATCGTGCGTCGTTGACCTCCTCGCCCCGTCCGGCCCTGCTGTCCTTGCCCGGCCAGAAGCGCGTCTATGGCGAGCGCGGGGCTGCCACGGTGACGGATTGGACCTTTGGGCGTGGCGGACTGCTCGGTGTTCGGTGGAGGTGGCGTGTAACTGACCGGCGCTGGCGGACACGTATTGGGTATGAAGGGCGCACCGCGCGTCGCTCAAGGAACTGCTGAGGAGGTTGTCCGGTGAGGCAAATGAACTACAGGCTGGTCTGTGTTGGGGCTTTGGTGGCCGCAGTGGCTGTTGTGGGGGGGTGTGTCGCCCCACGGTCGGCCGAGGAGTCGTGCGGGTGCATGTGCACGCCGGAGCCGGCCCCGGATCAAGGGTCGCCGCCAACCGAGGACTCACCTGCGACCCTGGAGCAAGCCGGCGCCCTCCAGCCCGGCGATCTCGTAGGAGTCTCGATGCCGTGGAAGGGCACCCAGAGCTGGACCGAGGGTATCGAGAAGCTCGGGCCCGCCCTGGAGGCTGCCGGCTTCCAGGCCGTGGTCAACGATGCGGGCAACGACTCGGGCAAGCAGGTCAAGCAGATTGAAGCGATGATCGCGCAGTGCGCGAAGGTGATTGTCGTCGGCGCTGTCGACGGCACGCAGCTCGGCGACGTGCTGGACCGGGCGAAGGACCAGGGCGTCATTGTGCTGGGCTACGACCGCACGATCGACGACACCAAGTCTGTTGACGGTGTCGTCCAGTACGGCGGGTACACGACGGGTGTCATGGAAGCTCAGGCGCTGGTGATGGGCCTAGAGGAGAAGGGCGTTCCAAAGCCGTGGACCATCGAGCTGTTCGCCGGTGCTCCATCGGACCCAGACGCGGTCTTCTTCTTCGACGGCGCGATGAGCCTCCTCCAGCCCATGATTGACGCTGGCGACGTGACGGTCGGCTCCGGGGAAGTGGAGTTCGCAGACGTCGCGACCGGTGGATGGTCCAACGAGAAGGCACGGACCCGCATGGAGGAGCTGCTGACCTCGACCTACACCGACGGCCCTGGCCCGGTCGGGGTACTGGCCCCCAGCGACGGCATTTCCCGCGCAATCCTCACCGCCTGTGCGGATCGCGGTTTGGACCTGCCAGTGGTCGGCGGCTTGAACGCCGAGGACATCTCGATCGGCTGGATCCGCACGGGCAAGCAGTACGCGACCGTTTCGAGGCCTACCGACCCACTAGTGGGCCGAACGCTCGACGTCCTCAACCCCCTGCTCACCTCACAAGACCTCCCGGGTCCCGACTTCACCGTCGAAAACGGAGTCAAGGAAGTGCCGATCTACTCCCTCGATCCCACAATCGTCACCAAGGCGAACATCAACGACTTCTTCCCCTGCGACGCTGCGGCCGACGCTGAGCAAGCAACCAACTGGATGTGCGACTAGACCCCACCGACCCCACCCAACAGACACCACCCCACCGCTAGGAGGCCGCTTCGCTGAAGAATGGGGCTCTTCGGGGTGATGTGCGGGTTGGGTTTGGGGTGCAGGTGCAGGTGACGAGCCGTTTCTTGGTGAGAACTGTTGGTTGAGGCCGGGTCGGTGGTTCCGGGGGGCAACGCGTCGATCAGTTTACTGCCTTGGTGGTGCCGCTCCATGTAGACAGCGCCACCCACAATTGGGCAAAAGTCACAAACCCGTGTTTCGACGCAGACTCCGACCACAACGTCGAACGTTTGCGCTGGTCACAGGGGTGGAAGGATCCGCCACAGGAACCAAAACCTGGGTTTGTGACTTTTGCTCATGGGTTTGTGACTTTTGCCCCGGGCATTGGTTACTTCTGCATCGCAGACAGCGCCGGCCACGGCGGCATTTGAGACAGTTGCCCGCTGTCGCACGGACACAGCAACGGTATCGACCGGGGCAACCATCCCCCCACCCCACCCCTACCCCTCCGGACCCACCTCAGCCCGCGGGTGGGCTTGGAGGTAGGCGGCTCGGAGGCGCTCGGTGGAGATGTGGGTGTAGCGCTGGGTGGTAGCCAGCGAGGCGTGGCCTAGGAGTTCTTGGACAACTCGCAGGTCAGAGCCGCCGTCTAGGAGGTGGGTGGCGGCGGAGTGGCGCAGGCCGTGGGGGGCTATGTCCTTGACGTCGGCTAGGGCGGCGAGGCGGTGGACGGCCTCGCGGGCCTGGCGTGGGTTGAGGCGCCCGCCTCGCGCGCCGAGGAAGAGGGCGGGCCCGGAGTCCGGCGTCACCAGCTGTGGACGGCCATCCGCCAGCCACGACGCAACAGCTCGCGCGGCGGGGATACCGAACGGAACCATCCGCTCTTTGTTCCCCTTGCCGAGGACTCGGGCGAGGCGTTCGTCGAGGTCAACCGCCGCGACATTGAGGGTGACGAGCTCGCTGACCCGCGCACCGGTCGCATAGGCGAGCTCCACGAAGGCCCAGTCGCGCAGGTGGACAGGGTCGCCATCGTCCGCACGGGTTTGGGCAAGGTTTGCCAGACGCGAGGCTTGGCTCTGGGTCAGGACATCGGGGAGGACGATGGCGGTGCGGGGCGTCCCGAGACGAAGGCCCGGGTCAGTGGGGGTGCGGGCGGTGCGGGCGGCCCAGGCGGTGAAGGCGCGGGCGGCGGCGGCACGGCGGGCCAGCGTGGTGCGGGACTTGCCCGCGCCCGCCTGGACGGCGAGCCATTGCCGCAGGTCAGCGAGGGTGAGGGAACCCAGGTCCTCGACCCGAGAAAGACCGACCGTCGCCAGCAGGGAGACAATGTCGCCGCGGTAGGCGCGAACCGTGTGGGGGGACAGGCCGCGCTCGTGGGCGAGGTGGGAGGTGAAGTCGTCGAGAAGGGCGGCGAGGGGGTCAAGCGGGGAGGGTGCCATAGACCTGGATGAAGGGGCGGATGAGGCGGGAGGCGATGAGGTCGTCGTCCTCGAAGGGGTCGGCGTCCATGATGGCCGCCGCCTCGGCGAGGTCATTGGCGCGCACCAAGATGAGGCCTCCCGCGCCGCCGGGCTCTCCCATTGGGCCTGCGAGGAGGACAACGCCCTCGTCAAAGAGGTCTTTCAGCCAGGCGCGGTGGGCGGGGCGGGCGGCGTCGAGATCGGAGGGGCGGTCAACGTAGGTGTAGAGGACGGCAAAGAGGTGCATGGGGTGCATTCTGCCACCTGGCCGCCCGACGCGGCTCATTCGCCACGGGAGCGTGGCGCGGATCGGGAGCGGTGAGCTCTGCGTCAGCCAGAATCGGCGTCCTCGACCGCCTCGTCTCCCCCGCGCCAGCTCATGCGCCACGAGCGGCCCCCGAAGCCGTCCCCGGTCGGGCCTTTCGCCAACCGAAGTCCGCGCGTTCGGCCAACCCTGTGCGCTCGAGAGCTCCCAGGGCTGCGAGGACGTCTCGGCCGGGAAGGGCGGCGGCGGCCGCGAGCGCGTCCACCTGGGCCGTGCCGCGCAGGGGGAGGCAGTCGAGGACCTGACGCTGGGTGGACGGCAGGTCGTCGAGCGGTCCGGCCTGCTCCCCGTGTTCCAACGCATCGGCGAGGGCCGCGTCGCAGCCGTCGAGCAGCTCAAGGACCTCGGGGCCGTCGGTGACGCAGGTGGCGACGTTTTCGCGGATGAGGCGGTGGCATCCCGCGGAGGCGGGCGAGGTCACGGGCCCGGGGACAGCGCCGACCGGGCGCAGGAGCGTCGCGCCGTGGCGGGCGGTGGACTGGGCGCCGGACCGCCATCCAGCTTCGACGATGACGGTTGCCTGGGTTATCGCGGCGATGAGCCGGTTGCGCTGGAGAAACCGCTCGCGGCGCGGGGCGGAAAACGGCGGGACCTCGGCGATGAGCGCGCCAGAGTCGGCCACCTTCCCCAGGAGCAGCGCGTTGCCCGCCGGGTAGGGCCGGTCAACCCCCCCGGCCATGACCGCGACCGTCACCCCCGACGCCCCCAGCGCTGCCCGGTGCGCCGCCGCATCGATCCCAAACGCTCCCCCGGAGACGATGGCGACCCCTCGCTCCACGAGACAGGAAACGATTTCATGGGTCACAATCTCCCCGTAGCGGGTGGAGGCTCGGGATCCCACGACGGCCGCCGAGCGGGCCAGGGCGGTCGAGACCGTGGCGTCGCGCATCACCGACCCGATCCCCCACAGGCAGAGGGGGGCGTCAGCTCCGAGGTCATCGAGCCCGACCGGCCACCCCTCCTCCTCGGGAATGAGCAAAACTCCCCCAAGGTCCTCCAGGACTCGCAGCTCGCGGCGCGGGTCAAGGTTCTCCAGGCGTGGACGCCACCGTTTGACGGCAGCCGCGAGGCCCCGATCCTGACGTACCTGCGCGGCCCGATCCTCGAAGAACCCTCCCTGACCTGGCACAGCTCCGGGCTCCAGGGGTTCGAGTCGGGCCAGACCGGCCTTGTGTGCCCCATCCACGAGCCACGTCAACGCCTCCCCCGGCCCGATCGCCTGGACCAGCACGCCCGCCGCCCGGTCCCCCGGTTCGGCGATTCGACTCCACGCGGCACGAGCCATGCGCGGGTCTTTCCAGTCGGGCTTCATAGTGCTAGTCCTGTCCGCAGCGCCATCGCTGCATCGACATCCTCCATCGTCGGTCCCTCGCGTCCGGCGAGGTCAGCGAGGGTCCAGGCGACCCTCAACACGCGGTCCACTCCCCTCATCGTCAACACCCCCCGATCCAGGGCTTGGGTCAACAGGCTCTTGATTGGGGATCCCTGCTCGATCCGCGAGCGCACCCACGCCCCAGGCACCTGGGCGTTGAGCGTCCATCCGAAGGGTTCGAGCCGCTCGCGCTGCGCCCGCCTCGCCTCTGCGACGCGAGCCGCCACGACCTCGCTCGGCTCCCCGCAACTCCCATCCCCCACCGTGACACCGTGGACTGCCTCCACCTCCACGTGAAGATCGACGCGGTCCAGCAAAGGCCCCGACAGCCGGGCGTAGTACCGTCGCCGCGCCATGGGTGTGCAGGTGCAGCGCACGCCTTTGCCGTAGGCGCGGCCGCAGGGACAGGGGTTGGCGGCCAGCACCATCTGGAATCGGGCGGGATAGCTCGCGGTCCCTGCCGTCCGGTGGATTGTCACGCACCCCGTCTCCAGAGGCTGGCGCAGAGTCTGGAGCACGCGCGGGGAAAACTCCGGCGCCTCGTCCAAGAACAGCACCCCGTGGTGGGCGCGGGACACAGCGCCAGGTCGCGGAATCCCGTTGCCTCCGCCAATGATCGCGGCCGGGGTCGCCGTGTGGTGGGGCGCCTCGAAGGGCGCACGCATGCTCAGCCCGTCGCTCGCCTGCAGCGTCCCGGCGACCGAATGGATCGTCGCGACCTCGACCGCCTCCTCCGCGGTGAGTGGCGGCAAGAGCCCGGGCAGACGCGAGGCGAGCATGGTCTTGCCCGCGCCCGGCGGGCCGCTCATCAGCAGGTGGTGGCCTCCCGCGGCCGCGATCTCCACAGCAGCCCGCGCCTGAGGTTGGCCGATGACGTCCGCCAAGTCTCCGCCATCGTGCGTCGTTGTGGAGGGGGTCGGGGGGAGCGTGACGGGAGGGGTGCGCCCGGCGGACTCGGGCAGGCGCGCGCCGTAGGAGCGGGCGAGGTCGCCGAGACTGGGCGTCGCGACCACCTCGATTCCACTCACCAGCTGCGCTTCTGCCGCGTTGGCCGTCGGGACCACGACCCTCGTGACGCCGGCGCGGGCCGCGCAGAGCACCGACGGCAGCACGCCGCGCACGGGCCGAGTCCTCCCGTCGAGGCCGAGTTCACCGAGGTGGACCGACCCTTCGAGCGCGGAGGGAGCGATATGCCCGCAGGCCACGAGAACAGCGACAGCGATCCCCAAGTCGAAGGCGGAGCCGGATTTCGGAAGGGCCGCAGGCGAGAGATTGACGGTCACTCGCTTGTTGGGCCAGTCGATGCCAGTCGAGGCGAAGGCGGCGCGGATCCGGTCGCGCGACTCCCCCAGCGCCGCGTCCGGCAGCCCCACCAGGACAAACGCGGGAACGTTCGCGACGGAAAGCACCTCAATGTCGACGAGGTGCCCCTCAAGACCCAGCAGCGTGACAGCGCGGGTGCGTCCCACGGGAGGCCGGCTCACCGGAAGGCTCCCATGATGTGGTCGATCGTCGCGGTTTCGGGCGGGTCGGTGAGGATGACGCCAACGATGTCGATGCGGACCTCGGCGACGCGAACCTCATGCTCATCGAGCCATTGGGCGGCCAGTCGCCTCAGGCGCGCGTACTTTTTCTGGGTGATCGCGGCGGCCGGCGCGCCAAACCCCCACCCCGATCGCGTCTTGACCTCGACGATGACGAGCACCTCACCGTGGCGCGCCACGAGGTCAATCTCCCCGTCACGTCCGCGCCAGTTACGATCGAGGATCTCGTGCCCCCAGGACTCCAGGAAAGCGGCCGCCACCTGCTCACCACGCAGCCCGAGCTGGCGGTTTCCTTCCGCAACGGGCGCCGGGAGGTCGGGCGGCACCTCGAACTGCATGCTGAGCTGAGTCATCCGCCCAGTGTCAATGAGGACGATGGCGGCCCTCGCCTGGCCAGTGGATAACTCTGTCCGTTTCACGCTGCCATGGCCGTTGACAACGGTGCGGAATTGACCCGTTGCCTTGGGTGCCCCTCACGTCCGGATGTGGAGGATGGGTGGGGGTGGTGAGGCGACACGGGTGGAGGTGGTCGCGGTGTGTCGCTGGGCGTGAGAGAGTGGCGGGGTGAATGATCCTTCCGTCGGCGCGGGCGCGTCGGCACCCGCTGCGGATGAGCCGGCAACCGCCACGGTTTCCCCGGAGGCTGTGGTGGCCGAACCGGAGGCTGTGGTGGCCGAACCGGAGGCTGTCGGAGACGAACCGGAGGCTGTGGTGGACAAGCTTGAGACCCCGGGGCGCAAGAAGCGCCTGTTGAGGCGCAAGAAGCAGCGGCGTCCCCTTTTCCCACCGGCGAAGACCCGGTGGGGACGGATGGGTCGCGAGGTCGGGTTCGTCGTGGTGGCGGCCATTGTGCTGTCTTTCCTGCTCAAGACCTTCCTCCTCCAGACGTTCTTCATCCCCTCGGAGTCGATGGAGACGACCCTGCTCATCGATGATCGGATCATCGTCTCCAAGCTCGCGCCCGGGCCTCTCAAGGTCCACCGCGGCGACATTGTGGTCTTCCGCGATCCAGGAGGGTGGCTTCCCCGGTCAGTGACCGAAGAGAATGCCAACTCTGGGTCAGCGTTCCACCGGGCCCTCCAGGCGGTAGGTCTCGCCCCGGCCAGCGACGAGTCCTACCTCGTCAAGAGAGTGATCGGCACGGGCGGCGACACGGTCGAATGCGAGATCAAACTCGACCCCGCGATCCCCGAAGGCGCCCCGATTCCCACGGGAGTCATGAAGGTCAACGGCGTCGAGATCGAGGAAACCTACCTCGACGAGGACACAATCCCCTGCACCGAGGCCCTGGAGTTCACCGTCCCGGCCGACGCCCTGTGGGTCATGGGAGACAACCGCCAGCACTCCGGGGACTCCCGCGCCCACGAGAACGATCCCAACCTCCACGGCGCCATCGGCCTCAAGGATGTCGTCGGAGTAGCCAAGCTTCGCATGTGGCCCCTTTCCCGCTGGGGCGTCCTGTCCAACCCCGGAAAGGTCTTCGCCTCGGTCCCCGAGCCTGGCTAGTGAGGGAGCTGGAGGTCTTGCTTGGCGAGCTCTTCGACGTTGACGTCTTTGAAGGTGAGGACCCTCACGGTGCGCACAAAGCGCGCTGAGCGGTAGACATCCCAGACCCACGCGTCCGACATCGTGATCTCGAAGAAGACCTCGCCGCCCGCCGAGCGGACCTGGAGGTCAACGTGGTTGGAGAGGTAGAAGCGGCGATCCGTCTCCACGACGTAGGAGAAGAGGTTGACGACGTCCCTGTACTCGCGGTAGAGGGCCAGCTCCATCTCTGACTCATAGCTCTCGAGGTCTTCGGCGCTCACTGGTCGTCCTTTCCTTGGTCGGTGGGCTCGGGAACGTCCTTAAAGACCGACCCCGGGTTCTTCATGAAGGTGATTCTGTTAAGTGGCCAGGTCCGGAGCTTGGCGACACCGACGACGGCCTTGAGCTGGACCGCGCCATGCAGCGGCGGCCCTTGATCGTGGAAACGCGAGTCACCCGAGTTGCCTCGATTGTCGCCCATTAGCCACAGGGCGTCCTCGGGCACGGTGACGCGGAACGGCGAAAGGCAGGGCGACTCGCCCTCCTTGACATAGGTCTCATGGAGCTCAACCCCGTTGACCTCGATGACCCCGTCGGCGGGGAAGCCCTCGCCGGTGATCACGCACTCCACCGTGTCGCCTCCCACCCCGATGACCCTCTTGATGAGAAACGCCTCTTCGCTCATGGGTGCCAAGCCGATCGCTTGGAGGGCCCCGTGGATCCACGCGGATGCGCCCGTGAGCTGCGTCAACTCCGGCGAGGAATTGAGCCAACCTCCCGGATCGGAGAAGACCACGACATCGCCCCGGTGAACCCCGAAGGGACCGGGAGCGAGCTTGGTCACCATGACCCGGTCCTCCTTGAGCAAGGTGGACTCCATCGACTGCGAGGGAATGTAGAACGACTGGATGAAGAACGTCTTCAAGACAAAGGACAGAACCAGCGCCGCGAGGACAACGAACCCCACCTCGCGACCCCACCGCCCCAAAGCCGACGGGCCCTTCGCAGGGTCGCCCAAGGCGTCGCCCAAGGCGTCGGCTGCGTCATCGCCGTCCGGGGCCAGGTCCGGTTCCAGCGTCGCAGCGACCGCCGAGGCTGTGGGCGGCACCGTCTGCGTCATCTGCTCCCTCGTCGTTTCGTCGGGCATCACCGCAGCCTTCGCCCGGCGCTCGGCCCCCATTAGTCCCTTAGCCTATCTCCCAGCATCGCTCTTGGGCCCGAAGAGATGCCAGGTGCGTCGGTGCTGGTCGGTCGGGCCGAGCCTCGCGATCACCTCACGGTGTTCAGCGCTGCCATAGCCCTTGTTCTCCGCCCAACCGTAGGCGGGATACTCCGCGGCGAGCCGACCCATCATCTGGTCGCGGGCCACCTTCGCGTGGACAGACGCCGCCGCCACCGAGGCACAGGAAGCGTCGGCCTTGACCCTCATGACCACTTGGGCGACGGCCAAGGCACCAAGGGAAGGGACGTCATCGTCCATCGCTTCAGCGAGCGTGAGGGGAGCCGAAAGCCAATCATGGTGACCGTCGAGGAGAATCGTCGCGTCTTCGCAGGCCAGAGTGCTCAGGGCGCGGAGGCCCGCCTGGCGCAGGGCGCCGATGATTCCGTAGCGGTCAACGTCGGCGGCGCTCGCCCAGCCCAGGGACCAGCCGGCGCCCCAGGTGGCGAGGGCCTGCGCCATCGTCTCGCGCTGGGCGGGTCGCAGCTCCTTGGAATCGGCGAGCCCGGGCGGCGGGTCGGGGGTCTCGCGGGTGACGCACACCGCGCCCACGCACACGGGACCTGCAAGGGCGCCGCGTCCCACCTCGTCCATGCCGATGACGCGGGGCGCGCCCGCAGCCAGGAGGCCTCGCTCGACGGCCAGAGTTGGGCCGCGCTGTCGGGCCGCGTCGGGGGGACCGACACTGGCCACGGGAGACTCAGTCCTGCGACTCTTCGGGGGCGTCGTCTTCCACCGACTCCTCGGCCAACGCCTTGGCGAGTTCGGCTTCGCGCGCCGCCTGGGCGGGAGTGAGGCGCTTTTCGCGAATCTTCGCCGCCTTGCCGCGGCGATCGCGCAGGTAGTAGAGCTTGGCGCGCCGCACATCGCCGCGCGTGACCAGCTCAATCCTGTCGATGGTCGGCGTGTGGACCGGGAAGGTCCGCTCCACGCCCACGCCGAAGGAGATCTTGCGCACCTTGAACGTCTCGCGCACGCCATCGCCCGAGCGTCCGATGACGACTCCCTGGAAAACCTGAATGCGGGACCGCGTGCCCTCGACGACCCTCACATGAACGCGCACCGTGTCGCCGGGCCGAAACCGCGGAATGTCTTTGCGCAAGGTGGGCGCGTCAACCGAATCGAGCTTTCGCATCGTGTCCTTACTTCCTCGCGCTCGCCACAGGTCGCACGCGGTCTTGGGCGCGAACGAGTCGGTCCGCGCTATCCCTTTGGGGGCCGGTGGGCGGCCAGTTCTTCTCGATCCCCCCATGGCAGGATCGCAACGCAGGCACGCCAGCCGTCTATTCTGCCACAGACTCGCGGGAGGTCAGGTCGGGCCGACGGTCCGCGGTGCGCGCCCGGGACTGCTCGCGCCGCCAGGCAGCGATGTGCGCATGGTGCCCGGAGAGCAGGATCGGTGGCACCTCGAGCCCGCGCCACGTCGCCGGCTTGGTGTAGACCGGGTATTCCAGCAGCCCAGGCTCAGCATGCGATTCCTCAGCCAAGGATTCCGCGTTCCCCAAAACCCCCGGCAGCAGCCGCGCCACCGCCTCCACGATCGCCAGAGCCGCGACCTCGCCCCCCGCCAGCACATAGTCACCCAAGGAGATTTCGCGCACGATGACGTCACACCGGCTCTCGAAATGCTCCGCCACCCGTGCGTCAATCCCCTCATACCTTCCGCAGGCGATGATGATGTGCGACTGCTCGGCGAGGTGCTCGGCATCGCGCTGGGTGAACAAGGTTCCGGAGGGTGAGGGGATGAGGAGGGTGGTTGGGGGACCACTCGCTCGACAGAACGTCGTTTCGCTGAATTCTGGGCCGGTCTTTTCAGCGAGGCGCCCTTTTGTCGGCGGGGAGGAGGTGGGGGTGGGGGTG
>Ga0123356_10002107_pt1 | contig 21446 bp, 19 predicted proteins | sample TergutEmb28metaG_2_FD_92546 | JGI IMG/M metagenome (GOLD analysis project Ga0123356, IMG submission 92546) | Embiratermes neotenicus P3 segment gut microbial communities from Petit-Saut dam, French Guiana - Emb289 P3 | ecosystem: Host-associated > Arthropoda: Insects > Digestive system > Gut ... | reverse complement strand
TCTTATAAAACGCTCATGCCCGGGCACATCAATTATCCCTGCTCTTGTTCCGTCGTCAAAATCGAGGTGTGCAAAGCCGGGCTCGATGGTCACTCCGCGGCGCTTTTCCTCCTCGAGCCTGTCTGTGTCTATTCCTGTTAATGCTTTGATGAGAGCTGTCTTCCCATGGTCGACGTGTCCGGCTGTCCCTATAATCACATGTTTCATAGTTGTTATTATATCTTATATATTTAATATTTTTTTTGCAATATATTCAAAATCATCTTCAAACATAGTGCGTACATCAAGCAGTAGCTTGCCATCTTCGATACGTCCGATAATTGGAATCTTCTGCTGCCTGAGCAGATCATCGAGTTTCTCTGCGCTTTTGCCCATATCCGGGACAATGGCATATGACGGTAGCTCTAAGCCGGGTACAGAACCGCCGCCTGCCACACTCATACACGGAATAATCTCTGCCGAGCCTCCTTGCTCTTTTATAAGACTATGAAGCTTTTTTGCTCGTTTAAGCAAGATCTCTATATCGATAGAGAGCATTGACATTACGGGTATTTCTTTTTGTGCTGCACGGTTGTCTTGATACACCCGGACAGTTGCTTCCAAAGCGGCTATAGTCATCTTGTCAGCTCTCAGCGCACGGTAAAGAGCATGCTTTTTCATCTCATCAATAAGCTTTTTACTGCCTGCCAGAACACCGCACTGTGGCCCTCCAAGCAGTTTATCGCCACTAAATGTTACAATATCGGCTCCATGCTTAAGGCTATGCTTTACAAAAGGCTCTCCTTCAATACCGTATCTTTGTATATCTGTAAGTGCACCGCTTCCTATGTCTTCAATAACTGCTATACCTTGTTTTTTTCCTAAAGCAGCAAGGTCTTTTACCGAAACAGATTCTGAAAATCCTACTATTTTAAAGTTGCTTGTGTGCACCTTTAAGAATGCTTTTGTCTTTTTACTGACAGCTTTTTTATAGTCCTTTAAACGTGTTTTATTTGTTGTGCCTACTGCACGCAAAGTAGCACCACACTGCGAAATAATATCGGGCACCCGAAAACCTCCGCCTATCTCAACAAGCTCTCCTCGTGATACTAACACGTTCCCTCCGCTTGCAATTGACGTAAGAGCTAAAAGCACCGCGGCTGCGTTGTTGTTGACAATAAGAGATGCCTCACAGCCAATTAACCTGTTTAAGTACTCCTCTACACAAGCAGTGCGGCTCCCCCGCTCTCCTGTTTGTGTGTTGTATTCAAGAGTCGAGTAGGACACTGCTACATCATATGCAGCTCTCCCCGCTGCTTTTGACATGCAGGCTCTGCCCAGATTGGAGTGTAATATACAGCCTGTGCCGTTTATAACTCTTCGGATACCCTTTTGCGTTCGTTTCACCGCAAGCTCAACTGCTCTATTAGCTATGTCACATTCATCCGGCACCACATCCAAACTACCCGATAGAATTGTATCACGAATATCCGACAACACATCTCTAATGGCATCTGTTATCTCGTGGCGGTATATATTAAACTCTTTTACAATCTCATTATCTATCAGCAGTTCATTATTTAACAGTTTATCAACATGTGGAATCTTTTGAAGTAGATTCACATTTTCTTGCATTACATCGCTCCTTTAAAAACTACATCCTTACCTGTATGCTCAGTTACCCTACCGATAATAGCAGCTTGAGGGTTATTATCATAAATCTCCTGCAGCAGTTTACGGGCCTCATTATAATCAACAGCTACAAGTAAACCTCCCGATGTTTGCGGGTCAAACATCAGCTCTGCCATCCATGGTGGCAACATACTTACATCCACTCTGTCACCGGCAAATTCCCGATTACGACAACCACCACCGGTGATGTAACCTTTGTCGATATAGTGTTTCACATTCTTCAGATGCGGAAGGTTCTTACAGATAATCTCTGCCGAAACCTTGCCTGCAGTCATTTCAAGCAAATGACCGAGAAGTCCGAAGCCGGTGACATCTGTACATGCACTGACCTTAAAAGCTTTAAGCTTTTCGGCTGCATATTTGTTCAGCTTTACCATTGAGGCTATTGCTTCTTCTATATCCTGCCCGGGAATATCACCTTTTCTGTTTGCCGCCGTGACAATCCCGACACCAAGAGGCTTCGTTAAAATGAGTGCATCACCGATTTGTGGCGTATTGTTTCGATAAAACCTGTCTGACGGAACTATTCCCGTGACAGCAAGTCCATATTTAAGCTCATCACTGTAAATCGAATGCCCGCCTGCAAGAACAACTCCCGCCTCCTTGCACTTCTCGGCTCCGCCTGCAAGTATCTGTGTCAAAAGCTTGTTGTCCGCTTTTTTCGGGAAGCAAACAATGTTAAGAGCATACAGCGGCTTACCACCCATCGCATATATATCACTCAGTGCATTGGCTCCTGCTATCATTCCGAAGGTTTTGGCATCTTCTACCATTGGCGGGAAAAAATCTGTCGTCGAAAGAAGGCAATTTTTATCATCCAAACGGTAAACAGCAGCATCGTCGGAAGACTCAAAGCCGACAATCAATTTTTCGTCACTGATTGGTGTGATTTTATCAAGAATAGACCTTAGCTCACCCGGAGCTATTTTGGTCCCTCAGCCACCGCCGGAGGAATACTCAAAAAGAGAAGGAAGTCTCTCCATACTGCTCACCACCTTTCCACAACACTTATTATATCAAATTTGATGTTTATTGCAACATATGAAAAACCTTGACAAATACTGCTCTAACTGATAAAAATATGGAGTTGAGGTGAAGCTATGAGTGGCGAATGGTTTTTAAGCAAACTTAAAAGAAAAACAATCGTCACAGGGCATTATGGCAGTGGAAAGACCGAATTCGCAGTTTCCCTTGCGATATTGATGTCACAAAAGGACAAAACAGCACTAATTGACCTTGACATAATAAACCCGTATTTCAGATCCAGAGAAAAGCTTGGGCTTCTTGAAAGTAAAGGGATAGCAGTCTACGGAAGTGCTTTTGAAGATGAAGTGACACTGGAACTACCTGCACTCGGAGCAACGGTAAGAACACCGCTAGAGAATACCGACTGCCGTACTATAATAGACTTAGGCGGGAACGACAGCGGAGCGCTCATAATAAATCAGTTTTCTAAATATTTCTCTGACGATGATACAATAACAGTTGCAGTAATTAACGCAAACCGCCCGGATACGAGTACTGTACAAACAGTGTTAGAACATATTACAGCAATAGAAAACATCACCGGATTTATTATATACGGTATTATTAATAACACACATATGTTACATGAAACTACGGCAGCTGATATTCAAAAAGGCCATGAGCTTTGTTCCGAGGTTTGCAAAGTAAGCGGCAAAGAACTTTTGTGCAACTGTTACCCTGAGAGAATCATAGACCCCGCAGAGCTTGATTTACTAACCGGCAATCTTATGCCGCTTGGATTATATTTAAGACCCACATGGCTCGATAAATAAGGAAGGAAAAATAAGGATGAAACAATTTGAGGTAAAATTTGACGGCAATGTATGCAAAGGTTGTGAGCTTTGCCGCATTTATTGCCCTAAAGGGATTATTGCAATGAGTACGCATATCAACGACAGAGGTTATACTCCTGCAGAAATAACAAAGCAGGAAGACTGTGTCGGTTGCAAGGCATGCGCTGTTATGTGTCCCGACGGAGCGATATCAATCTGGGAAAGGACTAATTAAGTTATGAGCAAAAAAGTACTGATGAAAGGTAATGAAGCATTTGCCGAGGCAGCTATTAGAGGCGGATGCAGATATTACTTCGGATATCCGATAACACCGCAAAATGAAATTCCCGAATATATGTCACGTGTACTTCCGGAGCGCGGAGGGCATTTCATACAAGCAGAAAGTGAAATCTGCGCTATAAACATGGCATATGGCGCCGGTGCTGCAGGTGGCAGAGTTTTTATAACATCCTCATCACCCGGTATAGCTCTGATGCAGGAAGGTATGAGTTTTTTATGTTCAGCCGAAGTGCCGACTGTAATACTCACAGTTTCCCGCTGCGGACCGGGTATCGGCGGTATCCAACCCGGACAAGCCGACTACTTCCAGGCAACCCGCGGAGGCGGTAACGGAGACTATAAAATCCCTGTTTTTGCACCCTCCTCTGTTCAGGAAGGTGCGGACCTTGTTTTCGAAGCTATGGAGCTTGCCGACAAGTGGCAAAATCCTGTATTAATTTTTACAGATGGTCTTCTTGGTCAAATGATGGAACCTGTACAGCTTCCCGACCCTGTCCCCGAGGTTAAGTCAAAGGATATCAGAAAACATAAACCCTGGGCTCTGACAGGATATGGTGATGACGACAGCAAACGCAACACCGTCATTTCACTCAGACTCCAACCGGAAACTCTTGAAAAGCATGTACACAAGCTCTTTGCAAAATACGAGGAGATTGAAAAAACACTTTGCCGTGCCCAGAGCATTGATGTAGAGGATGCCGACGTTGTGCTCGTTGCATTTGGAACAGTCGCCAGAATAGCAAAAGAAGCCATTGAAATGCTCGCAGAGCAAGGTATAAAAGCCGGACTTATCCGTCCGATATCACTTTGGCCGTTCCCATACGATGCTTTTGACAAAATAACAAGCAAAACAAAGGTTGTAATTTCTGCGGAGCTTTCTATGGGGCAAATGATTCAAGATGTAAAGCTTGGTGTTAAAAACCGTTTCCCTGTAAGGCTTTTAAACAGGACAGGCGGAATGATACCAACATCACTTGAAATTGCAGAGCGTACAAAGAAAATTTTAGAAGAAATGGAGGGCAACTAAGATGTTAAAATCTGTTTTTGAGTATACAAAAGGTATGGTCAGGGTAGATACTAATTTCTGCCCCGGTTGCACTCACGGAATATCACACAGGCTTATTACCGAAACCCTTGAGGAAATGGGAAGACTCGGGAGCGCAATCGGCTGTGGCCCAATCGGTTGTGCTGTTATGGCACATAGATTCATGAATGTAGACATGTGTGAGTGTGCACACGGCAGAGCACCTGCTGTTGCATCGGGTGTCAAGCGAGTACATCCCGATAATCTCGTTTTTACATATCAAGGTGACGGTGACCTTGCCTCTATCGGCGCTGCAGAAATACTGCACGCAGCAGCCCGAGGTGAACATATAACAACATTTTTTGTCAATAATGCTATCTACGGTATGACAGGCGGACAAATGGCACCGACAACACTTATCGGTCAGAAATCCACAACCTCTCAGCTTGGCAGAAGCACAGAGCAAGCCGGTTTTCCGATTCGTGTCAGTGAACTTTTATCCACACTCGACGGAGCTGTTTATGTCGAGCGCGTTGCACTCAACTCACCCGCAAATGTCAATAAAGCAAAAAAAGCAGTACGCAAAGCATTTGAGATTCAAGATAAAAAGCTTGGTTTCTCATTTGTAGAGTTTGTATCCACCTGCCCGACCAACTGGGGGCTTTCTCCCATCGCTGCAATGGACTTTTTAAAGGAAAAAATGCTGCCGCACTACCCACTAGGTGTGTTTAAAACTCCCAATGGAGGTAATGCATAATGGCTAAGAAAATGTTTTTTGCCGGTTACGGTGGTCAGGGAATAATGCTCGCCGGTCAAATGGTAGCATCAGCTGCAATTTTAGAAAATAAGGAAACTACATTTTTCCCGTCATACGGACCGGAAATGCGTGGTGGAACCGCAAACTGCACAGTTATCGTTTCTGATAAGCCCATAAGCAGCCCTCTCATATTTGAATCAGATTGTGTTATGGCAATGAATCTGCCTTCGATGCTAAAATTCGAACCGACACTAAAACCGGGTGGTATCTTACTTCTCAATAAGTCACTAATCCACCAAAGTGCCAAACGCGACGATATCACTGTTTACGAAATCGCAGCAAACGAGATGGCCGCAGAGCTTGGCAACACAGTTGTCGCCAACATGATTATGCTCGGAGCCTTTGTACGGACAACAGGCATTGTAAAAGATGAAACAATGGAAAAAGTTATTCAAAACGTATTTGCAGAGAAAAAAGCAGACCTTGTGGAAATGAACTTAAAAGCATTCAGACTTTGGAAGGAATAAAAATGAAATACGAATTTAAGATACAAAAAACGACAATGCCAAAACCAAAACCGGATCCCGATACACTCGAGTTTGGCAAGGTGTTTTCCGACCATATGTTCTTAATGAACTACAGCACTGAAAAAGGCTGGTATGACGGACGTATAGTGCCCTATGGAAATCTGCCTCTCGACCCTGCAGCAGCTGTTTTTCATTACGGACAGGAAATGTTTGAAGGCATGAAGGCATACCGCACATCCGAGAGACGTGTTCAACTGTTCAGACCATACATGAATGCAGCCCGTGCCGAAGAGTCAAATAAACGTATGTGCATGCCTTCGATAGAGCAAGACCTTTTTGTCGAAGCAATCAGAGCACTTGTTGATGTTGAACGTGACTGGATTCCCGAAAAGCCTAACACAAGCTTATACATCCGCCCATTCGTAATAGCAGACGATCCGTTTCTTGGGGTAAAAGCAGCTGATACTTATCTTTTTATTATTATCTGCTCACCTGTCGGCCCATATTATAATATACCGGGCGGCGGAATGGCTCCGACAAAAATTTTTGTAGAAGATGAGTTTGTACGTGCCGCTGTCGGCGGTGTCGGATTTGCCAAGGTCGGCGGTAATTACGGAGCATCTCTCAAGGCTCAAACAAGAGCTGCCACACACGGATGTGCACAGGTTTTATGGCTTGATGCCATTGAACACAGCTATGTCGAGGAAATAGGCACATCAAATGCATTTTTTATGATTGATGACGAGGTTATAACTGCACCGCTTCTAGGTACTATTTTACCGGGAGTTACACGTGCGTCCGTTATTGAGCTTCTTAAAAAATGGGGTATAAAGGTCTCTGAGAGACGACTTAGAATCGGCGATATCGTAAAAGCTGCCGACGAAGGACGACTTAAGGAAATATTTGCATCCGGAACAGCAGCTGTGATATCGCCGGTTGGAGAATTAAAGTTTAAGGACAGCTCCATAACCATAGCAGACGGTGGTGTAGGTCCGGTTGCACAAAGACTTTACGATACACTTTACGGCATTCAAACCGGGTCACTGACTGATGATATGGGATGGACAGTAGAAGTATAAAAAAGGATAACTATAATGACTAACATTAAGATTTCAGATATAACTTTAAGGGAGGCTGAGCAGGAGTCTTCAGCAAAGCTCAGTTTCAAGGAAAAGGTAGAGATAGCAAAGCTTTTAGATAAGCTCCAGGTAGACATTATTGAATCCGGGTTTATCGGAAAATCTCCTGCTGACTCTGTTTTAATAAAAATGCTTGCAACAACACTGGAATATGCTGTGCTATGCGTCCCTGTTACTCCCGATAAAGCCAACATAAACGAAGCTGTCGATGCTCTTTTGAAAGCAAGAAAGCCACGTCTGAATCTGATAGTACCAACCTCCACGGTTGGTATGGAATATCAATATCAAATAAAAGCAGAGAAGATGCTCCCACTTGTAAAAGAGCTCATCTCTTATGCCCTGCCGCTTTGTAAAGACATTGAGTTTACTGCCGAGGATGCTGTCCGTAGCGAGCCGGAGTTTCTTGCCACTATACTAAAAGCAGCAATCGCTGCCGGTGCCACAACTATAACATTATGTGACAGTGTTGGCGAAATGTTGCCTGATGAGCTTTCCAAGTTTGTCGATGCAATACGCGAGGCAGTTCCGGAGCTTGAAGGTGTCACTCTTGCTTTCCATTTTAAAGATAGTATCGGACTTGCTTGTGCAGATGCACTTTGCGGGTTTAAGCATGGTGTTCGTCAGATTAAGGTTTCATCAGGTTCAGGTTCACTCACTCTCTCACTTGAGCAGTTACTTAACATTCTAAAAACCCGTAGTGAAGCATTAAATATCACATACAACCTTAGCACAACAGCACTAAACAGGACTTGCGCCAGACTCGCAGCTTTGACAGGCGGCGTGCAGACAGAGAGTAAAGCAGCACCTTCCACTACAGCAGGAGCGACAGAAAGCGATAGTGCCGTGCTACCGGATGATACCGATATAGGAAAGCTCAGAAGCTACATCGAGTCCATAGGCTATGACATATCCGAGGATGAACTGGAGCGTATATATACTCAGTATGTTGACATATCCCGCAGCAAAAAGGTTGTTGCAGGTGATATTGAAGCTTTAATTGCAGAGACCGCAGGTCAAGTGCCACCGACCTATCAGCTTAAGAATTTTGTAATCAACAGTGGAAGCTCTATTGCAGCTACTGCTTATGTTGAGTTTATAAAAGACGGAGCTGTAAGTGTTGCACTCTCCAGCGGTGACGGTCCTATAGATGCTGCTTTTAAAGCTGCAGAACAAATCTTTGGCACAGGGTACGAGCTGGAGGATTTTCAAATACATGCTGTCACAGGAGGCCGCGAGGCAACAGGCGATGCTATTGTTAAGCTTCGTCATGAAGGCAAGCTTTATTCCGGACGCGGTGTCTCAACAGACATCGTTGCAGCCAGTATCCGTGCATATTTAAGTGCGGTAAACAAGATTGTATACGAGGGTTAATCGTGAAACTATCATATAAAACAAACGCATGGCCAAAGCTCACCTTAAATGAGCATTTGGAGCTTGCCGAAAATATGGAGCTCGACGGGTTTGAGCTTTGTTATCTATCCGATAAAATGGATAGTATTATTAATGCTTTCCATAGCAAGCAGTTGTTTTTGCGAAATTTGAGCGAAAAGCAGCTTGAGATAGCCTGTATTACACTTTCAAATACCGCAGCAGATGAGCAGGCTCTACAAAGCGAAACCATTAACTGCATTGAAGTTGCCAGAGCTTTGAGGGTACCTTATGTCTGCTTGGATTTCGCTTTGGGAAATGATGCCGATGAAGAAAAGCTCGTTTCTCTTATAGGTGTGCTTCTCCCGAAGGCAGAGTCCGAAGGAGTCACACTTCTTATTGAAACTAAGGGTATTTATTCTAATTCCGAGCGCTTGACCGGAGTTCTCGAACGCTTTGCCAGTGATTATTTAGCTACGTTGTGGAATCCTCACAATACATTTATCCAAGGCGGCGAAACCGGTGACACAACGATTCGTAATCTTGGTGCTTATGTAAAGCTTGTTCATGTACGCGACAAAGAAGGCTGCCTTGTTGGTGACGGGGACTTGCCTCTCGGCGAAATGCTGCTTGCTCTGCGTTCAATTGATTATAAGGGACATCTTGTTTTAGACAAGTATAATACCGGTATAAACGATGCTGAGGTCATTTTGCCACATTACAGTAACACTATGGGCCACCATATCAGCGACCGTAGCAAGGGTGTCAGGCTCTATGACAATATAAGAAAAACCGGAAAGTATATATGGCAGAAGGAAAAGCTGCTCGACATTACTTTTTCGCAGATGCTCGATCGTGTGGCTGAGGAATTTCCCGATCAATATGCGTTTCGCTATACAACACTCGACTACACCCGGACATATAGCCAGTTTCGTGATGACGTTGATACTTTTTCACGAAGCTTACTGGCACTGGGGGTTCGTCCCGGATACAAGGTTGCCGTCTGGGCGACCAATGTCCCGCAATGGTTCATTACATTCTGGTCTGCCGTAAAAATCGGCGCTGTCCTTGTCACGGTAAACACCGCATACAAGATTCGTGAGGCGGAATACTTATTAAGACAGGCAGATGTCCACACACTCGTTATGATTGACGGTTACAGGGACTCTGATTATGTTTCGGTTATTAAAACTATTTGCCCCGAGCTTGAATATTCCACACCCGAAAAACCGCTCCATTGCAAGCGTTTACCGTTTTTACGAAATGTCATCAATGTTACCTCAAGGCAAAACGGATGTCTGACATGGGAAGGTGCACTTGATAAAAGTGAGCATGTACCTGTAGAGGAAGTGCGTCGTTTAGCAGCGCTCACCAGACCACATGATGTCTGTAATATGCAGTATACCTCGGGTACAACAGGCTTCCCTAAGGGTGTCATGCTTACACACCATAACATTGTAAACAACGGTAAATGCATTGGCGACCGTATGGATTTGTCTACTGCCGACCGTTATCTAATCCATGTGCCTATGTTCCATTGTTTTGGAATGGTGCTTTCTATGACAGCATCGATGACACACGGCACAACTATGTCACCTCTTCCGTATTTTACGCCAAAAGCAGCACTGGCTTGTGTCAAGCAGGAGCGTATTACAGCAATTAATGGTGTTCCGACAATGTTTATCGCAATGCTTGAGCATCCCGACTTTAATCCCAATGATTTTACACATACCAGAACAGGTATTATGGCGGGAAGTCCTTGTCCGATTTCTGTTATGCGTGATGTTATAGACAAGATGAATATGTCAGAAATCACAATAGTTTTTGGCCAGACAGAGAGTGCTCCAGGCTGTACAATGAGTTCTATAGATGACCCTGTTGAGGTGCGTGTCGGCACTGTCGGCAGAGCGCTTCCGGGTGTACAGTGCATGGTGGTCGACCCTGTGACAAATAAAGAAATGCCTGACAATGAAAACGGTGAATTTGTCGCCCGCGGATATAATATTATGAAGGGTTATTATAAGATGCCTGAAGCAACAGCCGAGGCTATCGACTGCGACGGCTGGCTGCATACAGGAGACCTCGCTTGTCGGACTCCCGAGGGTAATTTCCGCATAACAGGCAGGCTCAGAGACATGATTATCCGCGGTGGTGAGAACATTTATCCGAAGGAAATAGAAGAATTTCTCTATACCCACCCGAAGATTAGAGATGTTCAAGTCATAGGAGTCCCGTCAGAGCAGTATGGTGAAGAAATCATGGCTTGCGTTATTTTAAAAGAAAACGAAGGTTTGACCGAAAAAGAAGTTAAGGACTTCGTACATGCCAGTATGGCAAAGCACAAAGTCCCAAGCTATGTAGATTTTGTCACAGAGTTTCCGATGAATGCCGCCGGCAAAATTATGAAATATAAGATGCGTGAGGCTGCTGTCGAAAAACTCGGTTTGCAAAAGGCTGATAAAATAGAAACTGCTTGATGTGGCTTCTAGCCAATATTATTTACGCGTAATCTCCTGTGTATTCAACTAATGTCACAGCTTCCACACCCTCGGCTTTTTTAATTTCTTCTACAAATGAGGTGTCGCTTTTACGGAGCCGCACCTCTATTGTTATTTCAGAAAAAGCTGTAGTTACTGTTTTGTTTTTAATACGCGAGCCCAGAGGCTTTATCTGCTCTGCGACCACCTCTTCCGCGGTCGGAGCATAACGGACTATAACAAGATAGCTGTGCTTTTCCAGCCTGACTATTGTCATGACTATGTATACGAATGCTATAAATCCTGTGCCTATAAGTGCGACACTATATAGCTGCGCTCCTGCGGTCAGCCCGGCAGCGACACCCCAGAACAAAAATCCGACATCAAGCGGGTCTTTAACTGCAGCGCGAAAACGTACAATACTGAGCGCTCCGACCATACCAAGCGTCAACACCAGGTTTGCGCCAATTGTGATTATAATCAACGATGTAACAACACATACCATAACAATGAGCATGTTAAATCGTACACTATAAACCACACTGTTGTTAAAGTACCGGTAGACAAAGAAAATTATCACACCGCAGATAAAAGCAATTGACAGGTTCAATAGTACTTGAGTTCCTGTAAGGCTTTGCAGCTGCGAAGGTGGCGAGAACATGTCTAAAAGAAATTCCTCTAACTGTCTAATCAATGTGTGTATCCCCTTTCACGTATATAGCAATATTTTGATAATTCTGTGCGCACAAGAGGCATACCATGCAGCATGCCTGAGATTACCGATGGCATAAATCCTGTATATTTGACCTCCATAACCGGGTTGAGTGCAAGCGGAGCATTTGGACATGGCTGTGGTGTCATGTTGTCTGTACGGATTGCTGAGTCAAATGTTATGCGAACATCTCCCGGTGCATATATATAGGCCTCGCGTGTATAAGAAAAGGCAGCTGCTACCCGCAAACGTCCTGTACTGTGTATAGCTGATACTTTTTGCCATAAGGGATGAGCGGAAGACGCGGCAAACTCAAAATCACCCGATACGAGGCTGTCGAGTTCATCCTTAGTCATTTTTACCGATTTTTTATATGATAGGTTTCCATCCTTGTGTTTGTTTTCGAAGCGAATAAATGATAAATCATTATTATAAAAACGTGCTCTGTATTTATCACGGCTATAACTGCCGGCTTGCTTTTCTTTGTAAAATGTGTCATACTGGTCATCTAAATACAGGTTATTAACAACATAAACCCCATTTGAATGCTTGTCCGGTTTCATTATTGATGAAATGCGGCTGCGGAGTAAATCTGCAGTATGATTACTTAATATGAATTTTAACTCGTTACGGTATTGCATAATCACCTTCTGTAGCGGTATACTTTGCATACTTTACCATACTTTATTTGTAAGCGCAATATGAAAAACATGTAACATCGAGGTAAATAATGACAAAAAAGCTGGTTTTATTAATCATTACAATCGCACTAACATTAATTTCGGCAGTAGTTCTTGATTACTATCCGGCCGAGCCTATCGGGCTTGCTGCATTAGAAGATAAGTTATTAAGAGATGAAGCTCCTGTTGAAGATATTATTGAAGAAGACGAAGATGAAGAATTACTTATAGATTACGAAAATCTTGAGTTTGCTTTTTCACATAGCGACCATTTTTACCAATCATATATTGAAGTCACTATAGAAGCATCTATTCCCGAGGCAGTTATCTATTTTACAACAGACGGCTCTGAGCCGACTATTGACTCACCCTTATACGAAGAGCCGATACCTTTTTACCTACCGGAAAAAAATCAACCCGTAGCAGTATATCCGCTCAAAGCAATAGCAGTGTACGAGGATATAATTACACGTCCGCTTGTGCATACATATTTTCTCGGACAAGATGTTCACAATAGATTTGATACAATCATTTTTTCACTGTCCACAAATGATGAATATTTATATGACCATGACATAGGTATTCTTGTTGAGGGTGCCGAGCGGGCGAGATTTAGAGCAGAAAACCCAAATGTGTGGCCAAACCCACCGGATCCTGCAAACTTCAACTGGCGCGGCATGGAAAGCGAACGCCCGATATATGTTGAAGTTTTCGAACAGGACGGGCAGCGGGTCATTGCTCAAGGTGGCGGTGTCCGCACGCATGGCGGCTGGTCGCGCGCCCATAATCAAAAATCTTTACGTATTGTCGCCCGTAATACATATGAGCCCGGTCAGGGAAGATTCCGTTATGACTTTTTTCCTAACGATGTTAAAGAAGATGTGTTTGGTTCTCCTATAAGAAGATATGACCAGCTAATACTCAGCAACAATGCAAATGACAGGGATTTTGCAATGCTCCGTCAGGAGGTAAACTATGCACTTGTCCGCATGGCGGGTTTCCGTGTAGTTTCACCTATGAGAGCAGCTGTTATTTTTATCAACGGTGAGTATTACGGCTTCACCTGGCTTGAGGTGCGCATAAACGAACAGTACCTACAGGATATATACAGTGCTCCGACAAGAGATTTTCAAATTGTCGGGCGGGGTGAATGGTGGATAACAACCGAGGATGAGCAATCTATTGAGGATATAGGATTTTTTAATGAGTTCTACGACAAGGATTTCACAGATGATGCCGTTTTCCGGGAGTTTGAAGAGCTTGTTGATGTTGAAAACTTATTATTCTATTATGCTTACCAAACATTTGCAGGAAACAGAGACTGGCCCGGCGGGAACCTGAGGCGTTGGCGTTATATCGGTCCGCAAGAGGAAGGCATAGAGCTTGCACCGGAGCTTGACGGACGCTGGCGCTATGTAATGTTTGATTTGGATTTTCTGATGTCATTATATGTAGATGTAAATCCACGAGATCCTGCCTTTAGAGATTACCTCAGACGGGGCCATGCCAGATACAGTTATATGCTCTCTGCGATATTAAAACGACCGGAAATGGCAGACAGATTTGCTATTATTATATGTGACATTGCAGCAAATATTATAACAGAGCAAAATGTATCCGACCAAATCGACAGGTTATATGGAGAGGCATATAATGAAATCAGCCACGCGCTGCAAGCAAAAAGATATACACCTTGGGTCAGCCTTGAATCTGTAGAACAAAACCACGAAAACATGATTGCATATGTCCGCGACCGGGAAAATCATTTCAAGCGCGGCATGAGAGACTTCTTTGATTGGGAGGAAGGAGAATTTATTGTCACTGTAACAGGGGGCGATGCTGTTATCGGCTCTATGGTTTCCGGCTCCTCAAGGTACTTTAAGCATTTGATAGTCCCTGTTTCTCCCGCTCTTTCCGGGTTTACAGTTTTTGACCACTGGATAATCAACGGCAACACCATTTACACACCCGAAATAAACGTCTCAATAGCAGATGCACGCGATGGTGTTGTAAGCATTGAGCTCGTAACAAAAGAGGAGTTTCCTCCTCTAATTATACAAGAAGCTTATAGCTCTTCAGAACGCAGCGGTTGCGTGCTGGTTAATCCAAACAATGAGTCTGTCACCACAAATATGTTTTACCTGACAAATAATCTTGACGAACCTTTCCGCTGGCAGATACCCACAGCAACTGTCGCAGCTGGTGATGTTTTGGAATTTGCAGGCAAAGGCAGTTCACATACGACAGATTTAATGAAAATCCGTATGGGCTTTAATGTCCGCTCCGGCAGAACACTTTACCTTTTTGATGATGAAGGCACTCTTCTTCATTGGATGGTTATCACTTAGGGTTATTACTATCATCTTTATATTCAATAATCTCCTGAATTATATAACTCGGGCGATTTTGAATTTCCGAATAAATCCGTCCTATGTACTCTCCCATTAAACCCAATATCATAAGAACAATACCTTGTGTCAGTAAGATTGCGGCAATTGTAGATGCCCAGCCTGTTATTGTCAGATCCGTAAAAATTCGCAGATAAATTGCAAAAAGTATGTACAGGAAACTAAGAAATGATATGATAAATCCTATCATTGTAGCAAGCTTCAGCGGCTTATATGAAAACGAAGTAACTGCATCCATTGCAAAAGACATCATCTTACGCAGAGGGTACTTTGTCACTCCGGCAAACCGCTCCTCACGCACATAAGGGACCGCTATCTGATTAAAACCAACCCAGCTGACAAGACCGCGTATGTAGCGGTTTTTTTCCGGCATTTTATTGACCGCATCGCACACCTTGCGATCGATAAGACGAAACTCCCCTGTATCCGAAGGGAGATCTACCGTTGTCATACTACGCATGAATCTGTAGAATATTTTTGCAGTTATACGCTTAAAAAAAGATTCACCCTTTCGTTTGGTACGCTTACCATATGCTACATGATAACCTTCCCTCCATTTAGCTGCCATTTCGGGAAAAAGCTCAGGCGGGTCTTGCAAATCGGCATCTATAATAAAAACTGCCTCCCCGGCTGCATGCTCCATTCCCGCTGAAATTGCAGACATATGACCGAAATTACGCGCAAAGTTTATTAGCTTCACACTATGGTCTTTCCCGCAGATATCGGCAATAATCTGAGCGGTATTATCCTTACTGCCATCATTTATAAACAGCAGCTCATATGGCTCACCCATACCCGTCATTACTTTTGTCAGGCGGTTATATGTTTCTGTTATTACCTCCTGCTCATTATAGCAAGGTACAACAACCGAAAATTCAGGCTTATTTATATTCATTTAATATGTTTCCCTTTCAAGATTACACTTTGAACCGATAATCTTTTATCAAGCAATACTAAATCTGCATATTTACCGGGGGTGATACTCCCTATTTTATCATACATACCGAGTGCCTTTGCCGGGTTTTCGGTACAACACCTGACAGCAGAGCAAAGTGGGATACCCATATCCTTAACAGCAGTTTGAAAGCACCCCATCAAAGTGGTGACCGAGCCTGCGATTGTATCTGTTCCTGCGAGTTTTGCCAGAGAACCATTAACCTCTACCTCTAATCCTCCAAGGCTATAAATACCGTTTTTTAGTCCTGTTCCCGCTAAAGAGTCACTAATCATAACAACTCTGTTGTCTCCGAACATTTCCAGAGTTGCTCTGACTATACCCGGGTGAATATGTACACTGTCGCATATAATCTCAACATAAGCATCCGGGAAGTCTCTTGCAGCTCCGACAACACCCGGCTGTCTATGGTGAAACGGCGGCATACAGCTCCATAGGTGCGTCACATTCTTTGCTCCGGCCTCAAATGCTTTTGTTACTGTTTCATAATCTGCCTGTGTATGACCAATGCTGAAAATTATTTCACTGCTGAGCTTATTTATCATTTCTATTGCTCCTTTTAGCTCCGGAGCAATAGAAACGATTTTTATTTTTCCATTTGATTCGGTCTGCAACCTAAGTAACATATCTTCATCGGGAAGCTTTAAATAATCCGGGTTTTGAGCACCTCTTTTTTCATATGAGAAAAACGGACCTTCGAGGTGAATACCGGCTATAAAAGAACCTTTTAGGTCAGATGCAGCTGTTATGTTCACACATGCTTTTGCCAGCTTATTCTCGGGTAGGGTTAATGTTGTGGGACAAATGGTTGTTATACCGTTTTCTGCCTGAAAAACTAACATTTTTTTGCAATCTTCCGTGTCGGCAGTAGAAAAATCATTTCCTATACAACCATGAAGATGTATGTCAATAAGACCGGGTATAGCATAACAGCCCTTTGCATCTAATACATCACACTCTGCGATACTTGATGCTCCCGCAAAAAACTGACCTTCGATTATTATTTCACCGTGTTCAAACTCACCTGTTTCACGGTAGATGTTTACATTTTTAATTATCATAGTTGTCTTTCGTCTGTTGAGCCAAAGCCACCTTGTCCGCGAAGTGTATCGTCAAGATTTTCATAAATGGAAATTTCCGGCAACTCGCATTTGGCAATTACCATTTGTGCGATTCTGTCACCGTTTTTTACCGTGAAAGACTTCTGTGAGGAGTTTCGCAGCCCTACTATAACCTCACCTCTGTAATCGGAGTCTACTACTCCGACACAGTTTGCCGGTGCTATCCCCTGTTTAATCCCAAGCCCACTACGTGCATAGATAAATGCCGCATATCCGGGCTCCAGTGCAATAATAAAGCCTGAACCAATCATATGCGTTTGGCCGGGTTTAATGATAATATCCTGCTCAATACATGCAGAAATATCATAACCGACACTACCCTCTGTCTGCCTCACAGGTGGCTTGGCAGTAGGTTTTATAAGCTTAACAGGCAGTTTTTCCATAGAATTAGTATCACATGCACTGCAAGTATTGTCAAGCGAAAAGGGGGTTGTTTTTGATTTTTCATTTGTGTATAATGTCTTTAAAACAAGTTTTAAAGATATAGAAAAATTCATCATGTGTTTGAAAAACATATAGTGTATAATGAATTTTCCCGTTATTCATAGAAAGGAATTATTAATAAAAATGAAAGCTTATGTTATTTTACATGGTCAGACCGATTTTGATGCTGAGGGGCGTATAATCGGCAACAGTGACCCTGCGCTAAATGATACCGGTAAAGAGCAAGCCCGCAAAGCGGCTGAGGAGTTAAAAACAAAAGGTATTGATATGATATTATCTTCTCCTCAAATCCGCACCTTAGAAACAGCAGAGATTATTGCTGAGGGTCTCGGGTTTGATAAAAATAAAATTACCAAAGGTCTTAAGCTATACGAACGTGCATTTGGAGACCTTGAAGGCAAGCTAATTTCTGAAGTAGACATGTTTGCTCTTAGCAGTTGGTTTAGTAATGCCGCCACACCAAACGGCGAGACCGTCAAGGATACAGCAAACCGTGTTATAGCATATATGAACAACATGGTTAAGATTTTCAGAACAAAAACCATGCTTCTGGTTGTGCCCGAGCATGTTCTCAAAGTGTTGTTTTGGTTCTTTAACGGTCTTCCCGAGCTCGGAAAAGAGCATGATATCAAAACCGGAAACTGTTTAATTTATGAGTTTGATACTGATAACATACCGGCTGAGATTAAGGACTATGCTCCCGGCGCAGACCTTCCTGATGATAGCGATAGTGGCGCTGATGATGCGAGCAGACTTCTGAGTCAAACAGAGATAGATGCTCTCATTTCCGAACTGATGAACAAATAAAAAAACACCGGGGGACAGGACTTCAAAGTCCTGTCCCCTATTTTTTTAACTTACTTTTATAACAATAACGGTTACGTTATCTCTCCCGCCTTTATTTTGAGACAATCCTGCTAACTTTTTTGCACAAACGGTTGCTGTAATATTCTTTTGGGCTAATACCTCTACTATATCTTCATGGCCGACCATATCTGTAAGACCGTCACTGCACAAAAGGAATGTATCTCCTTTTTTTAGTTTAATCTCCTGTGAAACAAAAGGCTCAATAACCAGTTCTGAGTCGAAAATCCCAAGATACTGAGTGAGTTTATTTAATGATTGCTTGTCAACATGATCTTCAGAGAGTAGATAAAGCCTGCCTTTTCTGCAAAAATAAACCCGGCTGTCACCTATATTATATGAAATCGCAGTTTTGTTTTGGATGTTAAGCAGTGCAATGGTTGTACCGCTTTTTCTTTTATTGTTTTTCCTTATCAGGTCACATATGAACTCATTGGCATTTTTTATGTAGTCATTAATTGTTTTGCGGATGTCTGTTTTTTGATATTTTGCAAGAGTTGCAACAGCAATTAGCGAAGCGAGCTCTCCATAGCTCTCTCCACCCATACCGTCACAAACTGCATATGTATATGATATATGCTCTTTTTTGTCGGCAAATGCTTCGGTATTGATATTACTGTCTGCTTTATATTTTCCGTTAACAAAGTAATTATCTTCGTTATTATCTCTAACTGAGCCAACATGTGTGATGGCCGCAGACTCGATTTTCAGTCTACTCACCCGCCTGAATACTCCTTTTTGAATAATGGTTCATTAAACATCCGTCGGCGATTATAGTGCGTTCATTATCGCTGAGGTCTTGTAGTTTTAATGTAATGTCTTGTATTTGCTGTTTGCTGTCATTAGGTTTTTTTATTATTTTTGCACTGACCGCTTCATATCCCTTAAGTATAGCATTTCTGATGCCGGGAATATATATATAATCACCTACAGATAAGTTTTCCGACTCGCCCGGGTCTATAGTAAACGGGACTATACCCCAGTTTATGCAGTTTGACCGGTAACGTTTTGTTGCATACTCATAACTTATGTTTGCCAGACCACCGAGTACTCTTTGGCACGAAGCTGCCTGCTCTCTGGCACTGCCGTCACCGGGTTTTTTCGCAAAAATACATGAGCCTATGGATGTGCTTTTGGCTTCGCCGCCAATCTGCTTAATAATATCAACGATTTGTGTCAAATCTGTTATATCGACTCCATCACGACGCGCTGTTTCCGCGGCTTTTATCTTTTTACTTGCCTGCACATAATCAGGCACCCGGCGTGAGAGTGTGAATTCCGATAACTTTAAAGGATTTGAACGGTATGAGGAAGTCTCGCCTGATGGTATCAGTTCATCTGTTGTTGTTACCTCATCATATATCACAGCGCATAGTTTTAGCAACATATTTTCGTCAATCTCATAAAATTTTGGCCAGTCTGTAATATTTGGCCCTTGACGAAGCATATATGCAGCATCCGGTTTTCCAAATCCTGTATAACAACGTTTCTTGTATACATTTCCATCATGATTATACTCACGATTTGATACATTATACAAGGTATCCGTTGCTGCCGTCAATATGCCGCCGTTTGCTGCTGTTGCCGCAATAGAACGTGCATCCATGAGCGCAACTGCTGCTGCTTGTCCGTTACCCGGCTTTGCTCCCTCACGGTTTGCAAAATTCCTTGTTGCATGGCGGACCGATAGTGTGTTGTGTGCCGGAGTATCCCCCGCGCCAAAGCACGGGCCGCAAAAAGCGCTTTTCATCAGTACGCCACTTTCCATTAGTGTTTCTGCTATTCCGTCTCTTGTTAGCGCAAGCGAAATCGGGGTTGACGCAGGATATACCGACATGTCAAAATATCCGTTGCTGATTGATTTATCTCTTAGAATATCCGCAGCCTGACTGATATTATCATACATCCCGCCGGCACAGCCTACTATTACTCCCTGCTCGCATGTTACCTTGCCATCCTTATTTATAGAGCGCAGCAGGTCAAGCTTCACCTTACCACCAAGCTCTTTGTTGCAGTTATCCTCTGCCTCTTTAAGAATTTTTTCGGGGTTTTGCTGCAGCTCATGTATTGAAATTGCATTTGACGGATGGTATGGAAGTGCAATCATAGATTCGATTTTTGAAAGATCTATTTTTGCAATTGCATCATAACATGCGTTGTCTTCAATTTTTAGTTCCTTATATGCTTCCGGTTTGCCGATGTTATTGTAGTAGTTTTGTACTATATCATCGGTTTCCCATATAGAGGTCAAGCAGCTTGTTTCCGTTGTCATTACATCAATACCGATACGAAAATCCATCGGCAAGGATTTTATCCCGGGGCCTGCAAACTCGAGTATCTTGTTTTTTACCCTTCCGTTTTTAAACGTTTCTTTTATTAGTGAAAGCGCAACGTCATGCGGGCCTATACCATGGCGCGGTGAGCCTTCAAGCCATACAAGCACAACTTCCGGTGGATTTATGTCATAGGTTTGATTTAATAATTGTTTTACTAATTCTCCGCCTCCCTCACCTATACCGAGAGTACCGTAGCAACCATAACGTGTGTGTGAATCAGAGCCTAGAATCATTTTTCCGCAGCCGACCATAACCTCACGTGCATACTGATGTATGACCGCTTGATTTGCGGGGACATATGTGCCACCGTATTTTTTTGCTGCCGAAAGTCCGAATTTATGGTCGTCTTCGTTAATTGTCCCACCGACAGCACAAAGGCTGTTATGACAGTTTGTAAGTGTATATGGTATCGGGAAGCTTGTCATTCCCGCTGCTCTTGCTGTTTGTATTATACTTACGTAAGTAATATCGTGTGAAATGAGTGCATCAAACTTTATTTGGAAACCTTCGTTTTCTACACAGAGATTTTTACTGTTATGTGCTGTCAGTATTTTATATGCTATTGTCTTATCACGGGAGCATTGATTATTCTTGCAGCATTCTATGTCTGCAAGCTTTGGTTCCCCTCTCAATATTTTTACTATATTTTGTGTATATTCCACTGCTATCGCCATATTCATAGTAAAATCGGTCCCCTTAATAGTTTCTTAACAAATCTTACCACAAATATAATAATAAATTCAAGATATGTACACACTTTATATAAAAAGGTGTGCTACACTTTATTTACGTTCACTCTCTGATAATGACTATCCCTGCTTATTGACGGTCGGATTACCGGTCAAACGGCAGGGATAGACCATT
>Ga0123356_10002106_pt1 | contig 21458 bp, 15 predicted proteins | sample TergutEmb28metaG_2_FD_92546 | JGI IMG/M metagenome (GOLD analysis project Ga0123356, IMG submission 92546) | Embiratermes neotenicus P3 segment gut microbial communities from Petit-Saut dam, French Guiana - Emb289 P3 | ecosystem: Host-associated > Arthropoda: Insects > Digestive system > Gut ... | reverse complement strand
GCGTGCTGCCAATTCGCGGATCTCATTATTTAGATTCACAACTGTCATGGGTTCAATAAATTGTGTTGCGCCGGATGATGAGACATCGTGTACAAGACCGGGCATGCTGGATTTATGTTCGGCTTTTACCGGTACGACATATCTGTCGTTACGCATAGTGATGATCGGCTCTTGAAGTGCCTTTGAATAGGCAGGAGAAGTTATGATTTTATTAAGCGTTTGCCGGATCTTTTCGCCGGCAAGACGCATATGGCGACGTATATCAGCGAGTTCACGGCTTGCATTATCGGATATCTCTTCTTCCGATAAAATCGCTGATGAGATCTTGCTTTCAAGAGGTTTGTTGGAATAAAGTGCGTTAAAGAGATAATCGATCGCTGATTTTTCATTATTTCTTTCATTTCTTGAATAAGATATAGAAGCAGCAGATGCTCTGAGTAACTCAGCAACATCAAGAAGCTCTCTGATGTTTAAGGAACCGCCCATATTAGCGCGCTGAATTGAGTTGCGAATATCCTTTACACCGGAAAAAGGCGGACTCGATCTGAGGATCATCATATTTTTTGCAGATGTTGTCTCACTCAAATCAACCTTGACCTTATGGATATCGGTATATGGACGCAGCTTATGAGCTGCGTCCTTTGCTGTCGTGCTGACAGCTTCTGCCGCCAGCATTTCCAGTATATCAGGGAGTTCAAGTATACTTAGTGATTTCTCGAATAAAGTCATTGCGGAAAGTCCATTCTGTTTTACTGCCCGATCGGGCAGGAATCATCTACGTTACGATTTCTATTGTATCTCTTGCGATCACAAGCTCTTCGTTTGTTGGGACAGCAAATATTTTTGCTGTTGATCCTTCTTTTGTGATGTCGAGGAAGCTGCCGGCTCTCACCGCGTTCTTTTCCGCATCGATGAGTATTCCGATACCTTCCAGTTTTTCACAAATAGCTCTGCGGACATGCGGGGAATTTTCACCTATTCCGGCTGTAAACACCAATGCATCAAGACCGCCGAGAGCGACTATATATGAACCGATAAATTTTGCAACCTGGTAGCTGAAAACGTCAAGTGCAAGCAAAGCGCGTTTATCGACAGGGGCTCCTTCGATCTCTTGACCGTTGTCGATATCGATACCTGCTGCGGTTTCAATATCACGGAAGTCGGAGGATTTTCCGTAAATACCAAGGACGCCTGATTTTTTATTGAATATATCCATGGTCTCTTTTAATGAAGTACCTTCGATACCTGCGATTATATCCGGAAGAGAAGGGTCTACACTGCCGCATCTGGTTCCCATCGGGACTCCTTCCAGCGGCGTTACACCCATTGTTGTGTCGATGGATTTTCCGTCTTTTATCGCAGCGAGTGACGATCCGTTTCCAAGGTGACATGTGATGATTTTTGTGCCTTCCGCTTTACCGCCAAGTCGTTCAATGGCTAATGCAGACACATAACGGTGCGAGGTTCCGTGGAAACCGTAACGGCGTATATCGTTTTCCTCGAAATACTTATACGGGATGGGGTAAATATATGCGTGCTCAGGGATCGTGTGATGGAATGCAGTGTCAAAAACCGCGACCTGCGGGACTCCGGGCATAGATTCGCGGCATGCATTGATACCCATTAGATTTGCCGGTATGTGAAGAGGTGCAAGCCGGATGCAGTCCTCAAGAGCAGCGATCACTTCCTCATCGATCAGAGTACTTCCGTAGAATTTACGTCCCCCGTGAACGGCTCTGTGTCCGACTGCATTTATTTCGGATAAGCTGCCGATAACGCCGAACTCATCAGAAGTTAGTTTATCAATAACAGCAACGATCGCTTCGGCATGAGTAGGAAGCGGGATGTCTCTGTCGAAAGCCGGTTTGCCGTTACCTACCGGCGTGTGCTTTAAATGACCATCAAGACCGATCCTGTCACAATTGCCTTTAGCAAGGATTTTTTCAGTCTTCATGTCAAACAACTGATACTTGAGGGAGGAACTGCCGGCATTGATTACTAAAACATTCATTACATATACCTCTTGAAAATATTTTTTTTTTGAGTAGAATCATTGTAGTATATAATATAAAGGAATTCAAGAGATAAGCATGAAAACTGTCGGAATAATTTGTGAGTATAATCCTTTTCATCTCGGTCATATGGGACATATCAAAAAAACACGGCAGATCCTGGGGAGTGATGCTGCAGTTGTTTGTGTAATGAGCGGCAATTTTGTTCAGCGGGGTGATTTTGCATTATTCAACAAGCATGCAAGAGCAAAGACTGCAGTACTCAGCGGTGCTGATTTGGTTATTGAATTGCCGACTCCATATGTTCTGCGATCTGCAGAGGGATTTGCCGGAGCAGGGGTGTTTATTCTCAACAATCTGGGGATTTGCGATCACCTGTCTTTTGGCAGTGAATCAGGAGATATACAGAAGCTTGGTGAAGCCGCAGACATGATAATAAAAGACAACGCACAAGAGCTCACAAGAGAATGGCTGAAGAAGGGTATTTCATATGCTGCGGCACAGCAAAAAGCCGCAGATGAGATTCTTGGAGAAAACGCAGCCGTCTTCGCTGCGCCGAATAATGTACTTGGGATCGAGTATATAAAAGCACTTAAAAAATATAACTCGACGATGCAGCCTATGACCGTAAAAAGAACAGGCGGGGAGCATGATAGCAACACAGGATACTCTGCGTCAAATCTGCGTATGAGATTCTTGAATGGTAAATATCCGGAAACACTTATGCCCGAAGATGCATTTAATACTTGTAAGGAAGAACTTGCTTCGGGACGTGGTCCGGTCTCGATCAAGTATGCAGAGCAGGCTATATTGGCACGGTTACGGGCGATAAAAGACTTTGAAAATATACCGGGGTCATCAGAGGGTCTTGAGAGACGTTTTAAACGATACGCCGCAAACGAATCATCTTTAGCGGCAATTCTGAATGGCATCAAAACCAAACGCTATCCAATGTCGAGACTGCAGCGTATGCTTGTCTGCGCTGCTTTAGGGATCAGTAACGACTATTCAAAAAGTGATCCGCCATACGCCAGGATCCTTGCGTTAAATCCTGCAGGTATGGATCTGCTGTCAAAGATCCGGAAAAAAGCAAAAATACCGGTCATTACAAAACCGGCATCGATTTACAAGCTGGACGATGAATCGATAAAACTTTTTGAGCTGGAAGCGGCTGCGACCGACCTGTATGTCCTTGCATACCGGAATGAAGAAGAAAGACGGGGAGGGCAGGAATGGCGTAAATCGCCGGTCGTTATCGATTAGTCACGGAAATTCTCGTGTCTCTCGCGTATTATATCGCTTTTTGCGTTTTTGATCCTTCGAAGGCGGTTTGCGCGTACGATATTATATCTTATCACAAGTAAAACATATAATATGACTAAACCTACAAGAACAAATATGATGGTACGTGCTGTATTTGTTGCCAGCATGTCTGATATTTGCTCTCTTATATATTCGATACTGCTGAGATCGATGTTTGTATTTGCCACCAGATCCATTCTGGCGTATTCTACATCGCCGCGTGTTATTATGACTTCTCCCAGCACAGTGCCGGCTTCTATCGGTGCAATGACCGGGTCTCCGGTCATCTCCGAGAAAATCGTTATATGCCTGATAAATGAATCTGTCGGAACAGAGTGATTTAATAAAAGAGACAGAGACTCTGCCGGACGCACATTAACAGAATCAGCACCTGATCCATGCATGATCGGCACCCGGGCAAGAAGATCTGTAGTTTTTAGAATGTCGCGCCATGCAAAGTTTGAGTAACCCCATTGGATCAATCTCAGAGATTCGGAGAAGCTTCGCATATCTGTAGATTCATCTTCAAAAACCACTACGTTTGAGCCAAGTATGATAGATATCAATGACAGACCGTCTTCTTCAGAGTAAGCTATCAAAGAGTAGCCGCCTTCATATGTTGCACTGTCTCTGCCTGATATACAATGTCTGTAAAAATATCTGCTGTTTTGGTTCATCAGTGCGTTTGAAGTTGTAAAGGTCCGTGTCTCTGATTCATCATGACTTTCGGTAATATGTCTGAATGTGCCGGCGATCTCGGCAAAAAGAGAGTTTTTCATTGCTTCGCTGAATATAAGAAGCTGATCATATGCTGTAGTATATTGCATTTCATTATACTGCCCGTGAGGATTGGTAAAACGTGTATTATCAGCACCCAGATCGGAAGCCGCCCGGTTCATCATAGCTACAAAAGTTTCGATAGTTCCTCCGAGCCGTATCGCGATCATATTACAGGCTTCATTTGCATTGCCGACATATGCACTATACATCAGATCGATGAATGTCATGACCTCTCCAGGTTGTATGTCCTGTGTAGAACTGTTATCTCCTATATCGCGCCATGCAGATTCTGACATCGTTACAAGCTCATGGTCGCTGATCTCGTCGTTCTCAACAGCATATGATGCAAGAAGAAGTGTCATGATTTTTGTCAGAGCGTCAGCCGGGTGGCGTAAATGCATATCACTTTCAAATAAAATCAAACCGCTGTCTCTTTCTGCCAGTATTGCAGACCGGGCGGCAAGATTGGTGAAATTTTCTGAAGCACTGACAGGCAAGCTCGCTATAGCCTGCACCACAAAAACCAATATCAGGAAAATTGCGATTTTTCTCAGCATAATTAATTCCCCGTAATGTGATATATCATTGCAGAGTAATCATTATAGCATTTCTGTTTTTTTATGTAAAGTGAAAACAGCGAAGAAAACAACGAAGTGTTGTTGATTAGTGCTTTTTAAGTATAGATATTTTGTTGCCGTTGTGATACAATTATAAGGGAAAAAGGTTAAATGTAGAATTTTTACAACTTTCCTTACTCCGGATTCATATATTATGAAGTTTTGCACAAAACCGGAGCATGACCCCCGGAATCAAACTTAAGTTTAAAGGATTTATGGGGGTATTGAAATGAGATTAAGGCGACTGGAAATCATAGTTATAGGACTGACACTGGCATTTGCGATATTTATGGGAGGATTTTTCACGGGAAGAAACTGGAGTGCAGTAAACATAGTATCTGCATCCGCAAAAAACGAAGATACGATCAGAAGTAATGTAGTCAGTCAATCCCCGGGAGGAGCTCAGCGGGATGCACCGGACAGCACTGCAGGCAGCAGATCAGGGGATAATGCATTTTTACAACCCGAAGATCCGGCACAAAATCAAATAAATAACGATCATTCCGAAACGCAAAATGATTCGGCCGGCACACCGGGAGATGGATTACCACGAGACGGTTTGCCGCGAGAGGGCTTTCCACGAGGGGGAGACGGAAGGATCAACATAAACCTTGCATCACAATCGGAACTAACAGACCTTCCGGGAATAGGAAGTGTTCTTGCATCACGTATCATAGACTATCGGAGACAACATGGTGATTTCCAAAGAATAGAAGATATTAGAAACGTATCCGGCATAGGTGAAAAGAGATATGAAGCGATCCAGGATAAAATAACGGTCGGGTAAATATAGAAGGGTGAATGTTAATGAATATTTTAGTTGTTGATGATGAGAGACTATTAGTAAAAGGTATCAAGTTCAATCTTGAAAATGAAGGATATCAAGTCGATGCAGCATATGACGGTCTGGAAGCAGTCGATCTTGCACGCAGCGGAAATTATGATCTGATCATTCTTGACGTCATGATGCCGGAGCTTGACGGGTTGGAAGCCTGCATGCGCATCCGTGAGTTCTCAACCGTCCCGATCATAATGCTGACCGCCAGAGGCGAGGACATGGACAAGATAATAGGATTTGAATATGGTGCAGATGACTATATAACCAAGCCTTTTAATATACTGGAATTAAAAGCACGGATCCGCGCTCTTTTAAGGAGAAGCGCACTTGTAAGCAACATAACAAGCTCCGTTTTAACAGTCGGTCACATCACCCTTGATACAGAAAAACGTATAGCAATAAAAAATGACGAACAGGTTGAGCTCACCGTCAAGGAATTTGATGTTTTTGAGCTGTTATCAAAAAACCCCGGTCGTGTTTACAGCAGAGAAACACTGCTGAATATAATCTGGGGCTATGAATATCAAGGCGATATAAGAACAGTTGATGTCCACATACGGCGTCTTCGGGAAAAACTTGAAGAGAACCCTGCTGAACCGGAGCATATCATGACAAAGTGGGGGGTTGGCTACTATATCAGAGGCTAGCGTTATAAATTTCGGCATCGCATCAAAACCCACTGTTAGAAAATTAAGATTTTTCAGCAGCATACGCACGAAATTCGCCCTGACGTATTTCGCTGTAGTTGCTGTTGTGCTTATTCTGATCAATACTTACTTTCTGACCACATCCCGGAATATGATATGGAACTTCAAACAACAACTGGTAGAAAGTCAGGCTACCCAAATCTCGTCTCATCTTGAAGAAACCTTTGATGAGCTTTCTATCAGAGATGAGGAACTGGTTTCTGCGGTAGTTACACCACTTGAGGTAGCCGGCGGCATGCAGGTAGTGATTTTTGATACAGGAGGCACTATACTGTACGATCCTGCAGGTATGACACAAGAACCGGACTTTCCATTTCATCATGTTGAAGAAGCTTTATATATAAATGACGTATTTTCTACCAGATTTGCAGACGGAGCATTTTCAAGCTACGCACTGACACCGATAATGAGTCAGGGTGCACCGATAGGTGTTGTTTATGTTTTTGATAAAGACACGATCCAGGGTACAATGCTTTTGGATATGCAGGATACAATAAGAAACATTTCGATTCTTGTCGGAATTTTTTCAATAGCTACGGTAACACTGATACTATGGTCTGTAATGCGTCGTGTTAACAGTATCATCAATGCGATCGAGTCTGTCCGGGAAGGTGAGTACAGCTACATGATAGCAATGAGAGGCAGTGACGAATTGGCTCAGCTTGGTGATGAGTTTGACAGTCTTACCGGAAAGCTTAGAGAAACAGATGAAGTAAGACGAAGATTCGTAGCCGACGCATCGCACGAACTGAAAACACCGCTTGCTTCTATAAGACTGTTAACAGACAGCATATTGCAAAGTAAAGATATCGAACGTGAAACAGTCCTTGAGTTTATCGGAGATATCGGAATGGAAGCAGACAGGCTTGAAAGAACTACAGGTAAACTAATGTGTCTTACAAGGCTCGATGGTCAGATCGCAGATGAATTTACAAAGGTAGATATGAAAGAATCTGTTGAAGCAACTATAAGAATGCTGAGACCTCTTGCCGCGACAAAAGGGCTGACACTCAGATCCGCACTGTCGGACGATTGTTACATCAAAGGAACCGATGACCTGATCCATCATGTAGTATTCAACCTCGTCGAAAATGCCATAAAATATAATCAGCCTGACGGCAGTGTATACGTCAGGCTGGAGGCTATTGACCGGATCGTTGTTCTTACGGTAAAGGATAGGGGAGTAGGTGTGCCCGAAGAGGATATCCCTCATATTTTTGACAGGTTTTACCGCGTTGACAAAGCCCGCTCCCGGGAAGCGGGAGGCAGTGGTCTCGGACTGGCGATCGTAAAGGATACAGTTATTGCACTTGGCGGAAAGATCAAAGCGGAAAGAAGAAAAGGAGGGGGGATGAGTTTTCATGTTGTATTTGAGAAATACAACGAAAACAACTGAACCTCGATTTTCTCAATGCAAATTACAGCACATACCCTTCAAGACTGAAATTAAACAGGATTTTTTCACCGACAACATGCACCTTAAGAAGATTCGTAGTGCCGGAATGACCGACAGGTACACCGGCTGTTAAGACAACGAGTTCACCTTCGTGTAAAAGACCGGCGTTCATAGCGGCTTCAACAGCATGACTGAACAGTTCGGAAGTATCTGTTTCTTCTTTGGTAAGCAGCGGTATGATCCCCCAGTTGAGCTTTAGCTGCCTTTGAACGATGATCCTGGGCGTACAGGCAATGATCGGGCATGTCGGACGGTATTTAGTGACATTCTGAGCTGTGTTGCCCGACATTGAGACTGTAAGGATCGCAGCTGCACGTAAATCGTGTGCAGTGGTTACCGTAGCATGAGATATAGCGTTTGTAATGGAAGGTTCGGCTTTATAGTCTCCCTGCTGGAAACGCTTTCTGTAATCTATAGATTTTTCTATACGTTCAGCTATTTTTGCCATTACCTTTAAGGATTCGACCGGATATTTACCGACAGCGGTTTCTCCGGAGAGCATTATCGCACTTGTTCCGTCATATATGGCGTTTGCGACATCAGATGTCTCTGCACGTGTCGGCCGCGGGTTTACGATCATTGACTCCAGCATTTGAGTTGCGGTGATCACAGGTTTGCCTTGCTGTAATGTCCGCTTTATCAAATCTTTCTGGATTATCGGTAATTCTTCATATTCAACTTCAACTCCCAGATCACCGCGAGCGACCATCACACCGTCGCAGGAATCCAGAATAGAGTCGAAATTATAAACCCCTTCCGCATTCTCTATCTTGGCGATTATCTTGATTTTATTATTTCTGTCAACACGATTGAGTTCATCACGTATTTCATTGACATCTTTTGCACTGCGTACAAAAGACGCTGCTATAAAGTCAAACTCGTTTTCTACAATGAATCGCAGGTCCATTCGGTCTTTTGCACAGATATACGGGATATCAAGATGTATACCCGGCACATTTACGCCCTTACGATTGGAGATCTTACCTCCGTTGATCACGCGAGTCGATATGTTAGTACCGGAAACCGATTCAACGATAAGTTCTATAAGACCGTCATCGATCAATATACGCGTGCCTTGAGATACTTCGCCCGGTAATCCGTCATAAGTAATACTGGCGCGCACAGCGTTGCCTTCGATCGAGTCAGTAGTGAGAACGAAAGTGTTCCCGGCGGTCAGAGTTGTTTCTCCGTTTTCAATGGTCCCCAATCTGATTTCAGGACCCTTGGTATCAGCAAGAAGTGCAACTGTCGAACCACACTCATTACACGCATCACGTAATGAGTTTATACGGACCTTGTGCTCTTCATGCAGCCCGTGCGAAAAATTGACACGAGCGACATCAAGACCTGCATCGATCATCGCACGTATTGTTTCAGGAGCATCGGTAGCAGGCCCCAGTGTACAAACGATTTTTGTTTTTCTCATGTTGATTGCATCCCCTTTTGAAAATACAGTATTAAATCAATTATCGAAGCAAATGTGATTATCCGGATTTTATCCCTTAAAGGATGTGTGGAATTGTTTACAATAGAAGAAATAAATGAAATGCTGGATGAAATTGCTGCAGAACTGCCGGAAGGTGTGTTTCGCGAATTAAACGGCGGTGTGAGTCTGCTTGATGAAACCAAAAGGAGTTATAAAGATCCCGCCGGCGGACTTTATACTCTTGGCGAATATCGCAGAGATCAAATGGGCAGATACATCGTTATATACTATGGCTCGCTTATTGCGGTGTATGGTAACTCGCCGCATAAAAAAATGCGAAAGCATTTAAGAGACGTACTGACTCACGAACTGACGCACCATATAGAGTCATTGGCAGGTGACCGCTCATTAGAGATCGAAGATGAAAAAGACTTGTTTGATTACTTTGAGAGGAAAAGTGGCTGGTGATCATCTAATTTTCATTAAACAGCACCGGCCACTTATCACTTCTGTATTCTTATGCGTGGTCCACCTCGTACGCGTGCAATGCAAGGTCAAGGACTTTATTTGAGTATGCCCATTCATTGTCGTACCATGCGAGTACTTTTACGAATGTATCGTTTAACTGGATGCCGGCAGTCGCATCAAAAATCGATGTATGGGGATCACCGTTGAAGTCGGAAGATACCACGGCTTCGTCTGTGTATGCGAGGATCCCTTTTAACTCATTTTCAGATGCACGTTTCATTTCGGCACAGATCTCATCATATTTTGCCGGGGTCTTCAGATTGACCGTCAGGTCGACCACAGATACATTGAGTGTAGGCACCCGCATCGACATACCTGTCAATTTACCGTTAAGCTCCGGAATGACTACGCCTACAGCCTTAGCCGCGCCTGTAGAAGACGGTATTATATTGCCGGATGCTGCTCTGCCGCCTCTCCAATCCTTGTTTGAGATACCATCAACAGTCTTTTGTGTGGCTGTTGTTGCATGAACCGTTGTCATAAGACCGGACTCGATGCCCCATTTATCATTAAGAACTTTTGCTAACGGAGCAAGACAGTTTGTTGTGCACGAAGCGTTTGAGATGAGCTGCATCGAACTGTCATATGTATTTTCATTGACACCCATAACAAACATCGGTATATCGGTTGTCGGTGAAGTGATCACTACTTTCTTTACTCCGGCTTTTAAATGAAGCTCCGCTTTGTCTTTTTTTGTGAACACACCCGTTGCATCAATGAGATATTCTACTCCCCATGATGTCCACGGGATCGATTCTGCATCAAAGCTTGAATGAGTTATGATGGATTTACCGTCAACGACCAGGCTGTTTTCAGTATATGAAACATCGTGATTGAATCTGCCGTGCAGTGTGTCATATTTGAGCATGTAAGCCATGTACTTCGGCTCCATACCGTCATTGATGGCTAAAACCTCTATCCCTCTTTCAAAAGCTGCTCTGAATACCAGTCTACCAATTCTGCCAAATCCTGTGATACCTATTTTCAAACTCATGAAAACTCCTCCGTAAATTTATTTTGGGTCAAGCAGGAACAATTATACCCGCTTGTTAACAAAAAATCAAAGAAAATATTATTAACAAGTGAGTTGTAAACAAAAAACAAAAAAAATATTATTAACAAGCGAGTTGTAAACAAAAAATCAAAGAAAATATTATTAACAAGCGGGTTGTTAACAAAAATCAAAGAATATGTTGAAATCAGGCGGGAAATTTGATATAATACGAAGTTGAGGAATTCAATAACAGCGGAAAAAACAGGCAAATACTCAACTGACAGGAAGTATTAATGGAGAAAAAGGTAGGCATATACGTACATATTCCTTTTTGCAAAAATAAGTGTGCATATTGCAACTTTTATTCACTATCAGCATTTAAAGGCGGAGATAAGCTGATACCCGGCTATCAAACTGCTGTTATAAAGCACATCGAAGAGTATGCTGCTCAACTTGACGGATACCTGATCGACACCGTTTACTTCGGCGGAGGTACTCCGAGTTATTATGGTGCGTCTAGACTGGTAAGTATACTGGATGCACTGAAAAATAACGGGCATGTACTGCTTGACTCGGAAATAACAGCAGAAGTCAACCCGGGCAGCATTACAAAAGAAGAGTTACAAAAACTCAGACGCGCAGGCTTCAACAGACTCTCGATCGGAATACAAAGTGCAGATAATACAGCACTGGATACACTCGGCAGGACACACACATTTGAAGACGCAGAAGAAACAGTAAATGACGCCAGACAAGCCGGATTCAGAAACATAAGTGTAGACATCATTTTCGGTCTTCCTTCACAAGACAAGGAAACATGGGCACAAACCGTACAACGCGTTGCCGGATTAAAAACGGAGCATATATCATGCTACAGCTTAAAGGTTGAAGAAGGGACAGAACTCTACACTTTTAAAGACTCCCCGTTTCTCCCCGATGACGATGTCCAGGCGGACATGTACCTTTACACAGTCGATATGCTGGCAAGATTCGGTTACAAGCAATACGAAATATCAAACTTTGCAAGGCGCGGTTATGAATCAAAGCACAACATGAAATATTGGCTGGGAGAAGAATATATAGGCTTCGGATCAGGAGCACACTCATATGTAGGACAATGCCGGTACAGCTTTACCGAGGATGTCGAGGAGTACATTGAGCAGGTAGGTCTTGGCAGAAAAATCGTTGAACACGATGAGCAAATGTCAGATTTTGAAAACGCCGGAGAATACCTGATGCTCCGCCTCAGAACAACTCACGGAATATCAGAAGAGGAATATTACAACATATACAGATTAAAAATGGATTTTGTACTTGAGTTGCTTCACAAGTATGAAGAAAGCGGCTGGGCATTATACAAAGACAGCCGGTGGAGATTCACTCCGATGGGATTCCTCCTTTCTAACGTACTGATCGGAGAGATCCTTGAAGCCCAAACAAGACAGCGGACTCAGATCAGCAAACCATGGCAAACTGAATCGGCCGGCGAAGAAGCACAAATGACCCTGTTTGACAGACGCCCGGTTGCTGCAGGACTCTTCGGAGGAAGGCGACTGATAGGACGAAATGAATTTTCATAGAAAAAACCGGTTTAAAGGACTTTAGTTCTTTCAATAGGAGCGTAAGCTCACTATAGTTAGGAGAATCAAGCGTGAAGTTAGTTAGCAGAAACAATAAAAACAGAAGATCAGGCAGCCCGCCGCCGCGTAATACTGCTCCGGCAAGAAGCACCCCCCAAAGTGAACAACCCCGGCATAGCAGTACAGCAGCACCAAACAGATATCAACCGACAGGCACTTCAGTGCCCGGCACTTCAGTGCCCGGCACTTCAGTGCCCGGCACTTCAGTGCCCGGCACTTCAGTGCCGAGGAGACAACCAAATCCCGGCTATACTGCATCACCGGGCAGACAACCCGTTCCCGGCTACACCTCAGTACCCGGCACCTCAGTACCCGGCACTTCAGTGCCCGGCACTTCAGTGCCCGGCACTTCAGTGCCGAGTAGACAACCTGTTCCCGGTAATTCAACACCGTCATCAGCACGTCCCGCTCCGGGTCCCGGCGCACCAACAAACATGCGCAGCGCTCCCGGTCAGACTGCACCGCAAGCACGTCCGGCATCAGGCAGCACCGCATCACAGAATATGCGTACAGTCCCCGGAAATAACACAACGGTAAACAGAAACACAATACCGCAAAGACAGGTCGTGAATAGAGTCCCTGCACCTACCGGAAGCAATGGCAGCACCAGAAACGGCACAGCAAAAAAAATCAGAACGAGAAGGTCGCCGGTAAAAGCCATACTGATCACACTATCCATAATCATAGTGCTGACTGCATCAGGTTTTATTGCATTAGGATTTTATGTATCATCACTTGATACTATCTTCCCGAATGTCTGGACCGATGGCATCAACTTATCCGGCTTAACTGTCAATGAAGCGACTGCACACCTTATCAGAGAAGGATATGAAAACAATGCAGAGGGGATATCCGCAACAGTGATCTTCCCGGATGATACGAGTTTCTCCGTTACAGGTAATGAAGTCGGGTTGTCATTTAGTGCTGCGGAAGCAGCAGCAGCGGCATTTGAATTCGGCAGAGACGGAACGTTTTTTGCAAATGAGCTTCAGTTTATCAACTCACTTCTTGACAGGACCGATCTGTCAAACCTGAGCACTCCGGAGTTTGACTATAGCATACTGCGGTCATTAGCAGCCGAGTCTACTGAAACCTTCAACAAAACATTGTTCAACAGCAGTCTGGATCATGGCGAGAGTTATATTACCCTGATAAGAGGTACCGGTCTTCAACCGGCTATTGAGAACGAGGTATTTGACCTTGCGCTTCACACTCTGAATCAGGCGATCTCTGAGCACGATGACCTGACTGTCGAGTATGTTCCCGAAACAAATGCCGGGGACAGCGTCGCTTCTCAAATAAACGAATTACAGATGCTTTTTGATGAAATACATAAGGAGCCTGTATCGGCACACATAATGTTTGTTGATGATGAGCTTGTAATAACAGAAAGCTCAAACGGCTTAACATTTGATTTCGAAGCAGCAGTGGAGATGCTTCGGGAAGCTATGCATGGTTTCCCGGTAACGATACCGCTGGAAGTGCTTTATCCTGAATATTCAACAGAAGAAGTCAGAGGCTGGATCTTCCGTGATGTCCTGGCTACAAGCACCACCAGAGAGCAATCGGGCAATGCCAACAGATTGAGGAACATAGAGCTGGCAGCAGAAAAGATCAATAATACTGTGTTAAACCCCGGCGATGAATTTTCTTTCAACAGGATCGTCGGTCAGCGTACAGCAGCAGCTGGATTCCGTGAGGCAAATACGATAGTAGGCGGGATCTTTGAGCCGGGTATAGGCGGAGGCATTTGCCAGGTATCATCTACGATCCACGATGCTGTAGTACATACCCATCTGAAGGTTACGGAGAGAAGCCCGCATGGTCTCAGGATCTCCTATATGCCGATAGCTGAAGAAGGTCTTATCATAGGTGATACAAACAATAGTGTAGGCGGCAGGCGTTTTGCCAATGATGCTATGGTCAACTGGGGAAGTAATGACTACAGGTTCGTTAACAATACAGATTTCCCGATAAAAGTCGAAGCAAAAGTCAATGGCAGAAATCTGACCATAACCTTGCACGGGACCAATTTAGATGACACAGTTATAAAAGTCGAAACAGTCATCTTGAGCATCACACCCTTCAATACTGTTGATGTACTTACTGATACACTGCCGATAGGAGAGAGCAGACAGATGCAGGGCTCTGCCGGTATAAGCGGATATAGAGCTGAAACATTCCAGCTATTGTTCGATGCGAACGGAGAACTGATCAGCAGGACATCGCTCGGAATTAGCAGATACAATATGCAGCCGAGAAGAATCGAGGTTGGAACGATGCCTCCTGATACACCTGTCGGAGGAGGAGGAGGCGAAGTCGGGGGAGGACCCGTCGGAGGACCCGGTGAAGGACCGCCACCCGGTGGCGGCACAGATGATGACACAGGAACAGGCGGCACCCCGTAACAGTATGCATAAGATATGTATAAGCTAAAATGATCTTTCGATAAATCAAACTATATAGGAGGGTACTATGGATTCTGGAGGAACATCGGGCTACAATAAAAAATCGGTAACTGATATCGACGTTGAAGGCAAAAAGGTACTGTTAAGGTGTGACTTTAATGTACCGGTCGACAAGGAAACAGGTAAAATAAGGGACGAGGGACGGATCATCGCAGCGCTTCCGACAATAAACTATTTACTTGACCACAATGCCGCAGTAATAGCATGCTCACATTTCGGCAGACCAAAAGGCGAGTTCAAACCTGAATTTTCTCTTGCACAGGTTGCTGAAAGTCTTTCAAAACATCTTGGAAAACCCGTGAAAATGGCAAAAGACGTTATAGGGGAAGATGCCCGCAAGCTTGCAGGGGAGCTTAAGCCCGGTGAAATAATGCTGCTGGAAAATACACGCTTCCACGCAGAAGAAGAAAAAAATGATCCGGACTTTGCAAAAAAGCTGGCCGATATGGCTGATATCTTTGTGTCTGACGCTTTTGGCAGCGTTCATCGTGCTCACGCATCAACAGAAGGAGTATCACATTATCTGCCGGCAGTATCAGGATTCCTGTTAAAAAAGGAGCTTGACCACATCGGCGGAGCGATCTCCAACCCGAAAAGACCGCTGGTAGCAATACTTGGCGGTGCAAAAGTGTCAGATAAGCTCGGTGTTATTTCTAATTTATTGAAAATATCAGACGCGATCATCATAGGTGGCGGAATGGCATACACATTCTTTAAAGCCGAAGGTGGAAAAATAGGTAATTCACTTTGCGAAGACAATGAGCTGGAGTCTGTGCTCAAATGTAAAGAAGAAGCAAAGGAACGCGGAGTAAAGTTATTACTGCCTGAGGATTCTCTGGCGGGTTCAGAGTTTTCAAACGATGTTGAGGTAATGGAAGTGTGCAGCAGCAATATTCCTGACGGAATGATGGCAATGGATATAGGTCTTGAATCGATCAAAAAGTTCACCGCTGAGATCGCAGGTGCCGGAACGATAGTCTGGAACGGACCGATGGGAGTCTTTGAATTCCCGAAGTTCGCAGAAGGTACACGAGCCGTCGCAAACGCAGTTGCTGCGTCAAATGCAATATCAGTCATAGGAGGCGGTGATTCAGCAGCCGCAGTACGTAAGTTCGGAGTTGAAGATAAGATCACCCATATATCAACAGGCGGAGGCGCATCACTGGAGTTCATGGAAGGTAAGATCCTTCCCGGAATAGCATGCTTATTGGATGCGTAGACCGGATCAATAAATATCAAATGATAAAAGACAGGAGATACGTATGAACAGAGCTCTTAGAAAAACAATAATTGCCGGAAACTGGAAGATGAATATGCTCTCTTCAGGTATAAAAACTTATGCAGATGAATTGATGCCTTTGATCCCCGGTTTTAAGAAATGGTGTGATGCAGTGGTATGCACACCATTTGTATTGATCCCGTCAGCGATATCTGCACTTAAAGACACAGATATCGGAGTCGGTGCACAGAATATGAGTCAATACGAATCCGGCGCATATACAGGAGAAGTTTCCGCAGCCCAGCTTACAGACATAGGTACAGAATATGTGATAATCGGGCACAGCGAAAGACGTCAGTTCTACGGAGAAACTGATGAAACTGTTAATGAGAAAGTACTCGCTGCACTTAAAACGCCTATGACATCGATAGTGTGTGTAGGTGAAACTCTCGAACAGCGCGAAGAGGGTATAACAAATACGCTTGTTACCAAACAGGTCAAGATCGCTTTGTCAAATGTTCCGGGAGGAATGGAGTTAGGTAAAATAGTGATCGCATACGAACCCGTCTGGGCAATAGGTACAGGAAAAACAGCAACGCCGGAAGATGCACAGGAAGTATGCAAAGTAATAAGAGATGTTCTGTCTGAGCTATACTGCAGCAAAGCTGCGGATGAGATATCCATACTGTACGGCGGTTCAATGAACGACAAAAATGCATTTGAACTGCTCGCACAACCTGATATCGACGGAGGGTTGATAGGAGGCGCGTCATTAAAACCTGAAGCATTTGCCGCAATAATCAATGCAGCGGATCAGTAGAAACACCTGTCAGATCATAACGATACCGCCTTTGTGAGAAGGCCTGCCTTTGTGAGAAGGCCTGCCTTTGTGAGAAGGCAAGATAGAAGGGTAGATGATATATGAGAAAGCAATTGACCCTGGTCAAATAAAACCATAACGAAACCATCTTTTTTAAGAGGACAGGATAGAAGGGTAGATAATATATGAGAAAGCAATTGACCATGGTTATAATGGACGGGTATGGTCTTGCCGCACCATCACCGGGCAATGCCGTTGAAAACGCACCAACTCCGGTTCTTGATGATCTTTTTAGAACATGTCCGCATACAACGCTGTCCGCTTCAGGTGAAGATGTCGGACTTCCTGACGGTCAAATGGGCAACAGTGAAGTCGGACACACCAACATAGGTGCCGGACGCGTTGTTTATCAGGATCTACCAAAAATCACCCGGGATATAAATCTTGGTAGTTTTTTTGAGAATGAAGCACTGTTAAAAGCGGTCAATTCCAGCGTTGAAAAAGACAAAGCGCTGCATTTACTAGGTTTGGTATCTCCCGGCGGTGTACATAGTCATATAACACATCTTTTTGGTTTGCTGGAACTGGCTAAACGCAACTCTCTCAGCAAGGTTTATATCCATTGCTTCATGGACGGACGGGATGTACCGCCGGATTCCGGGATCGAATCAATAAAAGCTCTTGAAGATAAATGCTATGAACTTGGGATCGGGAAAATCGCAACGATCATAGGCCGCTTCTATGCAATGGACAGAGATAACCGTTGGGACAGAGTTGAGCAGGCATATAACGCAATGGTATGCGGAGAGGGTGAGTTTCAGCCCGATCCGGTGACCGCAGTGCAAAAATCCTATGATAAGAAAGAGTACGACGAGTTTATCAAGCCTGTCATATGTGATAAAAACGGTATGATAAAACCGGATGACTCGATCATTTTCTTTAATTTCAGACCGGACAGAGCAAGAGAGATCACCCGTGCGTTTGTTGACGAGGATTTTAAAGGCTTCAACAGAAAAAACGGATATTTCCCATTGACATATGTATGCATGACGCAATATGATGAAACAATAAAAGGCGTCAGCATTGCTTATCCTCCGCATTTTCCCGAGCATACATTCGGAGAGACGATCAGTGAACAGGGACTTAAGCAAATCAGGATAGCAGAAACAGAAAAGTATGCACATGTAACATTTTTCTTCAACGGTGGTATAGAACAACCGTTTGATGGTGAAGAACGCATACTGATACCATCTCCGAAAGAATTTCCGACATACGATCTGATACCTGAAATGTCGGCACGTAAGGTTGCCGAAGCCGCGTGTAAGGAAATCCTTAGCGGCAAACATGATGTTATCATAATAAACTTTGCCAACTGCGATATGGTAGGGCATACAGGTATATATGAAGCGGCATACACAGCCGTGCAGACAGTTGATGAATGTGTCGGAATGATCAAGGAAGCCGTGGAAAAAATGAACGGTTGCCTCATGATCACATCTGATCACGGCAATGCAGAGATAATGATAGCTGAGGATGGAGTCAGTCCTCATACAGCACATAGCACAAATCCGGTCCCGCTGATCATATACGGAGCAGATGTTAAACTCAAACCCGGTCGTCTTGCAGATATAGCACCAACGATCCTGGATCTGCTGGAGCTGAAGAAACCGGAAGACATGACAGGCGAATCATTGATTTGTAAATAGCAAAGCACAAATAACAAAGCACAAATAAGGATTCAAGTTTATATTTGTGATTTGTGATCTGTAATTTGTAATTTGAATTTTAAAGAGGGAGATTGATTGCATGAAAGATTATTTGGAAATTATTGATGTTACGGGGCGCGAAGTACTTGATTCCAGAGGAAACCCCACTGTGGAAGCCGAGGTGTTGATCCTTGACGGAGAAGATGGTTTTGTTGTCGGCCGTGCGATGGTTCCGTCCGGAGCATCAACCGGTAAGTTTGAAGCATGTGAATTGCGCGATGGTGATAAAGAGCGTTATCTGGGAAAAGGTGTATTAAAAGCTGTATCAAACATCAATAATGATATATCCGAAGCTTTACTGGGACTTAATGCATTGGATCAGGTTGCTATTGATAAAGCGCTCATTGAACTGGATGGCACACCAAATAAATCCAAACTCGGAGCAAATGCGATACTTGGAGCATCTCTGGCATGTTCTATAGCTTCAGCAAAAGCCCTTAAGATACCGCTTTACAGATACATCGGCGGTGCATCGGCACATATGCTGCCGGTCCCTATGATGAACCTTTTAAATGGCGGTGCTCATGCTGATAACAGCGTTGATATCCAGGAGTTTATGATCATGCCGGTATCTGCTAAAAGCTTCAGGGAAGCACTGCGTATGTGCGCCGAGATATTCCATGCATTAAAGAAAGTCGTTCCATCATCAGGTGTCGGTGATGAAGGCGGTTATGCGCCTGACCTTGCTGCCGATGAAGATGCTCTGGTTGCACTTATGAAAGCGATTGAAAAAGCAGGCTATAAACCATACGACGATATAAGGATCGCTATGGATCCGGCTGTCACCGACTGGTTTAATGAAGAAGACGGCTGCTATCATTTACCAAAAAGAAAAACCATAATGACCAGGCAGGACATGGTCGATATGTGGGTCGACTTTGTTGGCAAGTATCCGATCATCTCGATAGAAGACGGAATGGCTGAAGAAGACTGGGAAGGCTGGAAAATGATGACCGACGCACTTGGTGATAAGATCCAGATAGTCGGTGACGATCTTTTTGTTACAAACACACAGAGACTTAAAAAAGGTATCGATCTCGGTGTGACTAACTCTATTTTGATAAAAGTCAATCAAATCGGCACACTGACAGAAACGCTTGACGCAATACGTATGGCACACAGATCGAAGTATACAGCGATAGTATCGCACCGCTCCGGAGAAACTGAAGATACAACGATCGCAGATATTTCTGTTGCAGTAAACGCCGGACAAATAAAAACAGGCGCACCATCAAGAAGTGACAGAGTCGCTAAATACAATCAACTGTTGAGGATCGAAGAAGAGTTGGGTTCAGCGGCTTATTATCCCGGAATGGAAACATTCTTTAACATTGGCAAGTAAATAACTTTTTAAGCAAAAAGAAGAGGGAGAAATCCATAACGGGTTACTCCCTCTTTTTGGTTCATATACAGCTATGGCGGTGGATCCGGAGGTACCGGAGTTGGTTCCGGTGCAGGCGTTGGACCGGGTTCAGGTGTTGGTCCGGGATCCGGAGTTGGTCCGGGTTCAGGTGTTGGTCCGGGATCCGGAGTAGGTTCCGGAGTAGGTTCCGGAGTAGGCTCGGGAACATCCGGCTCAAAAACAAATCTTATGACATTTCTAAACGGGTCTGCAGTTACTTCAACTGCACCGAAGTTTTGCCCGACAACTCTGTAACCCGGTATATCAGGAGCGTATTCAGTGACCTCTGCGCCGACTATCGACTCGACAACTCTTGAATAAAGAATACTTCCGTTAAGGTCGACAGCTTCTACTGTATATGTTGTATGATCCATTTCCCAGGGGTTGACAATTGAGTCAAGCGTAACATCATCAGGTTTGAAGAAGTCTCTGATTTCAAGGTTCTCGTGTATCGGTTCCATGATCATCTTAAATATCTGCGCAGCCGGATTACCGTTTGAGATCATTCTGGCAGGCCGGTCGAAGCCTGTCCATACTGCTGTCAGATAGTATGGAGTAAAGCCTATAAACCAGCGATCCTGTTGATCCGTGGATGTACCTGTTTTACCTGCAGTTGGCATTCTGCCAAGATTTGCAGAGCCTCCGGTGCCGGAAACGACTGCTTCCTGCAGCATATCTGTCATCCAATATGCAGTTACTTCGCTTATTGCATGAATGCCTCTTGGAGCTGAGTTATCAAAAAGGATCTCTCCGTCGTAACCGTAAATGACTGTGTAAGTACGGAGTTCGACCCGCGTACCAAAGTTCGGAAACATCGTGTATGCCGATGCCATTTCACGCAGTGTCGCACCGTATGTCAGCTGCCCTGCAGCCAGAGGGGCGTAATCATTATCAACAATAGATATATCAAATCCGAGAATATCTCTCATAAACGAAAATGATGCTTCTGTGGAAAGCTGATCAAGAACCATAGCTGCAACTGTGTTTATGGACTGGCGAAGAGCGTGCCGGACTGTGACAAGACCGCTGTATGACCGGGTAGAATTTCTGGGCAGCCAGTCTGTACCGTTGAGAACAACATCGGGACTGTCGTTATATATCGAATCAGGTGTTAGAAGACCGTATTCAAGTGCAGGTGCGTAGACCGAGATGGGTTTGATCGAAGATCCGGGTGGTCTGCGGGTTTGTGTAGCGCGGTTAAGAAGTATATTGCGTGTTTTAACACCTACTCCGCCGGCTAATGCTTTTATCTCGCCGGTATACGGATCTGTGACTATTATGCTGGATTGTAATTGCTGTGCCGAACCTGTGACATTGGGAAGGTTTTCCGGATTTTCATATATTTCATTTACGATCGCCTGAATGTTAGGATCGATAGTAGCTATAATGCTTAAACCGCCTGCATATAAATAATGCCTGGCAACCTGATCTGACCATCCGTGATGTGTTACCAAATCATTTAGGACATCTCTCATAACTGCTT
>Ga0123356_10002105_pt1 | contig 21469 bp, 33 predicted proteins | sample TergutEmb28metaG_2_FD_92546 | JGI IMG/M metagenome (GOLD analysis project Ga0123356, IMG submission 92546) | Embiratermes neotenicus P3 segment gut microbial communities from Petit-Saut dam, French Guiana - Emb289 P3 | ecosystem: Host-associated > Arthropoda: Insects > Digestive system > Gut ... | reverse complement strand
CGACTACGGCTTTGCCGAGGCCAAGACCACCTACGGTCGCCTGGGCGTCAAGGTTTGGATCTACAAGGGCCAAATCCTGCCCAAGCCCAAAAAGATGGCAGCCACGCCTGCAAAACCAGCTCCTACAAGCGAAGGAGGCAAGTAAACCATGTTGATGCCCAAAAGAGTAAAACGCCGCCGCGTATTTCGTGGCCGCATGAAGGGCAGGGCCCAGCGCGGCAACTTCCTGGCTTACGGCGATTACGGGCTTATTGCCACCGAGCCGGCGTGGGTAACCTCCCAGCAGATCGAGGCGGCCCGCGTAGCTTTGACCCGCTACACCAAGCGTGGCGGCCAGGTATGGATCAAGATTTTCCCCGACAAGCCGGTAACGGAAAAACCCGCCGAAACCCGCATGGGTTCCGGTAAGGGATCGCCCGAGTATTGGGTGGCCGTTGTCAAACCCGACCGGGTGCTGTTTGAGGTAAAGGGTGTGCCCGAGGAATTGGCCCGAGAGGCGTTGCGCCTGGCCCAGCACAAGCTGCCCTTAAAAACCAAATTCATCAAACGTGACAACATCGAAGACCAAGCCGTAGGCATCCCTAACAAACAGGCCGATGCCCAGGTGAACATCGAAGCGGGTGGTGAGGATCAATGAAGGTAAACCAGTTTGGCGAAATGAGTGCGCCCCAGCTACAGGATAAAGTGAAGGAATTAAAGGCCGAGCTTTTTACCCTTCGTTTCCAGCTTGCTACTGGTCAGTTGCAAAACACCATGGCGATCCAAGGCGTAAAGCGCGATATCGCCAGGGCAAAGACCGTCCTCCGCCAGCTTGAGCTTAAGGCTCAGGCATGACCGATACGATAAGGAGGTTCCGCTTCTAATGTCAGAAATTCAAGTGCCTGCAATCCAAGTGTCTGAAATGCAAGCCGAAGCGAAGGCCCGCGGCATGCGCAAAACCCGCACGGGCGTTGTGATCAGCGATAAGATGGACAAAACCATCACCGTGGCCATCAAGGCCCGCGTAAAACATCCGCTGTATGGCAAGATCATGAACCGCACCAGCAAACTCAAAGCCCACGACGAAAAGAACGAGTGTGGCATTGGCGACACGGTGCGCGTGATGGAGACCCGTCCGCTCAGCAAGGACAAACGCTGGCGGCTGGTGGAGATTCTGGAGAAAGCAAAGTAAGCGCCTGCCAGAATCCCCCCGCCACTGCGGTGGCCCTCCCCCCTTAACCCCTGCCTCCCTTGTTAAAGGGAGGGGGACCGCGTGAGCGGTGGAGGGATTCCGTACTGGCAAGCTGCATTGCATAGATAAGGAGGAATACAGCTATGATCCAGCCGCAAACCCGGCTTAAGGTCGCGGACAATACAGGAGCCAAAGAGATTATGTGCATCCGCGTGCTCGGCGGTTCCTTCCGCCAGTCCGGTTCCATCGGCGACATTATCGTGGCTACGGTAAAGAGCGCAGCGCCCGGAGGCGTTGTCAAAAAGGGCGAAGTGATCAAAGCGGTGATCGTGCGCACGCACAAAGAACGCCGCCGCCCCGATGGCTCCTACATCCGCTTCGACGACAATGCCGCCGTGGTGATCAACGAGGCCAAGCAGCCCCGCGGCACCCGTATATTTGGGCCGGTGGCCCGTGAGTTGCGCGAGAAGGACTTTATGAAGATCGTCTCGCTGGCGCCCGAAGTACTGTAAGGAGGTGGCACGATTGAACTCTCATAATGCAGCAAAAAAACTGCACGTCCGTACCGACGACGTGGTCGTGGTCATCTCCGGCAAGGAAAAGGGCAAGCAGGGCAAGGTGCTCTCGGCCCATCCCAAAACGGGCCGGGTGGTGGTGGAAGGTGTGGCCATTGTATCCAGGCACCAAAAGCCGCGCCGCAGGGGCGACCCGGGCGGCATCATCCACAAGGAAGCCGCCATCGCCTCCTCGAAGGTGATGCTGGTGTGCGGGGGCTGCGGTAAGGCCACGCGCAACGCGCACACGTTCCTGGAAGACGGCTCGAAGGTTCGCGCATGCAAAAAGTGTAGCGCCGCCTTCGACAACTGACCTTCGATAACTGATTAGGAGGAACAGGTTCGATGGAAGCACGGCTGAAAGACAAGTATGCCGCCGAAGTGATGCCCGCCCTGCAGCAGAAATTCGGCTACAAAAACGTAAACCAGATCCCCAAGCTCCACAAGATTGTGATCAACATGGGGTTGGGCGACTGCAAGGACAATGCCAAGGCCCTGGACGCCGCCGTGGCCGATCTAACCGCCATCGCCGGCCAAAAGCCGGTGGTGACCAAGGCCCGCAAATCCGTGGCCAACTTTAAGTTGCGCACGGGTATGAGCATCGGCGCTAAGGTAACCCTGCGGGGTCTGCGTATGTATCAGTTTGCCGACAAGCTGCTTAACATCGCGCTTCCCCGGGTGCGCGACTTCCGCGGCGTGTCTACCAAGGCTTTCGACGGACGGGGCAACTACGCGCTGGGCATCCGTGAACAGCTGCTTTTCCCCGAGATCGAGTACGACAAAGTGGACAAGATCCGCGGCATGGAGATGATATTTGTCACCTCGGCTGAGACTGACGAAGAAGCCCGCGAATTGCTGCGCCTGTTGGGCATGCCGTTCGCCCTGTAACGGTTCAGTAATGGTAAAGGATCGAAGGAGGGAAAAGCCATGGCGAAAACCAGTATGATACTCAAGCAGCAGAGGCCGCCCAAGTTCTCTACCCGCGCCTATACCCGCTGCCGCCTGTGCGGACGCCCGCACTCGGTGCTGCGCAAGTATGGCGTGTGCCGCATCTGCTTTAGAGAGCTGGCCTATGCCGGCCAGATACCCGGCGTTCGCAAGGCCAGCTGGTAAAAGGTACGCACACGGAAGGGAGGCTCTTACATGCTCGTTACAGACCCCATTGCCGATATGCTCACACGCATCCGCAACGCGCAGATCGCCAAGCACGATGTTGTGATGATCCCGGCGTCCAATATGAAAAAAGCCATCGCCAAGATCCTGCTGCAAGAGGGCTACGTAAGAAACGTGGACTTTATTGCCGACGGTTTGGCGGGCAATATCAAAATCACCCTCAAGTATGTGGAAAACAAACAGAGCGTCATCGTGGGCCTCAAGCGGATCAGCCGCCCCGGCCTGCGGGTGTACGCCCCCCGCGACGAGCTGCCCAAGGTTCTGGGCGGCCTAGGCGTTGCCCTGATTTCCACCTCAAAAGGCGTTATGACAGACAAGGATGCGCGTAAGAACCAGGTGGGCGGCGAAGTGCTGGCCTACGTTTGGTAACAGGCGCTCGCAAGAAGGAGGTAGGTGTACGTGTCCCGTATCGGAAAGCTTCCGATCACCATTCCTGCGGGCGTCACGGTGGATGTGTCCGCCGATAATACCGTGACCGTCAAGGGCCCCAAGGGAACCCTGGCGCAGCAGGTGAATCGCGATATCAGCCTAAAGATGGAAGACGGTGTGCTCACGCTCAACCGGCCCACAGATTCGAAACCCCACAAGTCCATGCACGGCCTGTACCGGGCATTGGTAAACAACCTGGTGGTAGGGGTAACCCAAGGATACTCCAAAACGTTGGAGTTGGTGGGCACCGGCTACCGTGCCCAGGTCCAGGGCAAAACCCTAACCATCAACATCGGTTACTCGCACCCGGTGGTGTTTGAAGCGCCCCAGCACGTTACCTTTGAGACGCCCGTACCCACAAAAATCGTGGTGAGCGGCATCAATAAGCAGGTGGTGGGCAATCTGGCCGCCGACATCCGCGCGGTGCGCAAGCCCGAGCCCTACTTGGGCAAAGGCATCAAGTACGAAAACGAGGTCATCCGCCGCAAGGAAGGCAAGGCCGGCAAATAGCAAGGGAGGGAGTGCACGCACATGTTTAAAAAGACTGATCGTAACGAAAGCCGCAAAGGCCGCCACCTGCGCGTCCGCAAAAAGATCAGCGGCACGCCCCAGTTGCCGCGCCTATGCGTCTTTCGCAGCTTGAACCATATGTATGCCCAAGTTGTAGACGATACCCAGGGACGCACGTTGGTTTCCGCCTCCACGATGGATCCCGCCATCCGCGGCCAGCTCGGTGAGCTGGACAAAAAGGGCGCTTCCAAGCTGGTGGGCAAAGTCGTGGCCGAACGCGCGGTGCAGGCCGGCATCAAACAAGTGGTGTTCGACCGTGGCGGCTACGTATACACAGGCCGCGTGGCCGAAGTCGCCGCCGGCGCCCGCGAAGCTGGCCTGGACTTCTGATTTAAGGGAGGAGCAATACATGCAGCGCTTTGAACAGGTCAGCGAATTCAAAGAAAAAATGGTGTCGGTCAACCGCGTGACCAAGGTCGTAAAAGGCGGCCGCAACTTCCGCTTTTCTGCGTTGGTTGTGGTGGGCGATGAAAACGGCCGGGTAGGATGCGGCATGGGCAAAGCCACCGAAATTCCCGAGGCGATTCGTAAGGCTGTGGAGGATGCCAAAAAGCATCTGGTCCGTGTGCCGCTTAAGGATACGTCCATTCCCCACGAGGCCGTGGGCACCTTTGGCACTGGGAAGGTGCTGCTGTTGCCCGCGCCGGCCGGTACCGGCGTTATCGCGGGCGGCCCGGCCCGGGCCGTGCTGGAGCTATGCGGCATCAAGGATATCCGCACCAAGTCTTACGGCACCAACAACCCCATCAACATGGTAAAAGCAACGATTGCGGGCCTGGCCCAAATGCGGTCGGCCGAGCAGGTGGCTAAGCTCCGCGGCAAGTCCGTGGAAGAATTGCTGGGTTAGGGAGGAACAGAGCAAATGAAAATAAAAATCACGCTCGTAAAATCTCCGATCGGCAGCATTCCCAACCATGTGAGGGTGGTGGAGGCGCTGGGCCTTCGGAAGATCAACCAAGAAAAGATCCATTACGACACACCCATCATCCGCGGCATGATCTTTAAGGTAAAGCATCTGATCCGCGTGGAAGAGATTATCGAAGAAGTGAAGGCCGCCCCCAAGCCAAAGGCAGTGCCTAAGCCTAAGCCTGAAGCTGTGAAAGAAGAGCCTAAAGCGGTTGAAGCGCCCAAGCCTAAGGCAGCGCCCAAGCCTAAGGCAGCGCCCAAACCCAGGGCCAAAGCTGCGGATACGGGCGAAGAGCCCAAAACAACAACCAAACCCAAGGCGCCTGCGAAACCCAAAGCCGCTCCCAAGGCCAAGGCTGCGGAAGCAGGCGAAGAGCCAAAGGCGGCTGCGAAACCCAAGGCAGCGCCCAAACCCAAGGCCAAAGCGGCAGATACGGGCGAAGAGCCCAAAACAGCCGCCAAACCCAAGGCAGCACCCAAGCCCAAAGCCGCGCCTAAACCCAAGGCGGCTCCTGAGCCCGTGGCGCTCCAAGACTGAGGAGGTTGTACATGAAACTGCACGAGTTAAAACCTGCGGCGGGCTCCACCACCGCGCCCAAACGATTGGGCCGCGGGCCGGGTTCGGGCCTGGGCAAAACCTCCGGTAAGGGCCACAAGGGCGCAAAGGCTCGCAGCGGCGGCGGAAAACGCGCCGGTTTTGAAGGTGGCCAAATGCCCCTGGTGCGCCGCGTGCCCAAACGTGGCTTTACCAATATTTTTTCCATTGAGTACGCAACCATCAACGCAGGACGCCTGGATGTCTTTGAGGACGGCACGGTCGTTACCCCCAAACTGCTCCTGGAAAAAGGCCTGATCAAAAAGATTAGAGACGGCGTAAAGGTGCTGGGTTCGGGTGAGGTAACACGCAAGCTGACGGTGCAGGCAAGCAAGTTCACCGGATCCGCAAAGGAAAAGATCGAGGCGGCCGGCGGGAAGGCCGAGGTGATCTAGCATGTGGGAAACCTTACGAAACGCATGGCGTGTGGATGACGTTCGCAAAAAGATCATATACACGATGGGCATGTTGCTGCTGTTCCGGCTGCTGGGCGTGATCCCGGTGCCGGGCATCGACTTGGCAAAAATAAGCCAAGAGGTCAACCGGTTTGGCCTGCTGGACTTTATGAACAACATGACCGGCGGCGCATTAGAAAGAATGACCGTGATGGCCATGGGCATCACGCCCTACATCAACGCGTCGATTATCATGCAATTGCTCACCGTGGCCATTCCGGCCCTGGAGCGTATGCAAAAAGAAGGCGACGAGGGCCGCAAGAAGCTGGCGCAGTGGAGCCGGTATCTTACGGTTGTTTTGGCCTTTTTGCAAGCGGTGGGTATGGTGTACGCCATGAGCGGCTCCATCACCGGCACTTGGTTCTCTTATGTACTTATTGGTTTGTCCATGGCCGCCGGAACCTCTCTGGCCATGTGGATCGGCGAACGCATCACCGAAAACGGCATCGGCAACGGCATCTCGCTGCTGATCTTTGCGGGCATCGTGTCGCGTCTGTTCACCTGGTCCATTGAAGGTGTGACCAACGTGATGATCGGCAACGCAAGCTGGCTCATCATGCTGCTGGTGATCCTGGGCGTGTTGGGTATGATCATTGCCGTTACCTTTGTGGATATGGGCGAGCGTCGGGTGCCGGTGCAGTACGCCAAGCGCGTGCAGGGCCGCAAAATGTACGGCGGCCAATCCACCCACATCCCCATGAAGGTGAACTCCACCGGCGTATTGCCCCTGATCTTTGCCTACTCCCTGCTGCAGTTCCCAGGCACCATCCTAGCGTTCTGGCCCAACTCCGGTTTGTCGGGGTGGTGGGGTCAGTTCCAAATGGGCGCCTTCTACCAGGTGTTCCTGGCGCTGCTGATCTTTGGGTTTACCTTCTTCTATTCCAGCATTTCTTTTAACCCGGTGGACATCAGCAAGAACATGCAGCAGTACGGCGGCACCAATCCGGGCATCCGCCAGGGCCGCCCTACCACCGATTTCCTTTCCCGGGTTTCCAAGCGGCTTACCCTGTTTGGCGCCATGTTCTTGGCGCTGCTGGCCACCATCCCCACCATGGTCACCAATGTGTCGGGCATGCAGTTGCCCTTTGCGGCCTCGTCGCTGCTGATTGCGGTGAGTGTGGCCATCGAAACCACACGCCAGCTAGAATCCCAGATGCTCATGCGTCACTATAAGGGCTTCCTATAAGCCGTTGAAACAGCCGTTGAAACAGAAAGGATGCGCTATGAAGATCGTATTCTTAGGCCCGCCGGGCGCGGGCAAGGGCACACAAGCCGTGCGCGTATGCACCCATATGGGTGTCCCGCAGATATCTACGGGCGTGATCCTGCGCCGGGCCATGCAGGAAGGCACCGAAACCGGCGCAAAGGCCAAAGCCTTTGTGGATGCGGGCCAATTGGTGCCCGACGAGCTGGTGATCGCCATCGTAGCCGAGCGCCTGCAAGAGTCCGACTGCGCCAATGGATGCATTTTAGACGGATTCCCCCGCACCGTGGCCCAGGCCGAAGCATTAGAAAAGTTTGCCTCCCTGGACGCGGTGGTGAACATCGCCGTGGCCGATGAGGAGCTGGTTGCCCGCCTTTCCGGGCGCAGGGTATGCCCAAGCTGCGGCGGCACCTATCACATCGCCCTGGACGACACCGCCGATTGTAAGGCTTGCGGCACGGCCCTGGTGCAGCGGGACGACGACAAGCCCGAAACCGTGCTCAACCGCCTGTCGGTATACCATGGGCAGACCAAACCCCTTATCGACTTTTACGGGGCTCGGGGGTTGCTCAAAACCATCGACGGCTCTCAGACGCCGGATGCCTGCTTTGCGGATATCATCCGCGCGTTGGAGGCGGATGGATGATCGGGATCCGCAACCGTTTGCAGTTGCAAAAGATGCGGGATGCCGGCGCGCTGCTCCGCGAGGTGCTTGACAAGGTGCGCGAACGGATCGAACCGGGCGTCACCACCCGGCGCCTGGATCAGCTGGCCGAAAGCCTGATCCGAAAGGGCGGGGCCATCCCCTCGTTCCTGCACTACAACGGATACCCGGCGTCGTTATGTACGTCGGTAGACGACCAAGTCGTACACGGCATCCCCAACGATGTACCCCTCCGGGAGGGGCAGATCCTAAGCATCGACGGCGGGCTGACATTAGACGGTTGGCAGGCCGACAGCGCGTTTACCGTGGGCATCGGCCAGATATCGGCCAAGGCTCGGGCGCTGATAGAAGCCACGGAACGGAGCTTTTACCAAGGCATCGCCCAGGCCCGGGAAGGCAAGCGGGTCAGCGACATCGGCCACGCGGTGCAAAGTTACGTGGAGCGCTTTGGCTTTAAGCCGGTGCGGGCGTTGTGCGGGCATGGCATTGGCAGACGGATCCACGAGGAGCCCGAGGTACCCAACTTTGGGGAGCCGGGGCGTGGGGTGCGGCTGCGGGCTGGCATGACGCTGGCGGTGGAGCCTATGATCGTTACCGGCGATTGGCCGGTACACCGCCTGCCAGACGGCTGGACCGAGGTAACCGACGACGGTGGTCTGTGCGCCCACTACGAGCACACCATTGCCGTAACCCCCGACGGCGCCGACCCAGAGATCCTTACGTTGCCCGGCGCTACGCTGGCACAGATGCTTGCGGAGGTGGGTGCATGAGTCCACTCAAGCGGATCCCCATCGAGCCGGGGCGGGTAGTGGTCTCCAGGGCCGGAAGGGATGCCAAACGCGCGATGGTGGTGCTGGCGCTGGACGGTGAAGAACACGCACTGGTGGCCGACGGGCGGCTACGAATGGTAGCAAAACCCAAACGAAAGAAATTTAAACATTTAACGGCAAAACCGGTATGTATTGATGGCATTCAGGAAAAACTAACCAAAAGTGGCACGCTCGATGCAGAGATACGTACTGCGCTGGAACTGGCAGGATATGGCCCATTGCAGAGACCAAACAAGGAGGGGTGCGAGATTGGCAAAGAGTGACAACATAGAAGTCGAAGGTGTGGTTTCCGAAGTGCTGCCCAACGCGGTATTTCAAGTGGAGCTGCCCAACGGCCATCGTGTGATGGCACATATCTCGGGCAAGATGCGCATGAACTTTATCCGCATCTATCCGGGAGATAAGGTGACTGTGGAGCTCTCGCCCTACGATCTTACCCGTGGGCGCATCACCTGGCGGAGCAAGGCGTAGCCCGCGCGAGTCTTTTGATACGAGGAGGAAAACAACATGAAAGTCAGGCCCTCGGTAAAGCCGATCTGCGAAAAATGCAAGATTATCAAGCGCAAGGGCCGCGTGATGATCATATGCGAGAACCCAAAGCATAAACAAAAGCAGGGGTAATCGTGGCGCGCGGCGTATCGTATGATGTATGTTGAAGGTCCGTCTGGGCGGCTGCACAGGCCAAAGCTTGTGATCCGGATGGCTTTTATACAGGATTCTTACTCAGAACACAGAACTCTCAATTCGTAAACGATAGCTGGAGGTGCTTGTAACAAATGGCACGTATTTCGGGCGTGGATCTGCCCCGCGACAAACGCGTGGAAGTTGGCCTTACCTACATCTTTGGGATCGGCCTGAAGACCTCGCAGCAGACCCTGGCTGCAACGGGCATCAGCCCGGACACCCGCATCAAGGATCTGACCGAGCAGGAGATCAACAAACTGCGCGACCACATCGAGCGCAACCTAAAGGTGGAGGGTGACCTGCGCCGCGAGGTATCGCTCAACATCAAGCGCATGGTAGAAATCGGTTGCTATCGCGGCGTTCGTCACCGTCGCGGTCTGCCCGTGCGTGGGCAAAACACCAAACAAAACGCACGGACCCGCAAGGGGCCCAAGCGGATCGTAAGCGGTAAAAAGAAGGCCAAGTAATAGGAGGGATTTTAAGCCATGGCACCCAGACAGAAGCTTAAGAGGACGGTACGCAGGCGCCGTGAGCGCAAGCTTGTGGAACGCGGCTCCGCGCACATTCGCTCCTCGTTTAACAATACCATCGTCACCATTACGGACACGGCAGGCAACGCCCTGTCCTGGGCTTCCGCCGGTGGCCTAGGCTTCCGCGGCAGCAAAAAGTCTACGCCTTTCGCTGCGCAAACCGCCGCCGAAACCGCCGCCAAAGCGGCCATGGAATACGGCCTGCGCACCGTAGAGGTATTTGTAAAGGGCCCCGGTTCCGGACGCGAAGCGGCGATCCGCTCGTTGCAGGCTGCCGGCCTGGAAGTCAACATGATCAAGGACGTGACGCCCATCCCCCACAATGGCTGCCGTCCGCCCAAGCGTAGAAGAGTGTAAGGAGGAGGTACTGCAATGGCTAGATATACAGGATCGGTTTGCCGGCTGTGCCGCCGTGAGGGAACCAAGCTCTTTTTAAAGGGCGAACGTTGTTTTTCCGGAAAGTGCGCGGTGAGCGTACGCCCCACCCCGCCCGGCCAGCATGGCCAGGCTCGCCAGCGCAAGATGTCCGAATACGGCATCCAGCTGCGTGAAAAGCAAAAATGCCGCCGCGCTTACGGCGTGCTAGAGGCTCAATTCCATCGATACTACCAGCGCGCCACCAACATGAAGGGCATCACCGGCGAAAACCTGCTGCAACTGCTGGAGCGCCGCCTGGACAATGTGATCTACCGTGTGGGCCTAGCTGCTTCCCGGCCCCAAGCCCGCCAGCTCGTATGCCACGGCCATGTGTTGGTAGACGGCCACAAGGTGGATATCCCTTCCTTCTTGGTAAAGGCAGGCCAGGTCATCACCATCCGCGAACGCAGCCGCGAGCAGGAGCACTTTAAGGTGCTGCGCGAAGGCAGCGGCCGCATCATCCCCAAGTGGCTGACTTTTGATGCCGAGAACCTAACCGTTTCGGTTGCCGCGCTGCCCGCGCGTGAGGATGTCGATCTCTCCATCCAGGAGCACCTCATCGTCGAGCTTTACTCCCGCTAAAACCTGTGGGGCACGTTTCTCGACTGAATATGGGGAGGGTTTGCTGAATGATCGAAATCGAAAAGCCAAGAATCGAGCGAGTGGAAATCGGCGAGAACAACAGCTACGGCAAGTTTGTGGTAGAGCCCCTGGAGCGCGGTTTTGGCCATACACTGGGCAATTCGTTGCGCCGCGTGCTGTTGTCTTCCTTGCCGGGCGTGGCGGTGTCCAGCGTACGGATCGAGGGGATTCAGCATGAGTTTTCGGCGATCCCCGGCGTAAAAGAGGATGTGACCGAGATCATCCTCAACCTAAAAGAGCTTGCCGCGCGCCTGCACAGCGATTCCACCAAGCTGATTACGATAGAGAAGAGGGGCCCGGCGGAGTTGACTGGCGCTGACTTTGAGACCGACGATGAAGTGGAGATCGTAAACCGCGATCTACACATCGCCACCCTAAACGAAGACGCCCACCTGATTTTGCACGTCACCCTGGACAGGGGCCGCGGTTATGTGACTGCCGATCGCAACAAATCGGCCAACGCGGCCATTGGCGTGATCCCGGTGGACTCCATCTTTACGCCTATCCGCAAGGTAAACTACATGGTGGAAGACACCCGCGTGGGCCAGATGACCGACTTTGATAAGCTGGTGCTGGAAGTATGGACCAATGGCAGCACACTACCCGACGAGGCGGTGAGTGTGGCGGCCAAGATCCTCTCCGGCCACTTGACGCTGTTTATCAACCTAACCGAACATGTGATGCCCGTGGACTTTAATGAGCCCGAGGACGACAAAAAAGAAAAAGTGCTCGAAATGACCATTGAGGAGCTTGATCTTTCTGTGCGTGCCTACAACTGCCTCAAGCGTGCCGGTATCAACACGGTGGCCGAGCTGGTGCAACGCAATCAAGAAGACATGATGAAGGTGCGCAACCTAGGCAAAAAGTCCCTAGAAGAGGTAGAGCACAAGCTTACCGCCCTGGGCCTAGGCCTGCGCATCACCGAAGAATAAGCTAATCCGCAAAGGAGGTTTTTCCCCATGGCATATCAACGAAAACTGGGCAGGCCCGCGGATCAGCGCAAGGCCCTGCTTCGCAATCAGGTGACCCACCTGATTTGGTATGGGCGCATCGAAACCACCCTGGCCCGCGCCAAAGAAGTACGCTCCGCCGCGGAGCGCCTCATCACCCTGGCCATCCGCGAGTGTGACAATACGGTAGAGGTGGCAAAGTCCTTCAATAACGAAAAGGGGCAAACCGTTACCGTTACCGTAACCAACGATTCGCCTTCCAAACTCCACGCCCGCCGCTTGATCATGGCGTACCTGTACGACCTAAAGGAGCAGCGCAAGGATGACGAAAGCAAAAAGGAATTCCGTGAGCGCACCAAGGACGTAAAGCACCCCTGCGTAGAAAAGCTCTTCCGCGAGATTGGGCCCAAGTACAAAAAGCGCAACGAAGAAAAAAACTGCGCTGGCGGTTATACCCGCATCCTAAAGAAGGGCCCAAGGCGGGGCGACGCGGCCGAGATGGTGATTTTGGAGCTCGTGTGATCATTGCATGCATAAAGACCGGCGTTGATGGGATCGACGCCGGTTTTTTGAGCCAAGCTTTGAATCACAAGAAAACCCTTGCCAACCCCTCGCGATTCAGTTATTATATAATAGGGATATGGTTTGAAGGAGAAAAGCTGTGGATACAATCGCGGTATTGATACCATGTTACAATGAGGCTCAAGCCATCGAAAAAGTGGTGCGGGATTACCGCCGGTCGCTGCCGGAGGCGGCAATTTATGTGTACGACAATAATTCCACGGATCGTACCGCAGAGATTGCCAAAGCCGCTGGCGCTATTGTGCGCCGCGAGTATCAACAGGGCAAGGGCAATGTCATCCGCCGTATGTTCCGGGAGGTGGATGCACTGTGTTACCTGATGGTGGACGGCGACGACACGTATCCGGCCGAGAGCGCCCGCGAGATGGTGAACTTGGTACTTGACAAACAGGCCGACATGGTGGTAGGCGACCGCCTTTCGTCAACGTATTTTGTTGAGAATCAGCGGCGGTTTCACAATGTGGGCAACGTATTGGTGCGCAAGAGCATCAACACGCTGTTTAAAAGCGATATCCGTGATATTATGACGGGATGCCGGGCCTTTAGTTACTTGTTTGTAAAGTCCTTTCCAGTGATTTCAAAGGGTTTTGAGATCGAGACAGAGATGAGTATCCACGCCGTGGACAAACGGATGCGTGTGGAAAACGTGATCATCTCCTACCGGGACCGGCCCAGCGGCAGTGAATCCAAGCTTAATACGTATAGCGATGGCGCAAAGGTGCTGCTCACCATCGCACGACTTTTCCGCAATTATCGACCGTTGGCTTTTTTTGCCACGCTTGCGGGCATCTTTTTTCTTGTGGCGCTGGGGATATTTATTCCGATTGCAGCCGAGTTTTTGCGTACCGGCCTGGTGCCCAGATTCCCCACGCTCATCGGGTGCGGCTTTTTAGGCATAGCAGCGGTTCAGTCTTTTTTCGGCGGACTGATACTTGATACGCTGCGGCAAAAAAATCAACACGATTATGAGATGCTGCTGCAAAGCACCCAGGCCCGTCTTACCAAACAATTAGAGGAGAACAGCCTTGCCAGAACAGTTTGAGCATATGGTGGCGGCACAAAACGTCACTTTTTCGTATCAAGAAACCGCCCAACCGGCCCTGAGCGATGTGTCGTTGGCCATCCAGCCCGGTGAGTTTGTGGCGGTGCTGGGGCACAACGGCAGCGGGAAATCCTCGTTGGCCAAGCTTTGTAACGCGCTGCACCTGCCCACCTCGGGCACGGTAACGGTGTGCGGCATGGACACCCAAGACGAAGCACAATTATGGAACATCCGCCAGCACGCGGGCATGGTATTTCAAAACCCGGATAACCAGCTGGTTTCCACCATCGTGGAAGAAGATGTGGCCTTTGGCCTGGAGAATCTGGGCACGCCCCAGCCGGAGATTCGCCCTAAGGTAGACGAAGCGCTGCGGGCCGTGTCCATGTATGAGTACCGGGCCTCGGCGCCCCACATGCTGTCCGGCGGGCAAAAGCAGCGTGTAGCCATCGCCGGTGTGCTGGCCATGGCCCCCCGTGTGATGATCCTAGACGAAGCCACGGCCATGCTCGACCCCTCGGGCCGCCGCGAGGTGCTGGCTACCATGGGTCGGCTCCACAAGGAGCGCGGCATCACGGTGATCTGGATCACCCACTCCATGAGCGAAGCGGCCACGGCCCAGCGGGTGGTGGTACTCAATGAAGGGAAGCTGGCGCTGACCGGGACGCCCAGGGAGGTATTCCGCCAGGTGGAGCAACTGCGCGCGCTGGGCCTGGATGTGCCGCCCATGACCGAGATGGCCCACGCCCTGCGCCAGCGCGGCCTGGAACTATCCGACGACATACTGACCGTAAAAGAGATGGTGGAGGAACTATGCCGATTGTCATCCAGGGCCTAACCCACACCTATATGCAGGGCAGCCCCTTTCAGGCCACTGCCGTGCATGAGGTATCCCTTACCGTGGGCGACGGCGAGTTTCTGGGGCTGATCGGCCACACGGGCAGCGGGAAGTCCACGCTGATCCAGCATCTGAACGGCCTTCTAAAACCCACGGCGGGGCGGGTGCTGGTGGATGGGGCAGACGTATTTGCCAAGGATACCGACCGGCGCGCCATCCGCCGCAAGGTGGGTTTGGTGTTCCAGTATCCGGAGCACCAATTGTTTGAGGAAACCGTGGCCAAGGACATCGCCTTTGGGCCTAAGAACCTGGGGCTTGAAGACAACGAGGTGGATCGCCGGGTACGGGCGGCCTGTGGGGCCGTGCGCATCGACTACGATTCGTTGGCAAACCGTTCGATCTACGAGCTGTCCGGCGGGCAGATGCGCCGGGTGGCCATCGCCGGGGTATTGGCCATGGAGCCCGAAGTGCTGGTGCTGGACGAACCGGCCGCTGGCCTGGATCCCCGGGGCCGCGCCGACATTTTGTATATGATACAGGAACTCCATGCCCAACGCGCCATCACGGTGATCATGGTATCCCACAGCATGGAGGACGTGGCCCGGATGGTGAACCGCATTGTGGTAATGAGCCAGGGCCGGGTGGTGATGGACGGCTTGCCTGCCGAGATTTTTGCCCGTGGCGAGGAATTGCGCGGCATGGGCCTGGATGTGCCCGAGGCCGTGCGCCTAGCCGACGAACTGCGCGCCAAGGGCTTTGATATCCCTCCCGAAGCCTGCCAGATGGAAGAAGTGCGGGATGCCATCTTAGCCCAGATCGGGGGTGCGGGCCGGTGTTAAAAGACATTACGCTGGGGCAATACCATCCAGGGGATTCGCCCATCCACCGCTTGGATCCCCGCAGCAAGTTGCTGCTCACCATCGCCTACATAACGGCGGTGTTCCTGGTGCAGAGCGCCGCAGGGTATTTGCTGCCCTTGGCCTACCTGCTGCTGGTGACCTGGCTGGCGGGCATTCCGCTGCGATACCTGCTCAAGGGCATAAAGCCCCTCACCATGATCCTTGCGCTAACTTTTGTGCTCAATTTATTTTTTGCCCAGGGGGAAACGGTGTGGCTGCAATGGGGCTTTCTTCGCCTTACCCAAGAGGGGTTCACCACGGCGCTGTTTTTTTCGTTGCGGCTGGTGTTTTTGGTGATGGGCACATCGGTGCTTACCCTCACCACCTCGCCGGTGGCCCTTACCGATGCCATGGAGCGCCTGCTTTCGCCGCTGCGGGTCATTCGATTCCCGGCCCACGAGTTGGCGATGATGATGAGCATCGCCCTTCGTTTTATCCCTACCCTGCTAGAAGAGACCGACAAAATCATGAAGGCGCAGATGGCAAGGGGCGCAGATTTTGAGAGCGGCAATCTAATGCGCCGCGCCAAGGCCATGGTGCCCCTGCTGGTGCCGCTGTTTGTGGGGGCTTTCCAGCGGGCCTCCGACTTGGCCATGGCCATGGAGGCGCGCTGCTATCGTGGCGGTGAGCACAGAACCCGTATGAAGGTGCTGCGTTTTTCCCGCCTGGATGTGCTGGCTGCGTTGAGTATGCTGGCGCTGGTGCTGCTGATTATGGGCGAGGGTTCGCTGTATGGATGAGCGCACGCGGAATCCCCCCGCCACTGCGGTGGCCCTCCCCCCTTTAACAAGGGGGGGTAAGAGAGAAGCGGCTAGCTTGCATGATAAGCCCCTAACCCCCCTTGTTAAAGGGGGGAGGGCCACCGCAGTGGCGGGGGGATTCTCAAGTAGCGAAGAAAAAAAAGCACGCGCACGCCGGATTCGCCTCCAGGTGGAATACGATGGCACACGGTATGCGGGCTGGCAGCGTCAGGCCGGATTGCCCACTGTTCAACAGGAATTAGAGGACGCGCTAGGCAAGCTGATGGGCGTAAAGCGTGTGATCATCCACGGCGCCAGCCGCACCGACGCCGGTGTACACGCTGTGGGGCAGGTGGCCCACTTTGACTGCACGGTGGGCATCCCCGCAGAAAAGGTCGCCTTTGCCCTCAACACCATGCTGCCGGAGGACATCCGAATCTGCGCGTCGGTTTTGGCCGATCCTGACTTCCACGCGCGCTTTCAGGCCAAGGGCAAGATCTACCGCTACGGCATATGGAATCACCGGCACGCGTCGGCGTTGTTTCGTATGCAGCACACCCACATCCCCACGCCTCTTAATCTGCCGCTGATGCGCCAGGAGATGCAGGCCATGCTGGGCACCCACGATTTTCGGGCCTTTGAGGCCTCCGGCGGATTGATGACCGGCAAGGAGCGTACGGAACGCACCGTACACAATGTGTCACTGGAGCAAAGCGGCCCATGCCTGTACCTGATGATATACGGCAACGCCTTTTTGTACAACATGGTGCGCATATTCGCAGGCACGCTGATCGATGTGGGCCGCGGGCGGATCGAACCGGGCGCCATCGCCCGCGCCCTGCATAGCGGCGACAGGCTGCAACTAGGCATCACCGCGCCCGCCAACGGGCTCACATTGTTGCGTGTGTTTTACGGTGATCCCAATGATCAGGATGAGGCCGATGCGCTTTTTGCCCATCCTAAGTACAGTTACAAGAGGATTTGATCACGCCCATGTCGAATCATCAGCGATTAAGTAACCTCTTGTAACTTGTAACTCCTACCTTGTAACTCGTCTTATTCCCAATCCCCTCGCATAGACTGGCAACGAAATGCCAAGCTATGGAGGGATCGGGATGAAGGATTACATCGAGGCCCGCGTATTGCAAATCGCAGCGCACATCCTTGCCACGGGCGCCACAGTGCGCGAGACCGCAAAGGTATTCCGCGTCTCCAAGTCCACCGTGCACAAGGATGTAGACGAGCGGCTGCCCGAGCTGGACATGACCCTGGCCGAACAGGCAAAAAGCGTGTTGGCCCGCAACAAGGCGGAGCGGCACATCCGGGGTGGGGAAGCCACCTGCCGCAAGTACATGCAGCATCGCGCCCGCCATCAGGCGTAGCATATTTCCCACAGAAGAAGGAGTGAGCTACCTACGATGCTTGGAATGAATGATATTGGCATCGATTTGGGGACATCCACCATACTCTTTTGCGTGCAGGGCAAGGGCGTGGTGCTGCGGGAGCCGGCCGTGGTGGCCATCGACCGCAACTCCCGCAACATACTGGCCGTGGGCGACGATGCCCGCAGCATGGTGGGCAGGGCCCCTGCCAATATATTGGTGATGCGCCCTCTGGCAGACGGGGTGATCTCTGATTACGACGTAACCGAGCGGATGCTGCGCTTTTTTCTGCGCAAGGTGATCGGCCGCCGTATGATGTTTCGCCCCCGCGTAGTCGCTTGCGTGCCCAGCGGTGTTACCGAGGTAGAGAAACGTTCGGTGGTGGATACCATACTGGACGCGGGTGCACGCAAGGCCCAGCTGATTGATGAGCCCCTAGCAGCAGCCATTGGCGCCGGGTTGGACATCACCAAGGCCTACGGCAACATGCTGTTGGACTTGGGTGGCGGCACATCTACCTTGGCCGTATTGGCCATGGGGCGTATCGTGGTATCGGTTACCACCAAGATCGCCGGGGATCGCTTCGACGAGGCGGTGATCCGTTACCTGCGCCGCAAGCATAACCTGATGATCGGCGAACGATCCGCGGAGGAGCTGAAGATACAGATCGGCGCGGCCATTCCTCGAAAAGACCCATTGTACATGGATGTAACGGGCCGCAGCCTGATCACCGGCCTGCCCAAGATCATCACCATCAACTCCGAGGAGATGGTGGAGGCCCTGGATGAGCCGATCATTGCCCTTGCCGAGAACATACAGGCCCTGCTGGAGCGTACCCCTCCCGAGCTCGCCGCCGACATTTTCGAGCGAGGCATTGTGATGACCGGCGGCGGATCGTTGCTCCACGGGCTGGACGTGGCCCTCAGCCAGCAGGTGCGCGTGCCCTGCCGCCTGGTGGAAGACCCGGTGGCCTGCGTGGCTATGGGCACCGGTCGCATTTTGGATGAGCAGGGCGCATGGAACCAGCTTTTGTTTGATATTGAAGACAGCGGACCGGGGCGCAGGTAGGCATCATGATTGAAGGCATCAGCCACATCACATTCACCGTGCGCGATTTACAGAAAGCCGCTCGTTTTTTCATAGGTGCGCTGGACGCAAAGGAAGTCTACGATAGCGGCGAAAAACAATTCTCGTTATCAAAAGAGAAATTCTTGCTGATTGGCGGCGTGTGGATCGCCTTGATGGAAGGGGAGTCGGCGGGCCGAAGCGCTTACGATCATGTTGCATTCAAGGTGCCGGAAGCCGATTTTGAAGCGTATGTGGCCAGAATCAAGGAATGGCATGTGGATATCCATACGGAACGCCCCCGCGTGTTAGGCGAAGGGCGTTCGTTTTACTTTTATGATTTTGACAATCATTTGTTTGAATTGCATACCGGAACGCTGGAGGAGAGGCTTTTACGGTATAGCCAAATCACTGCTCCCCTGGCATAAATACCTCAGCCTGTTTACTGTACAGGGTTTGCAGGGTGACCGGCCCGGCCACGCCGTCGGCCAGAAGCCCGTGGCGCTGCTGGAACAGCATGATGGCCGTGATGGTGTTTTGGCCAAAAGTGCCGGTGATGAACTCGGCTTCCATGTAGCGAAGCTGATATAGGCGGGTTTGCAGTTGCCGTACACTGTCGCCTGTGCTGCCTTCCCGGAGCACCGTGTTAAGGTCCGGCTTGGGTGTGGCGGCGGATTCGGGCAGGAAAGCGGCGTATCCGCCGTAGAGTAGGGCCTGGGTGGTGGGCCCGGCGATGCCGTCTTCGGTCAAGTTGTTGTGATACTGGAATTGGCGCACTGCCACGGCGGTATCCGCACCAAAAGCGCCGTCTATCCGCCCGTAAAAATACCCCAGATCATACAAATACTGTTGCATCCGCATAACCGGCAGGCCGTTGCTGCCCTCTCGCAAAACCTCGAAACCTTCCAGCGGAGGAAGGGTGGGCGTTGCGGTAGGCCTGGGCGTTGCCGCAACGACCGGATTCACCTTAGCGCTGTTGGAGAACAGCCTGGTTTGGGATGCCGTGCCCGCGATGCCGTCGGCGGTTAGGCCGTTGGCGGTTTGGAATGCTTTTAGCGCTGCCGTGGTGTTGGGCCCGAACCGGCCATCGATGCGCCCGCTGTAGTAGCCCAGATCGTACAGGCGCTCCTGCAGGTTGTACACAAATTGGCCGGAATCCCCTTCGCGCAGCGTCACATACGTGCCCGGCCTGGGGGTGGAGGTGGTGGCGGGCCTGGATGTGGCGGGGGTGGCATTGCGTGCCAGCCTGTTGATTGTGCCGGAGCCTGCCACGCCATCAGGGGTGAGGTTGTTGTTTCGTTGGAAGGCGATGAGGGCAGCTTCGGTTTCCGGGCCGAATACGCCGTCGGCCACACCGCCCAGGTAGCGCAGTTCGATCAGGCGAACCTGCATGCTGTATACGTCATTGCCTTCCATGCCGATCCGTAAGGTACGTATGGCGTTGGGATTGGCGGTGGCCACGGGCCGGGGAGCCGAGACCGCGCTATTGCCGTAGACCCGCCGTTGGGTTTGTTCCCCCGCGATGCCGTCGGCAGTGAGGCTGTTGTTACGCTGGAATGCTTTCACAGCCGCTTCAGTGGAGGGGCCAAATATACCGTCTGCCCCGCCATTGTAATACCCAAGTTCGGCCAGACGCACTTGCAGTTTGCGCACATCGGTGCCCTGGGAGCCCGACCTGAGCAACGGATAGGCGGAGGAAGCCGAAGGCACGTTGATCTGGGCCGCGGAGGCGGTGGAGGAATAGAGTTTGTCTTGGGTGGCGCGGCCTGCGATGCCATCGGCAACCAAGCCGTTGCGCTGCTGAAAGGCGATCACGGCGCTTTGGGTGCCCGAAGCGAATTTGCTGTCCAGGGCGCCGGTGTAGTAGCCCAACTCTTTCAGGCGCTCCTGCAGATCGTATACATCGGATCCGGTGGAGCCCACTTTAAGCACCGGATAGCCCGCGTTGTAGTCGGTGGTGCTGGTTTGCCAGCTGGCGCCGGTGCTGGCGGGGCGGGCAGTGGCGGAGGCTTGATCGGTTTGCCCGGTTTGTGTGCCCCAATTTGCCCAATCATTGTTGTCTTCCGGTTGAGCGGTGGCGGTGGGCGGCGCCGTTTCCGGCCCTTCGGTGGGTAGAGGGGGAATGGTGGCGATGGCGGTGGGCAGGGGTTGGGGGGTCAGCACATCCACGGCCAACGGGTCTAAGGTGCGATCCGGCTGCACAAAACAACCGGAAAGGACGAAGATGGCGGCCATAAGGCATGCCGACAGTTTGATGTGACGTTTGTTTAGATGTTTCATATTTCCTCCCTCTAAAAGAGCAGGGCATCCACCTCATCCAACGAGGTGACGATGTGTGTGGGGACAAAGGACGTGGGATTGGGCGATTGTTCCGGATTAAACCAGCAACTGTCGATGCCGGTATGGATGGCTGCTGCGATGTCGGCTTCTAACGAATCGCCCAGCAGCAGCGCCCGGCGGGGATCCGTGCAGCCGATAGCGTTCAACGCTGCGTCCACCATGCGCCGGTGGGGTTTGGCTACGCCCACTTCTTCCGAGATGATCACTGCCGCAAAACAATCGGCAATGGGCGAGTGAGCGATCCGTGCCCGCTGCACGGTTGCGATGCCATTGGTAACGATGGCCACCGGTATCCGGCCTGCCCATCGGCGCACCGCCTGCTCCGCGCCGGGCAGCAGTATGGCTTGCCTCCCCAGCGCTTCTACAAAAAACTCGGCGATTTCTGCTGCATTTCGTGTTTCTCTCAAAACATCCAAAAACTCGGCAAAGCGCTGGACGCGCAGTTTGTTGGGCGATATCTCCCCGCGCTCCAGCTTCCGCCAAAGGGCCTCGTTGATATCGTGGTAGGTGGCAAAGGCGGCTTGGGTTGTGGGCAGGCCAAAAGCCTCAAACGTCTCGCCCAGGGCCAGCCGCTCACCGGCAGGGAAGTCAAAAAGAGTGTTGTCGGCATCGGCCAACAGAAAGCCATATCTTGTATTCACCTTTTTATTATACCATAGGATTATGTGGTTGCAAATGCAAAAAAAGGGCCCCTTCATCAGGAGCCGCTTTTCCATTATCGCAGAAATCGAGGGGATTACCGACGGGCGGCGAAGCACTCGCTGCAGTAAATGGGACGGTCGTTCTTGGGAATGAAGGGGACGCGCGTGG
>Ga0123356_10002103_pt1 | contig 21480 bp, 18 predicted proteins | sample TergutEmb28metaG_2_FD_92546 | JGI IMG/M metagenome (GOLD analysis project Ga0123356, IMG submission 92546) | Embiratermes neotenicus P3 segment gut microbial communities from Petit-Saut dam, French Guiana - Emb289 P3 | ecosystem: Host-associated > Arthropoda: Insects > Digestive system > Gut ... | reverse complement strand
GAAGCTGACGTCGAGACCGCGTAGACATCGAAGGCGGGCAGCGCGTGCTGCGCGTAGCTGGGCGCGGTGGTGAACAAGCTGAGCACGATGTCCTTGGGCGCGCACCGCGCGGCACTCGACGCGCTGGGAGAGGCGGAACCGCTCGGGTGGGAGGCGAGCCCGGCCCTCGTGTTCCTCGCCGCGCTCGTGGGCGCCGGCGAGGTTGCCGGAGTGCTCGTGAGCGTTGGCGATGCTGCAGGCGACGGTCTGGCGCTGCGCTTCGGCGCAGGACTACCGTATGCGGGCCCGTAGGCGGCCGCCGGCAGCACGTCCTGCGTGGTTGTCGCGGGCGCCGACGGACGCGCGGCCGCGCCCGTCTTCGCTAGCGAGTGCCCCCCAGGGACAAGCCAGACGCACAACCCAAGCGCCACAATGGCCCCGGCCAGAATAAGGAACCGGCGCCGCCAGTAGGCACTGGAATCAGCCATGTCCCGCGCGTCCCGCGCCTCCCGCGACGGGACATACTCGGGGACATAGTCATAATCTCCCAGCTCATCTCCATCGCGACGCGAATCCAGCCTCATACGGTCAGTATGGTGTGCCACCCGCCGACAACCCGGCAGACCCGCCGTCAACCTAAAGCTTAACGTTAAACTTTTCTCCGGGCCCGCTGTCGCGAGCGGCCTGGCAGTGTGCGGGCAGGGTCAGGCTGGCAGGGCGAATCTGCCATCCGGGAGCGGGTCAACCAAGCCGTCGGCTACCAGCCCGTCGAGGGCCCGCGCGCGCTGGACGTCGTCGGCCCAGACCGCGTCCAGCCGTGCCTGGTTCACCGGTTCGCGTGAATCGCGCAGTACGGCCAGCAGACGGCCGCGGCACTGGCGGTCCGTGCCCTCGTAGGTCTGCCCCACAGGCCTGGTCTCGGCCGCAGGCCGTCCCGCGGACAGCCAGGCACAGCCAGCCGCGACGGGGCACTCCGGGCAGTTCGGGCTGGCGGCGGTGCACATGAGCGCCCCGAGTTCCATCACCGCGACTGACCACCGCGCCGCCACCCCCGCATCGTCGGGCAGCAGCGACTCAGCCAGCCGGTACTCAGCGGCCGACACCTGAGCACCGGGAAACTCCCGCCCGGACTCGAGTCGCGCGAGCACCCGCCGCACATTCGTGTCGAGAACAGCGTGCTTGCGCCCGAAAGCGAAGACAGCCACGGCGGCCGCCGTGTAGGCACCAATCCCGGGGAGCGCCAGCAGGTCCTGGTACGTAGAGGGGAGCTCGCCGCCGTGCTTCTCGGTCACGATCGTGGCGGTCTCATGCAAGCGCAGCGCCCGCCGTGGATACCCGAGCCTTCCCCATTGCCGCACCGCCTCTCCCGCCGGATCAGCCGCCAGGGCAGCGGGTGTAGGCCACCGCCCGAGCCAGGCTGCATATGCGGGCAGCACCCGGCTAACCGGCGTCTGCTGCAGCATGATCTCGCTGACAAGAACCGCCCACGGCGACACCCCAGGGGCCCGCCACGGCAGATCCCGTGCGTTATCCGCATACCACCCCAGCACCGGTTGGACATACGACGAAGGCATAGCGAGCATTATGCATCGGCCGGAAAGCGAAAAGCCGGGACGGGAAGCAAGTTCCCGCCCCGGCTTAATTCGCTAGCCGCCGCTGCTCGTTTAGCCGAGCGCCTGAGCCGTCCCCGGTCCTTCGCTGGAAGGAGCGCTAGCCGGGTTGGTTCCGCTGGACGGCTCGCTTGCCGTAGCCGCGACGAGGGCCGCCGCGTCTGGCACCGAGTCCGGCTTGGGCCTGCTGCCGAAGATGAACTTGGCCTCCTCGCCGGCCCCCTCGGCGTCGACGGTCACGATGGTGCCCGGCCGCAGCTCGCCGAAGAGGATCCTCTCGGACAGCATGTCCTCGATCTCCCGCTGGATTGTCCGCCGCAACGGGCGGGCGCCGAGCACCGGGTCGTAGCCGCGCTCGGAAAGCAGCTTCTTGGCGGACAGGGCGATTTCGATCCCCATGTCCCGGTCCTTGAGCCGCTCGTCGACCTTGGCGATCATCAGGTCCACGATCCGGAAGATCTCTTCCTGGTCCAGCTGGTGGAACACGATGATGTCGTCGACACGGTTGAGGAACTCAGGCCGGAAGTGCTGCTTGAGCTCCTCGCCGACCTTCGCCTTCATCCGGTCGTACGAGCCGCGGGTCTCGCCCTGACGGGCGAAGCCGACCGACACGCCCTTGGAGATGTCGCGCGTCCCGAGGTTCGTGGTCATGATGATCACGGTGTTCTTGAAGTCCACCGTGCGGCCCTGCGCATCGGTGAGGCGCCCGTCCTCAAGAATCTGCAGGAGCGAGTTGAAGATGTCCGGGTGGGCCTTTTCGATCTCGTCGAAGAGGACCACGGAGAACGGCCGCCGCCGCACCTTCTCGGTGAGCTGGCCGCCCTCCTCGTAGCCCACGTAGCCGGGCGGCGAGCCGAACAGCCGGGAGACCGTGTGCTTCTCCATGTACTCAGACATGTCGAGCTGGATCAGCGAGTCCTCGTCGCCGAACAGGAACTCGGCGAGCGTCTTGGACAGCTCGGTCTTACCGACGCCTGACGGGCCGGCGAAGATGAACGAACCGCCAGGCCGCTTCGGGTCCTTGAGCCCGGCGCGGGTACGCCTGATGGCCTGGGACAGCGCCTTGATCGCGTCGTTCTGGCCGATGACCCGCTTGTGCAGCTCATCCTCCATGCGCAGCAGCCGCTGCGACTCCTCTTCGGTCAGCTTGAAGACGGGGATGCCGGTGGCAGTGGCGAGGACCTCGGCAATGAGCTCCTCGTTGACCTCGGCGACCACGTCCATGTCGCCGGCCTTCCACTCCTTCTCCCGCGAGGCCTTCTTCGCGAGCAGCTGCTTCTCCGTGTCCCGCAGAGCCGCTGCCTTCTCGAAGTCCTGGGAGTCGATGGCCGACTCCTTCTCCTTGCGCACCTGGGCGATCTTCTCGTCGTACTCGCGCAGGTCCGGCGGTGCGGTCATGCGGCGGATCCGCATCCGCGAGCCGGCCTCGTCGATGAGGTCGATCGCCTTGTCCGGAAGGAACCGGTCGCTGATGTAGCGGTCAGCGAGCTGCGCGGAGGCCACCAGGGCACCGTCGGTAATGGACACCCGGTGGTGTGCCTCGTACCGGTCACGCAGGCCCTTGAGGATCTCGATCGTGTGCGCGATCGTGGGCTCCGCCACCTGGATGGGCTGGAAGCGGCGCTCAAGGGCGGCGTCCTTCTCCAGGTACTTGCGGTACTCGTCCAGGGTGGTGGCGCCGATGGTCTGCAGCTCGCCGCGGGCCAGCATGGGCTTGAGGATGGACGCCGCGTCGATCGCGCCCTCGGCCGCGCCAGCGCCGACGAGAGTGTGAATCTCGTCGATGAACAGGATGATGTCGCCGCGAGTGCGGATCTCCTTGAGGACCTTCTTCAGCCGCTCTTCGAAGTCACCGCGGTACCTCGAGCCGGCCACGAGCGCACCGAGGTCAAGCGTGTAAAGCTGCTTGTCCTTGATCGTCTCCGGGACCTCACCCTTGACGATCTTCTGCGCGAGCCCTTCGACGACCGCAGTCTTGCCGACTCCGGGAGCACCGACGAGAACCGGGTTGTTCTTGGTGCGCCGGGACAGCACCTGCATGACCCGCTCGATTTCCTTTTCCCGGCCGATCACCGGGTCGAGCTTGCCCTCGCGGGCACCCTGGGTCAGGTTGCGGCCGAACTGGTCAAGCACCAGCGACGTCGACGGCGCCGACTCCGTCGCGCCGCTCGCGGACGCCGTCGGCTCCTTGCCCTGGTAACCGTGCAGCAGCTGGATGACCTGCTGGCGGACGCGGTTCAGGTCCGCGCCCAGCTTGACGAGAACCTGAGCGGCAACGCCGTCGCCCTCGCGGATCAGGCCCAGCAGGATGTGCTCGGTCCCGATGTAGTTGTGGCCGAGCTGCAGCGCCTCACGCAGCGACAGCTCGAGGACCTTCTTCGCACGCGGGGTGAAAGGGATATGCCCGGACGGCGCCTGCTGGCCCTGGCCGATGATCTCTTCGACCTGCTGCCGGACCGCCTCAAGGCTGATCCCAAGCGACTCGAGCGCCTTGGCCGCAACACCCTCACCCTCGTGGATGAGGCCAAGCAGGATGTGCTCCGTGCCAATGTAGTTGTGATTGAGCATCCTGGCTTCTTCTTGCGCCAGGACAACAACCCGCCGCGCCCGGTCGGTGAACCTCTCGAACATGTCGTCGCTCTCCTCACAGCGGGGATCCGACAGGCTTCGGCGTGCCTGCCTTGCTCCGCATGGTAGCCGCGTGCCCGACCCTGTACGTAACGCGATTATGCGCCAACTAACAGGAGACGTTCCCCGGACTACGCGCCTTCACCCCATCCAACAGCTTGAATAGGCGCCGTAGTTCCAAGTACGCCGCAAGCGAACGCCCTGGCTACGCCACGAGCGAACATGTTCTCCCTGGCCACCGCCTCGGGTAGCGCCCGGCCGGCGGTGGCATCGCAGCCCCCCGGCCAAGCGTTCGGGCCGCGACCGTGAGTCAGTGCGCGGCCTCGTATTCGGCCACGATATTCGCGGGGATGCGGCCGCGCTCGTTGACCTTGAAGCCACGGTCTTTGGCCCACTCACGGATCCGCGCGCTCTGCTCGCGGCCGGCCCCGTTGCGCTGGCGCCGACGGCGGCCTTGCATGCTTCCGGCCTTGCGCCCGTGATCCACATACTGGGCAAGCTCTTTGCGTAGCTCGCCGGCGTTGCCCGAACTTAGGTCGATCTCATAGGAGACACCGTCCAGGCCAAAGCTCACTGTCTCTGTTGCCTCGCTGCCGTCGAGGTCATCGACCAGTAGCACTTGTACCTTCTGCGCCATGCGGGAATCACAACCCTTCTCCGAGCAACCATTTTCGGATGTTAAACATATACCCAGTTCATGGCGCAGACAATTCTCGGGGTGCAGTTTCGGCGGAAGTTTATAGGCACTTGGGAACTGCTAAGGGCAAGCGCAGGCGATCTCCTCACGACACGTATCGATGAATTGGCGGACAGTTACCCCATATGACCCGGATGGGGTTGCTGTGTGGGCAATGTCACCGGCGCTTCGCGCAGCGATAGCAGGACGCAGTGAGCATGCTCGATAAATCGCAGTTGTCATGAAATGTAGGCTTCTGCCTACTTGCCATCCTGTACGGACTCCTTGTCAGCGGCCTGTCGTGCGCGTGCGCGATCTCTGCGCTTTGGCGCTAGTTCCCGGCGCACAAGTGCCCAGGCGCCGATCAGAAAGGCGACGCAGACAATCACCGAAGGGGCAAGAGCCGCGAGGTCCTGCATCATCAGAACTACCTCGAACTGTGGTCAGCGGCGGCCCGCCGCATGAAGCGCGGGCATCACACGGCGACCTGACATGACTTGTCACTGCCCGCACCAGGCACTCTACCCGCCGTCGCGCGCGAGCCTGGCGGTGGCGATGTGAATTGCCCTGTGACAACGAGCACCGTAGCCGCAAGCAACGTACCGGCAAGTGTCCTTACAGGCGCAGCAGCATACGCGTGTTTCCCAGTGTGTTGGGCTTCACGCTGTCTAGGTCAAGGAACTCGGCAACACCGTCGTCGTAAGAACGGAGCAACTCGGCATACACCTCAGGCGCCACAGGTGTGCCGTTGATTTCGGTGAAACCGTGGCGCGCGAAGAACGATACGGCGAAGGTGAGAACGAATACTCGTGACACACCGACCTGCCGTGCCCGGTCAAGCAACTTGTCGACGATCATATGCCCGGCACCGCCGCCTTGCTTGTCAGGGGCAACAGCAACAGTACGGAGCTCGGCTAGGTCCTCCCACATCACATGCAGCGCGCCGCAGCCGACTACGGTGCCATCCGCAGTGCTTTCCGCCACTGTGAACTCAAGGATGTCCTCATATAGGTTCACGGTGGCCTTGTCTAGCAACCGTCTGCTGTCTACGTTCTGGTCGATCAGCGCGCGGATTACCGGGACATCCTTGGTGCGCGCTTGCCTCACTATGTACGCCATCGCGGCACCACTGTAGCGGTTCAAGGGAATCGCGCCGCGGCACCGCACCTGCCGCGCTGTGCCGGACATCCGCGGCGAAGACCCGTGGCGAACACCGGTGGCACGCCGCAAAGCACGGCCGCGGAGGCTCCGGCACGCGGCCGGGCCCATCACGATCCGGCATCCGCATGTGGCACATACCACATCTAGGCAATCCCAGGCCAGCCCACTCGAGTTACGTAAGAAAGACAAAACTTCTGCCGAGTCGGTTGGCAACGGCGGTGATATCCAATATTGTGCGTCACCGTGCGTATGGTTAAGCAACGAGTTGTGCCGCTTGCCCTAGTGGCGGTTACAGTGTCCGTTCTGTTGCAGACTGGCAGCAGTGAGGCACAGACAGTTGCCGCGCAGCCTTCCCTCGCCACCCTGGTCAAGGAAGCCACGGCGCTGTCCAACCAGGTCGATTCGCTTAGCCAGCAGTACGACGGCCTGCAGATCGAGATCGCGCGCGCCAAGTCGGAGGAGAAGCTCGCCAAGCAGGCCGCTGCCAGGGCTGACCAGGCGATGGCCGGGAGCCAGGTAGCGGTCGGCCAGCTGGCGGCCATGGGGTACATGAACGGCGGGGTCGACCCCACGGTCGACATGCTCACCAGCGGCAACCCAAGCCAGTTCCTCAACCAGGCCTCCACCGTCGAAGAGATCGACAACGAGGCCAGCATGCGGCTGACTAACCTGCAGCGGGAACAGCTCGCCGCCGCGCGCGCACAGGCCACCGCGACGGAAGAGATCGCTACGGTCAACACGCTGCAGAAGCAGATCAACACCAAGGTCTCCCAGATCAACGCCAAGCTCGACATCATGAACAGCTCGGTGATGTCCAAGGCGATGAACATCTTCGACGCCACGGGCCACTACCCGTACTACGTGTCACCGGCCGTGCACAACGTGGACGTCACTGCGCTCCGCTACGCGCTCGAGGAACAGGGCAAGCCGTACGTGTGGGCCGCGGCGGGCCCGGACGCGTTCGACTGCTCAGGCCTCGTTGTCTGGGCGTTCGCCCAGGAGGGCATTACGCTGCCGCACTACACCGGCGACCTGTGGAACTCGGGCATGCACGTGTCGAGAGCCGATCTGGAGCCCGGCGACCTGGTCTTCTTCTTTGCCGACATCAGCCACGTGGGCATTTACATCGGCAACGGCCTGATGGTCGACGCTCCCTCAGCCGGCCAGGACGTCCAGGTCCAGCCGGTGTTCTGGGACGCGTACGTAGGCGCCGTCCGGATCGCTTAAATCGCCCGGGGACGACTGTCCCGGGCCCCGGCGGCGGGCCCGATCTAACGACTGCACCGGGCCTGGCACGTCTCAGGCCCCAGGCCGGACGAACGGGAACAGGATCGTCTCCCGGATGTTCTCGCCGGTGAGCATGATCATCAGGCGGTCGATCCCCATTCCCATGCCGCCGGTCGGCGGCATGGCGTGCTCCAGGGCGAGCAGGAAGTCCTCGTCCAGCTCCATCGCCTCGGGGTCACCGCCGGCCGCCAGCAGCGACTGCGCGGTGAGCCGCTCCCGCTGCACCACCGGGTCGACCAGCTCGGAGTAGCCAGTCCCCAGTTCGGTCCCGAACGTCACCAGGTCCCAGCGCTCAGCCAGCCGGGGATCTGTCCGGTGCTGCCTGGTGAGCGGGGACACCTCCACCGGGAAGTCACGGTAGAAGGTCGGCTCGACGGTCTGCTTCTCGACCAGCCGTTCGTACATCTCCAGGATCACCTGGCCCCGGTTCCACGACGGCTGCAGCGGCACTTCCAGCTTCTCGCACAGCTTGAGCAGTACCGGCTCAGGCGTGTCCGGGGTGATCTCCTCGCCAGCCTTCAGCGAGATCGCCTCGTGCACGGTCAGCGACTGCCACTCGCCCCCGATGTCCCACTCAGATCCGTCGGCCCGCCTGATCACCGTGGAGCCGAATGCCGCCACCGCGGCACTCTGGACGAGCTCCTGGGTCAGCGCCCCGATCGTGTTGTAGTCCCCGTAGGTCTGGTATGCCTCGAGCATCGTGAACTCCGGGTTGTGCGTGGTGTCCACGCCCTCGTTCCGGAAGATCCTGCCGATCTCGAAGACCGCGTCGATCCCGCCAACCACCAGCCGCTTGAGATAAAGCTCGAGCGCGATCCGCAGGTAGAGCCGTGAGTCGTAGGCGTTCCCGTGGGTGATGAACGGCCGCGCGTTGGCGCCGCCGTGCAGCCCGGTCAGGACCGGCGTCTCCACCTCAAGGAAGCCGCGGGACACCAGCGAGGACCGCACCGACTGCACGACCGCCGACCGCATCTCCGCCAGCTGCCGGGCGCGCGGATTGACGATCAGGTCCACGTACCGCTGCCGCACCCGCGACTCCGGATCGGTGAGGCCTGCGTGCTTCTCCGGCAGCGGGCGCAGCGATTTTGCGGTGACCGCGAAGGAGTCCGCGAGCACGGACAGCTCACCGGACCGCGAGGTGATCACCTCACCGGTTACCCCCACGTGGTCGCCGAGGTCGACATCGCGCTTCCAGGCCGCCAGCGCATCCTCGCCCACCTTCGCGAGCGAGATCATCACCTGGATGTCGCTCGCCCCGTCGCGGAGCGTGGCGAAGCAGAGCTTGCCGCCGATCCTGGACAAGATCACCCGCCCGGTTACGCCGGCGACCTCACCGGTCGCCGTGTCCGCCGGCAGCTCGCCATACCGGGCGCGCAGCGACCCCACCGAGGCCGTCCGCGGGTAGCCCACGGGATATGGGTCAATACCGGATGAAAGCATCCGGGAGCGCTTCTCCAGCCGGACGCGTACCTGCTCCGGAACGTTGTCGTCAGCCACGCCCGAAGGTTACCGGTGATCGCCCTCGGCCGGCACATCGGTTTCCTGGCGGGCGTCTTCAGGACGAGCCACCTCGGGACGAGCCACCTCGAGACGAGTCCCCTCGCTGCGAGCAGAGCCCATGTTCCGCTCCCAGACCAGCCGCAGACCGATCAGCGTGAGCCACGGCTCATGCGCGTCGATGATCGGCACCTCGTCGATGACAAGGGACGCGAGCCCGCCGGTCGCGATCACGGTCACCGCCCCGGGGTCCTCCGGGGAGAGTTCGGCGGCCATCCGACGTGCGATTCCCTCGACCTGACCGGCGAAACCGTACACGATCCCGGACTGCAGCGCCTCGACGGTGTTCTTCCCGACCACCCGCGGCGGCCGGGTGAGCTCAACCTTCAGCAGCTGCGCCGCCCGCCGCGACAGCGCGTCCACTGAGATCTCGATCCCGGGCGCGAGTGCGCCACCGACGAACTCACCCTTCGCGCTGACCGCGTCGAAGTTCGTCGAGGTGCCGAAATCGACGACTATCGCGGGCCCGCCGTACAGGTGGACGGCGGCGAGCGAGTTCATGATCCGGTCGCTGCCGACCTCCTTGGGGTTGTCCATCCTGATGGGCACCCCGGTCTTCACGCCCGGCTGGACGATCACGGTGGGCACGTCCGGGTAGTACCGCTTGCACATCTCGCGCATCTCATGCAGCACCGAAGGCACCGTGGAGCACAGCGAGATCCCCTCAAGCTCCGACTCCTTGACGGCGGTGGACCGCGCGAGCAGCCCGTGCAGCAGGGCGGCGATCTCGTCCGCCGTCCTGTCGGGCACGGTAGCGATCCGCCAGTGCTCGACGATCGTCTCCCCGTCGAACACCCCGAGCACCATGTTGGTGTTCCCGATGTCAATGGTCAGCAGCATGCCGCTCCGTTCCGAACCCCACTATCACGTTGTCGATGAGACGCGTGGCGCCCACCCGGGCGGCGATGGCCAGCACGGCCTCCACAGGGAGATCAAGAGCAGGATTATCCCGAACGGTTCGGTAGCTTCGCGCGTCCACAAGCGCCAGGTAGTCCACCCGCGGCGACCCGCCGGGCGGGCTGGACCGGGCGGCATCGTCGAGCAACCGCTGGGCGGCGGCGAGCACCGCGTCGGGTCCGCCCACGGCGGCTGCCGCGCCCGCCACGAGCGCCTGGTGCAGCACTGGCGCCACGGCCCGCTCCTCCGCGGACAGGTACTTGTTCCTGCTTGACAATGCGAGCCCGTCCGCGGCCCGCACCGTCGGGACGGCCTCGATCGCGATCGGCAGGGCGAAGTCGCCGACCATCCTGCGCACGAGCACGAGCTGCTGAGCGTCCTTCTGGCCGAAAACCGCGACGTCCGGCCGCACCAGCGTGAACAGCTTGAGCACCACCGTGAGCACGCCCCGGAAGAACCCGGGCCGGAACTCCCCCTCCAGGGTGTCCCCGGCCGGCCCGGGGTCGATCATGATGAGCTGCTCCTGCGGGTACATCTCGCGGGCGGTCGGCGCGAACACGAGGTCGACGCCCGCGGCCTCGCACGCGGCCAGGTCCGCGTCCAGCGTGCGCGGGTACCTGTCCAGGTCCTCCGTCGGCCCGAACTGGAGCGGGTTCACGAAGATGGACACGGCCACGGCGCCCCCCTGCCCCGGCGTCCCGGCGATCTCCCTGGCCCGGCGGAGCAGCGCCAGGTGCCCGTCGTGCAACGCTCCCATGGTCGGGACGAGGACGACGGGGCTCTGCCGCTCCGGGGGGCGACTCCCCGAACCCCCCGCGGCCAGCTTCTCCCGGGCGGCGGCGAGTTCCGCACGCGTGGTCGCGACGATCATCTGTCCCCCAGGACATCCAGTAGCCGCTCGGCATCATTGGGGCTGAGCAGGCCAGCCGCGAGCGCCCGGTCGGCGGTCAGCCTGGCAAGGGCGCGATAGGCGGGCAGGGCTGCGGGGTCACGGGCGGCAAGGGCCGCCAGGTGCGCGGCCACGGTGCCGTCGTCGCCGCGCGCCACCGGCCCGGTGAGGCCCGCGTCGCCGAACCGCAGCGCGTTGTCGAGCGCCGCGCCGAGCAGCGGGCCGAGCATCCGGTTCGGGTGCTCGGCACCGGCCTGGCGGAGCAGGCTGGCCGCCTCGGTGACGAGCGTGACCAGGTGGTTGGCCGCGAAGGCGAGGCCTGCGTGGTACAGCGGCCTGTCCTCCTCGGCGATGAACACCGGCTCACCGCCCATCTCGATCACCAGCGCCTCGGCGGCCGGCCTGAGCGGTTCCGGCGCCGTCACGCCGAAGGACACGCCCTTGATCCGGTCAACGTCGTCATCCCGTCCGGTGAACGTCATCACCGGGTGCAACGCGAGTGGCAGCGCCCCTGCCCTGGTCGCCGCGTCCAGCACCCGGATCCCGTGCGCGCCGCTGGCGTGTGCCACCAGCCGGCCCGCGTACGGCGCGCCGGTGGCGGCCAGCCCCTCGACTAGGCCGGGCAGCACGTCGTCGGGGACGGTGAGCAGCACCAGGTCGGCGTCCTCGAGCACCTGGCCGGGCTCGGTCAGCCTGGCCCGCGGGAAGCTTTCGCGGACCCGCTGCTTCGACGCGGCCGAGACAGCCGCGGCCGCGGTGATCTCGTGCCCGGCCCGCGCCAGCGCTCGGGCGAGGGCCGTGCCGGCCCGTCCGGGCCCGACGATCCCGACTCGCAGCCGGGCCGGATGCGCGCTCGTTCCACTGTCCATCGCGCTCAGCCTAGTGCGCCCCTGCACAATGTCCTCAGCTAATGCCCGTGGTTGAAGGGGGACGGCGGCGGCGGCGGAGGCATGTCGCGATCGCGATCGCCATCGGGGTCCTTCGGGACGCGGCAGCAGTATTCGAGGTACAGCGCGGCGGCGAGCAGGATGAGCGAGGCGCCGAACGAAAGGCTGGCGTCGACCAGATCGGCGCGCGGGGTTGGCGCGCTGGTCATCCCGGAGAGGTAGACCATGAACCCCGCGCACACGCCGGCGAGCAGCGCGGCCGTCTGCGAGGTCGCCTTGGCGAGCGCGACGATCCGCGCCACGAACAGCGGCGGGGCAGGCTTGGCGTTTCGGTGCCCCTGGATGCGGGCGCGCAGGTCGCGGCCGGTCCACGCCTCGATGCCCGCCGCGATCAGCAGGGCTGGCACCAGGGTCCAGGTAAGCGGCGGCAGCGAAGCGTAGACGGCGGTCAGTACCGCCCAGGTGACCAGGCCGGCCAGCACGGCGATGAGCAGCAGCGTGCGCGGCCTTGTCGGCGTCATGCGTCCTCCCCCGGGATGCTGAGCGGTACGCCTGAGCGTCGGATGCCAGCCCCGTCAACCTCGGCGAGGAGGTCCGCGACCCGTCCGTGGCCGGGGAGCACGGCGGCCGGAGCTACGTCATGCCAGGGGGCGAGCACGAACGCGCGCTCGTGGGCGCGCGGATGCGGCAGCGTGAGTTCCGGGTCGTCGCAGCGCTCCTCGTCGACGGTGATGATGTCGATGTCGAGGGTGCGCGGCCCCCAGCGGACCAGCCGGACCCGGTCGAAGGCGGCCTCGACCTCGTGCAGCTCAGCAAGGAGCTGCAGCGACGGGAGCGTGGTGCTCGCGAGCAGCACGGCGTTCAGGTAGTCCGGCTGCGGCGGGCCGCCGACCGGCACCGTCTCGTAGACCGGCGACACCGCCAGCACGCGCACGCCGTCAAGCCCGGCGATCGCGTCCACGCCTCCTTGCAGGATGTCATGCCGGTCGCCGAGGTTGCTGCCGAGCGCGAGGACCACCGGGCGCGGCTCGTCGCGGGTCACCTTGTGCCTTCTGCCTTCGGACGTCACGCCTGAGCGGCCCCCCGCCAGGCGGCCGCCACGCGGACTGCGTCCGCGTTCGCGGGCACCTGGTGCACGCGCACGCACCAGGCGCCGGCCGCCGCCGCGAGGGCTGTCACCGCGACCGTAGCGCCATCGCTGTCCTCGAACGGGCGCGGCGCGCCCGTTGGGCCGGCGAGCAGCTTGCCGAGGAACCGCTTCCGTGAGGCCCCGACGAGGACCGGAAAGTCACGGCCGCCGATCCGGGCCACGTCGGCCATCCGGGCGAGCAGCTGCCAGTTATGTGCGCCCGGCCCCTTGTCGTCGGGCAGCTTGCTGAAACCGAGGCCCAGGTCGAGGACGATCTTCGCCGGGTCGACGCCCACCGCGGTGGCCGCCTCAACGCGCTGCGCCAGCTCGTCGCGTACCTCCCGGACAACGTCCTTGAACATGGCGCGGGAGTACATGTCATGGCTGTGCCCGCGCCAGTGCATGACGACATAGGGGACTCCGGCCGTGCCGACCAGCCGGGGCATCTGCGGGTCGGCGAGCCCGCCGCTCACGTCGTTGACCAGGCTGACGCCCGCTTCCACCGCCCACTCGGCAACCTCGGCCCGCATCGTGTCGACGCTGACCACCACGCCGGCCCTGACAAGCTCGGTGATGACCGGCCTGACCCGGCGCAGCTCCTCCTCCGCCGAGACCCGCTGTGCGCCCGGCCGGGTGGACTCGCCACCCACGTCAACGATGTCGGCACCCGCCTCGACCAGCTCAAGGCCGTGCGCGATGGCGCTGTCGGCGCCGAACCACTTGCCGCCGTCGGAGAACGAGTCGGGTGTGACGTTCACAACGCCCATAACCAGGCAGCGGTCGGCCGCAGGCGTCCCCGCGAGTCCAGGCAAACTAACCATATAGAGATGGTATTCAGCCGGCCACGGACGACGGTGACCGCCGCCGCGACGCCGCGCTGCGCATCCCGCCGCGTACCTTGTGCAGGCTCCCCCGCACCATGTGCAAGCGCAGCAGCCGGCCGGCCCGCCTGGCGTACCGCTTCACCTCGAGCTTCGGCCAGACCAGGAACGCCTCGGCCTCGAGCGCGGCGAGCGCGATTCGCGGCGCGTCCCGCCCGCCGGGGAAGACGAAGAAGCGAGGTTCCCACACCGGGGAGAACTTCGCGTTGAACTTGTAGAGCGACTCGATCTGGAACCACCGCGACGCGAACACCAGCAGCCCGCGCCAGGCCTTGAGGACCGGTCCGGCGCCGATCCGCTCGCCGCGCTCGAGCGCGGCGCGGAACATCGCGAAGTTCAGCGACACCCGCTTGACGCCGAGCCCGGGCGCAGCCTTGATGGCCTCCACGATCAGGAAGTCGTTGAGGCCCGCCTGCGCGGTCTTGTCGCGCCGCATCAGGTCGAGCGAGAGGCCGTCCGCGCCCCACGGCACGAACTGAAGCACGGCCCGCAGGACACCGCCCTCCTTGGCGGTCACCAGCACGCAGTCCCCATCACCGGCTGCGCCCAGGCGGCCGAGGGCCATGGAGAACCCGCGTTCGGTATCGGTGCCGCGCCAGGAGTCGGCGGTCCGGATGATCCGGTCGAGCTCCGGCCGGGGCACGTCCCGTACCCGCCGGATCTCCGCGGTGTAGCCGTTCTTCGCCACCCGGTTGACCATCTGCCGGACGTTGCGCATCTGGCGCCCCGACAGGCTGAAGTCGGCTACGTTGACGATCGCCTCGTCACCGAGTTCCAGGGCGGTCAGGTCGCCTTCCCGGCACCACACCTCGGCGCCGAGCTCGCTGCAGCCCATTACGGCGGGGCGCCACGCGTGCCGCTCGGCCTCGTCAAGGAATGCCGCGATGGCACCGGGCCAGGCCTCCGGGTCGCCGAGCGGGTCGCCGGAGGCGAGCATCACGCCGGCCGCGACGCGGTAGCAGACGGCGGCCTTTCCGGTCGGGGACCAGATCACGCTCTTGTCGTCGCGCAGCGCGAAGTAGCCGAGAGAGTCCCGGTCGCCGTGCCGCTCGAGCAGCCCGCGCAGCCGGACCGCGTCGGCTGCGGCGAGCCGTGCCCGGGGCTGCGCCGAGCGCAGCAGCAGGTAGATGGTTACCACGACGGTGAACAGGCCGAGCGCTGATGTCAGCAAGTGATACAAGTCACTACGCGGGTCATACGCCCACTGGACCGGGCCGGAGACCCCGACGAGCTCGTACACCACGTCCTGGATCCGCTGGCCGATCGGGTAGCTGCCGCTCAGCGGCCCGACCGCGAGAAACCCGAGCCCGATCGCCAGGTCCGCCGCGACGAGACCGATGAATACCCACAGCACGGACCGCCGGGTGCGCGGGTCGCCGACCGCGTAGAAGTCCTCGTGGAAGTACAGCAGCACACCGAGCAGAGCGAGCGCCACGAACCCGGAGATGGAGACGACACGCGGGAAGTGCCAGAAGTGCAGCACTGTGTCGAACGCGAGCAGCGCGAGCACCGCCTGCCAGGCGGCCCGCTTGCGACGGCGCAGGCCGCGGGCGAGCATCAGCAGCAGCAGGCCGATGATGACGTCGGAGGTACGCGCGGCATTGGCCAGCGCTCCCGGCGCGACGTGAACGAACTTGCCTAGCCTCTCGGTCCAGTCCGGCTTGAAGACTGCGATGACGTCGGAAAGCCCGATGAGGAACGTCAGCAGCGACGCCAGCACTGGCAGCCACGCGTGCTTGTTAGCGCGCTTGCGATCCGGCGCCGCGGGCGTGGCGCCGCGCTGCGGATGATCGGCTGTGGTGCTTTCGCTCATCTCGTATCTCTTGTCAGGCCCCGGACCACGGGTTAGCAGCGTAGTCATAAACGCCCCGCAATGCGCCCAATCCGTGATCTGCTGAAGATTTTCCTCACCCCGACGTCAACCATCATTCCCGCTACCCCCAGATACGTTACGTGAACCAACTCCGGCCGGCCGAACCCCCGTTCAGCACGAGCCGAACACTTGGTTAGACGGATTAGTACCGGTTCGGGTTCAGAAAACTCCCCGCTTATTCGCGGGGTGTGATCAACTACCTATTTCCGAACAGGAGGCTCATCGCCTCGGCGCGGGTCCTGGCCTCCCGGCGGAAGATTCCGCGCACCGCGGACGTGACGGTCGTCGCGCCCGGCTTCCGCACCCCGCGCATCGACATGCACAGGTGCTCGCATTCGAGCACGACGAGGACCCCGCGCGGCTCCAGGATCTCCATCAGCGCGTCGGCGATCTGGCAGGTCATCCGTTCCTGCACCTGCGGCCGACGGGCGTACACGTCAGCCAGCCTCGCCAGCTTGGACAGGCCGGTGATCTCACCCTTGGCGTTCGGGATGTAGCCGATGTGGGCCTTGCCGAAGAACGGCACCAGGTGGTGCTCGCACATGCTGTAGATCTCGATGTCCCGGACGAGCACGATCTCGTCGTGCTCCGCGTCGAATACCGTGGTCAGCACGTCCTCAGGCCGCTGCCGCAGGCCGGCGAACTGCTCGGCATACATCCGGGCCACCCGGGCCGGCGTGTCGAGCAGGCCGTCCCTTTCGGGGTCCTCGCCGATGGCGAGCAGCATCTCCTTGACGGCCCGCTCGATCCGCTCGAGGTCCACCGGCGGAGTTACGGGCTCCTCGTCGACGGCGGACAGCTCAGCGAGCGGCCGAGCCGCCGGGAGCCGCTCAGCCGCTTGCTGGTCGGTCATGGCCCTGCCTTAGTCGTTGCCTTCGCCGTCTAGGCCGAATCCGAGCATCTGCCCGTTGGACGGCCCCTGGATGCCGTCGACGCCGTTGCTGGCGGAGAGCGCCAGTTCCTTTGGCGACATGACCGGCGGACGCTCTGACGGCAGCCGCTTGCCGTAGCCCGTGTAGGTGCCGCGAATCGCCCGCTTCTGCACCGGCGCGAAGACTTCGAGAACTTGCTTGCGGGACAGCGTCTCGTGCTCAAGCAGCTGGAGGACGAGGTTGTCGAGCACGTCACGGTACTCGACGAGCACCTCCCACGCTTCATCGTGGGCGGACTCGATCAGCCGCTTGATCTCCTCGTCGATCGCCGACGCGATCTCCTCGGAGTAGTCCCTGCCGTGCGACATCTCCCGGCCGAGGAACGGCTCGCCGTCCCCGCTGCCGAACTTCCGGGCGCCGAGCCGCTCGCTCATGCCGTACTCGGTCACCATGCCGCGCGCGATCTGGGTGGCCTTCTCGATGTCGTTGGCCGCGCCGCTGGTCGGCTCGTGGAAGATCAGCTCCTCCGCGGTCCGGCCGCCGAGCAGCATCGCGAGCTGGTCCTGCATCTCGGCGCGGGTGGTGAGGAACTTGTCCTCGGTCGGCAGCGCCTGGGTGTAGCCGAGCGCCCGGCCGCGCGGGATGATCGTGACCTTGTGCACCGGGTCGGCGTTCGCCATCGCGTGCCCGACAAGCGCGTGCCCGCCCTCGTGGTAGGCGATCAGCTTGCGCTCCTTCTCCGACAGCAGCACGCTCTTGCGTTCCGGGCCCGCCATCACGCGGTCGATGGCCTCCTCGAGGGCGGCCATGTGGATCTGCTTGCCGTTCGTCCGCGCGGTGAGCAGCGCTGCCTCGTTGATCACGTTGGCCAGGTCCGCGCCGGTGAACCCTGGGGTCCGGCGGGCGATCACGTCGAGGTCTGCGTCCTGCGCGATGGGCTTGCCGCGCGCGTGCACCTTCAGGATCCCCTTGCGCCCGGCCAGGTCCGGCTGGGCGACGACGATCTGGCGGTCGAACCGGCCCGGGCGCAGCAGCGCCGGGTCCAGGATGTCCGGCCGGTTGGTGGCGGCGATCACGATCACGCCGCCTTTGGTGTCGAAGCCGTCGAGCTCGACCAGCATCTGGTTCAGCGTCTGCTCGCGCTCGTCGTGCCCGCCGCCGAGGCCAGCCCCGCGGTGCCTGCCGACCGCGTCGATCTCGTCGACGAACACGATTGCCGGGGCGTTGGCCTTCGCCTGCTCGAACAGGTCACGCACCCGGGACGCGCCGACACCGACGAACATCTCGACGAAGTCCGAGCCGGAGATCGAGTAGAAGGGCACGCCCGCCTCGCCGGCGACCGCGCGGGCGAGCAGGGTCTTGCCGGTACCGGGCGGACCGTAGAGCAGCACGCCCTTGGGGATCTTCGCGCCAATCGCCTGGAACTTCGCCGGATTCTGCAGGAACTCCTTGATTTCCTGGAGTTCCTCGATCGCCTCATCAGCACCCGCCACGTCGGCGAATGTGGTCTTCGGCGTGTCCTTGGTGATGAGCTTGGCGCGCGACTTGCCGAAGTTCATCACCCGCGATCCGCCGCCCTGCATCTGGCTCAGCAGCAGGAAGAAGAACAATGCGATGATGATGTACGGGATGAAGGTCTCAATGATCGACAGCAGCGTGCTAGTCCGCGGGATATTCACGGTGTAGTTGCCGGGCAGCTGGCCCTTGTTGTACTCGGACTGAAGCAGTTGCTGCAGCTGCAGACCCTGGCCCTCGATGAAGTTGGCCTGATACTCCTGGCCGGTCTTCGTCGTGACCTGGATCGTCTGATTCTTGTCCGTGAGCACGGCCGACTTCACCTGGCCCTGCTCGATCAGCTGCACAATCTTGCCGGTGTCGGTCGCCGTGTAGCTGCTACCCGAGTTTGCCCAGCCCAAAGTGATCGTTATGACCAGGACCGCAAGCAGCACCAACAGTACCGGTCCCCGGAAAAATCGCTTCAATTCCATTTGCGAGCGACCCCCTAGGCCTGGGGCCGTTCCCTCCTGACCAGCCTCACGTCCCGCCGACCACCGGCGGCACTACCATGCATGCCTGCTTCGTACGGTACGCCGGGGTGCGCCGACCGTACCAACGCACAAACGCTTACCTGACGGTACATCAACGCCACCGTCATCGGTTTGTGTTCCCCCCGTACACGTCAGGGGCGAGAGTCCCGATGAATGGAAGGTTACGGTAGCGCTCCGCGTAGTCGAGACCGTAGCCGACCACGAACTCGTCGGGGACCTCGAACCCGGTGTAGGCGACCTCCACGTCCATCTGGGCGGACTGCGGCTTGCGCAGCATCGCGCAGATCGCCACCGAGGCCGGGTCGCGCGACTTCAGGTTGCCCACCAGCCAGGACAGGGTCAGCCCGGAGTCGATGATGTCCTCGACGATTAGCACATGGCGGCCGCTGATGTCCGTGTCCAGGTCCTTGAGAATGCGCACGACGCCGGACGACTTCGTGCCCGAGCCATATGAGGAGACCGCCATCCAGTCCATCTGCACCGGCAGGTGCATGGCGCGGGCAAGGTCCGCCATCACCATGACCGCGCCTTTCAGCACGCCGACGAGCAGCAGTTCGCGGTCGGCGTAATCCGCGTCGATCTGCGCCGCCAGCTCAGCGGTCCTTTTCCCGAGCTGGTCGGCGGTGATGAGCACCTCCTTGAGCGCCGGCCCCATGTCAGCGGCATCCATTGGGCAACCTCCAGTTATTCAACGGTTTCGAAAATGATCTGACCAGACCGCCGGCAGACGCGGACGCCGCCGGGGAGGTCAATCCAGCGCTGGCCGTGCCAGTTGGTCGCGAGTTCGGAAATGCGCGCCACGTGCCCCGCGGTCAGCGCCCCTGCCGGACACCCCGCCGCGAGCGCCGCCGAGCGCACGATCCTGGTTCGCAGGGCGTCCGGCAGCCCCGCGAGGGAAGCGGCCGACAGCGGACTCGCGGCACGGGACCGTTCATCTTCAGCGATTGTGTCGAGCACGTCGGCATCATCCCGCAGCTGGTCTGCCGTCCGCGCTAGCGCCTCCGCCACACCGGGACCGAGCGCGGCCTCAAGCGCAGGCAGCGCGTCGAGCCGCACCCGCACCCGGGAGAAGCGGCGGTCGGCGTTGTGCGGGTCAGCCCACGGGGTCAGGCCGAGCGCGGCGCAGGCCGCGGCGGTCACGTCGCGCCGCACGCCGAGCAGCGGCCGCAGGAACACGCCGCGGCGCTGCGCCATCCCGGCGAGCGACCGGGCACCAGACCCGCGGGCGAGCCCGAGGAGCACGGTCTCCGCCTGATCGTCGAGGGTGTGGCCGAGCAGCACAGCAGTCGCGCCGAGGTCGGCTGCCGCTTTCTCGAGCGCGCCGTAGCGCGCCGATCGCGCCGCCGCCTCTGGGCCGCCCCGGCCATCAACGGTCACCGTCCGTACCTGTACCGGGTCGAGCCCGAGGTCGCCCAGCACGCTCGCGACCGACGCGGCGCGGCCCGCCGACCCGTCCTGGAGCCCGTGATCGACGGTCACCGCCCCGGCGCGAAGCCCCGCACGGGGTGCGGTGAAGGCGAGCGCCGCGGCGAGCGCCAGCGAGTCCGGGCCGCCCGAGCAGGCGGCGAGCACCAGGCCTCCGCGCGGGAACCCGGCGAGGGACTCGCGCACCGCCTGGCGGACCGTGGCGACCGCGGGTGACAGGCCGCCGCCCATGATCAGCCGTCCATCGTCAAGCGACCCGCGCCAGCCAGTCGCGCGGGCTTGCCAGCTCGGCGCGGGTCGGCAGCGACTCCGGCGAGCTCCATACCTTGTTGAAGACGGTCATCCCGGCCTCTTCGACCACGGTGGAGACGAATCGCGATCCCTGCTCGTACTGCTTCATCTTCAGGTCGATACCGAGGATGCGGCGCAGGATCTGCTCGACCCGGCCGGCCGAGCCGCGCCGCCGGGAAAACTTCTCCCTGATCTCCGCGACGGACGGCACTACGCGCGGTCCCACCGCATCCATGACGTAGTCGCCGTGCCCTTCGACCAGGGTCATCACTGCGGTCAGCTTGTCGAGCAGTGCCTTCTGCGCCGGGGTCTGGATGGCCTCGACGAGGGATTCGCCGTCGCCGCCGCGCACCGCGTCGGCCACCGCGGTCGCGGCCGACCGGAGCCGGTCCACGATCGCACCAGGATCCAGGTCGCTGGCGAGCAGGAATTCCGTCATCATGCCCTGCACATAGCCGCGCAGCCACGGCACTGACGTGAACTGAACGCGGTGCGTCTCCTCGTGCAGGCAGACCCAGCGGCGGAAGTCGTGCGGGTCGACGCCGAGCTCGCGCTCGACCATGACGATGTTCGGCGCCACGAGGGTGAGGCGTCCCACGCCCCCGGACGTCCCGGCACCGTTGGACCCGTTCATCCCGTTGCGCCCGGTCCCGGCCGGTTCAGCGGTGGGGCCGTCCGCTTCGCCTTCGGCGGGCGGCAGGAAGAGCTCGTACTGACCGAGCACCCGTGCCGACAGGTACGCCAGGATCAGGCCGGCCTGCACGCCGGTCACCCGGGAGCCGACCGAGCCGATCATGGGCCCCGCGGCCGGCACCGTGTTGCTGCGCTCGGCGAGCTTGTCGGCGAGCGGCTCAAGAACGACCCGGAAGCCGTCCACGTTGGCCCTGATCCAGCCGGGGCGGTCCACGACCGCGACCGGGCCGACGGAGCCCTGGCTGGTTAGCCCGGTGACCTCGCGGACGGGCTGCTGGACGACGGCGGTCAGGCCGCGCAGTTCGGCCACTACGGCGCGGGCGTCCGCGAGACTAACCTGCGGTCCCTGCCGGGCAAACCGGACACCGGTGGAGATCGCCAGGTCCCAGTCGATCATCTGTGCGCTGCTCACAGTCCTACCGTACGTGTTCGCCAACACGAACGGCAGACCAGACTCCGTAACTTGCGGGGGGACGACCCCCCTGCGCCCCCCGATCATGGGGGACGCCAGCCCCCCATACCCCCCGGCAGGGGGCACCGCGAAGACCGCGGCACCCCCGTGCTGTGGCTGGGGTCAGAGATCTGCGGTTGGCGACCGCGGCACGACCGTGCTGCTGTTGAGGTCAGGGCCTTACTTACAGCCACATTTTGCGAGGCCTGCGGCTGCTTGGTCTATAGCGGTGGCGGCCGGCTGCAG
>Ga0123356_10002102_pt1 | contig 21489 bp, 19 predicted proteins | sample TergutEmb28metaG_2_FD_92546 | JGI IMG/M metagenome (GOLD analysis project Ga0123356, IMG submission 92546) | Embiratermes neotenicus P3 segment gut microbial communities from Petit-Saut dam, French Guiana - Emb289 P3 | ecosystem: Host-associated > Arthropoda: Insects > Digestive system > Gut ... | reverse complement strand
GGAAGCGCCCGCCGCGGTCAGCTCGTTTACCGCGTTTATGAATTCGCCGGGGGTCTCTCTATTGAAAGTTTTTATTCTTATATACCCTATGTCCCCGTTTATCATTCTGTACTTTACGCTTTGCGTCTGCACTTCATCCCTTGTGAGCTCAAATGCCAGCTCTTCGAAATCGGGTCCGTTGCGCATGATGGTGAGTGCCACCTGCGTCCCTATTTCCCCCCGGATCCGTTCAATGGCCTCGAAATATCCCAGCTCCGAAACGAGCTCGCCCTCCACTTTGTATATATAGTCCCCCTCGAGCATACCGCCGGCCATAGCCGGCGAATCCGGATAAACCAGAGTGATTTCTATGACCCCTCCCATCTCCTGCGCATACATGACCTCCACGCCTATGCCGACCAATTTTCCCTGATTGCTCAGCTGATATTCGGCATATTCGTCGGCGTTGAAATAATAGGCGTATCTGTCGCCGAGGCCCATCACATACCCCATCGCGAGCCCGTCCAAAATTTTCTGCCGGTCGATTTCGCCTATATAATAAGCGCCGGTTATCCGTTCCAATTCCGCGAGTTTTACAGCCACCCTGTCGCCGAGCCCGGTATTTGCCAGGTTCGCGTTGAATTTGTTGTATGTGTTCACATATGTTATCATAAAAGTGAGCAGAACCGAAAAACATATCAAAATGAAAGCGGAACCCAAGGAAATTTTTTTATTCATCACAAAACACGCCTGTCTTTATTTCAGATTTTAAAGATATCCGCTGGTCAGCGGATTTTTGAAAATCCCCTTTTCCATATACGAAAAATGCAAATGGCTGCCTGTGGACCAGCCCGTCGAGCCCACATAGGCGATCACGTCGCCTTTCATCACTTTGTCGTTCACTTTTTTGTTCAGGGAACTCGCGTGGGCGTAAAGGGTCGATATACCCCCGCCGTGGTCTATCACTATATAGTTGCCGTATGACGAGCTGTATGTGGCGATCAGCACGACTCCGTCGTTTGCCGCCCATATCGGCGAACCGTAAGCGGCGGGTATGTCGATTCCGTTGTGGGATTCGGTGCGTCCGGTTATGGGGCTTTTTCTCGTTCCGAAGCCCGACGAAATGGGGTTTGCCGGATATTTCGGGGTCACGGGATATTTAAAATTCCCGCCGATGTATTTGCTCTGGCTCTGCTGCAGAGCCTTCAGCTCTTTCGAGGCCCTGTTGATTTCGGCCAGCAGATTTGCGCTTTCCTCATCGAACTGCTTCTGGGCGGCTTCGTTTTTGGTGATGTCGTCGGCCAATTTTTTCATGACGCTTTCGGCTTCGTCGCGCAGAGCGGCCGCTTCATTTGATTTAACGGAAAGCGTCTGCGCGTACTCGTTTTGCTGAGCTATCATTTCCTCATTGTATTTTTTTTGCTCCTCCATGTCCTCCTTGTATTTTACGAGGTTGTCTATCACGTTTTTATTATATTCGAATATATTGGATATGACATCCACCCGCGACAAAAAATCCGTGAAATCTTCGGATTTCAAGAGCAGGGCCAAATAATTTATGTCGCCCTCCTCGTAGGCGAATTTGATCATTTTCAAAAAAATATTATAATTGTTTTCATAATCTTTTCCGGCCTTGATTATATCCAGTTCCGTCTGTTCTATCGCTTCCGAGAGGAATGCGACAAGGTCTTCGGTATCCTTGATTTCGCCTTCTATCACCGCGACCGCTTCGTCGTATTTTCTTTTTTCATTGGCGGCGCCGGCCTGCCGGTTTTTGAGGCCCGCGATTTCGTTTTCTATTTCCTTTCTTTTGCTCGTGCCTGCGGCCAGCGAAGCCTTTTTTTCGGTTATCTGCTTTTGCAGGTCATTTGCCGAAAGTCCGGCGGCCGGCGGTCCGGGCGCGACGGACAACGCGGCAAATATGAACGAAAAAATCACCAAAAACAAAATTGTCTTCTTGAATCCAACCACAAAAATCCCCCCGTTTTAAACTTTTAAATATCTTCTCGACGATACCGCGCTCCCGAAAACCCCGCATGAGACCCCCGTGAGGATAAAGGCGGCGAATATTATTATATTGACTTCGGAAAATGGGATAAAATCGAGCACTTCCGTCATGTTTTCGATTGCGGAAACCGCCGCGCCGTATATATACACCTGCGCCCCGAAAGCGATCAGCGCCGAAACCAGCCCTATTATTATACCTTCGAGCAAAAAAGGCACGATTATGAAAAAATTGGTCGCGCCTATGTAGCGCATTATTTCTATTTCGCCTTTTCTCGAATACACCGAGAGTTTCACCGTGTTCAAAATGATAAATATGGCAATTAGAAACAGGATTAGCAAAAACCCTATCAAAACGAGCATCACGATGTCCTTCAGGTTTTTTATGAGTTCCGATACTTCGATCTGGTGTTTGACTTTGGGCGTGCCGTCTTCGTACTTGTCGACCCCTTCGATACAGCGCAGCTGATAGTCCAGGGTATTCACGTCGCCTATATTTTTATACGTTATTTCTATCGAATGCGATATTTTATTGTCTTTGGCGACTTCGGCGAACAATTCGGGCTCCTCGTCGAAAACCGAAAATGCCGCGAATCTCTCCCTGACCCGCTCCAAGGCTTCCTCTTTCGGTACAAATCTTATGCTTTCGACGTTTTCGAGCCCCGTGATTTCGTCTTTTATTTTTTGTATCTGTTCTTCCGATTCATACTCCGGGTCGATAAAAAAAGTTATTTTGTTGAGCGAATCCAAATGTTCCAGGTTGAGGTTGGTGTTGATCATCAAAAGCGCGAAACAACCCGTGAGAATCAAACACGCGGTCAAAATGAACACGGCCGTGATACTCATGATGCTGTTCATGAACAGACCGTTCAAACTCTGTTTTATAAAAAATATAATGCTGTATTTTCTCATCTGATTTCGCCTATTCCTTTTTAGTAAATGTAGTCCCGCCGGGCTTATCGCCTATCAGCGCCCCGTTTTTTAGCGATATGACCCTCTTTTTGAAACGGTCGACAAGCGCTTTTTCATGGGTCACGACTATGACGGTTTTGCCCATGTTGTTTATCCGTTCGAGGCTTTCCATTATTTCGAGGCTCATCTTCGGGTCGAGGTTGCCCGTCGGCTCGTCGGCGATTATCGTGTCGGGCCGGTTCACCACCGCGCGGGCCAGCACCACTCTCTGCTGCTCCCCTCCCGAGAGTTCCTTGGGATACGATTTGAGTTTGCCTTTCAAGCCGATGGTGTCGAGTATCGCGGGCACCATTTTTTTTATTTTCGAGCCGGGCTCTCCCACGACGCGCATGGCAAAGGCTATATTCTCATATACGGTCATATTCGGGAACAGCCTGAAATCCTGAAAAACATATCCGAGGCTCCTTCTGTAATAGGGCACTTTCCTCTCGGGCATTTTTGTCAGATCGTGTTTGTCCACTATTATTTTGCCTTTTGTGACCTCCTCTTCTTTCAGAAGGAGTTTTGTTATTGTGGTCTTGCCCGCGCCGGAGGAACCTATTATGAAGACAAATTCCCCGCTCTCTATTTTGAGGTTCAGGTTTTTTAATGCCACAAAACCGTTCGCGAATTCTTTGGTTACGTTTTTAAATTCTATCATAAAAGCAAATGCTTCCTTAAAAATCAAAAATTAATATTTGACGGGCCTCGAAGACAGGTATTTTTGTACCATGAGGGCCACTCTGAATACGATCGCGTGTTCAAATTCGCGCAAATCAAGCCCGGTCAGCTTTTTTATTTTTTCCAGTCTGTACACGAGCGTGTTGCGGTGGACGAACAGTTTGCGCGACGTTTCTGAGACGTTTAAATTGTTTTCGAAAAAATTCTGGATGGTCATCAAAGATTCCCGGTCGAGCGATTCCAGCGCGCCGGATTTAAAAACCTCCTCCAAGAAAACTTCGCATAAAGTGGTCGGGAGCTGATATATGATCCTGCCTATGCCGAGATTTTTGTAATTTATCACTTCTTTTTCATTCGCGAAAACTTTTCCCACTTCGAGGGCTATCTGCGCTTCCTTGAAGGAACGCGAAAGATCCTTTATTTCGGCCGCGGGGCTGCCGATACCCACCACCGCCTTCGTGAAAAATTCGGAACTGGCGGTGGATACGATCTCTTTTGCCACTTTTTCCGTCTCTTCGGTTTTGTCGTGAGCTATATTTTCGTGTTTTACCTCGCGTATGAGCGCTATGTCTTTTTCATCCAGGCCGATCACAAAATCCTTGTTTTTGTCGGGGAACATGCTGTGCATTATATCGGCGGGGCTCACTTCGCGTTTGTTCGAGTATGCGGGAAATTTCACAAGATAAACTATCCGCCCCACATTTTCCTGAAAATTCAATTCCTTGGCTTTGAGAAAAATGTCCCCGGGCAGAATATTGTCCAAAATCACGTTTTTTATGAAAGACAGCCTGTTGAACTGTTCGTCGTGCAAATTCTCAAAGCCCCCGAAGGACACCGAAAGCAGCGAAACCATTTCCGAGGCCTCCGCGTCCTCGCCGGACACGAATAAAATATATTCCGCCCCGGGTTCCGCTTCGCGTTCCACATACTTATACGTATACCCGTCCCTTCGATATTCGTCCTTTGTTTTGCGGGATCTCATCTCATGGCATATGTTTTCTTTGGCTTTGCCCGTTTTCGTGTTGTCGGTGCAGGCCACTATGTTTCCGGTTTCGTCTATTATGCCTATTTCCCCGCCGATTATATCCTTGTATTTTCCCAACATACTGCAAAACGCTTTGCTCGACATAAAAACCTCCACTTTGAAAATCACAATTCGCGGCTGTATTATTTTATGATCTTGACGGTAAAATATATGCCGACAATCACAAAATATACGAGAAGGGCGCAAATTATATGAAAAAAGTACGCATTCAAAGAGAGAAAACTTGCAGCCGCAAATCCCGCGATAAAAACCGAAAGTATCAAAAATTGAAAATATCTTGAATTTTTTTCAAATATCCTGACATTCAGAGCCAACGGCTTGTTTTTCAGGCTCCCTTTGCCCTTCATGAGCGCCAGCGCGAAAACAAGCGTAAAAACCGCGAACAGCGCCAAAACCGCACGGAAGATCATCCTCATATATGGAGGCAGAAGCGGGGACTGGGCAAAATACAGCAAAAAACATCCCGCAGCGGCGAAAACCGAAAAGCAAAAAAATTCTTTTTGGTACAGGTAATAAATAAAGACGAGCACCGTGGCGGTTATGGCAAAAGCGGTCAAAAAAGGGATCCAGTTCTGCCGGGTCATAAAAATCACAAAATCCGACGCGAAAAAAAGGGCGGCAACCGCGAGCAAATTTTTGCTGTTTATGACTTTTTCGCTTTCATCGGCATTTTGCCTTCTTCTGTAAATGAAAAACAACGCGGCCCCCGCGAGCGGTATGCCCGTGACTGCAAGGCCCGCCGAGGAAATATTTTCAAGCTTATTTATATCCTTCCAATTCAAATTCATGGCATAGACAAAAAAAACCACCGCGCAGACGGCGATCCCGAAAAGGATCATCAGCCTGTATGTTATTATCTCGTTTCTTTTCTCGATATATTTTTTGTCGATATATATTTTATTTCTTCCTGTTCTTGCCAAAAATCAATCCACCCCATACATTTTATTAAAAATAACCAAAGCCGATAACGATTATACCACAATATTTTGATTTTGTCAAATTTATTTTTCCGAAAATTCACCGATTATTTTTTATTTTGTTTTATTATTTTGGTAAAATAAAAACAACGGATTTCCAAAGGAGAAAATTTTATGAAATCAAAAAGAATTTTAACGGTTTTTGCCGCGGTCACGGCCGCCGTGTTTCTGCTCGCGCTTTTTGCCGCCTGCGAAAAAGAACAGGATTTGTCAAAATTGTTCGAAGAAGGCGAGCTGGGGGATTTTTGGGACTTTCAGCCCGACAACGACGAAATCGTCCAGTTTCCAAACGAAAATGACCAAAACGGCGATGAAATTGTCATAGAGGGCGACGTGCTGAATATGGACAGCGTCAGGCTGCTCGCCCAAAAACAGCTCACGCCGTTTGAATTTATGGAAGTATACCCCGGGACGGTTTCCGGCGGGGATCCGTTTGTGTATTTAAACGCCCTGCCCAACGATTATGTGATCCGCATCGAATATTCCGGAAAAAATGTCAATTATGCGAATCTGGAAGATCACAGGCTCGGATTGTCGCTCGATTTGCTCGGTGCGGGGAGTATGGACATGTTTTTGCTGGAAAGGGAGCCTTGATCAGAGCCCCGCGAATATGGCGTCGATTTCCTTGAGTTTTTCGGCTATTTTTATGTTTTGCGGGCATTTGGCCTCGCAGTTTCCGCATTCCGCGCATTTTGACACGGTTTCGGATATCAGGTTCCCGTGCCAGTCCTTATGGCCCTCGGTCACCTGCCTGTACATCTTTTTGCCCAGCGCGGTCATGCCGTAGACGTTGTGGTGAGTGAAGGCGTTGAATATATGCGGTATGTTGATACCCTGCGGACAGGGCTTGCAGTAATCGCAGCCCGTGCAGTACAAATCCGAAAACTTTTTGAGGTCGATCATCAGCTGCCCCGCTTTTTCAAAATCCCGGGCGTTCATCGGCGCTTCCATATTTCCCACTTTCAGATTCTGCTCGAGCATCGCCATCGAGCCCATCCCCGAAAGCGCGCATGAGACGCTCGGGTTTCCGAGTACGAACCTTATGGCGAGTTCCGCGGTTTCGGGGTTTTTGTCGCCCAATAATTTGTCGGCCAGACTCGACGGGGCGGCGAGCCTCCCCCCGGCTACTGGCCCCATGGCCACAACGCCGATTCCGCTTTCGGCCAAATACGCTATGGCTTCCTCGTTTGAGCGGTCGAGCAGATTATACTGCAGCAAAACGGAAGAAAATATTTCGCCCTGCTCGATTATATACCGCATATCCTTCGGGTCGCCGTGAAAGGAAAAAGCCATGTGCCCGATAAGGCCTTCATCTATCGCCTTTTGGGCTTCCTTCATGAGTTTCATCGGTTTTATCTGCCCGTCCATCGCCTCTTTGTTTATGCCGTGGAAATGATAGAAGTCGATATATGAGGTATCCATGCTCGCCAGCTGCTTTTCGAGCACTTTTCTGAAATCCTCCGTTTTCTTGACTAAGTGAAGCGGCTGTTTGGTGGCGAACATGACCGCCCCGCGAACCGATTTCAGAGCTTTTCCCAACGCGGGCTGGCTCTGCTCGTTGCAATAGCCGTAAGCGGTGTCAAAATAGTTTACGCCGTTTTCAAAAGCCTTTTGCAGCATGGGTATGACTATGTCCTCGTCGACGCGCTTTTGGCCGTCTTTTTCAATTTCAGGCAGCCTCATGCAGCCGAACCCCAGCGCCGAAATCATTCTGCCGGTTTTTCCGAATTTTCTGTATTGCATAAATAATACCTCTCTGTAATATAAAATAAGATTCATTTATAAAAAATATAGTTTACAAATAGTAGGGATTTGTAAACTGTATTTTTGGATTTTTCTCAATTTGAGCTTTAAATTTCTTCGCTTTCTTCGTCTTCCACGTCATCTTCGAGGCCATCGTCCGCGGCGTTTTTCTGGGCCTCGAGAACTTCGTGGTAACTGGCGAGTATGGCGGATTCGAGCTTGAGCCTGAATTCGCTGTTTATCGGATGCACTATATCCTTATAACTCCCGTCGGTATTTTTTCTGCTGGGCATTATCAAAAACAATTTGTCTTTCGCGTAAATTATCTTCACGTCGTGCAGGGCGAGCTCATCGTCGAAAGTGACCGAGACGATAGCTTTCAAAGGACCCTCGTCAAATGTCTTGCGAACCTTTATATCCGAAATCTCCATTCAAAAATCCTCCTGTTACAATATAAATGATTTAAATTTTATTAACCATATAGTATATTACATCAAAAAAATGTTGTAAAGATTAAAATAAAGTTAATGTACCGTTAAAATTTAAAAAATTAAATAAAATCTGTTTACATAAAGGTTCTTTTGGCGTATAATTTACTAATGAAAATATTTTTTGGAAAGGATTGCGGTCAAATAATGATGGATTTAATAAATTTATCCGATATTTTAAAATACTTGGAAAATAAAAAGCTGAAAATATTTTTTTCGGGCATAGGCGGAATCAGCATGTCGGCGATCGCCGCCGCGCTGAAACAAAGGGGATACGAAGTGGGCGGCTCGGACATAACCGAAAAAAGCGAAACCGCGCAGCTCCGCAATATGGGAATAGACGTCAAAATATCGCACAGAAGCGAAAATGTCGCGGGATATGATTTGTTTGTGTATAACGCCCGGATCAAAGAGGACAACCCCGAAATGGTTGAAGCGAGAAGGCAAAATATGCCGATTGTCAGGCGCCTGCAAATGCTCGGGGCCCTGATGCAGGGATACAAAACGGCTGTCGGGATTTCGGGAACCCACGGGAAGTCTTCGGTCACATCGATGACAAGCGAGATATTCATGCAGGCCAAAACCGATCCCACGTTTTTTATCGGCGCCGTATATCCGCCGGTAAATTCCGCCTATAAAATCGGCAAAAACGATTACTGCATAGTCGAAGCCGACGAGTACGCCGACAGTTTTTTGGATTTTTATCCCAATATTTCGGTTATACTGAACATCGAAATGGATCACCCCGACTTTTTTTCGGACTTGGATTCCATGATTTGCTCATATGAAAAATTTTTAAACAACACCTCCGGCGCGGCGGTTATAAACGCCGACGACGAAAACGCCGTAAAATCCGCGACAAACTTCAAAGGCGAAATACTCTCGTATTCGCTGAAAGACCCCATGGCAGATATATTCATAAAAAATATATCCCACCCCGACCCCGACGGCTTTCCCGAATTTGACATATACGCGAAAGATAGATTTTACGCCCATATAAAACTTCAGATTCCGGGGGAATACAACATATATAACGCCGCCGCGGCGGCAAGCGTAGCGTATCGGTGCGGTCTGGAGGGTCGGTTTGCCGAGAGGGGGCTCGGCGCCTACAAAGGGGCGGGGAGGCGCTTTGAGTACAAAGGCCTGCTCAACGGGGCGAAAGTTTACGACGATTACGCCCACCATCCCACCGAAGTAAAAAAGGCGATAGTTGAAATGCAAAAAATCGCGAAAAGGAAAGGGGGCGTCCTTTGGTATGTTTTCCAGCCGCACACATATTCGAGGACGGCCGAATTGTTCGGGGAGCTGTGCGGGGCTCTGGAGCATGCGGACAGGGTGATAATAACCGAAATATTTTCCGCCACGGAAAAAAACAAATACGGCATTTCTTCCGCCGACGTCGCGGCAAAACTGCAAAACTGCGTATTTATCGAATCATTTGAAGAAATCGCGGATCACATGGCAAAGTCCGTCCAAAAAAACGATTTGGTGGTTATAACCGGGGCAGGGGACATAAACAATCTCACAAAATTGCTTGTATGATACAAATACGGGAGGAAAAATACAATGATAAGCAAAGATGACGCAAAAAACCTGACAGACAACATAAAAAACGCGGGGATTTCCGCGGCGGCCGTTTTCCCCGCGGGGGATATAAAATTCGACAATATATTCCGGAAACTGTGCGCGGACAACCTGTGCGGCAGATATAACAAAAATTATAAATGCCCGCCGCTGATCGGAGAGCCCGAAGATTTAAAAAACGAAGTGCAGACTTACGAAGACGCGGTTTTGATTCAGACGATCTACCCCCTTGAGGATTCATACGATTTTGAGGGGATGACCGAAGGGGGTAAAATCCACCGCGAAAACATAAATAAAACCCGCGAATATATAAAAGCCAACTTGAAATTCGAAAAAATGCTCGCGCTGGGCGCGGGGGGCTGTGATTTATGCGAAAAATGCGGAGCGGCGTCAGAGGACGGCGCGCCCTGCCGGTTTCCCGACAGGGCGATATCGTCTGTAGAAGGGTATTGCATCAATGTGCCCGATATGACAAATTCCCACGGCTTACAGTATATAAACGGCGAAAATACGGTTTCGTACGTGGCCTTGTTTTTGCTTGGGTAAATCAATTCCAGACATTTACAAGGTCGCTTGTGAGGTCATGCCAATGTTTTGTGCGCGCGGCGCCGTTCTCTTTCGCGCCCCATTCGCTGTAAAACATTCCTCCGTCCGCCATAAAATGAAGATATTCGTCGTCTTTGGTCCCCCAGCTGTTGTCGAATATGCTGCCTGAGGCGTGGTTTGTAAAATCGGGGCTGCCCATCAGGATAATCCCCGCTTCCTTTGTTATGCGCCTGAATTCCGCCATATCCTCTTTCGAGCGGGCCATGCCGCGCATGATGGTCAAATCCAAGGATTTGGGCTTGCAGGCCAAGCAGGCGTCTATATACCCGTTGAAATACGGGCCGCAGGTGTGCAGGTGCCCCACTCCGTATTTTTGATAGAGCCGGATGTTGCAGGGGGCGCAGAATTCGGTATGCAGGGAGGGGGATATAACCGAAATATAGTCGTCCCAGATTATGAGCCCCGTTTTGCCGCCGGGTACGGGCACCGTTTCGTTTTTTACCAAATGTTCCGTGCCGCACCAGCTCTCCATCGCGTCTATCGTGTCCTCGATGGCCGTGGTGACGATGTCAAAAAACTGATGGACCATTTCCGGCTCGTCGTACATGGCGAAAATCAGCTGCTCATTGTCGCATATTTTTGTGGCTGTGCCGTAAGGCGACTGGTGGTCGCTGACCAATACGGGGACTTCGCCCTGCACCGCGTCCAAGAATTTTTCGCAGGTTTCCTTTAATTTGGGCCCCCAGCCGTATTGCGCCGGGTCTATTTTGCGCGGAATTTTATCCAAATCGTATATATCCTTCATCACCCTGCCTTCGGTGAACGGGGGATTGTCCTCAACCACATACTGGTTTGCCCCGAACATCGAAGCGACTACGCCCTGGCCCAGATGGGCCATTCCGAGATAGGGCATATAATCGGTGTCGGGAAAATTTTCGGTCTGCGCGTTTATGGCCGCTATCGTTTTTTCGATCAGTTTATCCGTGTCGCGGATGATATCGCCCATCGTATAATTGGGGCATTGCGGGGCGCCCGAATGATAGCGGAAAGGCAAGCGGTCGATTTTTTGCTTGTTGTAGTACTTGGTACAGCGGTCGCGCGCTTCGGCGATTCTGTCGCGGTCGATTTTCAGGGTATATCTGCCCGGTATTGTATATTCCATAATTTTTCTCCTTTTTTTATATTATTATATCCTGTTTCGGCCGGGCTGTCAACAAAAATTTTTGAGATTCGGGTTGATGGGTTGATTATTTTGTTTTTGTCTGGTATAATAAAGTAAAATCATGACGGGGGTGATTATTTATTATAATTTTTTTAGGGCTCGATATAGGTTCAAGCAGCTGCAAATGCTCCGCATTTTCCTCAGCCGGCGCGCTGCTCGCCGAAAAATCAAAGGAATACGCCAAAACGCCCGACCAAACCGGGCTCAGTGCGGGCATGTTGTTTTCCGATGTGTGCGAGGTGATTGGCGGCTGCGCGAAAGAGGCCAAAAACCGGTCGCCCAAAGGGGAAATCCGCTCGCTGACGGTTTCTTCATTCGGCGAATCATTCGCCGCTTTCGGCAAAAGCGGCGAGGCGCTTTCGGATATAATTCTGTACACGGACAAAAACGTGGGCGGCGAAGTGGATATACTTTTGGAAAAAATCCCAAACATCGGGCAGATCGCCGGCGCGAAACCCAATTCTTTTTACGCGCTGCCCAAAATGATGCACATGATAAAAACGCGCCCCGATATCAGACAAAACGTGTGGAAATTTTTACAGGTGGCGGATTTCGTGATCTACCGGCTGTGCGGGGAAACGGTGATCGATTATTCGCTCGCGTGCCGCTCTTTGGCTTTTGACGTTTTGAATTTGAGCTGGTCAGAGCCCATTCTGTCAGCGGCCGGAATCGAAGCGGAAAAACTTTCGATTCCCGTAAGCGCCGGGACAACAGCGGGGACCCTTCGAAAAGAGCTCGCCGAAAAATTGAACCTGCCCGAAAATACAAAGATAATAACGGGGGTGCACGACCAGGTGGCCTCCGCGGTCGGGGCGGGGGCGCTGTCCGAGGGCGAAGCGGTGGTGGGAACGGGCTCCGTCGAGTGCATCACGCCGGTTTTCGGGCATATAGCTCTCGGTTTGGATTTCATCGGCCGCAATTTCGCCTGCATCCCCCACGCGGCTCCGGGCAAATACGTGACATATGCCTTTACGCTCACGGGGGGGTCGATTCTCTCGTGGTACAGGGACCGCCTCGCGGCGCACCTCATCCCCGCCGCCCGGCAAAAAGGGGTCTCGGTATATGAGCTGTTAAATGAGAGCTGCCCGGAGACTTCCTCCGATTTATTGGTCGTCCCGCATTTCGGAGGCACGGGGACGCCCGAACTCGACCCTTTCGCGCTGGGAACGGTCACGGGTTTTTCGATGTCTTCGGGGCTGCCCGAAATTTACCGCGCGATATTGGAGGGGCTTTGCTTTGAAATGCGGTATAACCGCGACCAGCTCGATTTGTGCGGCATTTCCTTTTCCACTCTGCGCGCCTCGGGGGGAGGGGCGAAATCCGACATATGGCTGAAATTGAAAGCGGACATACTCGGCGTCCCCGTTTCGCCGCTTGAAAACGCCGACGCGGGCAGCGCCGGCGGGGCGATGCTCGCCGCTGTGACAACGGGCGAATTTGACACACTCGAACAAACCGCGAAAGTATTCGTGAAAGCGCGGGAACCTTTTGTCCCGGATCCCCAAAAAAGCGGATATTACGGGGAAAAATATGAAAAATACAAAAAAATAAGGCAAACGATGCTGGAAAACCGATAATAACAACAAATTGTGGAGGAAAAAAAGTGGCTCTTATCACAGATTTTTCGAAAGTAAAGGAAATTTACGCGCAAGCGGCCGAAAAAGGGTGGGTGATACCGTGTTTTTGCAGCGAGAACCTCACCACCAGCGAAGCGGTGCTTTCAGCCGCCCAGGATTTCGCGCGAAAAAACAACCGCCGCCGCATACCGGTCACATTGGCCATGACGGTGCGCTACAGCCACCGCCCGCAGGCGAGCTATTACACGCATACGCGGCGCTGGGATACCGGGCTCAGGCTTTTTACATCCGACGCGAAAATTCTATCCGATAAAAACGGGCCGTTTCCCGATGTGGACGTGCTTTTGCACTTGGACCATGTACAGCATGACGCAGATCTGGAATTGCTGGAAAACTGGGATTTGGCGGAATATTCCTCGATTATGTACGACGCCTCGAATCTGCCCTTTGCCGAAAATATACAAAAAACCGCAGCTTTCGCGGAAAAAATGCGCGGCAGAATTTTGATAGAAGGCGCCTGCGACGAAATATTTAACGCAGGCGGCGAAATCCACAACGCTCTGACCACCCCCGAAAAAGCGGGGGAATACATGGACAAAACAAAAGTCGATTTGATCGTGGCCAATCTGGGCACGGAACACCGGGCCGGATCGGCGACGCTGCATTACTTTGACGACATGGCGAAAAAAATAAAAAAACAAATCGGCGCGAAAATCGTGCTGCACGGCTTGTCTTCGGTTTCGCTCGAACAGGTGAAAAATTTGTACGGCGACGGAATATGCAAGGTCAATATCTGGACAATGCTCGAACGCGACTCATCGCCGGCGCTGCTCGGGCAAATGGAGGAAAACGCGGATAAAATAGCGGGAAAAGGCGCCTCCCTGTCACATTTTACCACGGTTTGGCGCCAGGATATAATATTTTCCGAAATGAAAAAAATCGTCTCTGATTTCTTTGAAATGTGGTACAAATAAATGAGTAAAGAGCACACCGATCTCATATATGGGGCATATGAAATAATCGGAAGCCTCACTCCGCTCAAAAACGCCGACTGCGGCAAATTGTGCGATAAAATATGCTGCAAAGGGGACAGCGCGGGGATGCTGCTCTTTCCGGGGGAGGAACCCATATTCGAAAACATAGCGGGATTCCGGATTGAGGAAATAGAATACATGGAAACCCCCGGGGTAAAACTGCTTTTGTGCGACGGGGACTGCGAGCGCGCCCTGCGCCCGCTTGCCTGCCGGATGTTCCCCGCGGCCCCGCTCGAAAAAGACGGCCGGATAAACGCCTCACCCGATATAAGGGGACGGCGGACGTGCCCCATTTGGGATTTGAAATATGCGGACAGGGCATTTGTCAAAGCGGTTCAAAAGGCTTTTGATCTGCTCGCTGAGAATGCGGAAATTGCGGCGTTTATGCGCCTTATATCCGCCGAACAAGAGGAACTCGCGCGGTTTTACCGCAAAACCTTTTAGATCGCCTTGTCCTGCCTGAATTCGTCGGGAATCTGGATCTTTTTTATATCCGCTCCCACCTTTGTGAGTTTGCCCACGATGTCCTCGTAGCCTCTTTCGATGTGGTCTATTTCTTCTATTTCCGTCTTGCCCTTGACGGCGAGCGCGGCGATTACCATGGCGACTCCGCCCCTTATATCCACCGCTTTTACCACCGCCGGGTTTAAAAACCCCCTGCTTTCGACGGCGGCGACCCGCCCGTTCACTTTTATGGCGGCGCCCATTCTTTTGAGTTCATCGCAGTATCTGAACTTGTTGTCGAAAACCCCTTCGGTTATATAGCTTGTGCCCCCCTTGGCGAGACAGAGCAGAACGCACATCTGGGCGTTCATATCCGTGGGCAGCCCGGGATAGATCTGCGTCTTTATGTTGGCTTTGCCCAGCTCGCCGTTGCCGCTCACCACTACGGAGTCGTCGTATTCCGTGACCTCCGCTCCCATTTCGATGAGTTTCGCCGTCACGGATTCGAGATGTTTCGGGATCACGTTCTTTATTTTGAGCCTTCCGCCCGCAGCCGCGGCAACCGCCATATACGTGCCCGCTTCGATCATATCGGGCAGTATGTTGTACGTGCAGCCGTGAAGCTGCGGAGTGCCCTTTATTTTTATCACATTTGTCCCCATCCCGGATATTTTTGCGCCGCATTTATTCAAAAAAAGCGAAAGGTCCACCACATGGGGCTCTTTGGCCGCGTTTTCGATCACGGTCAGGCCTTCGGCTTTTACCGCGGCGAGTATGATGTTTATCGTCGCCCCCACGCTCGCCTCTATGAATATATGCGCCCCATTTAAGCCGTCCGGCGCCTTGATATTGTAATTGCCCGTGGTTTTGTTGATCTCAAAAATGCCCCCCAGGGCTTCAAATCCCTTTATATGCTGGTCTATCGGGCGGTCTCCGAACCAATCCCCTCCCGGCTGCCCTACGTCGGCGCGGCCGAACCTGCCGAGCTCCGCGCCGAGAAGATAATACGAAGCCCGCATTTTGCGGACGAGCTCCGGGGGTGATGTGCCGCCTTTGGTTTTCGTGTTGTCCACCTCGTAAGTGTATTTGTTGATTTTTCTGACGGACGCCCCCATGTTTTCGAGTATTTCAAAAGCCGTGGAGACGTCGCTTATGCCCGGTAAATTTTCTATAACGCACTTGTCCTCAATCAAAAGACTCCCCATTATCACGGCGACGGCTGTATTTTTCATGCCCCCTATTTCTATCTCCCCGTACAAGGGCCTGCCGCCGTTGATTACAAATTTTTCCACCTCTAAAATCATCTCCCCCTTTGTGTTATGATATAGGTATGTACACCATTATACCACATATAAATTATTTTGCAACCTCGTTTTATAAAAAAAATTAAAATTTCTTTCAATTTTTTTTGTCTCCGGTTATCATGTTGTACGATAATTTTCTATCGTTTTCGAACACAAGCTGCCAGGAGGGCGTGAGATAGAATTTTCCCGTTTCATGATGAATTACGGTATATTCCAAATTCATTTCCTTCAAAGCGCCGCTTTCGCGGATTATGTTGCCGTCTATTTCCGCGCACTTGAAAAGTATATTGACCGAATCGAGCAGGGAAACGGGGTATCTTCCCGTAAATTCCCCGAAATACCATTCGCCCGAAAAATATTTTATCTTTTGGTCCTGTATTTCGATATAGGCGGTGTGGAAATCGATAGGCACGCCCTCAAAAGTCTGGTTTATCAAAACAAATCCGCGGTTTGTACGGTCGTCTTTATCAAACCCCACGATTTCAAAGCTCAATTTCATATCCTGATTCTGATATTTTTTAAAAAAGTTTCTGATAACTTTTTCGGCTGATTTCAAATCGCTTTTTCGGGCGTCGCCCATTTTGTTTTTTTTGAGCAGCTGTGTTTTGTTGTTTGTGTCTTCTTCGAGTTCCGTTTTTCCCGTCTCCGGGTTGACTACCGAAAAATCCCTGATAAAATCGATATATGAGAGTTCTATCATCGTGATTTTGAAATAATTGTCTTCGGAAAAAATGAACCTGTAATCCCCCGCTGCATAAGATTCGCCCACGGGCAGCGTGTCGCTTTTTTCTTCCAGCTGCTCCTCGGAAATCCCGGAAAAACTTTTTACGATTTCCCCGAATGTTTTCTGCGAGTACACGCCTTCATAGACCCCTTCGTATATCATTCCGGAGGGTTTTTTGGAAGGTATTGTGTTTTTGTCCGCTTTTAAGCCCTTTGATTCCAAAATGAGCGCCGCGTTGTCTATCATTTCCGAGGGTATATTTTCGGATTTTATATTTAAATCGGCTATGTTGTAGGCGAAAAAAACATTGGCAATCAAAAGCAGCGCTATAATCGCCGATTTGGTATGGTTTGTATTCATAATCTCAGCTCAGCTCCCAGACCGCTTTTACGGTATTGTTTTCGACGGATTTATAGTCTATGTTGTAAACCAATCTGAAGTCGCTCACAATAAATTTGCCGGAGGTTTCGTCATAATTCATTTTATATTTTCGGGCGGTTTCCTCTTTGTTTTGCGAAGTTTCCAGTTCTTTTGAGATTTCACGGTCGATCATTTTCAAATCAAAAACGGGGTTCCTGTTTTTTACCATTCCACGGCCGTCAGGCTTGATATAGATCGAGTTTATTTCTATTTGGGTAAAACTGTTTTCATTCAAGGTCAAAACAATCGCCTCATTTGAACCGTCGATTTTTATTTCGGCGCCTTCGTAATAATACGAAAAACTCATTTTCATATCCCCGTTTGAATCTATGGATATGTTTTTTAAATAAATTTTGCACTCGTTTCCGGTGAGTTCGCCGTCAAGGCTTTTTACAAAAACGCTCGCCGCCTTTATTTTTTCGTAATATGTATAATAATTGGCGTCATAGCTCAGAAATTTCGCCAAATGCAGCCCGCCGCCGTTGTCGCCCGAATCGGCGAGTTTATGGTTATACACTATTTTGCCGCTGTTGTAAAATTTTACCGTGTTTTTGCTGTCCCTGAACGTCACGCCGTCGCCCTCGGAATAAGAAGCGGAATTTTCGATGTTGAAATTCAAATTCTTGAACAGGTTTTTTATATACGCGTGGTCGGTGTTTATTTTATTTTCCTCGTCGAAAATCGGGTTTGAAAATTCCAAAACAAAGGAGTATCTGTCGTAATTTTGAAACAAATGGAAACTCTCCGAAAATTTCAAGTTTATTATATCATTTTCGCTGAAACCCGTCTGCGCGTTTATATCGCCGTTTTTCAAAAAATAACACGGGACCACCCCGGAAATGTTTTTGCAAGCGGAGAGGCCGGCGCTGCCTATGCGCTGCTTTATTTTATTTTTTGTCTCGGGAACGGGGGTGAAAACCGAAACACGGCCGTATGTATCCCTTGCCACCCCGAGGGGCTCGCCTTCGTCGATGATAAAAAGCTCGTGGACCATGGCGAGATCGCCCGAAAAATCGCCGGCCGAATTTTTTATATTCCATTCCTTGTCCAAAAAAGTGTATATGAAGGGATATATATAATCGCCCGCGTATTTTATGTAAACCGATTTGTCGAGCTTTGCGCATTTGGCCCAGAGCTCGTTTCCCTCTTTTTGGTCCAATACGCGGCATTCGGAATTTTTCCCGAAAATATCGCGTATGCTGTATTTTATGCCGTATTCGTAAATATTCAAAACGGATTTGTCGTTATATACCGCGGTGAAAGTGCTGCCGGAAATCGTGATCGTTATCTGCAGGGGGGTTATGTGGTTTTCGTTTATTTCGGCCAGGCTCATTCCCCCGATTGCGAATATGGGCATTTTTTCCCAGGGTATCTCTTCGCCCTGACCCGCGTTCTGCCTCGCGTTTATATACAATCCCGCAAGGGTGAGCATGGAAACCGTGAGAAAAAATATAATACCGGTCTTAAAAAAATCGATCAAATTTTTCATTATCTCGCCCACGCCCCCCTTTACCCGTTTGATATATTTGAATTCTGCGGAAGTATGACGCTCACAATCGTCCCGCCGCCTTCCGCGTTTTCCACGGATATATTCCCCTTGTGCGTCTGCACGATTTCCTTGGCTATGGAGAGGCCCAAACCCGTGCCCCCGGTTTCGGATGAGCGGTCCTTTTCCACCCGGTAGAATCTCTCGAAAATATGCGGCAGATCTTCTTCCGGTATACCTGCCCCGTTGTCTTTTACCGTCATTTTGATTCCCGAAGCGTCGTTTCCGTGCGGATTTTTGAACCTGTATTCTCCCAAGTATATTTCGATTCTTCCGTTTTCGGGCGTATATTTCATGGCGTTGGAAACGATGTTTATGAACACTTGTTCTATACGCTCTTTGTCCGCGTATATGGCCGGGATGTTTTTCTCTGTTTTCAAAATCAGCTTTTGCGCTTTTTTTGCCGCTTCCCTCTGCATTGTCTCGTATATATTTTTGACTAAGGTTTCCATATTGACGGGGGCGAATTTCAAGAACATCTTTTTGTTTTCAAGCGCTGAAAGAAAAGACAGATCCTGCACTATCCTCGTCATTCTTTTGCTGTCGTTTTGAATCATGTCCAAAAATCTGATTTTGGTTTCCTCGCTCATTCTGGCGTCTGAAAGCGATTCCGCCGCCCCCACTATCGACGCAAGCGGCGTTTTTAACTCGTGCGACACATTGGCTATAAATTCGCGCCTCGACTTTTCCAATGCATAGCTCTGAGTCACGTCGCGGATAACCGCGATGGTGCCCCCGGAGGGTTTGTCCGATTGATTTTCCTGCCAGAATTTTCCTATGCTTATATCGAATATATTATCCCCGAAGGCGACGTCGGTGAATACGCTTTTTTTCCTGTCCGAACGCAAATCGAACAGATTCAAAAATTCCTCGAGCTTATCGCCGTAATTGAACCTGTCCTTTAAAATCCCCGCTCCTTTCGGATTCATCATTTCCAATTCGCCCTCATGCGAAAAAACCAGAACCCCGTCGTTGAGATACAAAAATATACTCTCCAATTTTTCCCTTTCGGTTTCCAGCTCTTCGATGGTCGTTTCCAATTCTTCCGCCATATCGTTGAATGTCAAAGTCAGCGTCCCGATTTCGTCGCTGGAGGAAACTTCTATTTTTTTCTTGAAATTGCCCTCGGCCAATTTCAAGGCCCCTTTTGTTATGTTTTGTATGGGCGACGTTATAGCCTTCGCCAAAAAAAACGACAAAACCACAGCCACCGCGAGCCCTATCAGCAGGATTTGAATGATAATGGCAAACATTTTCCACGAAAACATTTTCATTTCTTCCTGGGTGTCTTTTATATATATTATGCACTCCGTTTTAAGCGAGTCCGAATCATTGTACATATCATTTGAGAGATAGAGCGCGTAATCCATATAATCGGAATTTAAATATTGTCCGCCGCCGTTTTTTTTGGCCATCGCGGCGACCATGTTCGGGGTTTTTTCAAGCGAAGACCCGAAGTTGTCATCTGTTCCCGACAGATATTTCCCGTCCATATCCAAAATATACAAATTCCTGAAATCGGATATCCCGAGGTTTCCGTACTCGGGTTTCAGCATGTTTTCAATACGGGTGTAAAAATTTTCCCCCTCCATCTGGGCGCACAGTTCTTTTAAAATATCTTCGTTTAAAGCGCGGTTTATCATATCGCTGAAATTCTGGGTGTAAAAATCAAATACGCCGTTGAGCATTACCGCCGCGATAATGCTTATAATGCATATTATAAACAACACGAATATCAATACGAGCTTGAAATGCAAACTTTTGTACAACACAAAAAAATCCTTTTTTTACTCGCCTTTCACCAAATAATAACCCATTCCCCTCTTGTTTTGGATGATTTTCGGATTTGAACTGTCGTCTTCTATTTTGTTTCTCAGCCGGCTGACCGTGGTATCCACGGTGCGCTCGCCGTAAATGTCTTCGTATTTCCACACGTGTTTTAAAAGCTCCTCGCGGGGAAATATTTTGCTCGGGTTTCTGGCGAAAAAAATCAGCAGCTCGTATTCGAGTTTTGAGAGCTCCACCGGAACGCCGTTTTTTTCCACTTTGTATTTTTCCGTATCTATCACAATCGAATTTATTTTTATTATTTTTTCCCCCGAATCCGCGAAATCCGGTTCGGCGGACGACCGCCTTATATTCGCTTTTACCCTGGCGAAGAGTTCTTTTACGCTGAACGGTTTGGTTATATAGTCGTCGGCTCCGAGCTCAAGCCCGAAAATTTTATCGTTTTCATCCTCGAGGGCGGTGAGCATTATGACGGGCGTGGAAATTTTTTCCCGCCTTATTTTTTTGCATATCTCAAAGCCGTCTATTTTCGGAAGCATCAAATCGAGTATAATCAAATCATACGCGTTCGTCAGCGCTTTGTTCAGCCCGTTTTCTCCGTCGTAAGCGAGGTCGCACTCATAATTTTCTATTTTCGCGTTTTCAAAAATGATGGAGGATATATTTTTTTCGTCTTCGACAATCAACAATTTCCGCGCCATTTTCATCGCCGCCTTTCTGCCGGTATTTCTATCATACTCACATTCGCGTTATTTATATGTGAAAAATTTATATAAAATTTGGATTTTGCCGCATAGGAAAACCACTCGAGATATTGTTTGTAATCGTCGTGTATATCGAACATAAAAACGTTATATCTCTGCTGTTTGATAAAATCGACCATTTCATCCGCGCTTTTTATATTTTTCAAATCACGGATGCCGGCGGTGTGCCCGACCAGATAATAGCCCTTTGGAACCGGGTCGTCTTCGTACACATCTGGGCCCGCGGCAATGCAAAATTTGGTTTTATGCTTGATTACCGAATAAATCAGGGCATTTGCCGTTTCCAATTGCTCCCGCAGTTCAAGGGAGCCGCCGTCCGTTTCGGCTTGGTCGAATTTTATTCCCGGCGAGTGCCCGAAGGCGTATATCGATTTTAAAATTTCCGGATTTTTGAGGATTTCCTCCGCGCTCAAAAAAAATACCGCTTTCATTTTATCGTTTTTATCGAGTTCCGCCAAAATCTCCTCTATTTTGAGTTTTTTGTCCGTATTTTCATAATCATTGTCGCAGAATATCAGATAATTTTGTATTTCCATTGTGTTTTCCGGAGTTGTAGGTTCCGGAGCGGAAGGTTCTTGTGTGGTGATCTTCGCGGATGTTTCGGGCGTTTTTGAAGATATATGCGCTTCATCCTGGATTATGGGCGGCGAAGTGGTTTCCGAAAGGGC
>Ga0123356_10002101_pt1 | contig 21493 bp, 15 predicted proteins | sample TergutEmb28metaG_2_FD_92546 | JGI IMG/M metagenome (GOLD analysis project Ga0123356, IMG submission 92546) | Embiratermes neotenicus P3 segment gut microbial communities from Petit-Saut dam, French Guiana - Emb289 P3 | ecosystem: Host-associated > Arthropoda: Insects > Digestive system > Gut ... | reverse complement strand
ATAATCAAAGCCTCCCATTAAGAAAAACTCACGGGAAGCTTTAAAATCCTCATATGCCGATAAAATAACAAACTCAGTGTCCAAATCATTTTCTTTTATGCGCCGGATAAGCTCAATACCGTCACAAGCCGGCATTTTCAAATCAGCAAATACAACATCAGGCTTTTTTTCAATAATCTCCGATATAGCGATAATTGAATTTGTATTGGACCCAATCACTTCAAAACCATTCTCAAGCCACGGCAATGAATTAATTAGATTATCCACAACAAGCTTTTCATCATCAACGATATAAACACTGTACATATGAAACCTCGTGTTTCAAATCAAAAATACGGTGAGGAGTTTACATTTTGCAATTTCCAAAGCGAGTTTGGGCGCCAAAAAGAGAAGAAAAAGTATGAATAGAATGAAGCGCACACTGTTTGACGTCTCGCTTGCGAGACGATGGCGACAGAAATTGTAAAATGTAAGCTTCGAGCGCAAGTATTTTAACCTTGGTTTTTTACGAAGGCTTCTACTATTTCGGGGTGGTGCCAGTCGGGGGCTTGGCGGTGCATGAGGCCGAAGGCTTCGTTTGAAGTTGTTGCTCTGATGCCGTTATCCCACCATAAGCAGGGGATGCCGAGCTCTGCCGCTACCGAGGTGTAGTAATCTGCCCAGCGGGCGCGGTCTTCGTGGTTTTCTTCTTTATTGAGCATTCCCGTTTCTCCCATGACAACCGCTATGCCCTGAGAAATAAAGCGTTTGTCGAGCCGGTTGAATAGCGCATCAATGTCCTGGGTATCAAACGAGTCTTCGGGATCAAATGTGTTACGGGAGTTTCTTGTGTTTAAGACCAAATTATACGGCGTGTATGAATGTACCGATACAATGACTCTATCGTCATTGCGCGGAGTCCACATGTCATCTATTGCTATCTGATCTGCGCTTGCAGCGTGAGTAGGAATGAGCAGGAACCGTTTTTCGTTGTTGAATCCGGTAGCTCTTACTGTACTTATGAACACAAAGTTCCAGCCGTTTATAACACTGCGGGCTTCCTCAGTGCCGCCTGACCATTCATAAGCGGTGCCGAAAAGTCTTGGTTCATTCATATTTTCAAAAATGAGTTTTTCCGAATACCCTGCAAAATGTGAAGCAACCTGATGCCACAGAGCGGTAAGAATACGCACAGCTGCCGTGTTTTCCGAAGAGGGGAAATTCCATGATTCATGGTGAGTGTTGATTATTACATACATATCAAACTCAAATGCCCAATCGACGATTTCCTGTACGCGGTTTATTATTGATGTATCAATAATGTAATCGGGAGGCGGGCCTATGAATCTTTCCCATGTAATCGGTATGCGAAGGGTGTTAAATCCCGAGTTGTGCAGCAGCTCGACCATGTCTCTTGTGGTTAGAGGATTGCCCCATGAGGTTTCCTGTATGGTGACAGCAGCTGCTGTGGTCCGTCCGAGTACGGCGTCGAGTGTGTTGCCGAGGTTCCATCCGGCACCCATGTCTTTTGTAAATTCAAATGCTGTGATTTCTTCGTTAAAAGGCATTAAAACTGCCGGTGCCGGAACGGGAGCAAGTGTCGGCTCGGGGTCATCTTCGGGTTGGGGTGACGGAGTAACAGGAGGCGGTTCATCGGGAGGTTGAGGCTGTTCCGGCGGTGGTTCCGGTGTCGGGACTGCTCCTTCACCGGGGTCGGGCTCGTCACCGGCATCGGATGATGCCGGTGAACAAGCTGCAAGTATTGTTACTGCCGAAGCGGCCATTATCAATAAAAGAATAAGTTTTAGCATATGTAAGATTTGACTCCTTGCTAACCAAAGTAATTGTCAAGTGCATCCTGGAATACCTGTCTGTATGTTTCGGCATATTGAGCCGGTGTGTATTCCGGAGGTCCTTCCGTAGTTGTGAGCATGAATGGTATCGAAGGTCCGAAGCCCAAATCCATCAGAAGATCAAATCCCATGCGCCCGGCTACTTTGGTATAGTATTCGATGTTTGCTTCCGAAATCATATTATCTTTCCACCATTGTATATCATCACGGTATTCAAGGTCTCCGTCAAACCAGTTTTCCAGGTCGTATATTATATTAAAGACCTCGTCGGCATCCTTGATATAGCGCGGTATGAAATAATAGTTGCCTGATACGTTTGTTGTTGCCATTGTGTCGGCATTACCTTGAGGTCCGACGGGGAACGGCACCATACCGATATCAAAGGTAGTGGTCAGACCGCCGAATTCTTCATTGATCCAGAAAGCTGAAATCCAAAAGCCCGACTTGCCGTCTGCAAACAGGCTGTTATTTATTGGCCAGTCATCCCCATTCCACGGACGCGCTGTTTTGTCGACATTGTAAAGTTCATGTATGAAGTTTAAAACTTCCATAGTTTTTGGAGAATCGACTGTTTGTTGGGGTCCGCCTGCAAATACAGTGTCATTTGCAAAGAGCATACTTTGCAGGAAGTTTGTCCAATAACCGCTGTACCCGTATATGTCTTGAGTCGGATCGGTGAGTATTCTGCAGTACTCACGGAACACATCCCATGTCCATTCACCTTTGTCCCAAAGATCCTGAGGGTCTTCAAGATTATGGTTTTGCAACATTTCACGATTATATCCCAGCATATACATACCTGTGTTAAAGCCTGCAGTATTGAATAAATATGTTTTATCCTGACCGGGAATCTTAAAGCTTTCCATGACAATGCTTGTACCGGGAGGTGCGAAAACATCATGATCTGCCGGAATTCCCATATCTTCAAGAGAAGTCGCCATGCCGTTTAAAACTGCCGGGATGATAAACTGCGTATCACCTATATACACATCGGCATCCGGTATTCCGCTCATGATTGAGATAGGAATATTCTCGATAATTCCGTCCCATGTCATATTGACAAATTCAATAAAGACATTGTATTTATCCTCAACATAACGCACCCTGTCAAGAGTCATCTGTGCTGTTTCGGGGTCATTGACATTGGGGTTGTCAAAAATACTTGTGTGTGTTGAATCATAGTATCTGTCATAAAAACAGGCGACTATAATATGGCGTCTGCCGTCTGCCGTATAACGGATAACATCGGCTTCTTTTTCAGGAAGAACATAATCAGGTGGTGTAAAGGTCGGCGGTCCTTCATCTTCATCCTCTCCGTCGCCGGGCAGGACGGGGCCGGGTCCCGTATGTATCGGACCTTCGGGAGGTTTATTGTTATCTCCGCATGCTGCAAGCATCAAAAAGATGAATGTAATGCTCAGTAATATAGCTAAAAATCTTTTCATTATATCTTCTCCTTAATTATATTTTTGTTCCGGGAAAACCGGTCCCTATAGTCTTGCGTTTCCCTGTGGTACATTAACTGTCTTCGTCGACCAAGAGGGATGCCGATGAAACTTCAGTTTCTCCCCATGCGGAGTGGTAAGCTATTTTTACCGCGCTTTGATCTTCGGTAATTTCGCTCGTGTCAAAGCCGTAATCATCCCACATTATTGTAAGGATACCGTCCGCCCAATTATCGGAAAAGTCTGAATCCCATTTATTGGAGCTCCAGCCGTTGAAGGCTCCAAAAACTACAAGTCCGAAGCTTTCCGGTTTCTCATCTATTTTAAATGAGATACCAAATGAAACGGCGATTTTCTCCCATGGCATGTAGTCGTAGTCACTTCCGTCAACTCCGGGTGTAAGCCATGTTTGCCAATCATCCGCGGCGGGTCTTCTGTTTTCCGCTATATGATCCACCGGCGGCGGTATCGGCAATGCCCAGCCGCCAAGTACAATTGTCTCACCCCAACCTTCGGGAGATTCAAATTGTGCTTCGGTGTTAAGTGAAATAGCTTCGTTATTTACATCAAAAAACGTAACGGATTTAATGTATATATGAGCAGGTGTTTCACCCCTGTCGGCAGGTCCGTTGGTTTTACAGGAAAATTCGATCAAATTTGCTTCTCCGGCTGAGAATATAACATTGGGACCAAGCTCCATTGTTGTAGTGCTCGGGTTTCTTGTTGCAAGATAGATTTGCCATTTTGTACTTGCAATTTCCGATTCGCCGCTCAGAGCAACTATATCACCCGATACGGCACTGAAGTTACCGTCCGGATAGCCGGCGTAAACATCAAATACTATATTTCGGACGTCTGTTATGCGGTTGCCGAGTAATCCGCCAATATTAATTCCAAGGCGGAGAGCGCGCCCGTTTGGTGCCGTTAATCTAAGTGCTTTTGCGCCGTCAAGATCCACAACTGCCATTTCAGAGTCAATGTCGGTACCCGGTGCACCTGTATTCATCGCAAGAAAGTCGGATTTACCATCGGCAAAATCGAGAACATATACGGTTTTGGCGGGAGCAGGGGTCGGGTCGGGGGTCGGATCAGGGTCGGTGTTGCCACCGCCGCTGTCACAAGCTGCAACTGCAGGCAGTAAAAGACAGCAGCAAATGATCAAACAGAGCCATTTTTTCATTTTTTCATTTTTCCTTTCTTTGTTGTTATTTTAATTTTTACATAATTATAGCATGTTTTTATTTTTTATCCAACTATTCCGCTCCTTTCGATTCCTTCAATCAGATGTTTTTGCATGAATATATATATAAGAAGCAAAGGAAGAATCATCAGGACTACTCCTGCGTACACGTAGAGGGTGGTTATTGACGGGTCGCGTATTTGGTCAAGGTTTGCAATAGTGGCCTGCAGTGAACCTATTCTTCTGCTGAGCAGGATGCCGTCACTTACATTAAATAGTCTACCAAGAAAATTGTCATTATATTGCCAGACCACCGAGAAAATAGATACCGTTACGATTGCTGCAGTTGCGTTTGGCATCATTACCTGCAGATAGGTTCTTAAATTGCCGGCTCCGTCAATCAGAGCTGCTTCTTCTATTTCTCTCGGGAGACCTCTGAAGAACTGGTTGAAAATAAAAATGTATAATCCCGAGCGGAGTCCTACTCCGAACAAGGTCATTATTATTACCGGCCAGGTTGTGCCGAGCAGGTTTATGCTGTTGCCGTTATTAAAAAGACCTACTATTCCCAAGGGGTTGAAGGTTTGAAATGTCGAATAGAGCGGAAACATAATCGTGTGTGACGGCAGGACGATGGTTATAATTACGAGAGAAAACAGTACTCTTTTAAACGGGATGTTAAACCTTGCAAAGCCGTATCCCGCCATTGAACATACTATTACCTGCAGCACGGTAAGCCCCAAAACATACAGCATCATATTACCGAGGACACTGAAATAATCCATACGTAATATGGTAAGAGTGTAGCGTTCCAATGTCGGAGCCTGCGGGATTAAATAGACAATCGGGTTGTAATGGTCCTCGTTTGAGAAAAAAGAGCTTGCCAGTATACCGATGAGCGGGCTTAGAATGACATATGATATACCAAGCACCAGAGCTGTGCGGAATAATGCGAATATCCACTCTCGCAGTGTTCGCTCTACTCTACCGCGTTTACTGGACAGTGACGGGTCGTCTTTTAACATTTTAAGTTTTTTTGTAAGATTCATATTAAAATACCATCTCTTATGTTTGGTAGAATGTCCGCTTGCCGAGTACAAGAGCCACGATGACAAGCAGCAGACATACGGCGAGTGAGCTTACAAGACTTATTACAGAGCCGAGACCGTAATTATAATCCGAAAAAATTATGCTGTATGATAAGGTTACAACGGGACTGTTGGCGAAGGAGTCGATTATGGTATAAACAACATTAGTCAGGATTAACGGGGATACCATGGGGAAGGTTATGAGCCAGAAGGTTTCATAAGGGGTTGCTCCTTCTATTTTAGCAGCTTCATAAACTGTCGGAGGAATCGACTGCAGCGCAGCGAGAAAAATAACGATTTGAACACCTGAGGCTATAATGATGTTATTTATTCTTTGAACCGCATCAATAATATAACCTATGAGAGCAGGGGGTATGGCAAGGTCACTGAGCATGTATAAATAATAGTTGACATCAACGCTTATATTTGACCCAAGTGATGCCATTACCTCGGGAGAGGCGGGACTGACACCGCCCACCATCATTGCTCTTGCCGATAAAAGCGCGTTAGCAATAGCCGGAGCACCTAAAATAACAGGCAGGAAAAATATAGCCCGGACAATTGTTCGACCTCTGAATTTCTGATTTATCAGCAAAGCCATAAAAAGGGAAAAGAAGATAATCAGCGGTACATCGATTATCATGTTTAGTATGGATGTTCCCAAAACCTCGGAAAATGTCGGATGGACGGTAAATGCATAAATATAGTTTGAAAAGTTATTCCAGCTCATTTCGACACCGGAGGTTGCACCGGCAACTACAACATCGGAAAAGCTCATGCGCACGGTCGTAATAATTCCGTTTGCAATAAAATATGTAAAACCAATCAGAAACGGCATTATAAAGAATAAGCCGACGATAGATTTTTTTCTGGCGAGTGTCAATTTCATTCAATCGGCTCCCTTCTTACAGTTTGCAATAAATATCCGACAGCAGGGACTATATCGTCACCGTACACAATATCCTGCTGTGTGCGGTTGATAAGTATATGCCTGCCGTTATTGTATCTGACAATACGAAGGCCGTCCGGTAATATTTCATGGTATGCCATTTCTGCTCCGGCTACTTCACCGAGAACATCGTTGACCATGTGATAAATCCTGATGGCACTGTCGTTCCAGTTTGCGTAGCGGGTGCTGTATTTCCAGTTTGCACCCGTGTATTTCATTTCGTTGGCACTTTGATATGTGAAGGTGAAGTGCGGAGATGCACCATATTCAATCAGACGCAGTACAAGCTCGTCCTCATCGAAATTTGCCGAAAGATTGATCGGTGCTCCTGCATAATTTAACCTGCCGTGTAATATCATTTGGTAAAACGGTATTTCCTCGTCAACTATATAAAGTGAATTGTGGGTAAGCGGCATATTTATAAGGTCGCTTGAGTACCGGAGAGCATACATGTTGCCGCCGGAAATCATTAAAGGTTTACCCTGGTTATACAGCTTTTCCATGTTGTGCATGATAATATACTTAGCATGCTCACGATGAATCAAATCCGTACGTCTGCGGTCGGAGGCAAGAAAGTTTCCGATATCGCGAATTGATGTTCCCGTCAGATCATACCTTGAGAAAGCTTTTATGTAATCATCAGTGTAGCGTGATATAAATCTCGGGCTGATGGCGTTATACATAACCTCAAGATAGCCTAATGAAAATGTATTAAACAAGGTGATGGGGTTGACCATGCCGAAACCGCCGACAGTACCGCCGCCGTAATATCTTGTGGATTCAATGTCCCAGTGATACCTGCGGGAGCTCCACGGAACCGTAATCATGTTTGTATCGGAATAGATTTTTCCGCCTTCGGACTCTACTTTTGCGGCAAGCGATTCAAGCTCACGTACTCTGCCAAGCTGACGAACGGGTCTTATTTTGTCTGCTACATCATTATAATAACCGCGGTTAAACCATCCCGAATAACTTATAACCTGACGTTTAACCCCGTTTGCCGATAAGTCATCGATAATCTCTGCGGCCTGGCTGTATGTTGTCATGGGTATCTGACCCATGTAACGGATTCCTGCAAAAAATTTCTGCCCCATAACACTTCCGACAAGATCCATGTAAAACGGTATGTCGTCCTTTTGCAAAAGCTCACTATCAAGAGTGCCGTCTTTAATGAGCAGTTCACGCGCACACTCTGCCATTGCGGAGTATCCCTTATCTTCCAAAATTGTGTATCTGACTGAAATGTCAATTTCCGGCATATCGCGTTCCACAACAGGCAGTGTAGCTTCGTTTCCGGTCATGCCGAACATTGCCAGAGACAAGCTTCCTCTGAGGATAAAACCGGGGTAAATATAATTATATGAGTTATACATTTCCGATATTCCGGCTGTAAGATAAGCTTGTGTATCGCCGGATTCTATACGCCCCAATATCGTACGGTCCGGAGCTTCGATACCGAAAAACGGAATCCGTACATCCTCGATATTACCCAAGGTAGCATATTCTCTGAGCATAGGATCCTGGCCGTATACATACTGCATATATTCGTCTGCATATGTTTTTTGGTTATTAAAATAAATTAGTGAACCGGAGCCGTTGGGAACAACAAGGTATCCTTCTTCTTCCAAACCTCCTGCGCCGAATCCGCGCATTAATTGGATTTCATCAATACGTCCGTCGGCATATTCGCGTATATCGGCTGTATTTACATGTACTATCAGACTGTTTTCGTCAAGTCTGAATTCTATGGGTACAACAAAATGTAATGGAATAGCTTCATCAACGCCCGAACCTGCCATGTCCATTGCAAAATCCTCTGCCGTATATCCGAGCGACTCAAATAATTCGTTCATTTCCCTAAGTGTGGCAGAACCCGTTCGGGCGGCGGCGATAAGCTCAAGATGCCCGGGTGCAACAGAAGACTCGACATAACGCAGAAGATTACGGTTATAAGCACGTGTTCCTTCAACCCCGCTTAAAAAATGCAGCAATCTTTCTTCGGTGATATAAACCGGAACTATCCCTGTCGGGCTTGATATATCTCCCAGTGTATATGTTACACGAAGTCCGTTTTCGATTGATTCAAGCCTGAACTGTCCCATAGAAACAGCATGGTCATGGCTGTTGAATCTGCCGGGGATTCTCATATGTGTAAAATAACTGAATGAAAGCTGTGAGCCGAGAAGACTTCTGTTTAAGTCGGATGCATTGGGGTCACCCGGCATATCGGGATGGACGGCATATATTATACTGCCGTTTCTTTTGTCATAAAGAGCAATATTGCCGGTTTCTTCATCAACATATAAACGAAGCTCTTCGCTTTCTGCGGCTAATGACATACCGGGTATGTCCGGGGTGCCGGCACCGTCGGGAACATGGAAAGGATATCCGGATTCCGGGGAAGGCATATGCTCCGAAAGTACGGCACGGTGACCGTTATGAAGCCTGTAGCGTATGGTCAGATAACCTTGGTAAAAAAGCACAATAAGAGCAACAACAGCAATTATCAAGAGTAACAGCTTTGTTGTAGACTGTAATTTACGTTTTTTACGTAATTTACGTTTTTTATGCTTTTTAAGTTCTTCTGCCATAAATCAATACCTTAACTAAAATCTGAATACAAGCTCCGTATATATCGAAAAGAGGAAGCCGTAGATTTGGTTTAATAAATCCATAATAAGAAGACCGATGAAAATGAGGATTAATATAGTGATAAAGGTCAGGACTAAGGTTATTATTGTTTTGAGCAGTGTGTAATTATGAACGGTCATTATTCCGAGCAGCAGTAAAATTGCTGTCCAGGCTATGCTTATCCCTATAATAATGTCATAAAATGCCGCTTCTTCAAGAGAAATGACATTACTTAATATGGTTGCGGGGCCGAGGACTAATATTATCGGCAGCATTGCGTAGCCTGCGACTGTTACGATGTCGCGCATCCTGCCTTCGCCTTCCATGAGAACGGTTACTGCCCAGTTTCCTATGCAAAACAGTCCGAGCAGCAGAAAGAATGAACCCATTTCCGTGATGCCGTCGATGGTGCGGGGATTGATTTCATTTATAATAAATCCCGCAAAAACACGGTTTATGGTAAATAATGCAGACAAAACAAATACACATATTATGGCAAGCGGCACACTCCCTTGATCCCTGTAGCGTATTTCATAAAAAGAATCAATGGGTTTATGAAGAATGCCGAACATATAACCGAATCTTTCACGAGTGAAATATTTACGCATCGAATGCATCACCTCCATCGTCAAAGTCTGTTGCTTTTCTGCGACGGCGGATTACAGCCCTAATTACAACATAGCCGAATATTCCTGCCACAACCGCAGTAAGAATCCAGGCGATGTTATCTTTGAGCATGTCGTTTCGCCAGCGCCTGAAAGCTATGGAATAGTTTTCCCTGTCCATTCCGAGCTTTAGATAATACATTGCGGTGCTGTTGTCTCCGGCTGTCAGGTAGGCTTTACCGATTCCTGCGTTTGCAAGCTCAAAATTTTCGTTGAGTAATAGAACTTCTCTCCATGTTTCGACTGCTTTAGCTTCGTCGCCGTCATATCTCAGTGATACTGCTTTATTGATAAGCTCACCGTACAATGTCTGGTCAAAGGTGATTATCTCGTTTCTTATAGCGTCGAGCGCAAGAACTCTGCCGCCCTGTTCGGTTATTGCGGTGGGCTGTCTGAATGTGCCCGCCTGCTGTCCCATACCGCCGAAGATATAGAGCAGATTCCCTTCATAATCATATGTGAATATACGTCCGCGCCTTGAATCGAGCAGAGAATACATACCGTTTCCTCTGTATGTGACATCTATGATATTGCTCGGTCCTGAAAACGGGCTTGGGGACGCAGGAAATATCAGAAGGTCGCCACCTACATTCTCGTTGATGCCTTTTCGCAGAACATCTTCACCGTTTGGATTAAGTCTTCTGACTGCCTGTTCGCCGTCACGGTCAATATTTGATGCATATACAAATCCTGCGGGGTCAACATCCAGACCGGTAAACTCTGTCGGTATAAAAAGCACCTGCCTTGCTCTTTGCTCCTGAGTCGACAGCGCGCGCCAGAATCTTTGCCATAATGTGATGTTTACGTTAATTGTTCCGTAAAATCCAATAAAATCGCCCTCGTTGTTAAATGTCATAATCCCCTGAAACATATTTCTTGCGATAACAAATACGCGTCCGGCAAAATCCACGGTTACCTTAAGAGGTACAAAATCAAAATTTTCTCCAAGCATTTCAGATTCGGGGTTTGCGATTGTTTTAATGACATCTTGTCCGTCAAGAGCAACTATCCTGCGGTTTTCCGTGTCTGCTACATAAATAATACCGTCTGTTGTTACTGCAACTCCTCTTGGTTTGTTAAAGCTGTCGGTTCTGCCGTCGTTGTTAAATGTTGTTATAACATCTCTGACAGTGTGCAAATCGGGCTCGAGAATAATAATTCTGTTGTTTCCGGTGTCTGTGATATATACAGCATTGTCATGTGCGGTAAAAATACCCTGAGGGTCGCTGAGTGCTCCGATTCCGAGACTGATTCCCGATATTGTCTCACCGGGTACGTAAGGAGCCGGAGTAAATACTATATACTCCCAATGATCGTAGGCATACGTATCATAAGGCACGGAATCGTCTGCAAATGCCACCAACGGTAAAGCGGTAGCTGCACTGATTATGATTATTAAGATTGAAATGATACGTTTGAAGTTCATTTTTACTCCCGTTTCGTTTATGTTTACTACTCTTTCAGTCCTGATGTTGTCATGGTTTCAAATATACTTGACTGACAGACAAGGAAAAATGTAATCGGAATTGCCGCGATAATGAAAGCTACAGCTGCGGAAGCACCTGCTCTTGCTGCGCCGCCCGCCATTATTTGCTGCATTGCAAACTGCATTGGTTTTAGTTCTTCGCTTCGAAGGAACATTCCGCCCGTGTTGCCCCATAAAACCTGAAACTGGAATATCGCCAGTGTCAGCCATGCGGGTTTGACATTCGGCATTATTATCTGCCAGAAAACCTTAAATTCGCTTGCTCCGTCAATACGTGCCGATTCTATAATTGAATCGGGTATTTGCTCCATAAACTGCTTCATCAGATACAAGCCTATTCCGAACGACCATGCGGGCAGAATCAATGCAAGATATGTATTATTGATTCCGAGTGTTGAAATTATCATGTAGTTGGGGATTTGTGTGACCGTCCATGAAAACATCATTGAAAGGACAACAATTGAAAAGAGCAGTTTTGATCCGGGGAATTTGCGTTTTGCAAGCGGGTATGCGGCAAGAGATGCGCATAAAACATGTCCGACAACACCACCGCCTGTGATAATTACTGTATTTAGAATATATCTTGAAAAGGGGACCCATGTTTCACCCATTAACACAAAGAGGTCGGCAAAGTTATCAAGAGTGGGGTTTCTTACAAACAGCCTCGGCGGGAACTGGAAGAGTTCATCGGGTGGTTTCAGTGAGTTGTTGACAATCATTACGATCGGCAGGATCATAAATAATCCGCAAAGTGCCATGAGGATAAAGAGCAGCATATTGCCTGCACGGCTGCGGTTAACTTTACTGTGTTTCGATGCTTTGATACGAACAGGTCGTCCTTTCGGGTCAAGGACATAATGTTTGTTTGAAAGTTTGGTTCCTGATGACAACTGCTTTACCTCCTTTATGGTTATTCGCCGATTCTTTTCAGAAGCTTTTGTACTGCTTTGTTTGTCCCTACCATCATTATAAACAGGACCGTTGCTATTGCCGAAGCATACCCCATTTCAAAGCGTATTCCGCCGTAGTCGAGCAGGTGTGTGACAATTGTAGCGCCCGAGTTGTTGACTGACGGGTTGCCTGCGAGGAATAACGAAACATCGGCTATTGCAAAGCTTTGAGTGATTTGCATTATAGCGCCGAACATAAGCTGAGGTCTTATTGACGGCAGGGTAACAAACCACAGCTCCTGCCAGCGGTTTGAGACACCGTCGATTGCCGCCGCTTCGTACAGTGTTTTGTCCACTGTTTGAAGACCTGCAATAAATGCGAGAAATCCCGTGCCGAGAGACAGCCAAAGCTGCACTACGATAAGCACAGGGAGTACATATTTTTCTGTTTGCATCCAAAGGATTGCTTCCTGTATGAAGCCGAACTGCATAAGTGTTCCGTTTAAAAATCCGTAACGGTCGCCGGTTAATATTATACTCCAGATAAGAAATGCCTGCCCGCTGATGGAAGGTGCATAAAATACAAGAGTCAGCAGTGCACGGACAAACCCGCGAAATTCGTTGATAATCCATGCAAAAAGCACGCATAGTATATAACTGACCGGCCCCGTAACGACCGCAAGAATAAGCGTGTTGCGCAGAGCGATTATAAATATGTCATCTTCAAGCAGGAGTTTTGAATAGTTTCCCCATCCGACAAACTGCGGCAGTGAGTGCATGTCAAAATATGTGAAGCTGAAAAATATGGAAATGAGAACGGGGAGAACAGTGAACAGGAAAAAAAGCGTAAAGTAAGGTGCAAGCATTATATAGCTGACCTTTTCACGTCCGATACGCGCTCTTAAACTGTTGCTGTTAGGGTTTGACGGGAGTCTTTCCATAATTACTCCTGTGTGTCAGGGGGACGGTTCTCTTGACACCGTGTCAAGAGAACCGTCCCCTTGACACCTATTCTAATGGTAACCCGAATTCTATGCGTTTATATCTTATTTCATCGTTAATAAGTATTACTCTGTCCATGAGTTCCTCACGCGGCATAGGGAGGCGCTGGTTGGCGAAGGGGCGGTCCGTTGCGGGGGTGGTTACGGCGTAAAAGGCGTTGTTTATGTTGCGCCATGTGAAGTAGCCGCCGGGGACCTGCGGTATGCCTTTTACGAAATTGAACTGATATCTTAAAGCTCTGTAGTCCTGGGCGGGCCAAGGCATTTTAGAAAATGCCTCCTGGTTTGCCGTCGGCACGCGGGCAGCCGGTCCCATCAGGCTTTCCATCTCGCGTCCGAAGCGGACTTGAGTATCAGCCGATGTCCACCATGACAGAAACTTCCATACCTGCTCCGGATGCTCCGTTGATGACATCATGACCGCTGCGCTGCCGCTTCCGCCTGCGACACCTATCATGGTAGTAGCCGCAACCGCTCCGCCTCCGTTACTGCTGACGGTGCGGTTGATTGTGCCGTCTTCCATCAGCATGCCGGGCACGGGGGCAAAGCCCCAAATTCCGCGAAGCTCGGGGGCAGACAATTGAAGATTGTTATAAAATGTATAGTCTGTGATTATTATCGGCGTTTCGCCTGTACGGAATCTTTCTTCGACACTTGTAGCGCGTTCCAGTTTATAGTCCGTATAAAATTCCGTATACATTCGAAAAGCGTTAATTGCTTCTTCCCTGTAGAGTGCCGAGCGTGTTTTGTTCTCGGTGTAATATTGTCCTCCGTGCTGGAAGAGCAGCATGGTAAATATTTGTTCACTCGGGAGCATTCCGAATTCCATGTGATTAAATGCAAGCTCGGACATCAGGACCGAAACATCATCCCATGTCTGCGGCAGGTCAAGCTCAAGCTCCGCCATTATGTCCCTGCGATAAAACATCATCGGGAAAATCTGTGTTTCGGGCAGTGCAAATGTTTGTCCTCCGAACTCATACGGAGTCATGGCGCTTTCGGCAAATCTTGCCCTGACTTCATCAAAACCGTCAAAGATGCTTAAATCCACAACAGAACCGCGAAGCCCGAAGTTCATGGGAAGTTCGCTTGCAACCTGTATGGCGACATCGGGCCCTTGACCTGCAAGTGACGCCTGCAGAAGTGTATTCATGTCAACCAACATTACGTTTACGTTTATACCGTACGTTCGTGTAAAACCTTCATCGATGAGAGCTTTAATTACGTTTGCCTGGTCGCGCCCCGACCCTATCCAAAGTGTTATTACATCTCCGTCTTCGGCTACATTTCCGACCTGATTGTAATCGATGATGAATGAGTACCATAAGCGGCTGATTTCATGCCATATTCTATGGAAAATATTGTTTCGCGGGGTTGTAACTTTTACATCCGGTGAATGAACACTGATAAAATCCATTTGCAGAGGTTGTTCAATTGCTTCGTTTAACCACGCGCCGCACGCTCTTATATTAACTCTGAATGATGAAACATGTCTCGGGAAGACTTCAATATTATTAATAAGCGTATTTAACTGGTCGCGCATTGTTATGAGCACGCGTTCTCTTTCACTGCTTTGCCCGCCGATTTTGCGAAGTGCGTCCAAAGCTCCGTCAAGATTGTCTCTTATGACAGCCATTTGCGACCCGAGCTCGGGAAGAGCACGTGCTATCTGATAGTCGGCAAAACGGTCGGGTGATACGCCTGTCCGGGAAATAACCCTGCGGTAGATATTGTTAAGCTCATACACAGAGTCCCGGACTGTTGAAATAATTTCACCGAGATCACCGAGGACGGCTTCCATTCGTATGGTGTGTGTTTTTCCCGCTTCGAAGTAAAATTTAAACGGTGTACCTTCGCTGTCGCCGAGTCTGTCTGTCCGCCAGTGCCGGTTAAAGCGAAAGCCGTAATCCTCAAGCTCGGTGAAAGGAACTTCTCCGTTTATACTGATTCTGCGAGATACATATGTGCCGCGTCTGAAATTTTGCCTGTTGTGTAAAGTCAGTTCGTAAAAGCCCGTTTCGGGGACGGTGAAATCCCATTCGATCCACTGCCCTGCCATCCTCCATGAGTTTCCTCCGATTGTATTGTTTAGGAAATACTTAGGACTGTATGGCGTTACCGAAGGGGAAGACTGGTCTTGAACGGGATAAAGCATTTGCGAGCTTGTGCGTACTGCATCTTGTGCACCTATCATAATGTTGTGACCCGAGGTGTCGGCGGCTCCTGCTGCTGTCCAATCGGTGAGTGCTTTTGTGTAATCCGGGGTGCTTTCGCTGCGTGATAATACTATCCGCCTGAGCAGCATAGGTTCGCGGAGTGAATAAAGCGAAATTGTACGGGTTCCGACTTCGAGGTTTAAAAGAAGCGGACTTGATATATATCCGCCGGAGTCTCTGACTTGGGTGGATATCCACTTTGGTGATTCAAGCATTACCGGTTTTAAATCGTTGCCTCTGTTATCTTGTTCCCATATAAAAGATGATGCTCCCGCCTGCTCTTTTGCTTCTCTGTTTTGCCAAATTCTCGGCAGTTCAATCAGTGCCATTTCACGGTAGGGGAGTCTGCCGTCCACAAAAAGGCTGCGTTGTATTGCGGAGCTTTTTCCTTCGGTCGGGAAGTATTCTATAATGATTTCGTACATACCCGTTTCTGCTATATTCACATCAAATTCTATGAGAGCCGTTTCGCCTGTAAGAACAGAAATACCGGACATTGCTTCAAAGTCGGTAAAAACTTCGGGTTGTCCGGGTATTCCGTCTTCTTCATATCGGGTGAATGAGGATGCTTCGATAATAATATCGTTTTGAGGTGTAATGTTATGGATTTGACTGAGATATTGACGGTATGTAGGGATGTCGGGGTTTACGGAATGAGTGCCGATTATATCTGTAAAATCATCCCATGAAAGGTCGGTATATGCGACGGCAATCGGCATCGAAGTCAGCAATGCCATGAGAATCAGTATTAATACAATCAACCGTTTCATTAACCGTTTCGTCAACCGTCTCATCAAAAACCTCAAGTATCATTGATTGGAATTTAAGTATACAATATTTATGCACACCCGTCCAATAAATTTATTTTTAATGAAGCAGGGGGACAGGTACACTGCTTCCTATTTTACAAGGTGGCATGCGACGAAATGGTTTGGAGATACTTCCGTCAGCGGGGGTTCGCTTTCGTTGCATATTTGCTCACATGAGTCGCAGCGGCCTGCGAATCTGCATACAGGTTCCGGTTCGATAGGTGATGTCAGTTCGCCTCTTAGTAAAATTCGCTGAGGACGGTTGTGTATACGCGGGACAGGAATTGCCGACAGTAAAGCTTTTGTATACGGGTGCAGGGGTTTGGTGAATAGCTCCTCGGCAGGGGCTTTTTCTACAAGCCGTCCAAGATACATTACAATTATGTCATCGGAAAAGTGGTTGACAACGGACAGGTCATGTGTGATGAAGATATATGTGAGATTTGAGTTTCGTTGAATTTGTTTCATTAAATTTAATATTTGCGCTTGAATGGAAACATCAAGTGCGGAAACAGGTTCGTCACATACGATGAATTTTGGTTCGACCGCCAAAGCCCGGGCGATTCCGATTCGTTGCCTGCGCCCTCCATCAAGCTCATGCGGGTAAGCATTGATAAGACGTTCAGCCAACCCTACTGTTTCCATAAGCTCGAGTACACGCATAAAACGTTTATCCTTGTCGGGAATCAGCTTTGCCAGAATTATCGGTTCTTCAATCGTCTGTAAAATTGTTTTTCGCGGATTTAAAGATGAAAAAGGGTCCTGGAAAATAAGCTGCATGTGGCGGCGCATTTGGAGAAGTTCTTTCTTTTTGAGTCGAGCGATGTCAATGCCGTCAAAATTGATTTCTCCGCCTGTCGGTTCGATCAGTCTTAAAATCGCACGTCCCGCCGTTGTTTTACCGCAACCGGATTCACCCACGATGCCAAGTGTTTTACCCGCATCAATAGTAAAGGTGACATCATCGACTGCATGAAGCATCCCTTTAGGCGTTTTAAAGTACTTTTTTAGATTTTTTACATCAAGCAAAGGAGCGCTCATTCTTTCGCACCTCCAAGCTTGTTTTCTGTAGTTTCATTGTACAAATGACATTCAATATAATGAGTCTCACTGATTTTTTTATTTATCGGCTGTTCTTTTGAGCATTCGGGTCGTGCAAAGTCACATCTCGGGTGGAAGGCGCAGCCGGGAGGCAGATTGGTAGGGTCGGGCATCAGACCTTTAATAGGCTTAAGTTCCGAACGTCTGTCTTCAATATTCGGGAGTGAATCAAAAAGTCCCTTTGTATAAGGATGCATTTTATTATCAAATATATCTTCAAGACTGCCGTGTTCTATTATCCGCCCTGCGTACATTATAGATACTTCATCACAGACCTCGGCAACTATACCGAGATCATGAGTTATCATAAGCATTGACATGTCATAGCTTTGTTTGAGTTCGTTGATGAGCTTTAGTACCTGTGCCTGAATCGTTACGTCAAGCGCCGTGGTCGGTTCGTCCGCTATCAGCAGATCCGGTTTGCAGGCAAGGGCGATTGCAATTACGACACGTTGTTTCATACCGCCGGAAAACTGGTGAGGATACTCGAGTATCCGGTCTCCGGGGATACCTACAAGCTCAAGCATTTCTCTTGCTTTGACCGCAGCGTCTTTTTTGTTTAATTTACTGTGTATTCTAATACCTTCGGCGATTTGTTCACCAACGGTTTTTATAGGGTTTAGAGATGTCATCGGGTCCTGGAAAATCATGGCAACTTTATCGCCGCGAACCTCTAAAAGCCGCTTTTCCTTCATAGATAATACATCTTCACCTGCAAGGAAAACCTCGCCGGAAATTACTTTTCCCTGCGGCTCCGGTATTAAATTCAATATCGATAAAGCAGTTGTAGTTTTTCCTGCTCCCGTTTCACCTACAAGCCCGAGTGTCTTACCTTTTGGGATGGTCATATTGACGTTGTTAACCGCTTTTACGATATCATCATCACTTGAATATTCAATAGTGAGATTTTTAATTTCTAAAATATTTGTTATATCACTCATAATATCATTCATCTCCTATTGCTTGAGTCTCGGATCAAGTGTATCTCTCAGTCCGTCACCAAGCAGATTGAGCGAAAGTATCGTAAAGAATATTGCAAGACCGGGTGCTATTACCAAATGAGGGAATTGCCGCATTGCAGAACGGCCTTCGGCAAGCATATTACCCCACTCCGGTGTCGGGATTTCGATTCCGAGCCCTATGAAGCTGAGTGCGGAAATCGTAAGAATCGCATTTGCCACATACAGCGTTATCTGCACAATTATAGGTCCGACACAATTAATAAGCACGTGCCTTGTTATTATTCTGCCGTTTCTTGCTCCTATGCATCTTGCCGCTTCGACATATTCATTGCCGCGTACACTCATGACTGCAGCGCGTACTACACGTGACATTCTTGGTGTGAACGCAAGCCCTATGGCAAGTGTAATATTTAATGTGCTTACTCCGAAAGCGGCGACGATTGCCATTGCGAGCAGCATATCGGGTAAGCAAAGAAAAACATCCATGGCACGCATAATCCAGCCGTCGAACCTTCCTCCGAAGAAACCGGCGACAGAACCGAGTGTTCCGCCGAGAAGAAAGGATATGGTAATTGCAGATATGCCGATAGTAAGTGATATACGAGCACCGTGGACTATACGCGCAAGAATATCCCTGCCAAACTCATCGGTACCGAGAAGATTTTCGGTAAAAGGCGATTTAAAACGGTTGCTCATATCTATTTTTATTGCGACTTCATTATAATCGGCAATTATAGGAGCGCAAACAGCAAGCAGAACAATAATGATAAAAAGAATAAGACCTAAGACAGCGGGTTTATTTTTAAGAAAACGGTGCCACAATTCCATAAAGCGGCTTTTTTTCTTAAATTTTTTCATGAAATCTTTTTTTGTGCTGTATGTTTTTGCTTCGTTAATCACGGGTTCGTGAATCTCAGCCATTAAACTTCACCTCCCGCGTACTCTGCTTTGATGCGCGGGTCTATATATGCATAAATAAGGTCAACAATTAAATTGGATACTGCTACGCACACAGCCATTATGACCAGACAACCGAGGACCATGGGGGTGTCGCGGCTGCCGATCGAGTCAACAAGCAAACGTCCTGTGCCCGGAATGGAGAAAACTGTTTCGGTAAGAACAACACCACCGAGTAATGCTCCGATATTCATACCAACAACAGTTATCGTAGGCATAAGAGCATTTGGTAAGGCATGTTTTCGTATGACGCTGTTTTTGTCTACTCCTTTTGCCCTTGCAGTGCGGACGTAATCCTGACGGATAGCTTCAAGCATGGATGATCTGGTAGTTCTCATGACGTTTGCCATGTAATTACCACCCAATGTGATAGAGGGTAGTATTAGGCTACGGAAACCGTGGTTCATGCTGCCTGCAGGAAGCCACCCCAGATTGACTGCAAATAAAAGTATCAGCAGCATACCAAGCCAAAATATCGGTAATGAAACACCAAGCAGACTTATGACCATCGTTATATTTGAAAAGATTGAGTTTGGTTTTATTGCAGAAAGCACACCTATTGGTAATCCAACACCGACGCAGAAAACCATTGCACATATAACAACAATGAATGTGTTCGGAAATCGCGCAAAAAGCTCGTCACTGACCGAAGCCATTGTTATATGCGACTTGCCGAAATTACCTTGCAGTAATCCTCCCACGTAGCTGAAGTATTGTATTATAAACGGTCTGTCGATACCAAGTTCTGCTTTAAGCTGAGCACTTGCTTCTGCGGTATATTCATTACCTAAAATTTTAGCAGTAGGGTCGCCGGGTGTAAAATACATAATAGTAAATACCACGAAAGTCAGTGCTATTATTACAGGTATCATTGCAAGTAATCTTTTTAAGATATAATTAATCATAGATTAGCTCTCCCGTACTTCCCGTACCATAATAAATGTAATAAAGAACAGTGCGGGCACACCGAATGCGGTGTGCCCGCACCGTATCGTTTATAGCGGTTTAATAATGTAGTTTGTAAAAGTTGAAAGGACGCTCGACATTTATCTCAACACCATTGAGACCTGTACGTGCCAGTGCAAACATGATACTGACATATAAGTCAACCTCGGGAGCTTCGGGAGCCATAAACTCTTGTACTTTTATATATGCCTGTCTACGCACATCATTGTCAAAGCTTGCACGTCCTGCCAGAATCAGAGGCTCCAGGTCTTCGTTGAAATAGTGACTGCGGTTGACACCGCCGCTGTTAACAAATCTGCGTGTAAGGAATAAATCCGGATCCCAGTAAGAACCCCAGCTTGTGATGAACATCGGAACCTCTTTTGCTGCCAGCATATCAACAAAAGCAGTGCTTTGAATAATATTAATGGTAGCATTGATGCCTATTTCTGCAAGATTTGCCTGCACCAGAGTTGCTATACGCTGTGCTTCACTGTGGAACACTACTATTTCGGTGTCAAATCCTTCCACACCTGCCTCTGCCATTAGTTCCTTTGCTCTGACCGGGTTATACTCATACATACCGAGCGGGTTAACAACTGCACCTAAGCATGTGGGTGCAAATGTCGAACTATTGTACATAACGGTACCATGTCCGTTATGTCCTGCTTCAAGAGCTCCTGCTCGATCGATAGCAAAACTAACAGCTTGACGGACAAGGATATTTTCGAAGTTCGGATTTGTACAGTCCATACCAAGATGCCATACTGATTGTGATTGGAGTGAATGGAGTGTCAAGTCAGGATTACCTTGAACCATGTCATAATCCATTGTGTTAAAGTTGATATTAAGATCAGCTTCGCCTGTTTCAACAGCGATTGTTCTTGCAGAAGCATCTTCCATTATTTTAAATGTAATACTGCTATTCATTGCTTTGTCATTTTGATCATAATAATCTTCAAAACGGTTGAGAACAATATTGTCGCCAATCATGCGACTTCCAAATGTATAGCGCCCCGTGCCGATAGGATGTGACCAGTCGTCATTTGCTTCTGCATATTCAATGTAGCTTTTCGGAACAATGCAGGCCGCTTGATGGGTCAGAGCTGTTGGAAGTGACGGATAAGGACCATTCGTAGTGATGGAAATAGTAAACTCATCAACTTTTGTAATTGCTTCAACAGGAGCAAACAATGCGGTTATTTGAGTGCCGTTTTTTGCTCTGTTGAGAGAAAAAACAACATCATCAGCAGTTAAAATATTACCGTCATGGGTTTTTACATTATCGTAAATCGTAAAATGCCATTCGGTGTCGCTGATAAGAGTATATTCCTTT